>Ga0102938_10000824_pt1 | contig 23237 bp, 17 predicted proteins | sample SalPonR2_B_D2_MG_FD_84516 | JGI IMG/M metagenome (GOLD analysis project Ga0102938, IMG submission 84516) | Salt pond soil microbial communities from South San Francisco under conditions of wetland restoration - Salt Pond MetaG R2_B_D2_MG | ecosystem: Environmental > Aquatic > Marine >... | reverse complement strand
GGTGTCATCGCCGCCGTCGGGCTTCGTCTGATCCCGGCACTCCAAGTGCTCTACCGGCGGGGAGCGAGCCTGCGCCAGAGCGAACCGACGCTCCTCCGCATCCACGCCGACATGACGGGCCTTGACCGCGACCAGTCCGCCGCGCGGGCCCGACGGGAGGCGCTGCCGCCGCATCCGCTGCGCCGGCGGCTCGAACTGCGCGGCATCCGCTATGCCTATCCCGGCACCGACCGCTCCGCCCTGAGGGGCCTCGACCTGGACATCGAAGCCAAGACCACCGTCGGGATCGTCGGCAGCACAGGTGCCGGCAAGACGACCCTCGTCGACATCATGCTCGGGCTCCTCGACCCGACGGAGGGCGAGATGGTCGTCGACGGCAAACCGATCACGCCGGAGTTGCGGCGTGCCTGGCAGAAAACACTTGGCTACGTGCCGCAGACCATCTTCCTCTCCGACGGGACGGTGGCCGAGAACATCGCCTTCGGTGTGCCGGCGGAGGAAGTCGACCGCCGCGCTGTCGAACGCGCCGCTAGGATCGCTGCGCTCCACGACTTCGTGATGGCCGAGATGCCGGAAGGTTACGACACCACGGTGGGCGACCGCGGCGTGCGTCTCTCCGGCGGCCAGCGTCAGCGCGTCGGCATCGCCCGCGCGCTCTACCACGATCCGGCGATGCTGATCCTCGACGAGGCGACCTCGGCGCTCGACACGCTCACCGAACGAGCGGTCATGGAGGCGGTGCACAACGCCGCCGGGACCAAGACAGTCGTGATGATCGCGCATCGCCTCAGCACGGTTCGCGAATGCGACCGCATTTTCTTGCTCCGGGAGGGCCGCGTCGCCGCAGCCGGACGCTTCGAGGACCTTGTCCAGACCGACGAGGAGTTCGGCCAGATGGCGGCGGGACTCTGACGTCAAGCGGCAATGGCGTTCGTGCGTGCCGAGTTTCACCGCCGCGGGTATGGATGCCCCGAGGGCCTGCGCGGCGCTACTCCGCTCTGCCCTGCTCCGCTCTGCACGCTCCAGGCCAAGGCCATCGCTTCACACTGCCCTGGATCAGCCGCGTCGCTTCACCGTCGCGCAGCCGCCCCGTACAGCGCCTCTTGCCGTTTTGGCGCGCTTCGAGAAAAGACATCGACCAGAACCATGTGAGGAACCGTCAAGGCCGCGAAGGCGATGAATGTGGCCCGCATGCCGGCTGCGCCCGGCTCGACCCCTAAAATCAGAAGGGCCGCAGCCCCGGCAGCGATACCCAGCAAGGAGACTGTTGTCGGAACGAGCATCTCGCGCCGGAGGAAGCGCTCCTCGACTTGCAGCCGACGCGAAACCCGCCGGACGTGCCCCGGCGCATGCAACCCGCAGAAGTAGACGAAGAAGTATCCAAGCGGAGGCAGGAGCCATGCGAGCGGAACGAATCCCACAAGAATGCCGATGGTCGCGAGGCGTACCCGGTAGGCCCATGTCGCCACGCAAACTGCGATTAAACCGGCTGCGGCGAGGCCTTGGCGCACCATGCTGCCATCCGCGCCGAGCCAGTCGAACAGCATGTCGACGCGGTCGGGGTGCATGACTGCCGGAAGTGCGAGGATGACGACACCGGCGGCGACCGCGCCGTGTTTCGGCGCCGGCCAGTCATCGGCAAAGTGAAAGGCGGAATAGCCGAGAAAGGCGATCAGAGCGAGGTCGGGCGCAAGAAACCATACCAGAACCACCGCAGCCGCAATGGCGAGGTAACCGGCCAGGAAGGCTGCATACCGGGCCGGCCCGATGATCGGCCACGTTCGGCGGGCGAGACTGAGATCCAGCGCCCCATGCGGCATGCCAAGGACAAGGATCAACACGAGGATCGCCGGCAGGAAGAGGCTCGGTGACAGCAGGAGGTGCAGGGCGAACGCGACACCCGCAACGACGGCGAAGGCCCAGGGCCGACTCATGTCGCTCATCGGCCCAGCGCCGTCTTGATGAAGAGTCCGGGCGGCAAAGCGGCGACTGTCGCGAGGCGGTCCGCCAAGGTGGTCGATCCAGAAAGAAACCGCTCCAATCGGTCGGGCGGAGCATGCTCGAACATGTCTGCGAAAAGGTCGGGTGCGCGCCGCGGGTGCCGCTGGAGCACCTTGAGAAACAGCCGGTCCATGTGGCGCGTGACCGGTCCGTCAAGATCCGCGGCCGCTGCAGGACTTCCCGACAACAGCGCGTCGGCGGCCATGTCGGCGGTTTCCTGGATCCGGGCGAAGGCGTATCCCGTGCTTGGTCGGGCCGCACCGCCGCGAACGCCCAGGGGGAGCATTCCGCGCTCGGCCGGCCGACTGTGAGTCCCGTCCATCGGAATCGACCCGGCCTCTTCGCGAAGGACACGGTGCTCCTTGTGCCTCAGCCTCGTCCTGACCGCGCTGTCCAACCGCATGCGAACATCGTCCGGGCAGAGACCCGGAGGCCCGAACACCGTCGCCTCGATCAGCGCCCGGTCGCGGGCGAAGGGGAGGACATAGGTGAACGGGATGTGATCGCCGAAGGGTGTATCGAAGGACATGAGCTCCACGGTTTCCGCATCGAAGACGTCTCCGGCAGTTTCGATCTCGTAGCCGATGAAGGTCTGGGCATACGACGGAGAGGTCTCCAGCGGACGCGTGTCCACGACGTGGCGCGCGCAGAACCCCCCGGCATCGGTTTCCACGCGAAACCCCGTCGGTCCCGGGCGGACCGACCGAACCCGGCGTCCTAGATCGAGGCGGACATTGGGCACCGCGTCAATCCGCCCGACGCATTTTCGGTAGAAGAGGCCGCTCGAGACGCTCTCGTAGCTGAGGGTCTGCGAGGAGCGGACGATGTGGCGGCCGCGGGCGCTCGCAGACCAGCGGGCCCACCGGCCGATCACGCAATCCTCGAAAGGATCCGGGCGGGTCCGCCAGAACGACCACACGCGGTCCGCAACGTACGATTCGCGCGGCTCGACGATGCGGACGGAAACCGCGGTGCCGGCGAGCCGAAATGCAAGGCTCAGGCCGCTGCAGCCACCCCCCAGAACGGCGACGTCGACATCCGGCCTCTCGGCGTCGACCCTTACCTGCGCGGGAGCTTGCCCGGACACCTGAACCGGTGCCGGCGATCTTCGAACCGTCGTCACGTCGCCCTCCCGATCGCCGGGACGAGCGTTTCGACCGCTTTGGCCGACTGCAGGACGGCTGGCACGCCGGCGCCGGGGTGCGTGCCCGCGCCGACGAGGAAGAGATTGCGGATTCCTTCTCCGCGGTTGTGGAACCGGAAGAAGGCGGTCTGCAGGAGGTGCGGCGCGAGCGAAAACCCGGCGCCGTGTACGCTCGTCAGTTGGTTCTGGCAGTCCCTGGGGGTTCTCACGACTTCCTCCGCGATCGACCTCGAGAGACCGGGAAGAAGCGTAGCTTCGAGGCGGCGGATGATGTGCGCCCGCAGGCGCGGCGCCTCCGCCGGCCAGTCGGTTTCGGCTTTCTGGAGGTTGCGAACCGGACACAGCACGTAGAGGCTGTCGCCGCCTTCGGGTGCGAGACCCGGGTCGGTTGCGGTTGGCCGACTGACGTAGAGTGTGCTGTCGGGGTCGGGACTGCCGCCGTCGAAGGTGGCATCGAGTTGCCGCCGATGGTTTTCGTGGAAGAGCACGGTGTGATGTGCCACCGAGGGCCAGCGACGCCGGGTTCCAAGATGAAGGACGAACACCCCCATCGACATCCGCGGCGCACGGAGACGAAGCCGCGGAAGCACCGGCAGGGCGTTCTTTGGGACCATGCGCGCGTAAAGGTGCAAGGGATCGCAGTTGGAGACCACGACCGCCGCCGCGTGTGACCGCCCGTCCTCCAGTCGGACGCCTCTGGCAACGCCATCTTCCACTATCACCTCGCGCACGTTCGTCGACAGCCGCACATCGACGCCGACATCCGCCATAAGCCGTCCGAGCGCCGCGACGAGCGATCCCATGCCGCCCTTGGGAAACCAGACCCCATGCGCCTGTTCGAGATGCGAGATCAGCGTATAGAGGCTCGACGTCCGCGCGGGATGGCCCCCGAGAAGGAGCGGCTGCATCGAGAAGGCCCATTGCAGCCGCTCGTCGCGGAAGTGTTGGCGGGCGACTGTCCAGACGCTCTGCCAGGCGCGCAGGCGGGTCGCATCGACCCCGTGGCGCATCAGGAACGCCGGATCGTGGGAGGGCTGTCCGGCGAGTTTGTCGAAAGCGATACCGTACATGTCCGCAGCCCGCGCCATGAAGGCGCGAAAGCCGGCAAGGTCATCCGGCGACAGCCGGGCTATCTCGGCTTCGGTCGCCCGGGCGTCGGGCCCGTAGTCGAAGCGCGACCCGTCCGGGTAAAGGAACCGGAACCAGGGCGAGGGCGCCGCCAGAGCGATGTTGTCCGAAAGTCGCCTGCCGAACAGGGCGAAGAGTTCCTCGACCAGCCAGGGAGCGCAAAGCACCGTCGGACCGGCGTCGAACCGGAAGCCGCCCTTCTCGATCGTCTGCGCCCGTCCGCCGAGTTGGTCGCACTGATCGTAGAGCGTGACCGCATACCCGCGCGCCCGAAGGCGCAGGGCAGCCGCGATGCCTCCCAGCCCGCCGCCGATGACGACGGCCTGATCGCCGGGGGGTCTTGCCGCGCGCGTGCTCGGTGCGCGCGCGGCCCCGATGTCGGTGCGCGTGCGGCCGGCCCGCCGTCTCATGCGGCTTTCCGTGCCGCGGAACCGGACCCGCCACCGCCTTCCAGATGGCGGGTTCGGATCAGGGCGACGCGGGCGAGCATGATCCCGAAGATCGCTTTCGACGTGACGTCGGCGAAGGTGTAGGCGAGCTGCCGGACCACCACCCAGGTCTCGCTCTGTCCGATAACCGGGATGCCGGGCACCAGATAGACCAAGCCGTATGTGAACCAGGTGACGAGCAGCAGATACCACGCGTTCCGCATCAGCCCGCGCGCCTCTTCTTCGATCTGGCCCAGCCCCGTCTTCAGCGCCTCGTTGGCGACGTAGAGCAGGTAGAAGAAGACCAGCCAGCTGAGGCCACCCCAGATCCAGAACGGTGCGCTCGGTCCATCGAGAAAGCCCGCGACCTGCGGCTCGTAATACTGACCGATGTAGCCGAGGATGATCATGGCCACGCCGGACACGGTGAGCTTCCACCACCGGGAGAAGAATGCGGCGCCGGTAAACCCGAGCACGACGAGAAACTGCGTGAGCAGCATGGGCACGTCGATGAGCCAGTTCGCATAGCGATAGCCGTTCGCGAAGATCAAGCCTTCGGCCCGGCTGAAGGTATGGCTCGCGGCGTCGTACTCGAACGTGCGGTCCCACATCACGAAGAGATGCGCGAGTTCGATCGTCGCCGAGACCATGACGACGGCGGAGATGTAACTCGTGGTCCGGAACTGGGGCGCGGCGTCGCGGGCGGACATCGCGAAATACACGAGTGCCGCGGCGAAGACCGCCACGGTGAAGGTAAAGGCGTGGCGGATGACCTCGTACTGCCAGTACTCGAAGACAAAGAAATTCTCATAGTTCGGCATGCGTTGCTCCTCTATGTGATTTGGCGGAAAGCCAGACGGCGTTGCGCCATCTTCGCTCCCTTGGCGGCACGTCTTTCTTTGCCGCGAACCGCCCGCTCCTCGTGCCGGCCGCCCTTGCGTGGAAAGGCACCTTCAGGGTTGTCAAACCGGGCGCGCGGAAGGAGGTTCCTGCACAAAGTGCCCACATCTTGTGCATCTCTGCATAAAGGTTCCGCACCTTCGCTTCTGGATGACGGGCCCGTCCGGACCACTCCCGGCCCGCCGAATGTATCCGTGCACGTACCGCAAGGCGCGGTCGGTCGGCGGGCGTCCGCGTGCCGCCCAAAGAACAGCGGCCTTCATCAGAGGCTACTTCAGCGCCTGTCCGGGAGCCCCGATCGCGGCCATGTCGATCACTGCGGCATCTATCCCCTGCCGCCGCAGCCAGCGCACGTCGCTCGCCCGTCGGGCGACACCGACCACGACCTCAGCAGAGTACCGCTGACCCATTCGGCGTAACGAGAAGACCGACCACCAGGCGCGGAAGGCAAGCCGTGTCCATGCCCGCTCATCCCAGCCGAGCAGGATCACGTCGGGTGAGAAGGCGGCGGCAAGGCGCGGGATCTGCCAAGGGTACGCCGCGATGATGCCGAGCGCGACCGGCCGCTCGCCGTCCATCTTTTGCAGAAGTTCGTCCGGACCGAAGACCACGGAGCGACCGGCAAGACCGCCGGTGGCGAGCTTGCGTACCGCCTCCAGGGCGAGACCAGGCTCCTTCAACTCGACGAACGCGTCGAACCGCGTTCCGGAGATGAACCGGACGACCTCGTCGAAGGTTGCCGCTCCGGGTTGCGGTCGGTCATGCGAAATGGCGAGGCGCCCGTCATCGGCGCGACGCAGATCCAACTCGACCCCCGACACGCCCGGTTCGGCGGCGGCGCGTCGCAGCGCGGCGAGCGTGTTTTCGCCGGCGCCGGACGACCATCCACGGTGGGCAATCAGCTTCAAGATCCTACTTCTTTTCTCCTGCAAGAGAGGAACCGGTCTCGACGGCCCGGATCGATGCCTCCCCCCGAAAGGTTTGACCGCCAGCCAGTATGCGCTGGTCGCTGCGGGCTTGACAGCGTTCGGTACGGACTTGGCGCCGACCTTTCCGCACACGGCCTCCGGCTCGTTCATCCGAGCACCGGTCATCCGCCCGTCCCCGGCAGCACAGATCGCGACCGACTTTTCGGCGTTGCCCCGAGCAGCCTTCCCCGGGGGCGGCGCTGGTCTCGTCAGACATCTGGCCTCCGTGATGCGGTCATCCAATGTTCCGACCGCCTCCAGGTTCCGCGGCGACTGATGGCACGGGCGCGCAGGCATGACGTCCTGTTGTAGCGGCCAACTGCGTAGGGCACGGAACAAGAGAGCCATCCCGTCGTTCGGTTGTCCCGAGGCAAGGCCCACCGCGGCGGCCTCGGCATTCTCCGCCAACCGTAAAGCGACGGGGTGAACATGATAGGACGCATTGCAGGTCTGACGGCGGCAACAGCACTGGCTCTGGGCGCCGCCACGCACACGGCGGCCCAAGATCTGAACGCCACGCTTTCGCGGGCGGCTGATTTGTCCGGATTCGCAGAAGGCCTTGCCGCGACCGACCTGGAACCTGAAGGCCCGGTAACGATCTTTGCGCCGACCGATGAGGCGTTCCTCGATCTGCCAGAGCAATTGCGCGATCAGCTGAGGGAATCCCCTGAAACGCTGCGCTATCTGCTGAGGGCTCATGTCGCGGCAGGCGGCCGGCACGAGACCGACGATCTACCCGTCGAGATGTCGACGCTCTCCGGGAACCGTCTCTTGGTCACCTATACGCAAGGCGCGCTGACGGTGCGGCTTGCCCAGCCGGAGGCCACCGTCGATCCGGAAGCGGTCATGCGTGCGCGGGCTGCAAACGAGGCGCGCGTTGTTGCCGGAAATCTTCGGGCGGACGACGCGATCGTGCATGCGATCGATGCCGTGCTCCTACCGCTGGATCTTGATGAGATGCTGGAGCGTGCGGACCGGCAGACGAGCGCAGAGACAACCGACGGCCGCGACGAGACGGCGCAGGAGGCCTCGTCCGGCTATGCCGAGCAGATCGCCGAGAGCGCAGGAGTTGCGGAAGTGCAGGCGACCGGGACAGAGACGGAGACCTACACCGTCGAGGTCGAAAATCCTCGGACCGATCCCGCCACCGAAGTTCCGCAGACCGGCGGAACCGTGACAGTTCCAAGCATCGTGCTCACCCAGCGCGCCACAGACGACGATCTACCATCGCAAGACGAGCGCCGCGAGCAACGTCAGCAGAGCGGCCAAGGCCCCCCAGAGGCGGGTTCAAACACCGTCGATGACGCCACGACCTCCGCGACGGCGATGGAAGGTCTGGACCTGACCGCCGAGACGGTCTCGATCAGCGCGCTTCTCGAGCGGCCGGTTCGCGACGGGGCTGGAACCGAACTCGGCACCGTCTCGGATCTGATGATGTCGCTGGAAACCGCGCGTGTCGAAACTCTGGTCTACGATGCGGAGAACGGCCTTTTCGGGCTTGGGAGCACGCAAGAAAGCGTCGATATCCGCGAGGTCGCGATCGACCCGCTCGATGGCGCGATAATCGTTCCGTCGCAGGCCACCGGCGGCGACGAAACCGAACCCGGCGGCCAAGGCGACTGATCGGCGATGGCGGGTGCGGACACGCAAGAGCAGTCATCGGCCGAGGAGCCATCGTCGCGGGACGGAACAGGGCGTCGTCGATGGCCGTGGGTTCTCGGCGGGATGGCGCTGCTTGCGCTTGCGGGTGGGGCTTTCTGGTTTCTGAGTCGGAGTGAGGGCCGACAGGCGTCGGCTCCGCCGCAGCCTCCCCTTGTGCAAGCCGCGCCGACCGAAATCGCCGATGAGCTTGTGATCCGTCAAACCGGCTTCGTGAGGCCGAGGACGCAGGTGTCCGTCAACACGCAGGCTTCGGGGCGGATCGCAGAGATTGGCGAGACGTTCACCCTCGGCGGTCGCGTCTCCTCGGGCGATCTTCTGGTTCGCCTCGACCAAGCCCGGTTCCGCGCCGATGTCGAGCGCGCAGAGGCGCGTGTCCAGCAGGCAGAAGCGTCTGTCGCGGAGGCAGAGATCGACCGCCGCAGGCAGGAAGAACTGGAAGAGCGGGACGTTGCCTCGGAAGCAAATCTGCAGCAGGCAATCGTCGGAGTCGCGACCGCAGACGCGACACTGGCCTCCGCCCGCGCCGATCTGACACAGGCGCGTCAGGCACTGTCCGACACGCAGGTCCGCGCGCCTTTCGACGGGCTTGTGATCGAGAAGGACGCCGCGGTCGGTCAGCTTTTGCAGCCCGGCGCATCGGTGGGGAGGCTGGTATCGGCGGATGCCGCCGAGATTGAAATGGGTCTTGTTGCAGCCGATCTTGCAATACTGGGCGATGCCGCGAATGCGATCGGAGGGGAAGTAATCGTCCGTGGAGCGACCGGCACGGTACTTGCCCGCGGTGTGGTCACGGCAGTCGATCCGCAGATCGAGAGACAGACCCGTACGACGGGCCTTGTCATCTCCGTCGCCGATCCGTTCGACGCCGGGGCCGCCCGGCCGCTCCGGATCGACGAACTGGTCGAACTCGAGCTGCCGGTGGCTTTCGAAGGTTCGAGCGCCCTGCGCGTACCCGCACAGGCGCTCAAGCAAGGCGACATCGTCTGGTCGATTCCGAATGGCCGCCTCTCAAGACACGAGGCGCTTGTCTTGCAGCGAAATGAAAACTTCGCGGTCGTGATCTCCTCCGGGCTTTCGCCCGGTACACGGGTGATGCTCAGCGATCTTGCCGCCGCAGTTGAAGGGAAGGAAGTGCGTGTCGCCGATCAAGCGGCGCCGCCAGGGCCGCAGGAGGACGCTGCCGGGGCGGCTACAGGCATCGGCGGAGGACCCGAGACAGCGCGCCAGCAGGACCGGTCGGGATCGGCCGGCGCGGTTGGCTCAAGCGTCTGGTCGCGTCCCGGACCAGCAAGCACCGGCTCCACCGGAGAAATCGACGGCAGCGGACCGGGACTGGCTGCGTCCGCGGACGGCCAACGGCCCGGCTCGGAGCCCGTTCCGGATCGCGACGGTCCGGCACTGGGGACCCTCCCCCGGACAGGACCAGAAGTCGAAGACCGCGGCGGAGAAGGCGTCGGACCGGGCGTCGGCCGCGCAGTCGAGCCGGGAGCCAGCCGCACGACCGGCGGCGACACCGGCGTCGGAGGTGTCAATCCGGCCGGGCGGGGCGTTGAGGCCACAGGAGGAGTCGACGCCGGGGCCGATGGCACGCAAGGCATCGACGGAAGGGGCGGCTGAATGCCTGCTCTGATCCGTTGGTTCCTGCGCAGCCACGTCGCCGCGAACCTGCTGATGATCGGGATTCTGGCGGCTGGTGTCGCCGCGATACAGAACCTCACGGTGCGGACCTTTCCCGAGATCTCAATCGATACCATCGCCGTCTCGGTCGCATATCCGGGCGCAACTCCGCTTGAGGTCGCCGATGCGATCCTGACGCCGATTGAAGAAGAACTGCAGGGTCTGGAGGGCGTTCGCGAACTGACGTCGACCGCACAGGAGGGTTTGGGCACGGTGCGTGCCGAACTGACCCGCGGGGCCGATCTCGATGGCGTGAAGCAAGACATCGAAAGCGAAATCGCGCGCATAACGACATTCCCCGCGGCCGCCGAAGCGCCACGCGTGACCGAGGCGGAGCCGGTCGAGTTGGCGGTGGAGTTCGCTCTTCATGGCGAAGTGTCCCGCCAAACGCTCAAGGCGACGGCTGAACGCATGCGAAGCGACCTGACGGCGAAGGAGGGCGTCAGCCAGGTGGCCATCTCGGGGGTACCGCCAGATCAGATCGAAATCGAGATATCGCGTCAGACGCTGCGCTCCTACGGCATCGGGCTGACCGACCTTGCCGCCAGGATCGAAGCGGCCAATCTCGATCTGTCGGGCGGAACCCTCGACACCGGCACGATGGCCCTGCAGCTTCGTTCGCTGGGAGAAGCCACGACCGCCGCGGCACTTCGCGATCTCGTGCTCTTCACCGGGCCGAGCGGCGCGCAGGTCACGTTGGGCGACATCGCAACAATGCGCGACACGCTTGCCGAAGACGCCGTTCTGGCCACCGTCTCGGGCAACCCCGCAGTCTTCGTCGCAGTGAACCGCGCCGGTGGGGAACAGGTTCTGGAGGTGACCGAAACCGCAATCACGTATCTGGAGGAGGAACTGAGGCCGGAACTGCCGGCGAGCGTCATCGCCGAGGTCTGGCGCGACTCCGGCGACCAGCTTCAGGGCCGCATCAACCTCTTGATCAAGAACGGCTCTCTGGGGGCGGCGCTTATACTTGTCGTTCTCATGCTGTTTCTCGATCTGCGCATCGCCGCGTGGGTCGCCGCGGGCGTCGTGATCGCTTTCGTTGGGACATTCGCGCCCATGCTGGCCTTTGGGACCACCATCAATCAGCTCTCGCTGTTCGGCTTCATCCTGGCGCTCGGAATCGTCGTCGACGACGCAATCGTCGTAGGCGAAAGCGTCTACTCGCAACTTGAAGACGACGATGCCGGTGGCTCGCCACGCGACGCAGCGGAACGAGGCGTGCTGCGGGTCTGGCGGCCGATCCTCTTCGCCGTCTCCACCACGATTCTCGCCTTTGTCCCGCTGCTCTTCATTCCCGGGGCATCGGGCTCGTTCATCGCGCCCGTGGCAGCGGTCGTCATCTACGTTCTGGCCTTGTCTCTGGCCGAGAGCTTTCTCGTGCTGCCGCACCACCTGTCGCACATCCGGCAGCGCGAACCGCGCAGGCTTTCTCCGCGCCATCTGACCGAAGGCGCGCGCAGGATCGTCGACCGCCAGTTCCGGCGCTTCTCCGAAGGGCCGCTGCGGCGCACGGTGCGCGGTGCGATCGCGCATCCCTTCTTCGTCCTTGCGGGAGCCGTTTCGCTCGCCGTACTCACGGCGGGGCTTCTCGCTGGCGGCTTCGTGCGATTCACCTTCTTTCCGCAGATCGAGGGCAATTTCGCGGAGGCGGAATTGACCCTGCCCGAGGGGACGAGCGAAACCGAAACCCTGTCCGTCGCAACCCGCATCGCAGCGGCGGCGCGACGTGCTGCGGAAGACCTCGGGCAGGACGACCTGCTGCAGGCGACCTCGGTTGCAATCGGCTTCACGGCCTCCGAGGGAGGCCCCGACGAAGGCGGCGGCGTGCAGACGGGAAACAGCGCACGGATCTCGGCGAAACTGCTAGATGCCAGCCAGCGTGAAACAGCGGCACAGGACTTCACCGCCGCTTGGCGCGAGGCCACCGGAGAAGTCCCGGGCGCGCGCGCGCTGTCGTTCTCGGCCTCCATCGTCGGGGTGGGAGAGCCCATCGTTCTCGAAATCAGCGCCGCCGACGAGGGTGCGAGGCGGGAGGCGGTGCGACGCATCCGCGACGCCTTGAACGAACGCGACGGGGTGACAGATGTCCGCGACGATTCCGCGGGCGCTGCGGAAGAGATCGCAATCACACTGAAACCCGCGGCTGCGAGCTATGGCATGAGCCTCGAAGCCTTGGCGCGCGAGGTGCGCGCCGCCTTCTTTGGGATCACCGTCGACGAAATCCCGCGCGACCAGGAGGAGGTCGATGTGCGCCTGCGGCTCGTCAAGGAACAACGCGACTCTGTCGCCGACCTGTTGCGCCTGCGCATCCCGACACCGGATGGGCTGGTGCCGCTGGCTGAGCTGGCCGCGCTGTCCTTCCGACCGGCGCCGGTAACGGTCAATCGGGTCGACGGCCGCACGATAACCACGGTCACGGCCGACGTGAACCGGTCCGTGACCACGGGTGGTGCCGAGACCGAATGGATACTGTCGCAAGTCGTGCCGGACCTGGAGACGGACCTTCCGAGGCTGGAGGTCACGACTGGCGGCGAGCAGGAGGAATCCCAGCGGTTTACCGGGGCACTCGCGTTCAACTTCGCGCTGGTTCTCTTCGCCATCTACGCCGTGCTGGCACTGGCGTTCGAAAGCTTCACACGGCCGCTGATCGTCCTGCTGACGATCCCGTTCGGGATGATCGGGGCGGTGTTCGGTCACGCAGCGATGGGGCTCGACCTGACGCTCCTGTCGATGTTCGGTGTGATCGGGCTTTCAGGCGTGGTGGTGAACGGCGCGCTTCTGATGGTGGACTTCATGCTGGCGGGAGAAGCTGACGGGAAGGCACCGCACGACGCAATCGAAGACGCTGCGCTGGCACGGTTCCGGGCGATTGTTCTAACGGCCCTCACGACCTTTCTCGGAATCGCGCCCCTCATCCTCGAGACGTCGGTGCAGGCGCAGTTCCTCGTCCCGACGGCGGTTTCTCTCGGATTTGGCGTATTGTTCGCCTCGGCTCTTCAGATGGTTCTGGTCCCGGCGTATGCCGCAATTCACAGCCGCATTCCTCTGTCTGGGCGCAGAAGGGGGAGAGCCGTCTCCGGGTGACATGGACCCGGACGGAGGCCGGGCGCAGGTCTTCGATCGTCCGGCTTGAAACGAGACCTGAGGCTCAGGTTGAAGCGAAGGGTGGCGTCGGAGCCGGCGGATCGGCGACGGCCGGTTCCGCGAGTATCACATCCGCCGGCAAGCGCGCACCTGCGATCTGGCGAGCGTTCCTGAGATCGTTGCCCTCGGCGCGCGCAACAGCAGCCTCTCGTGCATGGCCGTGATCGAGCCAGCGCTGGATGCAACGCGCGCGCACAACCTCCTCGGGCGTATCAATCCAGATCGAGAGATCCCAGAGACTGGCGAGAGCGTTCCAGGGAGGCCTGTCGAACAACAGGTAGTTTCCCTCCAGGATCACAAGGTCGCAGGCCGCGCGCACGACGCCCGCTCCGGCGATCGCCTGATCCTGCGCCCGGTCGAAAAGCGGATAGTAGACATCATCCTCATCCCGCAGCCGGTGCACGAGCGCGAGAACGCCCTGCGCATCGAAGGTCTCGGGCGCCCCTTTGCGGTCGCGGAGTCCCATGGCGTCGAGCAGGCGGTTGTCGAGGTGAAAGCCGTCCATCGGAACGTTTTCCACCGCCTCTCCGGCATCTTGCAGGGCGATGGTCAGCGATGCGGCGAGCGTCGACTTGCCGCTCGCCGGCGCGCCTGCGATCGCCACCAGGCGCCGATGCCCCTGCTGCGGCAGCGCGCGGATGCGGGCGATCAGATCGGCGGGCGGCGGAAACACGGTCTCAGGCGGCGGTATCTTCAAGCTCAGGCTCTTTCGCTCCGGTCATGTAGGCCACCGCATCGCTCATTGTGTGATCCCCGGGTTCGATGACGCACAGACGCTTGCCAAGCCGGTGGATGTGGATTCGGTCCGCAACCTCGAAGACATGAGGCATGTTGTGGCTGATCAGGATGATCGGGATGCCTCGCGCTTTCACGTCGAGGATCAGTTCCAGGACTCGACGACTTTCCTTGACGCCAAGCGCCGCGGTGGGTTCGTCCAGGATGATGACCTTGGAACCGAAGGCGGCGGCGCGGGCCACCGCCACGCCCTGGCGCTGACCGCCGGAGAGTGTCTCGACGGCCTGGTTGATGTTCTGGATCGTCATCAGCCCGAGCTCGGACAGTTTCTCCCGGGCGAACTTCTCCATCGCGGGCTTGTCGAGCTTGCGGAACCACTGGCCCATGATGCCGGGCTTTCGGATCTCGCGCCCCATGAACATGTTGTCCGCGATGGACAGCGCCGGCGACATCGCGAGGGTCTGGTAAACCGTCTCGATGCCGGCCTCCCGGGCATCGATGGGCGAGCGAAAGTTCACCTCTTTCCCCTCGAGCATCACGGTGCCATCGTCTGGGATCAGCGCGCCTGAGAGCGATTTGATCATCACCGACTTGCCCGCGCCGTTGTCGCCGATGACGGCGAGGATCTCTCCGGGCATCAGTTCGAAGTCGCAGCGGTCGAGCGCGGTCACCTTGCCGAACCGCTTCACCAGTCCGCGCGCTTTCAGGATCGGTTCCGTCGTCATCCCGATACCTTTCTGATCCACTGGTCCACGGAGACGGCGCCGATGATCAGCGCTCCGATCAGCAGCCACGTCCATTGCGGATTGGCGCCGGCCATTCGAAGGCCCAATTCGAACACACCGACGATCAGAGCGCCGAAGAAGGCGCCGAGGATCGACCCCCGCCCGCCGAACAGCGAGATGCCCCCGATGACCACGGCGGTGATCGACTGGATGTTGCCCATCATTCCCGTCGAGGCGGCAGGCGACACCGAGCCGAAGCGACCGATCATCACCCAGCCGGCCAACGCGCAGATGAAGCCCACCAGCATGTACACGGTCATGATCGTCCTGTGGACGTCGACGCCCGAGAGCTGCGCCGCCTCGGGGTCGTCTCCGACCGCATAAACATGTCGCCCCCAGGCGGTAGACCGCAGCGCATAGGCGAGCACCGCCACGAGCGCTACCATCAGGAGCACGCCGAGGGTGAAGGTCGCGCCCGCCCACTGAAACTTGGCGCCCATCAGTTGCAGAAGCGGGGCCTCGTTTTCGATGTCCTGCGAACGGATCGTCTCGTTGCGGGCGAACAGGAAATTCGCAGCCAGAACGATCTGCCACATGCCAAGCGTCACGATGAAGGGCGGCAGCTTGATCCGACTCACGAGGAAGCCGTTCAGCGCCCCGATGGCGGTGCCGATCGCCAGTCCGCAGGCCACGGCGACGGCGGGTGGAAGGCCGAAGCGAAAGGTGAACTGTCCCATGATGACAGAGGACAGAACCGCCAGCGCCCCAACCGAAAGGTCGATGCCCGCCGTCAGGATCACCAGGCTCTGAGCCGCGGCGAGAATGCCGACGATCTGGACTTGCTGGAGGATCAGCGTCATCGCGAAGGGCGAGAAGAACTTGGAGCCGAGAGCGATGCCGAAAACGACGATCGCCACGACCAGCACGATCAGCGGCACGAGCGACGGCGTCGCATGCAGCATCTCTTGGAACCGGCCAACGAGGCCCTTGTCCTCTCGGTCGAACAAGGCAACGTCGCGCGACGCGCCTGTCAGTACTGCTTCGTAATCGTCCGGTTGGCTGCGATCCGTCGCCATGCCTGATCCTTCCCCGATGAGGCACCTGCGCCAATGGCACGCACCGATCATGACAGGTCAGGCGCACCCTGTCGCCAGGATTCATGGAGGGCGCCCGGCGCGCGGGCGCCCTCCAGCTCGGTCAGGCCTCAGCCCCAGCAGAGAGCCATGCCCTCGTCGGTATCGATCGAGTCCACACCTTCGGCCGGTTGGTCGGTGACCAGCGCCACGCCGGTGTCGAAGAAGTCCTTTCCTTCGGTGGCGGCAGGCGTTTCGCCGGTCTCGGCGAATGTGGCGATCGCCTCGACGCCGAGAGAGGCCATCAGTAGCGGGTACTGCTGCGAGGTCGCACCGATCACGCCGTCCTTGATGTTCTGAACCCCGGGGCAGCCACCGTCGACCGACACCACGAGCACCTCGTCCTCACGACCGAGAGCGCGCAGCGCTTCGTAGGCACCCGCGGCTGCCGGCTCATTGATGGTGTAGACCACGTTGATCTCCGGGTCCGTGGCCAGCAGGTTCTCCATTCCCCGGCGGCCGCCGTCGGTCGCACCGTCGCTGACGTCGTTGCCGACGATCCTCGTATCGGTCTCGTCGCCCCACTTGTTCGGATCCCCGAGGTCGATGCCGAAGCCCTGCAGGAACCCCTGGTTGCGCAGAACGCCGACGGTGGGCTGCGAGATATTGATGTTGAGCAGACCGATCTTGGCGTCCGCCGCAGCGTCGCCCAGCTGGGCCGCGGCCCATTGGCCAATCAGTTCGCCGGCGCGGAAGTTGTCGGTAGCAAAGGTCATGTCCGCCGCGTCGATCGGATCGAGCGGCGTGTCGAGCGCGATCACGAGTATGCCGGCATCGCGGGCCTGCTGAACCACCGGCGCGATGGCGGCGGGATCGGAGGGCGTCAGCAGGATGCCCTTGGCGCCATTGGCGATGCAGGTCTCGATCGCCGCGACCTGGGTTTCGTTGTCACCGTCGATCCGGCCGGCATAGGTGTTGAGTTCGATGCCGAGTTCCTCCGCCTTCGCGGACGCGCCTTCGCGCATCTTCACGAAGAACGGGTTGGTGTCCGTCTTTGTGATTAGACAGGCGCTGACAGAGTGGTTCGCGGCCATGGCCGAGCCGGCCATTGCCATGGCGCCAAGCATGGTAGCGCCGAACAAGGATGTCTTGATGGTCACTTTCGTTCCTCCCGTTTCGTATCCGCAAGGTCATTCGCCTGGCGGTCTGTTGGCGCGGTGGCGACTTGCCGACCGACACCACGTGAGCCGATGCAAGCACGACTCGCAACGGTCTGTCAATAAATAAATAAACAAGATTTAATAATTGCATCCCCGCGCCGACGCAGCTACCGTCGGGCGCGGACGGAGGGACGCGGATGCAGGATGGCGAAACGGCCAGAACCTACAGAAACAGCACTGCGACGACTCGCCCGGCCTTCCCCCGGCCGCGAATGCTTTCCTACAATGAACGGCTTGTCCTGACACTGCTGCGTCACGACGGCCCCTCCGCAAAGGTCCGCATTGCCGAGAAGACCGGCCTGTCCGCTCAGACGGCTTCGGTCCTCATGCGCAGGCTGGAAGAGGACGGACTGATCGAGCGATGCGCGCCTGTGCGCGGCAAGGTGGGGCAACCGTCCGTTCCGATGCAACTCGCCCGACGCGGAGCGCTGTTCTTCGGGCTCAAGGTGGGTCGGCGCAGCGCGGATCTTTGCCTGGTGGATTTCCTCGGCCGGATAATCGACCGCACGCGCGTGACGTACCATCATCCAAATCCCGACAAGACCCTGACGTTCGTCCGCGAGTCGGTCGGAACGCTTACCGACAGGCTTCCGGCGGAGGAGCGCACCAGTATCGGCGGGCTCGGAATCTCGATCCCCGGCTATCTCTGGGAATGGGGGCGCCAGGTCGGCGCTCCCGCCGAAGAAATGAACGCCTGGCGCGGGCGCGATTTCCGGGGCGAGGTTGCCTCGCTCGTCGACCTCCCGGTCCTTCTCCAAAACGACGCGTCCTGCGCATGCGGCGCCGAGCTGATCTTCGGCACGGGCACGTTCCCGCCCGATTTCCTGTATTTCTACGTGGGTCATTTCATCGGCGGCGGGCTTGTGCTGAACGACTCTCTCTACACCGGGCCGACGGGCAACGCCGCGTCCCTCGGGCCCATGCCTGTCCCGATGCAGGACGGCAGCCTCAGGCAACTTGTGGAGGTTGCGTCGCTCTTCGGGCTCGAAGCCGACCTCGAGGCGACGGGCCAGGATCCGAAAATTCTATGGGAGAGCGTTTCAACCTGGGACATCGATGAGGACGTTCTGGCGCCATGGCTGGAGCGCGCTACGAACGGCCTTGCCTACGCGCTCGCCGCGGCCTGCTCCGTCGTAGACGTCGAGGTGGTGGTCATCGATGGGTGGTTGCCGGAAAAGGTCCGCCGCGCACTCATCGACCGAACGCGACGCGCCATGGAAAAGATGGACTGGGCGGGTCTTGTCGTGCCCGATTTGCACGAAGGCACGGTCGGCCCCGACGCGCGCTCGATCGGCGCCGCGAGCCTGCCGCTCTCGAGCGGTTTCCACGTTGCTCGGCAGAGCGCTTGAGAGGAGACCGCGGCTCTTGACCGGGTCTTGCCGGACGTGGAGACTCCCGGATGGGCCCCGCCGGCGCCTCGCGAGGAGATGACCCGACCCGCGACGGCGGCAGAACTGCACGGCAGACCGGGTGATGACAGTCTCAGTTCGCGTCGCGGAGAGACGGGTAGAGCGTCATGCCGCCGTCGACGAAGAGGGTCGTGCCGACCACGTAATCAGAGAGGTCCGAGGCGAGCCAGACCGCCGCCCGGGAAATGTCGTCGACCTCTCCGATGCGGCCGTAGGGGATCTGCCGGAGCAGTTTGCTCGCGCTCTCCTCGTCCTTCCACGCCTCCTCGTTTATGGGCGTCTTGATCGCACCGGGGGCGCTGGCGTTGACGCGGATCTTCTCGGCGGCCACCTCCTGCGCGACCGACTCCATCAGGAGCTTCACCCCGCCCTTGGCGGCCGCGTAGTTCGCCCGCCCCGCCCACGGGATCGTCTGATGCACGGAACTCATGAAGATGATCTTGCCCAGCGCGCACGAGCGATCCGGGTCGAAGCCCTGCTTCCGGAAGCGACTGACAGCTCCCTGGGCGCAGAGAAATTGTCCCGTGAGGTTGACGTCGATGACCTGCCGCCACTCGTCCAGCGACATCTCGGTGAAGCGCGAGTCCCGCTGGATGCCCGCGTTCGCCACGAGGATGTCGACGCCCCCGAATGTCTCGACGGCCGCGTCGTAGAGCGATCCGCATCCCTCCGGGTCCGAGACGTCCGCCTGAACCGGCACGACCTTGCCGCCGTCCCGGCTTGCGCTTTTGGCGATGCTCTTGGCGTCCTCCCCGCTCGACAGGTGGTTGAGGATGACGTCCGCGCCCGCGGCGGCGAATGCCTGCACGATACCGGCCCCGATGCCGGAGCTTCCTCCGGTCACGATCGCACGCTGTCCTGCGAGACTGTCAGTCATCGGCGGCATGGGAGCCTCCTGAGCCGTTCTCGGGCAACAACACGGACACCGCCGGCGAGTTCCGGAGCGAGCGGGCCGCCACCTGCGGCCGCGACCGGTCAAATCGGCGTGAGGCAAGCGTCCGCCTGAACCCTTTCGCCCGGCACGGCGGTTGTAGAACCGTCATGAGCACGCGGGACGAAAGCTATATTCCGATCGAGGACTACGCGCTGATCGGCGACTGTCACGGCGTGGCGCTGGTGTCCCGCCACGGCAGCATCGACTGGTGCGCAGCGCTCAGGATGGACGGGGATCCCGTCTTCTTCCGAATTCTCGACGCGCGGCACGGAGGCGGATGGAGCCTCGAGCCGGAAGACACACAGAGCACCTCGAGACACTACCTGCCCCGGACCAATATCCTGCGCACCCGGTTCGAGACGGCGTCCGGCGTCCTCGAAGTCACCGATTTCATGCCGGTCGGGCGGACGCGGGAGGCCGGCACGCATGACTACGTCTCGCTCAGCGCGCCCGGGTGGATCGTGCGACGGCTTCGCTGCCTGTCCGGCACGATCCGCGTCACGATGCGGGTTTCGCCGCGTGACGCGGGTTTCCGGACCGAAGCGCTCCACGCCAGCCTTGAGGGGGGGTGCATTCGCTTCGCCAACGGGGCGACCCTCTGGAGCGATGGCGAGCATGTCGCGTCGGAGGACGGTGTCGAGGTGTCGTTCCGGCTCGGCGAGGGTGAAGGCCATGACTGCATCCTGACGCAGGTGCCGCCGCTCTACGATCCGCGGTCGCGGGCCGAGCGACTGTTCGAGACGACGCATGCCTACTGGTCGGAATGGTGCGAATATTCGCGCTACAGGGGGCCCTACGCGGGTGCCGTCCAGCGCAGCGCGCTTGCGCTCAAGCTTCTCACATACGCGCCCACCGGCGCGATCGTGGCGGCGCCGACCACCTCGCTTCCCGAAGGAATCGGCGGCAGCCGGAACTGGGACTACCGATTCTCGTGGATCCGGGACTCCACCTTCGCTCTGTTTGCCCTCGCGGTGCTCGGCTACAGCGCCGAAGCGGACCAGTTCGCCCGGTTCCTTCGCCGGAACTGTCTGCGCGAGGGCAGCACGCTCAGGATCATGTACGGGATCGATGGCGAACCGTTCCTGGCGGAGAGAACCCTAGACGATCTCGAAGGATACCGGTCCAGCCGACCGGTCCGGGTCGGAAACCATGCGGTCGAACAAAGCCAGATCGACGTGTTCGGAGAACTGCTCGACTGGGCGCAGCTGCGGGTCGCGCTCGGCTCGCGGCTGGGCGGCGACGAGCTGGCGCTTCTCCGCGGCGTCGCCGATCACGTCTGCAATGTGTGGACGGAGCCCGATCAGGGCCTCTGGGAGATGCGATGCGAGCCACGGCACTTCACCCACGGGAAGACCATGGCGTGGGTGACGCTCGACCGAGCGCTCGGGATCTTCGGTCCGAACGAGCTTTGGTCCAGAACCCGGGACGAGATCCTCGCGGCGATCCTCGAGAATGGCTGTGAAGGCTCTCCGCCACATCTCGTCCAGTCTTTCGGAGACCGCCAAACCGATGCGGCGCTGCTGCAGGTCCCGCTTCTGGGCCTGCCGCTCGACAAGGATCTCCTCGCGCGGACCGTGCGGGAGGTCGAGAAGGAGCTGCGCACCGGCGACGTCGTCTATCGCTACCGCGGGCATGACGGCCTGAGTGGTGACGAGGGCGCCTTTTTCATCACGAGCTTCTGGCTCGTCGAGGCGATGCTGGTCGTCGGCCGCCTCGACGAGGCGGAGGCGCTTTTCGAGAGCCTCGTTTCGAAGTCGAACGACGTCGGGCTCTATGCCGAGGAAGTCGACATCCACACTGGCAGTTTCCTCGGAAACTTCCCCCAGGCTTTCACGCACCTGTCCCTGATCTCGAGCGCGGCGCTTCTCCAGCTTTGCAAGGACCGTGGCCCTGACGCGCTGATAGGCACGAACGCGGACCGGGCCAAGCTCATCACGGGAGCGACGGCCGGCGCGAAGGCCCTGATCTATGCGCTCCTCAGGAACCGGAAGGTGCGGCTCTGGAGCTCGAAGGCGTCGGTGATGGATCTGACGTGAGGCGTGTTGGCGCCGGCCGCGCTGCCGCGGGCAGAGCGCCCCGAACCGCCAAGCAAGGGAAAGCGAGTATCAAGCGGCAGGTAGCTGCCGGGGCCCCGGATCATTCATGCGGCGACCGGAGCGAAACGGTGCCGCGCCATGCCCTCCACCAAATGGTTCAGGGTCCACATCACCAGCACGAACGCGATCAGGCAGAGCACATAATTCACCGCGCTCTGGACGACACGCTTCCAGCGCCGGTCCGTGGCCCCGAAGATCGGCACTTCGGGACGCAACAGGAAACGCGATGCCAGATAGCCGAACAGCATCACACTCGTCGTCCAGTAGATCGCATCGAACCAAATCGACGGGGCGGTCAGGGTCAGAAAGCGGGCGAAGCCGACCACGAACGACCATCGCAGAACATTGAACACTTCTCCGGTCGCCGCTTCGAAACGGCCACCGAGCGTGGTCCGGAATCCTTCGTCCGAGAGTCTGTCGATCCAGCTTGCCATTGTCGGAGTGGACCACCCGGGCGAGGGTCCGTCCATTCCATTGCACCCCGCCTCGCGTACCTGTGGCTTGGCGTGAAGGACGTTGATCGCTGATCGGGGTGCAACGCGTGGGCGCGACGGGCCGGACGACCCGCCCGCGCGTTGCACGACCGCCCTCTCAGAAGCTGAACTGCGCCGCCGCCTGCACGCGGTCAGCCGACACGCTGCCTCCCCCGAAGGTGTCCCGCGTCCCGGCGATGTACTCGATCCCGAAGGTGACGTTCTCGACCGGCGTGTATCGCAGTCCGACGTGGACCGTCTCGAGGCTTTCGGTGTCGCCGGCATTGCCCTGGTCGATTTCGCGAAGCCCGTAGGCAAGCCCGAGGGAGAACCGCTCCCCGAGATCCTGCGACACACCGAGCGTGACGCCGGTTGTCTCGACGGCCCTGTCACCGCCGGCGAGAGAGATGACGTCCGCGCCGCCGAAGACCATGTATGACGAGATGGCCTCGCCTGTGGTGAAGGACGCCTGAACGCTGCCGCCTTCCCAGAGCTGTGCGTTTCCCGAAAGGTTGACCCCGTAGCCGTCGAACGACCGGCCGTTGAAGTCGATCGTCGTCGCGAGCGCTGCAAGCTTCACGAAGTAGGTTTCGCCGGAATAGAACAGCGCCGCCGTGGCGGCGGGACTGTCCGAATTGCCGGCCGGCTCCTCGATAGAGAACGATGCCCCAAGACCGTTTCCGATGTCGAGAGAGTACCTCAATTGCGCTTTGCGAGCGAAAGGGATCCCCGCCGGTCCCTGAAAATCCAGAGTTCCGGGATAGCTTTCGATGGGCATGAAATTCGTCCAGGTCTGACCGACGAGGAAGCCGCGATACTCACCGTACGCGTGGCGCAGCCTGAAACTTCCGCCGCCGTCCCCGAAGAAGTCGCCCTCGACCCGAACGAAGAAATCTCCGTCGGCGGTGGGCGTCGTCGCCCGGAAGCCCAGCCGCGACTGATAGGCTTGTCCGGTGAAGTTGGAGCCCGTCTTCGAACCCGGCGTCAGGTTTGCCAGACCGAAGATCGTGGTCCCGAGGTCGGTGTCGAGATCGTAAATCAGGTCGCCCTTGACATACCCGTATATTTCAACCTCCGTCCCCGACCCGAAACTCAGTCTATCGATCTCGGCTTCAAGCGCGGAAATCCGCGTCTCGATGGCATTCTCTTGCGCCACCGCAGGAAAAGCGGCTGCCAATGCTGTCATAAAGACAATGCTACTCTGGGTAGTCGGTACACTCCTCATAGCTCAATTCTCCTCTTCCGTCGCTCGTCCGAAATGGTCGAGCTGACGCGAGGATTGCATACTGCGGCATACCTGAAGCGTCACGAGTTGAGGATTTCACGTGATCGGAAACTCGCGAAGACAAGATTGCCGGTGATCCTCACGTGAACAGGATTTCTGAATGAGATGTATTTGAAAAATGGGTTTTCCAAGGCTACCCCTACAGGGACAATTGTACCTGTGGGAATATGTTCCCTCTGGGAGCCCGAAAGTTTTCCGAGTGATTCCGGGAAATCCACGATTGAAAGACGGG
>Ga0102938_10000823_pt1 | contig 23246 bp, 24 predicted proteins | sample SalPonR2_B_D2_MG_FD_84516 | JGI IMG/M metagenome (GOLD analysis project Ga0102938, IMG submission 84516) | Salt pond soil microbial communities from South San Francisco under conditions of wetland restoration - Salt Pond MetaG R2_B_D2_MG | ecosystem: Environmental > Aquatic > Marine >... | reverse complement strand
ATGAGTGGTATCTGGTAGTCGTGGGCATTACGTTTTAAAATACCTTTTCTTTTTTGCTCCTGGTTGTAAGAAAATGGCGAAGCCGCAATGTTTACAATCAAGTCCGGGCTATTACCGGCAAGTTTTTTCATAGGGGCTTTTTTGTATAATCTTGATTGGGCAAAGGGCTGATCTACAGGCTGCTCATCCCAAAGGTCTTCGCATATGGTAATGGCTACGGTATGGCCATTTATTTCAACAACTTCTGGAACTTCGTTAGGCTCAAAATAGCGGTATTCATCGAAAATATCATAGGTGGGCAACAGGGTTTTGTGCACAATTTTTTTAATTTGCCCGTGCTCCAGCACATAAGCTGAATTGTAGAGTTTTTTTCCCTGTGGATCATCATTAATACTTGGAGCCCCAACTATTACAACAATATCTTCTACATGCATGAGGATATTGTTAATAGCCTTTTGTGATTTTTCAATAAAGCTTTTTTGCTCTAATAAATCCAGTGGAGGGTATCCGCAAATTGCTAATTCTGAAAAGATAATCATGTCGGCTTTTTGTGCTTTAGCCTTTATTATCTGTTCATTAATTTTGTTTGTATTTGCTTCAATGTTACCTACGTGATAGTTATTTTGAGCTATCGCTATTTTCATCTTTCTCAGTTTACAATAGTTTGTTTAATTTAAAATATCAGGCCTAGCTTCATACCAAAGGCATTATGGGTTATTCTGTCTTCCCTGTCACCATTATCGCTGGTGATATCGAACATGCCGCTGCTGTAAAATAATGTGCCTTTAAGGGCCAGTTGCGCTCCTAATGAGTAGGAGAGGCCTCCTTCGAAATAGTAAGAAATAGCCAGCGGAATGGTTCCTTCTGTAAGTTCTTGCTTATCCACATCGTAATCGTCTGCAGTAACTTTACTACGGAGTTCCAGTGCTGGAATAAAACCACCCTCGAAAAGTACCCTGAGGTATCCAATTTCGTTTGATTGAAATTTTAAACCCAATGGTATTTCCAGGTACTGGAGGTGGTATTTTACTGCGCTGCCGCTATCGGCCATAAAATCATTATCAACGGTATTAAACTCTATAGAGTCTTTGTAAATAAGGTTTAATGAAGTATGGGATATCATCAGACCGGAGGTGATGGCATAATTGTCGCCAAAAAATTTATCGCCCCGCAATCCGTATTTTATACCAAAGGTAGTCCCATTTGATTCAACTTTATTGGTGTTGCTCGATGCCCATGAGATGTGGGGCGCTGCTTCAAAACCAAATGAAAATTTGTTTTGTGCATTGAGCGCTATTGTGCTAAATATGAATGCACTAATTAGTAGTATTGTTTTTTTCATAGTTATAAGGTTTTACGACCAGGTAAAATAAATTATATATCTTGACTTTTCCATGGTTTTATCTAACAAACCATAATTGGTAATGTATGTTGTAAAATTTTATTCTCATGCTGTTAACTAAGCAAACGATTATTTTTGTTTTTTTGTGCAAATTAATTTAAGATTTTTTTATGAATACAAGCAAACTGAATTTATTACAAAAATACAAGAAACTTGCATTTACCTTATTATTTTTTGTCATTTTAGGTTTTGTTTTTAGTTCTTGCGGTAAAGATAAGCTCGATGTAGATGTCAGTAGTATTCAACCTGAGCAAAAGGTTGTGCGTTTCGACAGTCTGTTGTTCGAAGCTCACCCCGATACAGTTGCATTGAATGCAGGCGAATTGTTTAAACGTTATCCGGAGTTTGCATCCCTCTATTTTTATCAGATTATTAAAACCGGAGGCCCCACACAGCGTGAATTTTACGATATTTTCACCCTCTTTTTATCCGATTACGATATTCGAATGGCTTATGAAAAAAGCCGGAATTTATATGAAGATTTCACCCCATACAGAAAGAAAATATACAAAGCTTTTCAGCATTATAATTATTATTTCCCTGAAAAAGAGGTCCCCGATGTTTATTTAATGATGACCGGGTTTAATCAGTCAATTGTTACGGCTGAAGATATTTTAGGTATTGGAGTAGATAAATTTTTGGGTGAAGATGCCCGCTACTACGATCAATTGAAGATTTCCAAATATTTGCGCAAGCGAATGACTCCGGAAGTTATGCCTTACGAAGCTGTCAAGGGATGGATCGTAACTGAGTTCCCATTCAATGATTCTGTAAATAACCTCGTTTCGAATATGATATACAATGGGAAAATACTTTATCTTATGGATGCATGCTTTCCTGAGGCTCCGGATTCGCTAAAAATAGCCTATACCGATAAAGATATGTTATGGTGCCGCAAATCAGAGGAGGATGTATGGTTGTATATGATGGAAAAGAAAATTCTTTTTGATAATAACCGGATGCTGATTAAAAAATTTATTGAAGATGCTCCATTCACCGGACCCTTTACCAAAGAAAGTCCAGGACGTGTAGGGCAATGGGTTGGCTGGCAAATTGTGCGAAGTTACATGAATAAAAATGAGCAGGTAACAATACCCCAGCTTATGAAAAATAATGATTACCAGAAGATATTGCTAGAATCGGGCTATAATCCATAATTAAAATGAATAACTTGTATCAAAGAAAAAAAGCACTCAGGAAAAAGATTAAAACCCGCATAGCCTCACTATCAGAGACAAACCGTTTTCGTCAGGCAGTAGCTGTATTTGGTAAGCTTGAACAGATGCCGGTATATCTGGAGGCGCAATCAATCATGTTATTCTGGTCTTTTGGGCAGGAAATATTCACGCATGATTTTGTCAAAAAATCATACATGTCAAAGCAGGTGTTGCTTCCGGTTATTGATGGAAATGAGTTGCTTATTAAGTTTTTTGAGGGTGTCGAAAACATGAAGCCAGAACCGCATTACGGGATACTTGAGCCGCAGGGGAAGGCGATTTCAAATGCGCAACCTGATATTATTGTGTTACCGGGCCTAGCTTTCGATGCTAATTGTAACAGATTGGGAAGGGGCAAGGCTTTTTACGATAAGCTACTTAATTCCGGTAATATAAATGCAGCACTTGTAGGTGTTGGCTTTAATGAGCAAATTGTAGATGCTGTTCCTTTTGATTCGCATGACTATCGGCTCGATATGGTAATTACCCCTGAAAGCACCTACCACAAGGATTAATCTGTTCGTTCAGGAAAAGGAATTTTTTGCTGTCTGTCCAGCAGGTTATAACTTCTGCGGTGAAATGGCGTTATGCCATGCTTACGTAGGGCTTTTCGGTGATCTTTGGTGGGGTAGCCTTTATTTTTATTCCAACGGTATTGCGGGAATTGCTCATGTATTTTTAGCATGTATTCGTCGCGATACGTTTTGGCCAGCACAGATGCAGCAGCAATTGACAGGTATAATCCATCGCCCTTAATTATGCACTCGTGCGGGATCGATTTATAGGGTGTAAACCTGTGTCCATCGATTAAAATGTGTTCCGGGACTTTTTTTAATTGATCGAGGGCTCTGTGCATCGCCAAAAATGAGGCATTCAGAATATTGATTTCATCTATTTCCTGGTTGTTTACCATGGCTACAGCCCAGCTAATCGCGTTTTCTTCAATTATGGTTCGGGCAGCAAGACGCTGTTTCGCGGTTAGCTTTTTGGAGTCTGTAAGATGTGGATTTGCAAAATCGGGTGGCAAAATCACCGCTGCAGCAAAAACCGGCCCGGCAAGACAACCCCTGCCGGCTTCGTCGCACCCGGCCTCTAATGAGTCAGACTTATAATATGCTTTAAGTTTGTATACTTTATTTGACATACTGCATTACCTTTTGTATGCTCGCCCACAAGCGTTCGGCAGATTTATTCCATGTAAAAGTGTTCTTTTGCTTTTTTGTGGCTTCTAATAATTGTTGGTACAGATCTTCGTTAGTTGCCAGGCGCTGCATACCTTTACCAATTTCATCAATGCTTTCGGGATTCACGTAAATTGCTGCATCTCCTGCCACTTCTGGCACAGAGGTTACATCGGAGGCCAGTACAGGTACTTCACATTGTATGGATTCAGCCACAGGTATTCCAAAACCTTCAAAAAAGGGTACAAATGTTAATGCCCGGGCTGAGGCTAAAATTTTATGCAGGTTTTCGGGACTTTGCCGGCCTAAAAATATAATGTCGGATTTAAACTGAAGCTTTTGATAAATTTGCTGTAGCTCATCATCCCTGAAAAGGGGCTCCCCGATCAGCATCAATTTATAGTTTTCTTCATCTGTGTTTTTGAACTGATCGAAGCCCTGTATTAAGTGTTTAATGTTTTTTCTGGCACTAAATGCTCCAATAAACACAAAATACGGTGACCCGCCGCTGAATTCTGTCTTCACCTGAGTTTTTTGATCCTGGCTGAGTGGGGTGTACATTTCGTTTGCCCCATTATAAACTACATCTATTTTGTTTTTATCAATTTGGTATGTGGCAGCAATATCTTGTTTTGAGTATTGCGATACTGTGGCAAGACGATTGGCTTTGCGTGCAAATTTTGGAAAAAAGTAATTGTAATATTTCCTGTAAAACCAGGGCAGGTCGCCTGGTCGGTGTGCAAAGTTTATATCGTGAATTACACCCAATTGCGTAATTTGTGAACTTAGCGATAGAAATCCATCCGGGGATAAAAAGAGATCTGCTTTTAGGCGTTTTAAAAGTCTCGGTAACCTGAATTCAAACCAAATTACGTATAAAACAGGATGTCTTGTTGGTGGGGCAAGTACAACGGGTTTTACATTGTCTGCAAATATGAATGTTTTTTCGTAAGGGCGGTCAAAAATAAAAATGAATTCATGTTCAGGATGAGCACGTGTAATTCTTTTCAGGTTTTCATATGTGAACCAACCAATTCCTTCAAGTTTATTTTTAAGTAATAGTCGAACATTAACCGCTATGCGCATATTGATTTTTTTAATCAAAGATAGAATTAATCGAATATTTCAGGGGTATTCAGTGTGAATTTTCCTTACAGGGGTGAAATTATAAAAGGATATTCCGCGACCGGAATATCCTTTTAAATTTTATGGAGATCATTTTTTAATCTAGTTTCAGTACAGCCAGGAATGCCTTTTGTGGAACTTCAACATTACCTACCTGGCGCATGCGTTTTTTTCCTTTTTTCTGTTTTTCGAGCAATTTGCGTTTACGAGTTATGTCTCCACCGTAACATTTAGCAGTTACATCTTTGCGAACAGCTTTTACAGTTTCTCGTGCTATAATTTTAGCGCCAATTGCTGCCTGAATGGCAACATCGAACTGCTGGCGTGGTATTAGTTCTTTTAATTTAATACACATTTTACGCCCCAAATCATAAGCATTATCGGCATGTATAAGGGTCGAAAGGGCATCTACACTTTCGCTATTAAGCAGTATGTCAAGTTTCACCAGTTTGGCCTGCCTGTATCCGCTGGTATGGTAATCGAAAGATGCATAACCTCTTGATGCACTTTTTAGTTTGTCATAAAAATCAAAAACTATTTCGGCCAGCGGCATCTGGAAAGTAATCTCAACCCGGTTTCCGGTAAGAAATATTTGGTTCTTCAATTCTCCGCGTTTGTCAATGCAAAGTGACATAATCGGACCAATATAATCGGCATGGGTGATGATTTGTGCTGTGATAAATGGTTCCTCGATATAGTCTATAGCTGTTGCTTCAGGTAATCCTGATGGATTGTGCACCTCATAAACCTCCTGGTCTTTTGTGTACACATTATACGAAACGTTGGGTACAGTGGTAATCACATCCATATCGAACTCACGGTCGAGGCGTTCCTGAATGATTTCCATATGCAGCAGTCCAAGAAAACCGCAACGGAAACCAAACCCAAGTGCGGCAGATGATTCTGGTTCAAAGGTGAGCGAGGCATCGTTAAGCTGTAGCTTTTCAATCGAAGCCCTCAAATCTTCGTAATCGTCGGCATCAACAGGATAAATTCCAGCAAAAACCATGGGTTTAACATCCTCGAAACCTGAAATAGCCTTGTCACATGGATTTTCAACGTGTGTGATGGTATCACCTACCTTAACCTCTTTGGATGTTTTTATACCGCTAATGATATACCCAACATCTCCTGCACTCAGTTCTTTTGTAGGCTTCATGCCCATGCCAAGTATTCCGATTTCATCTGCATTATACTCATGCCCGGTATTTACAAATTTCACTTTATCGCCTTTATGCAGGGTGCCGTTTATGATTTTAAAATAGGCAATAATTCCTCTATAAGAGTTGAATACGGAGTCAAATATTAAACATTGCAAAGGTGCTTTTTCATCACCAACCGGATGAGGCACTTTGTCTATTATGGCTTCTAAAATAAGCTCTATGTTCTGGCCCGTCTTGCCCGAAGCTTCTATGATGTCATCACGCTCACAACCAACCATATCAACAATCTGATCTTTCACTTCATCGATCATGGCATTGGGCAGGTCAATTTTATTCACTACCGGAATAATCTCTAAATCATGTTCAATGGCCATGTAGAGGTTCGATATGGTTTGTGCCTGAATGCCTTGTGTAGCATCTACAATGAGTAGTGCGCCTTCGCATGCAGCGATGGAACGTGAAACTTCGTAGCTGAAATCTACGTGTCCTGGGGTATCAATAAGGTTGAGTTTATAATCGACACCACCTTTTTCGTAACGCATTTGTATAGCATGACTCTTAATGGTAATGCCCCGTTCCCGCTCCAAATCCATGTCATCAAGCATTTGGTCCTGATAGTCGCGTTCATCAACTGTCCTGGTTAGTTGCAACATTCTATCTGCCAGGGTGCTTTTACCGTGGTCGATGTGCGCTATAATGCTAAAATTGCGAATCTTTTCCATATTATCGGCTGTTAAGTCGGCCTGTTTGAAATTTTATAAATCGTACAAAGATATTCCTATTTGTCAACATACAAAAAACTAACATTTTTCTCATAGAATTGTGCTAACCATTATAAAATATTGGACAGGATGAACCGTTTCTGAAATGGGCTGTTGTTTAGGTTGAAAAGTAACATGATGTTAATTTCTTAGATAGATAGAATAAAATTCCGTAAATTCGTTTTTTGAAAACACATCAGAAATGGAACGTAAATCAATATTAGTTACCTGGGATTTTACAGAGGTGTCTGAATACGCCTTACAACATGCGATTCGCATAGCAAAAATCGTAGATAATGACATCACCCTGATTCATATTGTAAAAAACGAAAAAGAATCTGCCGGAGCCACCAAAAAGTTAGATGAAGTAGCTTTTACTACCGATATTAAATATGGCATAAAACCTTCGGCTATTGTTAAAGAGGGTAGTATCTTTCATACCATAAGTGAAGTTGCTTCTGAAATAGAAGCCAATATGGTAATCATGGGAACTCATGGTATGCGCGGTATGCAAAAGCTTACAGGAAGTTGGGCGCTCAAAGTAATCGCAGGCTCTTTTGTTCCTTTTGTAGTAGTGCAATCGCCACCCAGTGAAAGCCCCTTTAATAAAATTGTAGTGCCCATTAATTTTAAAAATGAAAATAAGGAGCAAATTCCCTGGGTTATATATTTGGCCCGCTATTACAGAAGTAAAATTTTATTTTTTAAAGATAGTATCAGCGATAATCATTTGAGCATGCGAACAAATCGTAATTTAATGTTTGCCAAAAAAATGCTCAACCAGTATAATATCGATTATGAGATACTGGAAAATCGCTCAAAAGAGAAGTTTGCCGATGCCACTATTTCGTTTGCCAAAGAGAATCAGGCAGACCTTATTGTTGTAATGACCACAAAAAATATTGGTTTTAAGGATTATATGATGGGGGCTAATGAACAATATATTATCGCCAATAGTGCTAAAATTCCTGTAATGTGTATTAATCCAAGGGAAGATTTGCGCAAATATGGTGGTTTTGACAGAGTGTGATATTTGAATAGCAAGTGATAATGCTCAAACCGGGCAAAATTTCCTACGAACAGATTTTAATTGATGGCGAAGCTTATAAAGCTGCGGCGCCGAAAGTTATCTCAGCCAGCAGGGCCACTGATATTCCTGCCTATTTTGGTGCATGGTTTCAGGAAAAACTGAAAAAGGGCTATGTGGAACGTATAAACCCTTTTTCGGGCAAACCATATTACATAAGTCTAAAAAATGCAGCGGCTTATGTTTTTTGGACAAAAAATCCGGAGCCTTTTTTTTCTGTCCTGAAAAATTTTAAAGAAGATTTTTACTTTCAATTTACGCTCAATAATTACGATTATACCGGTCTGGAGCCAAATGTGCCTTTGCTGGACAAGCGAATTGATACTTTTAAACAATTAGCCGACATGTATGGCAGTAGTCGCATTTTATGGCGATTCGATCCGATTCTGCTCTTACCCCAAATGCCCGCTGAAGAGGTTATCAGCAGGATAGATGCTGTTGCAAGGCGTCTTGTAGGCTACACCCGGAGAATGACCATAAGTTTTCTCACTTTAAAATCATACAGGGCCTCCCGTAAGAGGTTGGCCGATCGTTATCCGGAAATTGCCAGTGATCCCACTAAAGCTATTCCGGTTGGGAAAAATCGTGAAAAGATTTTGAATTATTTGCAGAACCTGCAAAAAGAGTGGCAAAGAGAGGATAGTGATTTTGCTATAAAGGCCTGCGCTATGCCTGAAGATTTTACTCGTTATGGTATTGAGCCTTCCCGTTGTATTGATGATGAGCTACTTGCCGGCCTTTATCCAAACAACAAAGAGCTGATGGAATTCCTTGGCAGCCCGGATCTGTATGGATCAAGAAAATCGTTGCCTGATGATAAAGGTCAGCGAAACCACTGCCATTGCATTCCTTCAAAGGATATTGGAGCCTACAACACATGCAGGCACGGTTGTTTGTATTGCTATGCCAATAAGTTCTAAGTGTGCTGCTCTTTGAGGTAAAATGCTGCCAGGTTAAGGTCTTCCGGTTTGGTAATTTTTATATTTTTTTCAGTCCCATCGGTTAAAAATACCCGATATCCCAGCTTTTCTAATACTGTGGCATCATCGGTAAATGCAGGATCGAACTCCTGTTCGTAGGCTTTTATAATCCAACTTTGCCTGAATACCTGCGGTGTTTGTACACGGTATAGGTTTTCCCGGCTAATCGGTTTATTTTGTTGGTAGTTTCCTTTACGTAGTGAGTCAGTTACCGGAATTACGGGTACGCATGATCCATGTCTGCCGGCTGATTCAAAACATTGCTGAATCAGCTTTTGCGGTGTGAGCGGCCGAACGCCGTCATGTATACCTATCAACTCACAATCAGCAACTTTCTCGAGGCCGTTTTTTACAGAATAGAACCTTTCGGTCCCTCCCGAACTTATATGGTGAGGGATATTGAAATCATACGCTGCGCATAACTTTTTCCATGTTTCATGGTGCTTTTCTGGCAACACCACAGCAATTTCAATTTTCTCGATGCTTTGTGAAAACTGACGTATGGCATGCATTAGAACCGGATATTGATTTAGGGTAAGAAATTGTTTGGGAATTTCATTGCCAAAACGTTTTCCACTACCTCCGGCTACAATCACTACTCCATATTTCGATTCGATGGTTTTAAGCATATTTCGAATAATTGTTAGTGCTACAAAACTAACTATTTTTGAAGTTGTTTTTCACTTTGAACCAATCAATCATATTTTATCATGGAATCTATCATACCATTTTTAAAAGAATTGCAACAGAATAACAATCGTGAGTGGTTTAAAGCTCACAAAACAAAATACGAGCGAACCCGAAAAGAATTTGAAGCTTTTATTGAAAAAATTATTGCCGGAATCGGCACATTCGATACCCAGGTAGCTGGATTAACATCAAAAGCTTCGGTATTCAGAATATACCGTGATGTGCGTTTTTCAAAAGATAAAAGACCATACAAAACCCATTATGGCGCATTTATGGCTGAGAATGGGCGGAAAAGCTCAAAGGCAGGCTATTATCTTCATATTGAACCGGGTAATTGTTTCTTAGGAGGTGGATTGTACCATCCTGATTCAGAACAATTAAAAAAAGTCCGTCAACAGATTGATTATGATGCTGCGAGGTTGAGAGAAATAGTGAGTGAAAAACAGTTTAAGGAGACTTATGGCGGATTGACAGGTAGCCAGCTAAAAACGTCGCCACGTGACTATCCCGGGGATCATCCCGACATTGATCTTTTGCGTTACAAAGATTTTCTGGCCACCCATTTTTTTGATGACAAGATTATAAATATCGGTGATGCTGAATATGTGGTTAATCGGTTTAAGGTTATGAAGCCTTTGAATGATTACCTCAATGATGCACTGCTTTTCGAGGATGAGGAGCCTCAGGTTAACTTTTAGAAAAACAGCTTGTAAGCAACTTGTATTAAAAGGCTGCCATTAAAAGGTCAATGTCGCGGCTGTCAATTCCAAATCTTCTTCCAATGCGTTCCTTCGTAAGAATGCCATTATAAAGATAAACTCCGTTCCTTATGCCTTTGTGTTCTCTGATGAGTTGTCTGAGTGAGCCGCATTCGCCAACCTCAAGCAGCATTGGACCAAAGATATTACTCAAAGCATATGATGCAGTACGGGCAACTCGCGAAGGGATATTAGGCACACAGTAATGCACCACATTATATTTTTTAAAGGTAGGTTGTTTGTGTGTGGAAACCTGGGAAGTTTCGAAACAGCCCCCGTGGTCAATGCCAATATCAATTATCACGGAGTTGGGTTTCATGTTCATTACAGCCTCTTCGCTTACTAAAAAGGGCACTTCTTCTTCCATGGGCAGTGCGCCTATCACAACATCTGCAGTTTTGAGTGCCTTTTTCACAACCCTGGGCTGTATTATGCTTGTAAATACTTGTTGTCCCAGATCGCGTTGTAACTGCCGCAGGCGGGCAATTGATTGGTCGTAAACTTTTACAGTGGCGCCAAGTCCAAGCGCTGTACGTACTGCAAATTCTCCGGCAGTGGTCGCTCCCAGCACCACAATATCAGTAGGGCTTACGCCTGATATACCGCCAAGCATTTCGCCTTTTCCATTGTTTACATTACTTAAATATTCGGCTGCAATTAATATGGAAGTACTACCCGATATTTCGCTCATGCTTTCTGTAATCGGGAAAACCATGTTATTTCGGTTCTTTATGAATTCATAGGCCAGGGCAGTCACCTTTTTTTGTTGCAAAAGCCCAAAATATTCCTGATCCTGTGTGCTGATTTGTAAAGACGAAATGATTAATTGTTTTCCCTTCAGCATGCCAATTTCTTTCTTGCTAAGCGGAGCAACTTTAATAATTAAATCAGCCTGGAAAACCTCTTTGGCAGACTTAACGATTTCGCCACCAAGCTCACTGTACTCGTGGTCTTTAAAATTGGCCGACAAGCCGGCGTCTTTTTCTATTATCACTCTGTGGTTATGTTTAACCAGAAGCTCAACAGCATGTGGAGCAAGCGAAACACGGTTTTCATTTGGCGAAGATTCTTTAGGCACGCCTATAATAAGGTTTTTTCTTTTCTTCTTTTGCTCGAGCTTTTCCTCCTGTGGCATTAAAGCGTTTTTCTCGAATGATACTTTATTGGAGAAATTTTTTGAATCTTCCATATTTTGAGGTTATTTGACAGTTAAAAGTAGTATTTTAGTATAGAATTTGAAAGTCATTACACTATAAAATGCTTTTAAAATATACCCTGATAAAAGAATTAAAAACTAAATAGCTCAGATGATTAGAAAAATTGTTTTGTTCATTATACTATTTTTTTGTGTTTTGGTTTCCAATTCGCAGGTAATAATTCCCAAGGAGCGTGGAAGCCACGAAGAACCAGTTTATGCAAAACACTATTTTGGAATACGATTGGTTCCTACAGCCCAAAGTAAAGCTGTTACGTATATTATTTATTCCTTTTTTTATGATTCAACAAAAAATTACCAGGTAATAACCAAACATGAATTCATGAGTCAATTTTCAGGGGGGATCGATTCGAAAGCCAATCCTGAAGGAAAAAATTTGTTTAATGAATATAAAATCGACCCCAGGGTTTTTGAGCACCTTTGGAAAGTTCGGTATCCGGAGTATCCCTTTGGCAAAGATAAAATCCCGGGCTGGGCAGGGGGAAATTTTATACCCAGTAAAGCACAAATGAAGATGCTTAAGCCTTTTGGAGTCAATCATCCGGCCGATATGATTTATGGCGACAGCCTTATTTCGTTTTTAAGATCAGTATCTGATGCCGGTTGGGTAAACCAGTATAAAGCAAGATAACAAATTTGCACAGAAAACTTTTAATCCTTTCAAGATGCAGCCTGATTGCCATTTTCTTAATTTATAAGTTTGTAATCAGAAATTTATCCACAATTAATTGTTCATAAAATTGCATCTTTTGATAAAGGATTGTATTTTTGCGGCTCTAAAAATTGTTTTATAGAAATAATTGTGTAATCAAAACAGGAGGAAGAGTGGATACATTAAGTTACAAAACAGTATCAGCCAACCGCGAAACCGTTAATAAAGAGTGGGTTGTGATTGATGCTGAGAACCAATCGTTGGGAAGGCTTGCCTCTGCAGTAGCAAAAATGCTACGCGGAAAACACAAGCCAGAGTACACTCCACACGTAGACTGCGGGGACAATATTGTTGTTTTAAATGCTGAGAAAGTAGCACTAACCGGCAACAAATGGTCACAGAAACGATATATCCGTTATACTGGTTATCCCGGTGGGCAGCGTGAATTAAATGCAAAGCAAATGATGGCCAAAAACCCAAAATCTTTGGTAGAGAATGCCGTAAAAGGTATGTTACCAAAAAGTCGTCTTGGCCGCAAGCTAATGAAAAATTTGTATGTGTACGCAGGCACTGAGCACAAACATGAAGCTCAAAAGCCTAAAGAAATTAATCTAAATTCAATTAAACTTTAAGTATGGAAGTTGTAAAAACAATTGGACGTAGAAAATCTGCTATTGCACGTGCATATTTGAGCGAAGGAACCGGTAAAATCACGATTAATAAGCGTGACTACAAAGATTTCTTTACTACGCAAAATATGCAGTATTTGGTAGAACAACCACTACGTGAACTCAACAAAATGAGTATTTACGATATCAAAGTAACCATGAGTGGTGGTGGTGTTTTTGGGCAGGCAGAAGCATTGCGTCTGGCTATCTCACGTGCTCTGGTAGAAATTAATCCAGAAGACAAAAAGCAATTGAAAGATCAAGGTTTTCTTGTGCGCGATCCTCGTGAAGTTGAGCGTAAGAAACCAGGTCAGAAAAAGGCACGCAAAAAATTCCAGTTCTCAAAACGTTAATTTTTATCGATTTGATAACTCAAGTTTAGCATCTAAATTAATAAGACCTCTTTGGATGAGTTACTTATTAATTGCCTGAATGAAGAACGTAAACTTGTAATTAAAAAGAAATTATGTCAAAAACACAATTTAACGACTTACTCGAAGCAGGTGCACATTTTGGACACCTCAAAAGAAAGTGGAATCCGAATATGGCGCCCTATATTTTTATGGAGCGCAATGGGATTCACATTATTGACTTGCATAAAACTGTAGTTAAACTTGACGAAGCGGCAAGTGCAATGAAACAAATTGCCAAATCAGGTCGCAAAATCTTGTTTGTAGCTACTAAAAAACAAGCTAAAGATATTGTAGCAGAAAAAGTAAAAGCTACAGGAATGCCATTCGTAACAGAACGCTGGTCAGGAGGTATGTTAACTAACTTCCCCACCATTCGTCGTGCTGTAAAAAGAATGAATTCTTTGGCAAAAATGGAAAAAGACGGAACTTTCGATCATATTTCAAAGCGTGAACGCTTGCAGGTTAGCCGCCAAAGAGCTAAAATGGAAAAGACACTCGGATCGATTGCAGACCTTAATCGTCTTCCTGCAGCCATGTTTGTTGTGGATATTCAAAAAGAAAATATTGCCGTGGCCGAAGCCCGCAGATTGAACATCCCGGTATTTGCAATTGTAGATACCAACTCTAATCCTAACCTCGTTGATTACGCTATCCCGGCAAACGACGATGCAGCTAAATCCATTGCAGTAATTCTCGATATCGTAGCAGGTTCTATTAAAGAAGGCCTTGATGAGCGCAAAGCTGAAAGAGAAAAAGAGGGACCTGCCAAAGAGAAAAAGCAAGCCAAAAAACAGGATACTAAAGCCAAAAAATCAAGTGCTCGAAAAGAACCTGCAAAAGCAGAACCCGAAGCTCAGGCAAAACCTCAGGAACCTAAAGCGGAAGTAAAAGAGAATACCGAAGCAACTAAGGAAACCAAGGATAAAAATTCCGAGCAAGAGCAAAAATCAGAATAATTAACCTTAAAAATATTTGAACATGGCTATTAAAGCTGCAGATGTTGCAAAACTTCGTAAAATGACCGGTGCAGGCATGATGGACTGCAAAAAGGCCCTTGAAGAGGCAAACGGTGATTTCGATGGTGCTGTAAAAATTATACGTGAGCGTGGTCAGGAAGTGGCTAAAAAGCGCTCAGATCGCGAAGCATCAGAAGGTGTTGTGTTGGCAAAAGTTTCTGATGACAAGAAAAAAGGAGCTATTGTTGTTTTGAACTGCGAAACAGACTTCGTAGCTAAAAACGATGACTTTGTGAAATTTGCTTCTGAAATTCTTAATAAAGCTATTGAAGAAGCACCTGCTGATCTTGAGGCACTTAAAGCCCTGAAAATTGGTGATACCACTATAGGTGAAAAAGTTACTGAGCAGGTTGGTATTATTGGTGAAAAAATCGAATTGTCATATTATGCTTTTGCCCAGGCTGAAGACCTTACTGCATACATTCACCCGGGTAATAAACTGGCCTCTCTTGTAGGTTTTGATAAATCTGTTGGAGAAGAGGTTGGTAAAGATGTAGCAATGCAAGTTGCTGCAATGGCTCCGGTTGCTATAGATAAAGACGGTGTTAAGCAAGAAGTTATCGACCAGGAAATGGAGATTTACAAAGAGAAAGCCCGTCAGGAAGGTAAACCCGAAGAAATGCTTGAAAAAATTGCGCAGGGTCGCCTGAATAAATTCTTCAAAGAGAATACACTCATTAACCAGGAATTTGTTAAAGAGGGTAAAAAATCTGTTGGAGATTATGTTAAAGAGCAAGCAGGTGATGCTAAGATTGTAGCTATGGAGCGCTACACACTTAACGCATAAGAAAAACCATACATTGAATTAAGGTTGTGTTCGAAAAAATGTACTTTTTTCAGCACAACCTTTTTTGTATCTTCACGTTTGGAAACTTGCTTGCATCATAGCATAGTTGTCTTTCGTTTGATTTATAAAGATTGAAAAAAATATGAAGAGGATTTTATTGAAAATGAGTGGAGAATCACTCATGGGAAAGCAAAAAACCGGTATTGATCCGGAAATGCTTAATGCTTTTGCTAAAGAGATTGCAGAAGTTAATCAGCAAAAAACACAAGTCGCCATAGTCGTTGGCGGAGGAAATATATTTCGTGGCCTTAAGGGAGCTGCGCAGGGATTTGACCGTGTAAAAGGCGACCAGATGGGCATGATGGCCACCGTTATTAATAGTTTGGCACTTCAGTCGGCACTCCAGGCATTGAATGTAAAGGCCAGGGTATATACGGCAATAAGGATGGAACCTGTAGGCAACCTCTATGATCGTGATGAGGCCATTGAGGCTATGGAAAACAATGAGGTGGTTATTGTAAGTGGAGGTACCGGAAACCCCTTCTTTACCACTGATACGGCAGCTGCACTTCGTGCCGTTGAATTAAATACCGATGCATTACTGAAAGCCACCCGGGTGGATGGTGTTTATACGGCCGATCCCGAAAAAGACCCCAAAGCTACCCGTTTTGATGAAATTACCTTTGCCGAATGCCTGACAAACGAATATAAAATTCTGGATTTAACCGCTTTTACAATGTGCAAAGAGAATGATATGCCCATTATTGTATTTAATTTTCATGAACAAGGCAATCTTAATGCACTCATTTCCGGAAAAAAAGTTGGTACAATCGTCAGGAATTGAATATATTTAAGGTTTAATAAAAATTAATCAGGTCGACTGCTGAAATGTTTTACTAAAAATATACAACCATGAATGAAGAAGTGCAAATGTTTATGGATGATGCCAAAGAGCGTATGGAAAATGCGGTGAAGCATCTTGATCAGGTGTTGGGAAAACTAAGAGCCGGTAAGGCTTCACCCCAATTGCTTGCCGATGTAAAGGTAGATTATTATGGTGCTATTACCCCACTTAGCCAGGTATCAAACATCAACACCCCCGACGGGCAAACCATTCGCGTACAGCCCTGGGAAAAAAATATGATTGAGCCTATTGAGAAAGCCATTATGAATGCCAATTTGGGATTTAACCCTTCAAATAATGGCGAGGCAATTATCATCAATGTCCCACCACTCACGGAAGAGCGTCGTAAAGAACTTGTTAAACAGGTGAAAAAAGAGAGCGAAGATGCTAAAGTTAGCGTCAGAAATGCCCGCCGCGATGCCAACGATGAGTTTAAAAAATTGAAAAACGAAGGCTTATCAGAAGATGAGGAAAAGAGAGCAGAGGAGAAGGTTCAGGATTTAACCAATCAGCACATCGAAAAGGTTGACGAACTTGTTGAGGCCAAAGAGGCTGAAATCATGAAAGTATAATTTCATTTGAGAAAAAATTGAACGGAAAATCTGTTTCAGGTTTTCCGTTTTTTATTTATACACGCGCATTGCTTCAGGACAATTTTCACATATTTCATGCATGGTTTGTGTTCCATAAATTTGCTGGAGAAACTTTTTTCGAGCAGGACTTTTTACAATCTTATCAAAGTTCTTGATTCCAAAGCCCAGGTCATGGCTTGCTTGCTTATCGTAGCAGCATGGGAGAAATTTTTCATCAGCACTTATAACGATACCTGAAAAAGCTCTGAAACAATGACCTTTTGCTTTTTTACGCATTTGTTTTCCTCTGTAGCGATTGTATTTATTGTCATCGGGCAGCCAATTTTCATGATTAGTATAAATCTGCATTGTTTTAAAAAGCGTTTTATCAGCACCAGCCATCAAAGCCTTTTTTTTAATGGCCCCAAGTTCATTTTGGTTGTAGCGGTTTACAAGTGTTTGAACAGTTATTTTGGGCCATAATGAACGTTTCTCCTGTCTTGTATCTTTGATTAATTTTACACCTTCCCATACTTTTTCTGCATTACCACCGGACCTGTATTTTTCGTATGTAGCCTGGTTTAGTCCGTCTACTGAGATAATGAGTTTTTGTATACCAGAGTCAACAATTTTTTCAGCCATTTTTTTGTTGATCATGGTTCCGTTGGTTGATAAAATGGTGTAGAGCTTTTTTGAAGTTGAAAAAGATGCGATTTTAGAAAAATCATGGTGAAGTAGCGACTCCCCCTGAAAATAAAGGTTTACTACAATGCCATGTCGTGCAAACCTGGAGATTTGGTCCATTGCGAAACGCGTATCCATCAATTTTTTTTCACGGTTTATTTCTCCCAACCCAACAGGACATTGGGGGCATTTCAGGTTGCAAATAGATGACAACTCAAGACTCATGGCATAGGGCGGAAGTAATTGTATCTTACCCGAAAATGTTGCCAGGCGATGTGCCAAATACAGTTTCAATAGGTTTAATAACCTGCTAAACTTCAATAAGCCCGTTAATGATAAAAAACGAAATAATTTTTGCCACATTAGTGTGTTTCAAGAATCTCGAACAGCTCATTCAGGTTTGGCGTGAGAATAATTTCTGTTCTGCGGTTTTTTCGTCTTGCTTCGCTGGTATTGCGTTCATCAACCGGCATATGCTCTCCTCTTCCTGCAGCTATTAGTCTTTGCGGATCGATGTTGCCATTTTCCAATAAAATTTTAAGTATACTGGTGGCTCTCTTAACACTTAAATCCCAGTTATCTTTAATCTGTCCGCTTCCGTTATAAGGCACATTGTCAGTATGGCCTTCAATCATAATATTAACATCTTCGTTGGACGCTAACACTCCGGCAAGCTTTTTAAGGGCTTCTTTTCCTTTTGGATCTACAGCCCACTGACCCGATCTAAAAAGTAATTTTTCTTCCAGGGAAACGTAAACCTTACCATTTTTTTGTGTCACGGTGAGGCCCTGGTTTCTGAATCCAAGTAAAGCATCGAGCACCTTGTTTTTAAGCGCCATTACAGCACTGTCTTTGGCCTGGAGAATGCGTTCCAGTTCATTTATGCGTTTACTTTTAGATTGGAGTTTTTGTTCTTTTTCCTGAAGGCTTGAATCCAGCGCCGCAAGTATCGAATTACGTTCATCAAGTTGTGCCTGCAGCATATTGAGTTTCTCACGTTCTTTGCTTAAGCTGTCGCGTAATTCATATAAGCGATCTTGCCGCTGTTGCAAATCTTCCCTTGCAACCTGAAGTTCAGCCATAAGCTTACGTGTTTCTTCCTGGTTGCTTTTTATGAGCACATCCTGCTTTTTAGCCAGATCCTCATACATGTTTTGGTATACCTTATACTGGTGTTTGTAATGCCTTGATGTATCAATTTCGTTGGCAAGTTGTTGCCTTGTACCTGATATTTGATTGCGAAGTAATTCCAGCTCAGCCTCCATCTCAGTATTTTCTACCGTCAGGTCTTCGTTCACCTCTTTTAGCGAATCCCGATCTACTACGGCTCTGTTGTGCTTATACTGAAGCTCTTTTAATTGTTTGGCTGGTACGCATGACTGGGCGATGGCAAAAGCAATTAGTAAAACGATGAAAATTTTTAATGATATGGTTACTTTTTTCATGGATAACGGTTTAATGTGCATTGGCGACCGAATGATTTTGTAATGAATATTGAATTATCACAAAATTCAGGTAAAAATATGAAAAATTTAGTTTAATCCATAAGCCCTTTAAGGAATCCTTTATTTGTCTTGCTTAGGCTGGAAAATCCTTTAAATTTGTATTTTTACCACAGTTTTAATCAATCCGGATCGCAATGTGGCCTACAGAGCAGGATAATTTAAATGTTAACTCAGGTTATCAGCAACAGAAAACACAGGATTTTACCGTTGCTGTTAAGGGTGAGTTGCCTGTTTATAATGCACTCAAGGGGGCTTATGAACCAGCAGAGCCTATTGATGAGTCTTTTACAGATCAATTCAGGTTTGAGGCTCCGGCTACTTTGAAGATGCAAATAAACGAACACATTTATTTACCGGATTATACCTACCATAAATTGGAGTTAAAACCGGTTAATATATTTAATCCTGGCGCCGGATTCAGAGCTATTGAAGAAAACAAGCCAAAGGAGTGGAAAACAGCTCAGAATAAAAAAATAAAAGAACAGGGTCCGCACGCTTTTAATGCGCTGCATGGAGGACTTACTTACCGTGAGAAAGATCAGAATGTATTTAAAACGCTCAGGCCCGTTCCGCTGGTGGAACTTACTAAAGAACAAAAAAGTTATACCCGGGAAGTAAATGAGATTATTCGTTTTAGTCCTGTATCAAAAGGGCAATTTCAGGCAACAGATACAATGGTTGGTATTATTATAGGATTTATTCTGTTTTTCTTATACCTGCGCGCTGTTTTTGGTCGTCACGTCCGAACTTTTACAAAGTCGGTATTTAATCGTGTCAGAGCTATGAATACTTTGGAAGAAGGCAATATGATAATTGGCCGGGTTTCTTTCTTATTAAATATATTTTTCTTTTTCACATTGGGGTTACTATTTACCCATTGGCTCGATTATATGGGATTTGTCATTTGGAATTATGGTCAACTCAAAACATTTACGCTACTCTCAGCTATTGTAACCGTTTTATACATCGGCAAATGGATATTTAGCTTTATTATAGGTCATTTTTTGAAAATACAGGAAGAAACACGTGCCTATTTTTTCCATATTTTTGTTTTCAATAAAACTTTTGCTTTGGTAGTTTTTCCATTTTTGTTAGTCTTGCCCTATATTGATGCGCAACTGGGAGTTCTGATCTTAAAAGGCAGTTTTATTTTGCTTGGATTTTTCTATTTATTACGCATTATCAGATTATTAACTTATTCCATTTCAAGAAATGTTTCGCTTTTCTATTTGTTTTTGTATCTTTGTGCCCTTGAAATTATTCCGATTCTGGTAATTGTCAAATTGTCCAGTGAGTGGTTGAAATTACCGGTTTTTTGAGTATTCACAAAAACTGTTGGAAAATTGAAAATTAAGAAAATCCTAGTATCGCAGCCCAAGCCTGAGAATGACAAATCGCCTTATTCAGATTTAGCTGAAAAACATAAGCTAACAATCGACTTCAGGCGATTTATTGAGGTCAAAGGAATTCCGGCCCAGGAATTCAGACAATCAAAAGTCAATATCCTTGATCACTCTGCAGTAATTTTTACCAGTAGAACTGCAATTGATCATTTTTTCCGTATTGCAGAGGAGATGCGTATTACTGTGCCCGATGACATGAAATATTTCTGTATATCAGAAGCAACAGCTTACTATCTGCAGAAATATATCGTATACAGAAAACGTAAAATTTCTTATGGAAACGGGAAATTTGATGATTTACTCAAACTAATCATCAAAAACAACAAAGAGAAATTTTTGATCCCATTGTCAGACATTCATAAGGCAGAGATACCGAACAAACTTAAAAAGAATAAAATTAAATTTACTAAAGCTATTTTATATCGTACTGTAGCGGCTGATTTAAGTGACTTATCTGATGTGAACTATGACATTTTAGTTTTCTTTAGCCCTTCAGGAATAGCGTCTTTGTTTGAAAACTTTCCGGATTTTAAGCAAAACGAGACAAAAATAGCCGCCTTCGGACCTTCAACGTCCAAAGCGGTTACTGAAGCAGGTCTTGAGCTTAATATTAAAGCACCGCAGCCCAAAGCCCCGTCAATGACTATGGCGCTTGATAATTTTATTAAAGATTATAATAAAAACGGAAGCAAATAAATTGACCTTATAATTAATAGCAGCCATATCTTTAGCAGATATGGCTTTTTTTATAATTTTGAATAAATAACCGCCGGATGTCCCAAAATAATTATAACCAGAAGTTTGAGAAAAATGAACGTTTGAAACTACGCAAACGAATCGATTTTTTATTTCGGTGCGGGACTGCTTTGAACGAATTCCCGGTTCAGGTTGTTTATGTGATAGACGATAACGTCGATGTCGCTGAAATTCAAGTGGCTTTCTCTGTTTCAAAAAAGTTGTTTAAAAATGCGGTCGATCGGAATCGGATAAAAAGATTATTGCGTGAAGCCTATCGAAAGCAAAGTTATGAGATGAAGGAACTTGTGCATCAGAAAAAGGCAGCAGTTTATGTAATGCTAATCTATAAATCCAACAAAGAATTGCCGTACGAGGGAATAGCCGAAAAAATATTTTTACTTTTACAACGTTTGAAAAAAACTATTGAATAATAATGTGGACTTGGCCTTTAATTTGAATGCATTGTTATTGCAAGAAATTTAAACTAGATATTATGAAAAAGAAATTATACTGGATAATTCCGATTTTTTTGCTTTTAGCTGTAGGTATTACTACTACAAGTTATAAAGATAACAGCTTTGAGATCGTTAAGAATATAGATATTTACACCTCATTGTTCAAGGAGTTGAATACATATTATGTAGATGAAATTGATCCGGGTGAGGTTGTAAAAACCAGCATCGACGAAATGTTGAAGTCTCTTGATCCGTATACCAATTACATTCCCGAGTCGGATATTGAAGATTACCGTTTCATGACCACCGGAAATTATGGTGGGATTGGAGCACTTATTCGTAAAAACGATGACCGGGTAATGGTAGCTGATCCTTACGAAGGTTTTCCTGCTCAGAAGGCCGGGCTCAGGGCTGGAGATGTTTTAATTAAAATTGATGATTTTGATACCAAAGGAAAAAGCCTTCCAGATGTCAGCGAAAAATTAAAAGGACAGCCAGGAACAAAGATAAATGTTGTAATTAAACGGCCCGGACAGGATGAAAAGATTGAAAAGGAAATAACACGTAAGAAAATTCATGTACCTGCAGTGCCATGGTATGGTATGCGTGATGACAAAATCGGATACATTAGACTCTCGAATTTTACACATAAGGTATCAGAAGATGTAAAAGATGCTGTTTTGGATCTTAAAAGTCAGGGAGCCGAAAGTTACATACTCGATTTAAGAGGGAACCCCGGCGGCCTGCTTATGGAGGCTGTTGAAATTGTGAATTTATTTGCACCAAAAGGTGAACTTATTGTTTCGACTAAAGGTAAGGTGGAAAAATGGAATAAAGAGTACTACGCACAAAAAGAGCCTGTTGTCCCCCAGATGCCTGTGGTAGCCATGGTGAATAGTGGTTCGGCTTCGGCCAGTGAAATTGTATCTGGAGCCCTGCAAGATTTAGACAGGGCTGTAGTTGTAGGCACGCGTACTTTTGGTAAAGGTCTGGTTCAAACCACCCGGCCCCTAAGCTACAATGCACGCCTCAAAATTACCACAGCTAAATACTATATCCCCAGTGGCCGCTGTATTCAGGCACTTGACTATTCTAACAGAAAAGAGGATGGAAGTGTAGGTAAAGTACCTGATTCCTTAATTACAAGCTATAGTACCAAAAATGGCCGAACGGTTTACGATGGTGGAGGTATAATGCCTGATATCGAACTCGAGCAGCCAACCCTTAGTAAAATTACAGTTAGCCTTGTGAGGAAACAACTTATTTTTGATTTTGCTACAGAGTTTGTAAATAAAAACGATTCGATTGATGACCCTGCTACCTATAAAATTTCGGATGAAACCTTTGAGGCTTTTAAGGTATTCCTCAAAGACAAAACGTATGATTATAAGCTAAGAAGTGAACAGGAGCTGGACAAGCTAAAGCAAATGCTTAAAAGGGAGAAATATCTAAAAATTGTAGAAAACGAAATTGAGGCCTTAAGTAAAAAACTTGAACACGATAAGGAGCAGGATCTTATTACATTTCAGGACGAAATTAGGGAGATGATTAGTGAAGAGATTAGCAGTCGTTATTATTATCAAAAAGGAAGAATTCAAACCGCGCTGCAGTATGATATGTATTTAGATACTGCTATGAACATATTGAAGCATAAAGAACGTTACGACACAATTCTGACAGTCAAAGAGGTTGAAAGTGAGTAAAAAATATATTGGTCTTATAGAAGCTGTCTGCGATTGCAGGCAGCTTTTTTTTGCTTTATCAGTCACTGCTTCTTTAAATGTAGTTGCTAATGTTCCTTAACAAAAGGTTGCATAAGCTTGTGCGAATACAATAAAATTTGTTGATAAAATTAAAATAACGCATATT
>Ga0102938_10000822_pt1 | contig 23262 bp, 22 predicted proteins | sample SalPonR2_B_D2_MG_FD_84516 | JGI IMG/M metagenome (GOLD analysis project Ga0102938, IMG submission 84516) | Salt pond soil microbial communities from South San Francisco under conditions of wetland restoration - Salt Pond MetaG R2_B_D2_MG | ecosystem: Environmental > Aquatic > Marine >... | reverse complement strand
CCTTTACAGAAAAAAGACGAGATTGAAAAAGCGGCATAAGTTTAAAGTGCTGTAATGTGAAAAAAAGCAAAACCAAGTTAAATGAGGAAAAAGGCGACGGTTTCAAACCGTCGCCCTTTTCTTTTGCAAGAGTTTGGCATATAAAAGACAAGAATAACCGGGCAAGGTTTTTTAGGGAATAAAAATAGTGTATAATATTATCAAGGAAGTTTTTGGGGAGGAACAGATGATAGAAAGAGTTGTTAAGACAAATCTTTATGAGGCGGTTTCGAATCAGATAACCAAGCTTATAAAGAGAGGCGAATGGAAACCCGGTGAAAGGATACCCGGAGAAATAGAATTGTCAAAAACATTCGGAATAGGAAGAAGCTCCATGAGGGAATCACTCAAAGCCCTCGAACTGACAGGACTTCTCGTTTCAAAGCCCGGTGTAGGAACTTTTGTAGCCGATGACGCGCTCCGAAACATAAAAAACCTGGGACTCTTTCTTTTGATAGAAAATGAAAGTTCCATAGAGGATTTGATGGAGACCAGGCTTTGGATAGAGCCTCAGCTCATATATGCAGCCATAGAGAGGGCAAATGACGAGGACAGGGCAGCCCTGAAGGCCATTCTGGACTATGGCGTTGCCGCATTGGAAAGGAAAGAATATTCTTTTGACATGGGATTCAAGTTCCACATGAAGATAGCAGAGATTGCCGGCAATGAGATACTTTTCAATTTTCTTGACTCGATTGCGGACCATTTGATTGCCCAGAGGGGAGAGGTCATTCTCGAGCACTTGAGCGAGTATGTCCTAAACAAGGAAATGGGACAACACGTCGACTTGTACAGATGCTTCGAGGAGATGAAACCGGATGAGGGAAGACGAATCATGTACAAGCATATAGAGGAATCACTCGACAGGATAAGGGAAGGCAAAAGAAAAAAGAAAAAATAGCCCATAAAAGAAAAAATCCCCGCGTTTTTTGTGGGGCTTTGTTTTTTATGCCTTCGCAAAAAGGTGAATTCGGCGTATTATTAACCTAAAGAACTTAAGGAGTGAATTATGGCAAAGACAAAAAAGACCAATGCTATGAGGCTTCTTGAAAAAGAAGGAGTCGATTTTGAAACAATTACATATGATAAGAAGGACGGAAAAATCGACGGAATATCTGTTGCAGCCAAAATAGGAAGACCGCCCGAATCGGTGTTCAAGACTCTCCTTGCAGAAGGCGCAAGCGGAGATCATTTCGTGTTTGTGATTCCTGTCACAGAAGAGCTCGATCTCAAAAAAGCCGCCAAGGCCGCCGGCGAGAAGAAGATGCAGATGATACACGTAAAGGATATACTGAGTCTTACAGGATACGTAAGGGGAGGCTGTTCCCCCATAGGGATGAAAAAGCATTTCCCGACTTTCATGGACCAAAGCGCCGAAGCTCTTGGAAAAATTGTTGTCAGCGGCGGAATGATTGGGCTTCAAATGGAGCTTTCGCCCGAGAACCTTTCGGCAGCGGCAGATGGAACATTTGCCGATTTGGTCAAGTGACGGTTTCCTAAAAAAAAATAAATCCAAGCCCAAATCGGAAAACTACTGCAAATTGACTAAAACAGCAATTATATATTATCAACCATAAAAAAATAAATTTCAATGCTGCAACTATTGGAACAAAGGAGGACAATGGCATGACATACAGTTTCAAGAATGATTATAGCGAAGGAGCGCATCCAAACATACTCAAGGCTCTTTTGGAAACAAACATGAACCAGGAGGATGGCTACGGGGACGATTCGCACTGCTTAAGGGCCGCCGAAATCATCAGGAAGAGAATCGGAAAACCCCATGCCGATATTCACTTCGTGCCAGGAGGGACGCAGGCAAATCTGATAGTCATTTCATCCATTCTAAGGCCGTATGAATCAGTTATATCTGCTGAGTCGGGACACATAAACACCCATGAGACCGGAGCTGTTGAATCCACGGGTCATAAGATAAATGCTTTGCCCAGCGTAGACGGTAAACTGACGCCCCAAGGGATAAGATCGGTGCTTAAGGAGCATTATTTCGAGCATATGGTCAAGCCGTCAATGGTATATATTTCGAATTCAACAGAAGTTGGGACGTTTTATACTGCGAATGAGCTAAAGGCAATTTCAGATTGTTGCAAGGAAGAAGGTCTTTATCTGTTTGCGGACGGTGCAAGGCTTGGCAGTGCGCTATGCGCCGATGGCAATGACCTTTCAATAGAGGAGTTTGCATCACTTGTAGATGTTTTCTACATAGGCGGAACGAAGAATGGAGCCTTGATAGGGGAAGCGATTGTAATCAACAATGAATCGCTTAAGCCCTGCTTTAGATATGCAATGAAGCAGAGGGGAGCTCTTCTTGCGAAGGGAAGGATTCTCGGAGTCCAGTTTGAGGAATTTTTTAAGGGTGATCTGTATTTTGATTTGGCGAGACACGCAAACAAGATGGCGGCAAAGCTTACCGATGGAATAAAGAATCTGGACTATGGATTTATGGCAGATTCCACTACAAATCAGATTTTCCCCATACTGCCCAATACCTTAATAAAAAAAATGATGGAAAGCTACGGATTCTATGAATGGGAAAGAGTCGACGAAGGCAATACCGCGATTCGCCTCGTGACATCATGGGCGACCAAAGAAGAAGCTGTCGAAAGCTTTCTTGAGGATTTAAAGTGCTTTGGACTAGAGGTATGAAAAGTTAAGAAATTTTAATAAAAGGCAAATTTTAAAGGCTATTGCATCTGCTGCGGATGCAATAGCCTTTGATAGTGAAATTGTGCGATTTAAAGGGTCAATTCCCAACGCTCTTCGATAAGGTCTATTCCCCAAAGGAACCGGGAAACATATTCCGTTATTTCGAACCCGTATTTTCCATATAGATGGCGAGCCGCATCCAATGTCTTTACAGTCCAGAGGAAAACAGAATCGTAATTTTTTTCTCTACAAAAGTCCAGCGCAGTTCTGATGAATGCGTTTCCGAGACCGGTACCTCTGGCAGAAGGGTCAACGATGAACCATCTTAGCTGTGCATCTTTTTCGCTGTTCTGGATAATGGCAATGGAACCTACAATCACTCCCTTGTCTTCAGCAACCCAAATCATGCTCCCGCTGCGGTCTTTTGTTTCCAGGAATTTGCCCATGGCAGGCAAAACATACGGCTCGAACTCACTAACATCGAAGCCGTATTCCTTTTCGTACAGCTTGCAATGCATATAGTCAATATAACCCAAATCGCCCGGCTTGTATTCTCTGATTATGAGGGCTTTTATACAGTCATTCCTGTCTTTGGATTTTTCCATATGTACACATCCCTTCGTAAGTATTTCTTTAATCATAAACCGGGGGCATCTTAAGGTCAAGGGAAAGTTGGAATATTCAGAAACATGCCGGGAATCCATCTATGGTCGCTTATTGAGGAGTGATTGCATTTTATTTCATTTTACGGTAAACTAATCAAATGTGGACAATTGGCAAAATAATATTTCAAAAGGATAAAAGGGTGAAAAAATGTTAAGCGTTAATAATCTGGCTTTAAGATTTTCTGATAAAAAACTGTTTGAAGATGTGAATCTGAAATTCACAAAAGGGAATTGCTATGGAGTGATTGGAGCCAACGGGGCTGGTAAATCCACATTGCTCAGGATACTCGAAGGAGAACTTGAGCCTACCGCCGGAGATGTTTTCATAACACCGGGAGAGAGGCTCGCCGTCCTTAAGCAGGACCACTTCGAATACGATGAGGAAAGAGTAATTGACACCGTCATCATGGGCCATGAACGCCTATACCAAATAATGAATGAAAAGGACCTCCTTTACGCGAAAGAGGATTTTTCGGAAGAGGACGGAATCAAGGCTTCCGAGCTCGAGGGTGAATTTGCCGAGCTCAGCGGCTGGGATGCAGAGACCGACGCCGAAAAGCTTCTTGTCGGGCTCGGAATAATGAAAGAGTCACATGCACTCCTGATGAGAGAGCTTTCAGGGGGCGAAAAAGTGAAGGTGCTTCTTGCACAGGCTCTTTTCGGGAATCCCGATATACTTCTCATGGACGAGCCGACAAACCACTTGGACTTTGCCGCAATAAGCTGGCTTGAGGAATTCCTGATAAATTATGAAAACACGGTTGTTGTAGTATCGCATGACAGGCATTTCCTCAACATGGTCTGCACCCACATGGTGGATGTGGATTTCGGTAAAATCAAGATGTTTGTGGGCAACTACGATTTCTGGTACGAGTCGAGCCAGCTGGCCCTTAAATTGATGAAAGACCAGAACAAGAAGAGCGAAGAGAAGATAAAGGAACTTGAAAGATTCATAGCAAGGTTCAGTTCCAACGCATCCAAGGCAAAGCAGGCGACATCGAGGAAAAAACTGCTCGACAAAATAAAAGTGGAGGACATAGCGCCTTCGTCGAGGAGATACCCTTTCGTAGGGTTTAAGCCGAACAGAGAAACAGGAAAGGACATTTTGTTTGTAGAGGGAATCACAAAGACTGTCGACGGCGTCAAGGTTCTGGACGACATTTCATTTACCTTAAACAAAAACGACAAGGCCGTATTCCTTTCAAAGAATAAAATGGCTGTCACTACGCTGTTTCGGATTCTTGCGGGGGAAATGGAGCCGGATTCGGGGAAATTCAAGTGGGGTGTTACAACAAGCCAGGCCTATTTGCCAAACGACAACGCAAAATGGTTTGAAGGGGTTGACCTTAGCCTAATTGACTGGCTTAGGCAGTTTTCCGAGGAAAAAGAAGAAAGCTTCATAAGGGGATTTCTCGGAAGGATGCTCTTTTCAGGAGAGGAACCGCTCAAAAAAGTGCCGGTACTGTCAGGTGGGGAAAAGGTAAGGTGCATGTTCTCAAAAATGATGCTTTCAGGGTCAAACGTCCTTATTCTCGACGAGCCGACCAACCACCTCGATCTTGAGTCGATACAGGCGGTAAACGACGGACTAAAGAATTTCAGCGAGATTCTGCTTTTTTCTTCACACGATCACAAGTTTGTTGAAACCATTTCAAACAGGGCCATAGAGCTGACGCCAAAGGGAGTTTACGACCGCGTGGGCGATTTCGACGAGTTTCTTGCAAATGAAGAAGTTCAAGCTGCTATCGATAAGATGTATAAATAGAAGAATGCCGCGCTCAATGCGCGGCATTCGCTTTATTCATGATTTCCTTTGTGCAGTCCCTCTCCGTTACCCTTTCCTTTTCCAGTTCCACGCTCTTCTTCTTCCGAATGCTCCGGCGTATCAATTTCCTTTATGCTTCCCGATTCAATTGCGTCCGACAGTGCGTCGTTGACTGCATTCATGATTCCGTAGGATGAATATGTCGACCCGCTCACCGCATCTACCGATATGGATTGCGAATCGATTATCTTCGCGGGAATGGCTTCGAATGCCGGCATGTAGAACGACTCTCCGCGTTCGTTGTGGCTCACAATGTCTATTTTTGATATTTCGTTGTTTTCAATTGCCACTTCTACGGTCAAATCAGGACCGTACCCGTCGGCTGTTCCGATATAGGTTCCGTCCCGATACAAGTTTTCGGAAGAGCTTGAGGCAACGGGGGCAATCTGCGACGTGGCTTTTTCTGTCTTAAACGGATTAATCAATGGACTTGAAATCAAGTTGAATATTATGAGCAAAAGCAGCGGATATATCAAAGTGCGGGTCGCCGCGCGGGCGCGCCTGAACTTGAAAAAGAGATACAGGGAAAGTGCTGCCGAATAATACAGCAGGTTGACCGTATTGCCGGTTACAAGAATGACGTGCATGAACATTAAAACATATGCTCCGTATGCGAAGCGGTGAAACTTCTTCCAAGTGGAGCACTTGAAACGCTTTCGCACAATTTCAAACGAAGTTGCGAAAAGCGGCGCCATTATCACCAAAGACACAATTCCGGTTGCAATCGAAAGCTCCAAGCTTAGCATAAAGTCATGAATGAAGTGCGCGAAGGTGAAAATAAAAGCCGCAACGGACAGTTGCGTTCTCACCAAACGTATTTTTTTGGAAAGTGCTTTGAAGGGATTTCGTATTCCCACAAACATAACGATAATCCATAGGGACAATCCGAGATACCCGTCGTTTATAATGGATGATATGGGAAATGCCGGGTATGCCAAGGCTACGGCTGAAAAAATCAATGCCGTTGCATAGAATATCGCGGCGTATTTTCTTATTGGTTTTGAAAAAAAGTGAATAGCGGCCAAAGAAATGGCCAGTGCAATTAAATTTTGCATGTTAAGACTCCTTCCATTCTTTTGATTATACTACACAATTATTGTGACGGAAACGTGAAGAAATGAAAACGGATACAAGAAAATATGCAAACGGCGTATGATTATTTTGTTGAGATGCGGAAAGACCCTTGATAAAAAAAAGAGGCAATTGGCATTTTTCTATTGATTATAACCGTATAATTATGTATCATAGTGTTGTGCCTTTTTTCGGGATGTAGCGCAGCTTGGTAGCGCGCTTGCTTCGGGAGTAAGAGGGCGCAGGTTCAAATCCTGTCATCCCGACCAAATTTCAAAAAGCCTTTGCTGTTTATTACAACAGCAAAGGCTTTTTGAGTTTGTAGAACCAAATTATGCAATTCAAATAATGCAACTAATTTTCAAATTATGGGGTAATAAATCTACTAAAGAATATTATGAGGGAGCTTTTATGAATTTCATAGCGAAGGTCTTTATTTTATATGTTGAAAGAAAAGAATTTTTTGCCAAACTTGTCGTAGAACACATAGCCCTTACCTTTACGGCCATACTTATAATAAGCCTGACAGGACTGTTTGTGGGAATATATATGACCCGCAATAAAAGAATGGCTGAAATTGTCATGGGATTCGTCAATTTTCTGTACACCGTACCGTCAATCGCTTTTTTCGGGTTTCTGGTCTCGATAACGGGTATAGGAAACAGGAGCGCACTTATAGCTCTTGTCGTATACGGATTGATGCCTATGATTAGAAACACATATGTCGGGATAATTGAGGTTGACGAGGATATTGTGGAATCGGCACTTGGGATGGGGAGCACGGACCGGCAATTGCTGATGAAGGTCCAGCTTCCGATTGCGCTGCCGGTCATAATAGCAGGCTTCAGGACAATGGTGGTAATGACAATAGCCCTTGGCGGAATAGCCTCGTTCATAGGAGCCGGAGGGCTTGGAGTGGCAATATGGAGGGGAATAACGACCAATTTCACAGAGATGACCTTTGCGGGCAGCCTTTTGGTGGCCCTTTTGGCAATAGTGTCAGACTTTTTGCTGGGGATTGTTGAAAAGAAAGTGCGGAAAAAAATCTTCGGAACGGAAAAAAGGAGAGTGGCATGATGAAAAAGATACTGAGCCTGCTTTTATGCGCCTTTATTGCAGTCGGAATCGCGGGATGTTCGGAGAATGAAGAGAAAAAAGTTGTCGTAGCATCAAAGCCCCATTCCGAGCAGTACATATTATCTGAGATGATAACGCTTCTGATCGAGAACGGTACAGATATAAGTGTTGAAAAGAAGCTTGGAATAGGAGGCGGGACGGCTAACATACAGCCTGCAATGGAAAGCGGAGAGATAGATATCTATCCCGAGTACACAGGAACGGGATGGCTTTTTGTGCTCAAAGAGGAGCTGATTAACGATCCCGAGGAACTTTATGAAGCAGTAAAGACTGCCTATGCCGAAAAATACAACATGAAGTGGCTCGGCATGTATGGATTCAACAACACATTCGCGCTGGCAATGAAAAGTTCCCTGGCCGATGAAATGGGAATAGCAACATATTCCGATTTGGCTGAAAAGGGAGGGTCACTTGTATTTGGAGCGGAGTACGATTTTTATGAAAGGGAGGACGGATTTCCGGGGCTTGAAGAAACATACGGACTTGCCTTTGAAGATACGGTTGAGCTTGACATAGGGCTTAAATACGAGGCTATAGGCACGGACCAGGTCGACGTCATAAATGCTTTTTCAACCGACGGCCTCATAAAGAAATTCGACCTCAAGGTACTCGAGGACGACAAGATGTTTTTTCCCGCCTACAACGCTGCAACCATCGTAAGGCAGGAAACACTTGATATGCATCCCGAGCTTGAAGAGATTTTGGAGACTATGACCGGACTGATAAGCGACGACGAAATGACTGAGCTCAACTATCTCGTCGAGAATGAAAAAATGGATCCTGAAAAGGTGGCGGAAGATTTTCTAAAGGGCAAGGGGCTGCTTTGATGCCTATAATTCGTTTTGAAAGAATAAACAAGTCTTATGAAACAGGTAAGCCTGTAATACAGAATCTAAGCCTTGATATTTGCGAGGGTGAATTCGTGACATTCCTTGGACCTTCAGGGTGCGGGAAAACTACAATGTTGAAACTTGTGAACAGGCTTATTGAACCCGACGACGGAAATATTTATGTCGAGGACCGAGAAATACGGGAATGGGACAAGATAGAGCTTCGTAGACGAATTGGATACGTCATACAGAAAATAGGCCTTTTCCCGCATCTGAGTGTAGGTGACAACATAAGCTATGTGCTGGATTTGACTGGTAGCGACAAAAGCTTCAGAAAGAAGAGGGCACGGGAAATGATAGAGCTCGTAGGCATGGATGAAAGCTTCTTGAAAAGATATCCCAGGGAGCTTAGCGGAGGGCAGAGGCAGAGGATCGGCCTTGCCCGGGCGCTTGCTGCCGATCCCGACATAATCCTGATGGACGAGGCGCTTGGAGCGGTGGACGAAATTTCCAGAAGGGTGCTCCAGGACGAACTTCTCAAAATTTATCAAAAGCTCAAAAAGACAATAGTGTTTGTCACCCACGACATCCAGGAGGCAATAAAGCTCGGGAGCAGAATCGTTCTTATAAACGAGGGAAAAATAGTACAATCGGGAACAAGAGAGGAAATGATTTTCAGCCCCGCGAATTCTTTTGTTGAGGACTTCTTCGGGCTAAAAAATTTCACTTCGTATCTGAATCTGACGCCGCTTAAGGATGTTTGTGAATTCGGGCCATTTGCGATAGGCATCCCGGATAAAATGGAAAATATACCCTTCCTTGATGAAAACGAAAGCATAATGGCCGCCATAAGAGTTATGTTTGACAACGGGCTCGGCCTCGTGGGCATAGAAGGATCTGAAACATCAAAAAAAGGGGTTTTCAGGTTTGAGAGTGCGTTCAAGAAACTGAAGGAAAACGGTGCCGTGACAGAAAACAGTTGAAAAGAAAAATTGCCTTTGTGGAACGGTTAGAATTTTGTGTCGTCTAAAGAAACGAGGGCGAAAACAATTCTATCAAGGAGGAATCGATAATGGGTAAATATTTAAAAACTGTTTTATCTATAGTGCTTGCGCTTGCAGTACTGACTTCATGCGCCATGCCGGCAGGGGAAGGAAAAAGGGATTACGATGAGGATAAAATCGACGGTCAAGTCATCGGGGGGATGACATCTTTCGCGTTTGAACTGTTTAAAGAGCTAAACAGGGAGGACGACGGAGGAAACATATTCATTTCGCCTCTGAGCGTTTCAACGGCCCTGACAATGACCTACAACGGGGCGGGCGGAGAAACCCGGGAAGAAATGAAGAGTTCATTGGGATATGCAGAGATTCCCGACGAAAATACAAACGACTCATTTGAAAATCTAATCCCATATCTGATGCAAGTCGACGAAAGCACCCAAATAGACATATCAAATTCAATATGGTACAGGGATGGAGAGCCTATAGGGACTGATTTTCTGGAGCTCAACAAAAAAGTTTTTAATGCTTCGGTTGAAGCTATAGACTTCGGGAAGCCTGAAAGCGCAGACATAATCAACGGATGGATCAGCGATTCAACAAAGGGCAAGATAGATAAAATGATAGATCCGCCCATTCCTTCGGATGTAATCATGTATCTCATAAACGCAGTCTATTTCAAGGGAGAGTGGACTAACGCCTTTGACGAGGAAAGAACCTATGAGACTGATTTTACCGAGGCTTCGGGAGAGAAAAAAAGCATAGAGATGATGAACAGCAAGGAAACGACCGATTTTGGAGAATCGGATGAATTCAAAGTCGCAAGACTTCCATATGGGAAGGAAAAGCTTTCAATGTACCTTGTGCTGCCCAAGGGCGGTCAAAATGTGGATGATTTGATAGAAAGCCTCGATGAAGAACTTTGGGCGGAAATCAAAGGTTCGGTTTTACCGACCGATGACCTTATTCTCGGAGTTCCAAAATTCAAGATGGACTATGGAATAAAGAAACTGAACAATGTTCTCATTTCATTGGGAATAGAAAATGCTTTTAGAGCAGATGCCGACTTCTCGGGAATAAGAGATGACCTCTTCATAAGCAGGGTCCTTCACAAGGCAGTAATCGAAGTAAACGAAAAGGGGAGCGAGGCGGCAGCGGCGACGGTTGTTGAGATGACGGAGAGCTCAGTAGCGGAAGATCAACCGGAATTTATTGCAAACAGGCCGTTCGTTTTTATGATTGCAGATGATGTCCATGGGGATATATTGTTTGTGGGCAAGTATGCTGTGGTAGAATAAAGATATACCAAAGAATGTTTTTGACTAGGAGATGATTTGATGAAGAGCATTTACTTTGCCGGAGGTTGCTTCTGGGGAGTTGAGGAGTACTTTTCGAGAATTGATGGTGTGCTTGAGACGGAAGTCGGATATGCCAACGGAAAAACCGAAAATCCGACATATGAGGATGTGTGCCATAACTTCACCGGGCATGCCGAAACGGTCAAGGTTGTCTACGATGAGAGACTTGCGAGCGTTGAGACTCTGCTTTCCAGACTATTTCGGATAATCGACCCTACGCTTCTTAACCGGCAGGGACCCGACAGGGGCGCTCAATACAGGTCGGGAGTATATTCGGAAAACGGCGACGATCTCGAAAGGGCAAGGGCGTGGATAGAATCGGTTGCAGGAAAGTATAAGGGTCCGCTGCAAATAGAGGTGCTTCCTCTTGAAAATTACAGCAGGGCCGAGGAATACCATCAGAAGTATCTCAAGAAGAATCCGGGAGGGTACTGCCATATAGATCTGAATGTTTGAAAAGCAAGAACAGCGGGCAGTTTGCAGTGGGCAGTAAAAGATTGAAGAGCAGATATCAGATTTCAGTTGGCAGATGTCAGGAAAGGATTAAAAGCAAATGCAAAACACCGAAAGGCTTTCGATTTAATGCTTTTGTTTTCGCTGCAAATTGCAGGCTGCCTACTGACAACTGACGACTGACGACTGACTGGCAAGAATAGCGGGAAGCAGAAAAACGGTTGTAATGAAATACTTAAATATAAGTCGTACAAAAAAGGACAAACGAGTTCAATATGTTTGTCCTTGGTTTTTTTGAATTTGCATTTTGTTTTTTCTTGCTACTTTCCACTTTCTACTGATTTTTCCTACAGCTGCTTTTATCTTTTGCCTTTTCTTTTACTGCAAACTGCCCACTGACAACTGACATCTGTTCTTCTCAACTCGCCGGCTTGTCTCCGAAATCCCAGCTGACGTATGGCTCAATGAGGTCGAGGGGAGCTGAAATTTCAGTAAACTCCTCTGCGGAATCGTCAAGCGGCATGAAGTAGAATGTCACATAGGGACCGGAGAAGTAAAAGCGCATGCCCTCGTATTCCAAACCGGTCCCCGTGTAGTCTTCGAGAAAGAGCCTTAGCCCTTGGGGGTCGGAAACGAAATTGCTGAAGGTTATTTCATTTGAAGTATTTCCAATGTCGAGATTAACACTTTTTAGAATGTTGACGGTTCGACCGATGGTTTCCAGATTTCCTGTTCCCTTGAACAGGACGCTGAGATAATCCTCGTCCCTGTATGTCACCGAGTATTCAAGGTCTACACTGGACCAATCATCGCTTGCAAAAGATTCGACGTATTGCGAAAGGCTTTGATTCATGTAGTCCTGCAAAAGTTCGCCTTTGAAATTTTTGATTGCGGGATAGTCTATTTTTATATCCCCTTTGCTTATTGTTTTAGATTCAAGGTCATACCCGAAATTTTCCTCCATTTCTGAATAGCGGGCTGCCATTTCGTAAGCGTATGCTTCCCTTTTTATAAGGGATGCCTCGTCAAAATCGAGAATTGAACCGTTTTCGTCAGTTACATGAAGCAGTTTTCCCGATTCGAATGCATAGGTGTTGAACGGATAAACAGCTTTCAAAAGCTGGCCGTTTTCGTTGAAATAGAATTGGGATGAACCGCTCATCCTTCCGCTGTCGTCGTTAAGGGCAACCTCGAGCTTCAGGAGTGTATCATTCTTATAATGGCGCTTTATTTCACGTTTTTCCCATCCTTCGGCTTCTGATGGAAGCTTGAATGATTCAATCCTCAATATGGAAAGGTTGGAATCGATTTTATCGGGTGTGGAGAAATCCACGGAATCAATGGATTCCATTTCATCTTCATGACTATTTTCTTCGGGAGGAATTGCCTCCGGACTGCAGGCGGGCATTAAAAAGATTGCAGCCAAAAGGACTGCCAGTAGCTTTGTTTTCATTTAAGAGTCTCCTTATGTATTTGTTTGCGTTATTTCGTCTATACTATAGACGTATTATACCCGTAAAAGTTTCAACAAATACAGTTACAGTTTCGTAATCGCATAATCGTGAAGACACTAATTTGATATAATGGTGATTAAGAGCGGTCATTGAAAAGTCCGGACAGCCGCCATGAAAGGCAAAATATGAAAGAAAATATGAAAATTGCGGAATGCGAAAAAACCTTTTGCAAGATTTGCGGCAACGAAACAAGAAAGCTGCAAGATCAGCAAATGAAGAAGATTTATCATGCGTGTCCCTTTTGCGAGTACATTTTTCTTGACGATGAAGGATACGCAAGTCATGAAGAGGAAAGAACCCGATACATGGAGCATGACAACTCATACGAAAATGAGGGATACAGGACATTTCTTGAAGGTTTTCTTGAGGCTGCCGTTTTTCCGTTCTGGGATGGTTTAGGAAGCGCCCTCGATTTCGGGAGCGGGCCCGAACCTGTTCTGGCCCGCATAATGAGTGAAAAGTACGGAATTGAAACCGATATATACGATTTGCATTTTTCCCCCGAAAAAGCATATGCGGACAAGAGGTATGATTTGATTGTTTCGACAGAGGTTCTCGAGCATTTGAAAAATCCGGTTGAAACCTTTAAAGAGTTGTACGAATGCATGGAAGCGGGCGGATTGCTTTCTGTAATGACCCTTTTTCACTATGTGAACGACAAGGCTTTCCTGGGGTGGCATTACAGAAGGGACAAGACCCACATAGGCTTCTTTACGCCCAAAACATTGGCCGTTCTTGGAAGAAAGGCCAATCTCCGATTGATTTATTGTGACGAAAAAAGATGCGCAACCTTCATAAAGTAAACCGATGCCGCTATTTGTCGGCACCGGCCAATGTCATTCGTTGGTCAGTGAAATCTGCACCATGGTTGTCTCTTCGCCGCCCAGATTGTTTGGCGCTATTATTATTCCGAAATCATAGCCGCTTATGCTGCCGGCAAGCGAATATGTATTTTGCGTTTTCAAATCCATGAAATTCTCTCCGCTTTGGACTATGTCCTTGTAATATGCGTAGACTTTTTCGACATCGTCATCGTGCTTGATGCTTACCGAATAGCTTGAAATATTGTCATCCTTCATTGTTTGAGACATTACGATGATGCTGCCCGGATAAATCGGGAAGACATCCTCCGGATACCCATCCGGTAGATCAGCGCTGCCCTCGAGATTTATTTCGGCTTTTACTGTTTCATCATCGCTTGATATTTCAACCTTTTCATCATCGGTTTTTACTGTGATTTCAGCTTCTTCGGTTTCGATTTTCTTTTCGCTTGAGCATCCTGAAGCAATTACTGCAATAGTCAAGAACAAAACCAGTGGAAGAAGCTTTTTTGATTTTATGGAATGCGACATGGAATCCCTCCTTTCAAGATTTTATTTATGCTTCAATAATAGGTATACCCACAATTTCCTCGCATAGTCGTTTCATTTGAACATGCGGCGGCAAAATACATACAGAAAAGAGGCGCAGATTGATGAAAAGACGTCAAAGGCTTTTGGGCACAATAATCATTGCGTTGGCATTTCCGGTTTTGGCATGGGCGAATATGGCCATACCAATCGAGAATCCGGACGACAACAAAATCATGTTCGACCCCGATCCCGGAATAAGCATGATTGAAGAGAATGTTCGATTTACATTTGACAACGAAAACTGGCATCAGGATGCGCGTGTCGATGTCCGCTATGTGCTTAGGAACGAAGAAGCTGAAGACAAATCGGTTGACATGATTTTCGTGACGCCTCCCATAGGAGAGAGCGGAACGCTCGAGGTAAGAAGCGGTGGGAATATGATTGAAACCGCGAAGGCAGAGCCCTTCAATGAAATGCCGCAAAACTGGAAGGCTTCCTGCCGCTTGCCTGTGGTTGAGCCTGTAAGTGGAGAAACTCTTGAAAAAAGCCCATCGCATTTTGAAAGCGGCGAGGGACAAGTTTGGGGAACGCGCTTTTCAGTGGACCTGCCGGCAGGGAAAGAAACGATGCTTGAAGTCTCGTATGGGAGCATTGGTGGAATATACAGATACCAGGAAGTAATAAACCAGATCCATTCCCAAGTTTATTACCTGACGCCTGCATCCTTTTATTCAGGAGAGCCCAGAGTGACCCTGGAGGTTCTGCTTCCAAATGGGATGGATGCCGCGCTCTATTCGAGCATTCCTCTCGAGAATGAGGGAGGGAATGTTTACCGCGCGGAGCTTACAGGTCTTCCCGAGGAGGAATGGCTTTTTACCTTTGCTGACAAGAGCGGACTCTTCTTGGGGACAAACAAAAGGGCGCTGAACAACTATCCCGTTCTGGCATTTTTTGCCCTTTCGGCGGTATCCGCAATATGGCTTTGGAAAAGCAAAAAAAAGAAAGTAACGGCAACGCTTTTTCTGCTTGCCGGAGCATGCTCCCTTCTTCTCATCAAGCCGTCCTACGGTTCGCTTTTCCTGCTCTACATGGCATCGCCCCTGATAGGAATTGCCTTCCTTATATTTGCAGCAGTCTGGATTGCAAAGAGGGTTTTGGCAAACAGGAGAAAACTATAGGGACAATTGACTGAGTTGAATCCGCTTAAAGGCGGGTGGGAATATGTAAACAAGAATGCGAACGAAGCGGAGGAAAAAAATTGAAAGAACAAGTTTTGAGGCTCAGGGAAAAGGAAACAAAAAAATATTTACAGGGATATCCTCTTATAAGTGAAAAGGACCTATCTTGGTCTGAAAAGGGGCTTGAGGAAGGGTCGCTTTTGAGGCTTGAGGACGAAAACGGCAATTTTCTCGCCAGGGGCTACATAGGCAGGCAGAACAAGGGCGCCGGCTGGGTGCTTTCGAGAAAAGAGAAAGAGGCAATTGACGAATCCTTTTTTTTCAACAAAATAGCGGCTGCGCTTGGCAAGAGAAGCCGCTATTTCACAGACGATGAGACAAACGCCTTCAGAATCTTCAACGGAGAGGGAGACGGCATAGGGGGTATGAGCATCGACTGGTACGACGGATATTGCCTCATAAACTGGTATAGCCTTGGAATCTACAGTTTCAAAAAAACAATAGTCGAGGCGCTTTCATCAATGACGGCGGCCAAAGGGATATATGAGAAAAAAAGATTCGATGAAGGCGGAAAGTATGTCGACGATGACGATTTCGTTAAAGGAGAGAGGGCTGTTTTTCCACTCGTTGTAAAGGAAAATGGCGTTAAATACGCCGTTTATTTGAACGAGGGAGCAATGACTGGAATCTTCCTTGATCAGAGGGAAGTCAGAGGACGTCTAAAGGAAAGTTACTCAAGGGGAAAAACAGTCCTTAACACATTCTCGTATACGGGAGCCTTTTCGGTTGCAGCGGCGCTTGGCGGAGCTAAAAAGACTGTTAGCGTCGATCTTGCGAACAGGAGCCTTGAAAGGACTCGGGAGCAGTTTGAGCTTAACGGACTCGGAGAAAAAGACAGGGAGATAGTTGTCGAAGACGTGTTCAAGTACTTCAAAAAAGCTGAGAAAAGAGGGCTTCTTTTCGACCTTGTAGTTTTGGATCCTCCGAGCTTTGCCAGGTCCAAAGACAATATTTTCAGTGCGCCCAGGGATTACGGAAAACTGGTTTCACAGGCGGTGGCCTTGCTTGAGGACGGTGGCGTGCTTTTGGCATCCACGAATTGTGCAACATTCGACATGCAAAGGTTTAAGGAAATGGTCAAGGAAGGGCTCAAAAGCGCCAATCGCGCTTTTGCTGTATTGGAGGAACACACTCTCCCCGATGATTTCAGGACATGCCAAGCCTACAGTGAAAGTGACTACCTCAAAGTTCTTTTCATAAGGGTTTTATCAAATGGCGCAAGAAAAAGGGCCTGACAGCATTCGACAGGACGAATTTGTATTTTGAAATTTTGTAAAATATAATGAAAACAATTAATAAATAATGTACAATGAAAAGAAACATCCATACCCGTTGAAAATCGGACTATTAAGTAGAAGCGGGCGTGTGAGCGGGAGGGGAAAATGAAAAATCAAAAGTATGCGAAAAGAATGAAAAGAATGGAATCGAAGGAAATGAAGGAGATACTCGAATTGGCGGATGTTCCGGGACTCATTTCTTTTGCGGGAGGGCTTCCTGCTCCGGAATTGTTTCCGATAGAGGCACTCAAGGCATCTGCAACCGAGGTTTTGGACAGCGTTGGAAGAAAAGCCCTGCAGTACAACGATCCGGTAGGATACGGACCTTTAAGGGAATGGATAGCAAAGCGAATGGAGACTGTCGGAGCAAGCGTTGAAGCCAAGGACATTCTAATAACCAGCGGCTCGCAGCAGGGACTTGATTTTGCCGGAAAGGTTTTCCTTGACGAGGGTGATGTCGTTCTTTGTGAAAGCCCAAGCTACCTTGGTGCCATAAACGCTTTGGGAGCATACGAATGCGATTTTATCGAGGTGCCAACTGACGATGACGGAATGATCATCGAGGAGCTTGAAAAAATTGCGGCTTCAAACGACAAAATCAAATTGGTATATGTGATTCCCGATTTTCAGAATCCGACAGGAAAGACATGGTCTGACAAGAGAAGAAAGGAATTCATGGAAGTCATAGAAAAATACGGTCTGGCAGTCCTTGAAGACTGTCCTTACGGTGAGCTTAGATATGGAGGGGAATCCAAGAAGAGCCTTAAGTCTATGGACAAGAGCGACAGGGTCATTTATCTGGGCACATTTTCAAAGATACTTTCTCCCGGAATTCGAATTGGTTGGGTTTGCGCCGGCGAAGAGGCAATGGATATGTTTGTAAAAGTAAAGCAGCGTTCCGATGTCCATACCAATTCGGTATCGCAGATGGAAGTTTCCAATTTCCTTGCAAACAACGACATCGACGAGCACATATCCAAGATAAAGGAGCTGTACAGAAAAAGACGGAATGTCATGCTTGAGACAATAGATGCAAATTTTCCAGAAGGAATTCAAACCACAAGACCGGACGGGGGACTTTTCCTCTGGGTGGTTCTTCCGGAAAAAATGGACGCAAAGGAAATGCTGAAAAAAGCTGTTGAAAATAATGTCGGCTATGTTCCGGGCGGAGCGTTTTTTCCAAACGGAGGCAACAAGAATACAATGAGGCTCAGCTTTTCAAACATGGAAGAGGAAAAAATAGTAGAAGGAATAAAAATACTGGCTGAAGTCATAAAAAAAGAAATTTAAACTTTTAAAATCCGCTTGATAAGCGGGTTTTTTTGTTGTGTGGTATGATAGAATGTGTAAAGAAAATACAATGAAAGACTGCAAAGGGTGGTATAAATGATCAGATTAGGAGAAAGGCAATTTCTGCAAATATTGAAAAAAACCAATGAAGGTCTCTTTCTTTCAGATTCCGTCGACGGGCAAAACGTTTTTTTGTCTTCCGCTGAAATGGAGGAAGAAATGAAGGTGGGAGATTCCGTCGAAGTATTTGTTTATAAGGACAATAGGCAAAACCTTTTGTCCACAACAAAGCAGACAAGGTTGGAAATGGGCGGGATAGCCTTGTTGTCGGTGAAGTCTGTCACAGATTTCGGAGCTTTCCTGGAATGGGGTTTGGAAAAGGACCTCTTCCTTCCCTTCAAGGAACAGAGAGGCACAGTCAAAGAGGGCGTAAGGGTTTTGGTCAAGCTTTACGTGGACAAGAGCGAAAGGCTTTGCGCAACAATGAAGATATCAAACACGCTTAGGAGCGAAAGTCCCTTTAAGGAGGGCGACGCGGTTTGGGGAACGGTTTACGACATCAACCCGGAAATGGGAGCCTTCATAGCGGTTTCCAACCTATATCATGGAATGATTCCCAAAAGGGAAATGTTCAAGATATTCCAGATGGGTGAAAGAATAGAAGCCTGGGTGGATTCTGCAAGGGATGACGGCAAATTGAATCTGACTTTCAGGAAGAAGGCATACGCTACGATGGACGAAGACGCCAACATGTTGTTGGAAGAATTAAAGAAAAACGGAGGATTTTTGCCTTTCAACGATTCGTCCGAACCTGATGAAATCAGGGATCGTTTCGGCATGAGCAAAAGAGCTTTCAAGAGGGCAGTAGGCAGATTGTTCAAGCAGCACATGATCGAATTGAAAGACGAAGGCATCAGATTGAAACAATAAGGCGGCAAGCAATAGCGGGAAAATGGGGAATGGTATATATGATGGATGAAAAAGCAGCAATAGGCGTTGAAAAAGCGCTTAAAGGAAAAGGATACATCTTTGTCGACATTCGTTCGGAAGGCGAGTACCAAGACGACCACATTGAAGGATCGCTTAACATGGCCCTTTTCAACAACGAGGAAAGGGCCAGGATAGGAACAATATACAAAGAGGACAGGAATGAAGCGAAACTCGAGGGAATACGTGTGGCATCGAGTAAACTGGAGCGCTTCTACACCCAAATAAAGGACCTTTCATCCGAATATGAGAGGGTAGTGGTCTATTGCTGGCGAGGAGGAATGAGGAGCCGTACCGTAGTGGCTTTTTTCAGGGCTCTGGGGATGGGAAACGTGCTTCAGCTGGAAGGCGGCTACAAGGCGTACCGGAGCATGGTAAACAATTATCTGGAAAAGGACGTGGAAAAACTGACATTTGTCGTTCTTCACGGAAGAACCGGAGTAGGAAAGACTGAAATTCTCAAGAGACTCAGCAAAAGCGGAATACACACAGTCGACCTTGAGGCCCATGCCAGCAATTCAGGGTCTGTTTTCGGGAGGATACCTTTCGGAGGAAGAGGCCCGAGCCAGAAGCGTTTCGACACTCTTCTCTTTGACAATCTAAAGGATTGGGACGATTATCTCATACTTGAAAGCGAGAGCAAACGCATCGGCGACCTTCATTTGAAGGAAAACTTTTTTCAAGCAATGAAAAGAGGGATTCACATATTGGTAGACACAAGTATTGAAAATCGGGTGAAAATAATTGCCGAGGACTATGTTTCCCCGGAAACCGAAAAGCAGATTATAGGCGCAATTGAAGCCCTCAGGAAACGACTGGGTGGGGAAGTGGCGGACCGATTGATTAGACAGGTGAAAAACAATGAATATCCGGAGGTTATACGCTATCTGATGGAGTCCTATTATGACGGTCTTTATGACTATTCCATAAAAAATGTCCCCGAATACGATTTGGAAATCGTATATGAGGACATTGATGAAGCTGTAAAGGCTATTGAAGCATGGCTTGGGGATAATTGTTTTTTCTGCAAGCCGGAAGTCAACAAAAGTAATTGAATGAAGTTTTTTCAGCCCAATTAGTCGAGGTTTTATTGTTGTCAAGAGCTTGTTGGCGGGTATAATTGAACCACATAATAAAAGGGAGAAAACTCATATGCCAAACATTGACTTGTCAAAATTCGAGAAAAAGCTTATTGTAAGGCAAATAAGCCAAAATGACTTTAATGAAATAATAGAGCTTCAAGAGATTTGTTTTCCCGGAATGGATCCTTGGCGTATTGATCAGCTCGAAAGCCACATTTCAATTTTCCCGGAGGGACAGATTTGCGTAGAGTTCGACGGAAAAATAATAGGGTCGAGCTCGAGTCTTATTGTCACTTTTGACGAATATGACGACCAGCACACATGGGATGAAATCACTGGAAAAGGGACAATATCCACACATGACCCAGAGGGATACAACCTTTACGGAATAGAGGTCATGGTTCATCCTGAGTACAGGTCCATGAAAATCGGGAGAAGGCTTTACGAGGCCAGAAAAGATTTGGCGCGGGAATTCAACTTGAAAAGCATAGTTATCGGAGGTAGGATTCCCAATTATCACAAATACGCAAAAGAGATGACACCGGCCGAGTATGTCCGAAAGGTCATACGACATGACCTTCGTGATCCCATTTTGACATTCCAGTTAAGCAACGGATTCATGGTCAAGCGCATAAATCGCAACTATCTTCCGGAAGATGAAGCCTCGCTTAAATATGCAACGCTGATGGAATGGTACAATGTGGACTTTCATCCCCAGACCAAGAGACACTTTAAGACTGCTTTTCCGGTTAGGATATGTGTAATACAGTATATGATGAAAAAAATCGAATCCTTTGATGAATTTGCCAATCAATGCGAGTATTTCGTTGATGTAGCATCCAATTACAAATCGGATTTCGTAGTTTTCCCGGAAATTTTCACTACACAACTACTGTCATTTTTGGGAGGCAAGTCACCAAGCGATGCGATAAGGAGGCTGACGGCATACACTGAGCCATATATAGAAACGTTTACAGCCTTTGCCGTAAAGTATAACGTCAATATCATTGGAGGATCTCACTTTGTCGAAGAGGATGGCAGGATATACAATGTAGCATATCTTTTTAGGCGTGACGGGACTATCGATAAGCAGTACAAGCTTCACATAACCCCCAACGAGCAACGGTGGTGGGGGATTTCACCCGGAGACAACATAAAAGTATTTGACACAGATTCCGGCAGAATAGCCATTTTGGTATGCTATGACATAGAATATCCGGAGCTTTCCAGAATTGTGACTCAAAGGGGAGCCCAAATAATATTCACACCCTTCTGCACTGACGAGAGGCAGGGATACCTGAGGGTACGCTACTGCGCACAGGCGCGAGCAGTTGAAAATCAGGTCTATACAGTCATTGCAGGAACCGTGGGCAATCTCACACAGGTTGAAAACATGGATATTCAGTATGCTCAGTCGGCTATATTCACGCCATCTGATTTTGCATTTCCCCGTGATGGAATAATGGGGGAATGCACTCCCAACATTGAAATGGTTGTTGTAGGCGAGTTGGACCTGGAGCTTTTGAAGCGGGCCCGGAGGGACGGAACCGTAACTCTTTGGAAAGATCGGAGAACCGATCTTTACGAGCTCAATGTCAAAAAAGCGGCAGGCGAAGGCAAAGAGAATTAAGAATTGGAATCTATAAGTTTTTTAAGATTTTCCTCGAAAACACGGTCGTTTTCGGGGTTTCTTTTTTTGAAACGGCTTCCGCGCCCGCCTCTCTTGCGTATAATGCGGTTCATATGACGTCTGTCAAGAAGATTTCCTATGTTTGCGTTTGATATGACCAGCCCGTTTTGGGTTATGCATTTGGCGCCTCGTGACAAAACCATTGCCGCCAGGCCGTAGTCCTGAGTCACAGCGATGTCGCCCGGGCTGATATGGTTTGCTATGTAATAGTCTGCGCTGTCCATTGATTTGTCCACTGTAACCACGGTAGCGTAATCGCTTTCGATTTCATGGGCGTAGTTTTTTACGATGAAAACGCCTATTCCGTGCCTGGCTGCAATGTCGACGCTGAGTGAAACAACCGGGCAGCCGTCGGCATCTATGAATAAGTTCATTTTGAGCCCCCCTTTCCATTTGTGGTTACATTATACAGCAAAAGGCGACAAGATATGGCGCATCTGACGGAATTGGCGTAAAATGGAGAGGAAAGGGACTTGAAATTCTGGTCCACCATTTATTTATGGGGAGGAAATCATATGAAAATATTGGATTTGACTCATTTGATAGAGCCGGGAATGCCAGTTTTCCCGGGAACTGAGCCGCCTGAAATAATTGAGGCGAACACAATCGAAAGAGACGGTTTCAAAGAAAACAAGCTTAGTATGTACTCGCATACGGGAACGCATATGGATGCGCCCGCGCACTTGTTTTGCGGCGGAAAGACCTTGGACACTTATGATGCCGGATATTTCTTTGGCAAGGCATTCGTGATCGACGTGTCGGCGCAAGGCGGGAAAATAGGCAAAAAAATCCTCGAATCAGTTGAAAAACAAATAAGCCAAGCGGATTATGTATTGTTCCACACAGGATGGAGCAAATATTGGGGGAAGGCCGAATACTATGGCGATTTCCCTTGCCTGGACAAAGAGGCGGCATCTTTTCTGGCTTCTTTTAATCTCAAGGGCATAGGATTCGACAATATCTCGGCCGACCCCGTCGAGGACGGCAATCTCTCAAACCACCGCATTTTTCTGGGAAAGGAAATGGTGATAGTCGAGAATCTTAAAAACCTGGACAAACTTGCATGCGAAGGATTCTTTTGGTTTTCATGCATGCCGCTCAAAACAATCGATGCAGACGGGTCTCCTGTAAGGGCGACCGCGATATTGGGCAATATTTGATAAAAACCGCCTTATCAACCCATTTGTTGGGTATGAAAGGCGGTTTTGTCCACACTATGCACAATATTTTGTGGATAAGGATTTTTTAGACACAAGCAGATTCCGCGGGAGCTTCCTCGCATTCTTTCATTTTGTTCATTTCCTTGAATATGAGAATTCCGGTCAATAGAGTGGAGAGCAAATCCGCCAAAGGGTAGGATATCCAAATGCCGTTAAGTGCAAGACCTCCAATCCTTGGAAGGAAAATAAGCAGAGGAATCAAAATCAGCACCTGCCGAAGGAGTGAGAGCACAAGAGATGGAACGGCCTTTCCGAGAGACTGAAAAAGTGCTGCGCCCACTATCTGTACACCTATGACAGGAATCATCATTATGACCAGCCTGAGAGCCGGAGCCCCCTGGGAAATCAATTCCGCATCAGTGCTGAATATGCTGAATATGGCGAATGGGAAGAGTTCTCCAAACAAAACGCTTGTGCTTGCAAAAACAGTTGTGACGATTATTGAAAGCTTGATCACTTCCCGGACGCGTCCGTATTTTTTTGCCCCGTAGTTGAAGCCGACTATTGGTTGGAGTCCCTGTACAACCCCGAAAAGCGGCATGAAAAGGAACATTGTAACCCGCCTTATG
>Ga0102938_10000821_pt1 | contig 23275 bp, 16 predicted proteins | sample SalPonR2_B_D2_MG_FD_84516 | JGI IMG/M metagenome (GOLD analysis project Ga0102938, IMG submission 84516) | Salt pond soil microbial communities from South San Francisco under conditions of wetland restoration - Salt Pond MetaG R2_B_D2_MG | ecosystem: Environmental > Aquatic > Marine >... | reverse complement strand
GATCAAGGCGGGCTCTCCCTGCGGTGAGAGTCCGCCGCTACTCTTCTTCAGTGGAACCCAGTGTAAACTATCGTACCGTGTGAAGTCAGTCACAGCCCGGCTGTGCATTCGAGTAATGTGGTTCAATGGCTGTGACCAGCCCGGTTAGTGAAGAGTGTCTTGAACTGGCGGTGATACAACATCCGCACGAGGAAAAGGTATTCGAGATAATTCAAGCTGGATGTGGGTATCGAATTCAGCGGGCGCCGGGCTACTGTCCTGGTCTCGCGCTGCGTCTTGGCAGCGACATCGATTGTCCCAGGCTTTGTTCGCTCTCTATACCTCCCCATCGTCGCTCTTGAACACCTGCTCCTTCCAATCAGGCCCCAGCGCCTCCTCAATGTACTCGCGCATGAACTGGCGGATTTTCTGCGATGGCGTGACGTCGTCCAGATCACACAGTTTTTCAAAGGCCGCCTTTTTATGAGGGTCAACCAGTATGGTTAGTCGTGCGGTGCGTTTTTCCATGCAGTAGCTCATTGGCAGAAAGACTGGCTTGCTATTTCATTTTCCTGAGCCCGACAGCGTTGGACGCAACCAGACGGGGACGGAAGAATCAAAACGGGGAAATTGTATCTGATTATAATTGTGTTATAAATATATTATCATGTATAGAATTGACCGGTGCAGGTGAGCCGCCAGGTTACGACTCACGTAGACCGCTCAGGGCGCGAATTGATGGCAATGCCTTGCCGTCTCCCCGGGTGGATTGTTTCCGCCGTTTAACTCTCTAGCGAGAAGCCAGCATGCCTTATCGCCAACAGCTTCTTTCCTTGCGGTTGGGGCATGCCCTGCGCGAGGCGTTGGGCGAAGGTTACGGGCGTAGTGAGCTGGCTGGAGACCTGATTGCCGGGATGACAGTGGGTGTCATCGCGATTCCGCTGGCCCTGGCGTTAGCCATCGCCAGCGGTGTTGCCCCGCAGTACGGCCTGTACACGGCGATTATCGGCGGTGTCATCATCGCCTTCACGGGAGGGAGCCGCTACAGCATTTCGGGGCCGACCGCGGCCTTCGTGGTGATCTTGTATCCGCTCACCGCCGAGTATGGTCTGGCGGGTCTCCTGCTGGCATCCGCGATGGCCGGCGCGATGCTTGTCGCCATGGCTTATGCCCGCCTTGGCCGCTTCATTGAATACATTCCGGAAGCCGTTACGCTGGGTTTCACCAGTGGTATTGCTATCGTGATTGCACTACTGCAGATACCGGACTTTTTCGGCGTCGCGGTCGATGCAATGCCGGAACACTTTTCCGGCAAGCTCGCGGCGATAGTGGGGCAGCTTCAGCAGATTGATCCTGGCAGCACATTGATTGCTGTGTTCACACTTGTGGTAATGCTTCTTTGGCCACGGCTGCGTCTGTCAATTCCGCCGCATTTACCCGCGCTGGTACTGGCTTGCCTGCTCGGGGTGATATTCGGCTGGCTGGGCTTTGAAGTGGATACCATCGGCACGCGTTTTCACTACTTGCTTCCCGATGGGAGTCAAGCGAGCGGTATTCCGCCTTATCTGCCATCCCTGGAATGGCCATGGCAACGCCCGGGACCCGATGGGCGGCCTCTGGAAATGTCACTGCAACTGATCTCCGAATTGTTGCCCGCGGCTTTCGCCATCGCCATGCTCGGTGCCATTGAATCATTGCTGTGCGCGGTGGTGCTGGATGGCATGTCAGGCAAACGCCACAGCGCCAATAGCGAGCTTCTGGCGCAGGGCCTGGGCAACCTGGTCACACCTTTTTTTGGTGGCGTTACCGCGACAGCGGCTATCGCGCGTTCAGCCACCAACTTTAAAGCCGGCGCCGTATCGCCGATCGCTGCGTGCATTCATTCGCTTGTCGTATTGTTGGGGTTGCTGCTGCTCACCGGTGCGCTCGCTTACGTACCGATGTCGGCGCTGGCTGCGCTGCTGATAGTAGTTGCCTGGAACATGAGTGAGGCGCCCAAAGCGTTGAAACTGGTGAGGAAATCGCCGCCCGGCGATGTGCTGGTGCTGTTGACCTGCCTGTCGCTGACGGTGTTGTTCGATATGGTGATCGCTATCACGGTCGGGATTTTGCTGGCTTCGTTACTGTTCATGAAAGAAATTGCGGCGCTGACGCAGGTAGTGGACATCACGGAAAATCCCGATTTTGTGCATGCGAAATTGCCACCTCATTGGAGAGTCTTCAAGGTCCGCGGAGCACTGTTCTTTGCGGCTGCAGATCGTGTCTTCGGAGACATTTCCCGGCAGATCGAAGGTCTTGACGGCCTTATTCTCCACATGCAGTACAGTTCGTATCTGGATGCCGGTGGACTCTCGGCGCTTGAAAAGTTAATGGCCCACTGCGAGAAGCACCAGGTGCGACTCTGTTTCTCCAACTGGCCCTTTCAACCGCTAAAGACCCTGGCGAGGGCGCGAGGTGAGGCATTGGGCCCACTCGACGTATCTTTCGCTACCCTGGACCAGGCGATTTCTGATGTTCTGCAGGGGAGTACAAACCATGAAGCTGGACAACGCGATTGCACTGGGTAAAGAGGGTACCTGGAAAAATGCCGCGCTGAGACTCAGTCCGGGGAGCCGGACTGACTGGTTCGTGATGTTGCATGACATGGAAAATAAAGCGTTCATTCTTGCCGACAATGACGACAAAGCCATCGCCAGCAACGACCTGAACGCGCTGGCCACGTTGCTTCAGTCCCTGGGGTTGAAAGACTTCACCGTTTTCATTTAACGTCGGCCAGATGCACTTTCCATGAGCAGCCGTCCTTAGCCCGGAGTGCCTTTCATCCTGACGGGCGGACACTGCATGATTTATTCACCTCGGTTCATTGAAGCGCAGGCTCAAAATGTATAGGACAACTCCACGCCGTAGGAGCGCGGCTGCCCGCGCGCCAGCGTGGCCGCGCCGAGGGCGGCGCTCACCGTGAAGCCGCTGGCGAAGTAGCCCTCGTCCAGCACGTTGTCCACGAAGGCGCTGAGCCGGAAATCCTCCTGCGGCAGCCAGCTCAAGCGCGCATTGACCAGGTGCAGGGAATCTATCGTGGAACTGTCGAACTCAATGGCGCGCTCGTCGATACCGGTAAAGATTTCATCGCGGAAATAGTAGGACACACGGGGCACGATGGCGCCTACGGCGGACATCCACTGGTACTGCGCCGCGAACGAGAAGGTCGTCTCGGGCACCAGGGCGAAATCCTCGTCGCTGCGGTCCACCGTGCTGGCCTGCCCCGAGATCGGATCCACCACCTGGCCGTCGAATTCGTCGTAGCGCGCATCGGTATAGGCGACGTTGGCATTGAACAGCCAGTTGTCCAGCAGCAGGGTGGCTTCCAGTTCCGCGCCTGAGACGCTGGCCTTGCCGGCATTGGAAAGAAACAGGAAGATATCGGTGATGGATTCGCCCTGTTCGGCCACGCGCACCTGTATGTCATCGTAGTTCATGTGATAGACGGCGCCGTTTAAACGCAGTCGTCGCTGGAAGGCATCCATCTTCACACCGATCTCGAAGTTGGTGACCGTCTCGGGGTCGAAGGGCACCAGTTCATCGCCACGCGGCTCGAAACCACCGGCCTTGAAGCCCTCGCTGTAGGTGATGTAACTCATAAGGTTGTCCATTCCCAGGCGGTCCAGCATTGGCTGCGGCGCGATGTAGGCCAGCGTTGCCGAGGGCGTGAATTCATCGAAGTCCACGCTGCGTTTGTCGGCCGACGGCCGGAAATCCAGCGGTAGCGGCGGCTGGGCGTCGGCAAACTGCTGGAACTGTGTCGTGGTGATCGGTGCGCACAGGCCGTTGCCCAGGCTGACCGAACCCAGCCGCGGGCAGTAGGTGTCGAAGTCGATATCGAATACATCCATATCGCGTTCACGGTCTTCATAGGTATAGCGTCCGCCCAGCGTCAACTGGAACTCTTCGGTGAGGTCCCAGGTGCCCTGGGCAAAAGCTGCCACGGAGAGGTTTTCCAGGTCGCTGCGATTCGCAAACGCGGTGGCAAGGGGCAATACGGAGCCCTCGGCGAAAGGCACCCCCTGCAAGCCGCCCGGGCCGATCAATTGCGTGAAGGGGTTGTTGCTTATCTTTTCCAGTGAGCCGAACAGCCCGAGCGTGTACTGCAGACGGTCGTCAAAGGCGAGGTTGTGAAGCTGCAACTCCTGGCTGATCTGGAAGCGCTCTTCTTCCTCGACCGGCAGATTGCTGCCGCGCAGAATTGTGCTGAGCGCCCGGGTTCCGTTGTTTATCAGGCTGATTTCGCTGCCGTCCTGGTCGTCGTTGCGCTGGATATTGTTCCAGCTGCTATAGCCGGTGACGCTCTTGACGAGAAGGTCGCCGGCGGACCAGTTCAGCGTGAGCGCGAGGATACTGCTGTCCATCTCCACCACGCTCTCGGCACTGTTGATGGCAACCTTATTGCTGGAGGCCAGCGCCTCACTGCGTCGGCAGGCATCTGTGAAAGGCAGGCCCCCGGGGGTTTCCAGCGTGGCGAGGTTCGACTGGGGGTTCTGGAACAGGCAGCTCAGGGCAGCGCTCCGCTCCCGCTGACGGCTCCAGTAGGCGAAAACCTCCGAACTGAAGTTGTCGGAGACATCCCAGACCAGCCTTGCGGTGGCGGCCCAGCGATCCTCATCGCCGAATTCCTTGCCATCCAGGACGTTTTCCAGGTAGCCGTCAAGCGTTCTGCGGTTGACGGCGTAGCGCAGTCCCATGCTGTTCTCGACCAGCGGCACATTGCCCCGCAGCATGGCGTCCTGGCGGCCAAAATTGCCCAGGCGCGCAGACAAGGTGGTTTCGACCTCGTCGAAATTCGGCTCGCGCGTGTTGACCAGAATCGCGCCGCCCGTGGTGTTTTTGCCAAACAGCGTGCCCTGCGGTCCGCGTAATATCTGTACACTTTGTGTATCGACGGTGTCGAGCAACTGGGCATCCTGCCGCGGTATGAACACGTCGTTGATGTACACCCCGACCCCGGGGTCGAGTACCGCCGAGCCTTCGCGCTGGCCGATACCGCGGATGAAAATGGCGGGTGTCTTGGAGCCGCTCTCGCCGAACTGCAGGCCCGGCACCGATTGTTCGAGGTCGGTAATTGTCGTGATACCCGCGGCAGTGAGGTCTTCGGCGCTGAACGCGCTGACGGCCACTGGCGTATCCTGCAGTGATTCCTCGCGCCGCCGCGCGGTGACAATCACCTCTTCGAGCATCGCCCCGCCGCCACTGGCAGAGCGGGCGGCCGCTTCTTGTGGCTCGCTCTGGGACATTGCCTGCGTGGCGCACAGCAGCGTCGGGAACAGTGCGATGCGCATAGATAGTTTGATGGCACGAGCTTGCATGCTTTCAGGGCTCCTGTTAATTATTGGTTGGAGTCTTGGGCCTGGGTGTGGCTTGTCCGCTGCTCCCTGTGTCAGAGCGCGATCTCGCCGCCATCAATGCGGCTGATAACCACGGTGGCCGAGCGCGGCCGGGCGTCACCGCCATCCGGCCAGCTACTGCCCCCGCCCGGGTGCTGGATGTTGATGAACAGCGTTCGGTAGTCGGGCGTCATGTCCGCGCCGGCGATCTCGCAGTTCAGTGGGCCCACGAGAAAGCGCTTCAGGCTCGCCTGGGTGGCGGGGTTCACAGTACGCTCGCCGGCGAGCCGGGCCGGAATCACCGCGAGCATCTGGTCGTTGCTCTGCGAGTCCAGCGGGGCACCGTTGTCGGTCTGAATCCACAGTATGCCGCGCGGGTCGAACCACAGACCGTCGGGACCACCGAACTCGTTGTCCAGCGTCAGCCCGGAGCGATTGAAGGCCGGATCGGCGCTGGCGTTGGAGCCGAATACGAAGATATCCCAGGTGAAACGTTCGGCGGCGGGGTCGTCGCTGTCCTCGCGCAAGCGGATGATGTGGCCGTGCGTGTTGTCGGCACGGGGGTTGGCGGCGTCCGGCTGCTCTTCGCCCGGCCTGCCGCGGTTGGTGTTGTTGGTCAGGGTGAGATACACCTCGCCACTGACCGGGTCTACCGCGGCCCACTCTGGCCGGTCCATGGGCGTGGCGCCGAGGGCATCGGCCGCTGAGCGGGTGTTGACCAGTACGTCTGCCTGGTCGGCAAAATCGGCCTGGAGGGCCGGGTTGACGATATCCAGCGCCCGCCATTCCCCCGAGCCGTCGGCGTTGAACAGCGCGACGTACAGCGTGCCGTTATCAAGCATGTCCGGGTCGGCGTTGTCCGGGTCCCAGCTCGCGGCGGTAACGAATTTGTAAAAGTATTCCCCCTGCGCGTCGTCGCCCATGTAGAAGGCGATCTGGCGGCCCGGCTGAATCGGGCTGGGCTCCACGCCCTCGTGGCGGAAGCGGCCCAGCGCCGTGCGTTTGACCGGTATGGAGGAAGGGTCGAAGGGGTCCACTTCCACGACCCAGCCGGCGCCGTTGGCCTCGTTGCGGTAGTCCGCGGTTGGGCCGCTACCGGTCGGGGTGGTATCGAAGCGCGCGAACTCGCCGGCGACTTCACCGGGCTGTCCTGCCGGTCCGTGCCAGAAGAAGCCGAAGCCGAAGCGGTTGAGCCCGTAGCGCGCCTTTTCGCGCGGTGGGTCGCTTTCGGTGGTGGTGAAATAGCCCTGGATATTCTCTTCGCCGCTCAGGTAGGTGTTCCAGGGCGTGTAGCCACGGCCGCAGTTGTTGAAGGTGCCGCGGGCGGTGGTGCCGTCGGGACTGAAAGGTGTAACGAAAAAGCGACTCCCTGCGGCCGGGCCGGAAAAAATCATTTCTGTGGCGGCAGTGATACGGCGATTGAAACCGCTCTGCACCACCTCCCAGCTGCCACCGGCATCGGCCTGTAATTCCACGACGCTGATGCCATGCGCGTTGATTTCCTTGCGCACCTGATCGGGGTCGGTGGGCAAGCCGTCGGCATTCCGGGTGCGGCTGCCAGGGAAAAACACATTGCGCGAGATATTCTCGTGATTGAGCACGAGCAACCCGTGGCGGTGGCGCTCCTCGCCTTCGCCCATGGGAAAGAAGCGCATGCCATCGTGCCAGGCGCCCACCTGCTGGGCCTGGTCGGCCGCGCTGTTGCTGGCGTCGGGTGCGAACTCCGGAAATGAACCGGTGATGGGAGTGCCCCAGGGGATGATCACCTGCATGCGGTAGCCCTCGGGCAGGCTGATGGTGTCGGCGGAACTGCCTGCGATAGACTCGAAGCCCAGTTCTATCGCAGCCGGGCCACCGCCGGTGGCATCACTGCCATCGCTGCACCCCGAAAGGCCGGCCCCGGCGAACAGCGTGCTCGCGGCGAAGCCGAGCCCGCCGCGCAGTGTGTCGCGGCGGGAGAGGCGAACCTGCAGTATCTGTTCCATCGGTGGAGAGCTGCTGCGCGAGAGTGATGCTTCGTTCGGGTCGCCGTTGTGCATGGTGGTGGGGGGAATCTCGCGGCTCATGATCTGTCGTGCCTCTTTATTTTTTTGGATGTCGACGCTGTCATGGCTCTACTCTGGCGAGCGGAAATGACAAAGCGGTTATGGTGGTTTGTGAGGGTAGCATGAAAAATGCGTGTGTCACGCCTGCGATGGGTGCGGTCGCGGAATGACCGTGTCCAGAGCGCGTTCGAGTGTCAGTTCGGCGGGGGAGACATAGCCCTCCGGGCAACGCCAGGTAGCCACGCGGCAGCCATTGCGGTCAAAATCCAGCAGTGTAAATCCATTGCGTTCCTCCAGTTCGAGCAGCGTTTGCACCTGCAGGTCCTGCGGCGCGCGGGGGCTGACGCCCCGGGCCCTGGAAGGCCAGCCCACGGCGCCCGTGCCGATCGGGCCCGAGAGCACGCTGTAGAGCGGGTTACCAGCCAGGGCAAGTTCGCCGGAGCGCTCAATGCGCACGGCACCGAGGGCGTGCAGGTCGCCGGAGACGGTGAGAGGCGTGCGCGTTCGCTGTGCGCAGAGTGCCTGTACCAGCCGCTGGTGCTGGAGCCACCAGCCTTCCTGCCACTGGTACTTGTTGCCGTGCTCGTCCGCCTGGACGCTGCGCACCAGGGAACCTGAATGGTCGAGGTAGTCGCGATACCATTCGCGCCATTTACCCGCTGTCCAGCCCATCGGGTGCGAGGGTAGATGCAGGTGATGCAGGGTGTCCTCCTGTCGCGCCCTGGCAATCAGCCAGCGCTCAACTGAGGGCGGCACCAGCCCGGCCTGGCGGCCGTTAAGGCTGAGGTGACCGCCGCAGTCGAACAGCATGCCGTTGAACAGGTCGCCATAGCGCACTTCGCCGAAGGTCCGGCTGATCGGCAGGCCCTGCTCGACGTGGAGACCGGGGATGCCCCTCGGCAGTGGGTCGTCGGCGGGAAACTCCGGGAAAAACAGACGTTGCAGCCCGTCGCGGAGTGCGCGATGAAAAGCGGGCGGCGGGAAAGTGACCAGCTCGGGCGTGGCATCGTCGTTTTCAAAATAGTCGTGGTCGTCGGTAATGAAAAACACCGGCGTCGAGCGGAAGCGGACGCCGTAAATCTGCGCGACCTGGTCGTCGCCGACACCGATCAGGGATTCCTCGTTGGCGTGCCCGAAGACCGGCGCCTGAGCGTCAAAACGGTACGCAACGTTGCGCATCGCACGGGTGACCAGTGACTGCAGGAAATGGTTCTGAACCTGCCGCATGCGCGAGAGATCAAAGTACACGTGGTCGCCGTTTGCGATCACCAGGTCGGGCCCGGTTTCCAGTGCGAGATCAAACAGTCGGCGACGATAGGCCGGCGGGCGGAACGGATCAATTATTGAGGGGGGGATCGGCAGGCTGATGCCGCCCGCGCAGGTAAAGGAGAGTACACGCAGGGATTCGGGGCTGGCGTCGTTGGCCGGGAAGGTGCGCAGCGGCCATGTCGCGCACAGTGCCTCGCCGGAGGCTGTGAGCAGTTGCAGCGTGTATTCCGTTGCGCTCGCCAGTTCTCCCATGCGGAAGGCCCAGAAACGGCCGCCGGAATCCATGCGTGTGCCGGGCACGCGCCGGTCGCCGACACGCAGCCACGGCGTCTCTGCAAGGGGAACGGCAAACGAGGCTTTGATATGCAGCGATCTGTGAGAGACAACGGGAATCAGGTGTCGCAGGAAACCTTTTTCCCAGCCATCTTCCGGGGGTGGGTTGGCGCTGCAACTGCTTAAACCGAGTGCCGTGGCCGCGGCCGAGCTGGCGAGGAATCGCCGGCGCGTAACCGTCATGTCAGCTCAGCGCGGAGACCATCGACTGGATTTCCTCCTCGCTCTCGGTGAGCAGCGTATGCAGTCTTGTTGCGTCCAGGCGCATGCGCGCGAGCGCGTCGCTGTCGCCGAGGTGTTGGGCTGAGCCGATCCCCGTGCGGGCGATGATGTTGGCGATATACAGCAGGTCGCTCAGGTCTGCAGAGGCATTGCGGTCGCGTTGCCTGAGTTCCTGCTCGTCAACCGCCACGGCGATGGTGTCGGGAAAATGCCATGACTCGACAATGGCCCTGGCTACACCCGTGTGCCATTCGGCGACCAGCAGGTCAAGCTCCTCCCGGTCGTTGAACAGCTCGGGCTGGTCGCCCGCCTGGGTGAAAATGTAAAACTTGCCGACGGAACTAAGCAACCCCGCAAGCATCGCCTCGTCCGGCTTGCGAATGCCCTTGACATGCCGCGCCAACAAATAGGCAATAGCGGCCATGCTGATGCTGTGGCGGCGGAGCTTTTTCAGTTCTTCAATGCAGGGGCTCCCGGGCCTGGGCTTGAACGCTTCGCGGGCAGCGAAAGACGTCGCGGCGTTTTGCACCATTTCCATACCGACACGCGAGATGGCCGTGGGAATGTCCGTGACTTCAACCGGCCCTCGACGCATCATCACCGAATTGGCCATGCGCATCAGGCGCGCGGCGAGTGGAGGCTCCGTCGCGACGATGGCGGAAAGCGACTGGTTGTCCGAGTTCGGGTCGCGGATACACTCCTGTATTCGCATGGCGGTATCCGGGAACGGTGGCAGATCAAAATCTTCCGCTTCCAGGTCCCTGGCGAGTTGTTGCACAAAGTGCCGCGTGGCGGCGTGCCTGGCGGTGTCTGCGGGTTTTGGCCCGGTATCTACCGCGCTCTCCCGAAAGGGGTTAATGTGCTTGGTAGGTACGTCTTTGATGTGTTTATCCATAGTGGAAACCTGTTCGTCCCGGCCGGCAGATGCGCGACAATCTACGTGTGGCGGCTCCGGTAACAGGAACCTGCTTGTATTATGCACGCAGTCGGGCGCAAGTAGAATCGGAATGTTCCCGACATAACGGAGGCGGGTTGTCCGCTTTACGGCCCGCGCCAATTGCGAAAGAATGGCCGACTCCGACGCTATCCCGGTGGTTTCTCATTCCGCATGTCTGTCACGCCCGACCCTGAAAGTACGATTCTCGCTGCCGCCCGCGAGTGTTATCTCAGAGTTGGCATCGACAGTACCAGCATGCGCGACGTGGCGGCGTGTGCCGGCATGGCCCGTTCCACGCTGTATCGTTACTTCGCCGGCCGGGACGAGCTGCTGGTTGCGGTAATCAAGAAGGATATGCTGGCGGCGAATGCGCGCATTCGCGTGCGCCTCAGCGGGTTCCCCGCCCCCGCGGATCAACTGGTGGAGGGGCTTATCCTCGCGCTGCGAGAGATACCACGGCGGCCATTGCTGCGCGCGGTGTTTGCCTCGGAAGCGGGGAGCAGGGCGCGCCGCGTGGTGTGGAGCTCGGATGTCATCGTGCGTTTCGGGGAGGAGTTGATGGACCATGTGGTAGGCCCGGCGCAGCAGGCCGGGGTGCTACAGGATGCGGTGCCACCTGAAGTGCTGGTGGAGTGGGTGTACCGGCTGTTGCTTTCCTTCCTCACCCTGCCGAGTAACTGGATTAAAAGTGACCGCCAGTTGCGTGCAACGCTGCACGCGCTGCTGGTACCGGTACTGCTGAAATAGCGGCCTGCGCATAACCCGATGTCGGGAGCTTTTCCCGGCACCGGGTTGTGGGTGGCATGGCGAAACTTCAATGGCCGCGCCGGCGCGCTATGCCGATGGAATCCCGGGGCTGGCCTGCAAGGCGACATTGGGCGTACGGTCTACGCCCCAGCTTTGATGAATGTAATCGATAATGACATCGACATCTTCCTGCGGGACGCCGGTGGCGTCGCCGCGCTCGAGTGCATCGTAATGGAAGATGTAGATGCGCGAGGCGAACTCCTCGATCGGCAGTGAGGATTCGCCAAACAGCTCGCCGTTGTCGGCGGTGCTGACCACAATGTTATTGCCCCAATCCTGCCCGCTGTCATTGTTGGGATTGTAGAAATAGACCCGCATTCTGCCCGAGGGGTCCAGCGCCACCCGCTGAACCGTGATGGCGTGCCAGCCGATAAAACGCGCGGCACTGTCAGTAATCGCAAGCCCCGCTGGCTGCGGGTGAATCAGCGGCTGATTGCCGTTGTAATAGGGGTGGTAATAGGCGTAAAAATCGCGGAAGAAGTTCTCCAGATCAATGAGCTGACCGGTGTCGACATCGACGTTGATGCGGAAACCGCGACCCACATGCCAGCCGTGGAACTCGGGGTTGATCCAGCGATGCGGGTCGCCCTCGCGCCCCAGGCAGAGCTGGCCCATTTCGTTGTAGATGTAATCCAGGTGCGGCACGAGAATAATGGAGACCGGGTCTAGGTCCACCGGGAGTCCAGCCAATTGCGCGGTAACCGCCTTCGAGGAAATTGCCTGCCCTTCAAAGTGCATGACAATTTCATCGTCGCGCGCGGCCGAGGCAATAATTTGCAGCAAGTAGTCCGGATCGGCATAGGACCAGATAGAGATTGCCCGCGCCGACTGGCAGGTAGGGTTGTTGCCCTGGCCGATACCCAGGGGCAGGCCCAATACGAGCAGTACCCCCTCGAGCAGTCGTGTTTGCGCCGGGAGGGCATCGCCAAAACTCGTCAGCAAACGCTTCCCGGACCAGTCTGACAGCTTGAGGTTGAGTTGACGCCAGAGCGCTGGCGCGACCGCGGGGTGATACAGGATGCCGCGTTCCAGGATCAGGGTCAGCCCGAATACCGCTTGCGGCGTATAGGGCGTGACCGACTTTTCCACCAGCGCCATAACCAGCTCGTGATAGCAGAGCAGGCTGTCACGCCCTGTACCGGATAAACCCAGGGCATCGACCACCAGGTGCGGGCTGACCTGGCAGATATGGCTCAAGAGCACGGCATGATAGGGAGACACCAGCCCGGTATCGTGCATGGCGCGCGCAAAGCCGGTAGCCTCCGTCTGCAGGGCATTGCTATCGAGATTGGTCAGGCGTTCGCGGTAAACATCCACGCCCGGGTCCTCGCGGCAGAGCTGGGTCGGCCCGAAGAGGCTGCTGACCAGGCGGTCGACACCCTGCACGAGAGTATCACCAGCCACGCCGACCGCATTGTTTTTGAGCTCGCCGGCACTCTGACAGACGGCGATCTGGGTAATCATCTGTTTCACCGAATCGACCTGGACAGGACGCTGGCGCAGTATCCGCCAGATCTCATCGATCAGTTTGTCGATGATATGTTCATAGCCGATTTCTGCCGCCAGGTGCTTGAGCAAGCCGCGTGGTATCGCCGCCAGTTGGCCCTGGGATTCGCGTTCCGCCTCGCTCATGGGCGTAAACAGCATAGCCAGGTTAATCGCCAGCACTTGCGTCAGATAGTGGTGCGCACGCTCGGCGGAAAACTGCTTCAGGGTCACCTCACCTCGCGCGGCGGCGAGCAGGCGCAATTCACTCAAGGCTTCTATGACCACCGTGTCGGCGTCGGGGCTTTGCAGCGAGAGACCGCTGAGCGCGGGCACCAGGATATGTGGCTGGGCCCAATCGGAGCCGGCAAAAATGTCCGCCTGCTCCAGCGCGCCGCTGCGCGCCTCGATGGCCGCGAAACCGCCTTCAGTCAGCATCAGTTGGCGGGCGACACCGAGCACCTGCACCAGTGAGGCGTGTTTCACAGCCTCGCTCGCCGCGGCCATGCCGGCCAGTGCCGCATCCAGTTCCGCGGAAAGTCGTTGACAGTTCTCGTCTGTCGGAAGGTCAGGCTGTGTCATCGTTGCGAGCGGCTCTCTGGATGGACCCGGGGATATCCAGTCATCGGGGTTTTGTCATGCTTATGCATAGCCTGACCCAGCAGGCGCGCATTGTCGAGCTTTACGCAGCTGGGCTCGGCGCGCTCCATCGTCGTATCGAAACGTGCCATGGCAACATTCACGCATGTATCCTGTTGATTCCTGGCAACTCTCATTGCGCTTGCAGCGCTAGAGGTCCGCGGGATTGCCCGTAATTTCGGTCAATTGGCGTGTCGCTGGCGACGTGTACTCGCAGCGGGTCCCGGTGGTCAAGCTGTCGGGCTGCTACGCGGCCTGCGCCGTGGATGTGGGTGCCGACAAGGTCGCCCCGGCCTGCGTCGCTGCCGTGGCCATAATCTCGTGGGCGCAGTTATAACCCGGCAGAAAGGTCACGCCCGGGCCGGGATGGCAGGAGGCGCCGCACAGGAACAGCCCGGGAACGGGAGTGGTGTGTCCCGTACCCTGCACCAGGCAGCGCTCACCGATCATCTGGTCGGGATGCAATAGCCCGTGCGTCCAGTCGCCCTGGGTGACACCGTGCATGCTGGAGAAGTGGTCGCCGGAGAAGATCGCCTGGTCGACAATCAGCTCGCGAAAATCCGGCATGTACTGTGACCAGTGATCGATAATTTTTTCCGCCATGCGGTCGCGCAGTTTGCCGCGCTCGGCCTTGTCGGCCTCGCAGGGAAAATAGAAGCCGTAGGCACTGGCGATATGGAAGCCCGCGGGTGCGAGGGTCGGATCGTTAACCGTGGGAATCTGGAATGCCAGTGGCACCTGCTCCGGCAGTTCGCCGCGCAGGCAGGTTTCATAACTGCGTTGCAGTTCCTGCGGGTCGAGCACCATGGCGCCGCCAAAGCGCGACCCCTCGATGCGGTTCAGGCGTTCGAGGTGTTGCGCGTAGCGCGGCAGTCCCTTTAGGCGAAACAGCATGTGGACGAAGGCGCCGCGGTGGGTAAAGGCGTCCACGCGCGCCCGGTCCGGCTCGGCCAGCGGGTGGTCTGCCAACAGGTGGTTAAAGGTGGCCTGCTTGTCGAGGTTGGAGACCACCAGCGGTGCATACAGCCGCTCGCCGCTCTTCAGTTCGACGCCGATGGCGCAGTCGTCCCCGGTGAGGATGCGCGTCACCCGCTGCTTCAACCGCACCTCGCCATCGCGGCTTTCAATTTGCCGCACCAGCGATTCCGAGAGGCTGCCCATGCCGCCCTTGACGCGCTGCATCAGCCCCTCGGAACCCTCCTGCGCCATGGTGTAGATGAGACACAGGCCGGAGCCGGGTGAGTAGGGGCCCTTGTAAGTGGCCTGCACTGCGGCAAAGGCCATGGCGGCGCGCAGTTCCCGGTGCTTTACCGGGTTGGGAAAGAAACGGTCGATGATGTCCATCGCAGAGCCGTTGAAAGCCAGCCTGAGGTGTTCGCGCTGCTCGCTGGTCTGCGCCTGCGCGATGATGTCTTCCAGCTTGCGCGGCGCCTTGCGCGCGGTGAAGCGATCCAGCATCTGCGCCGGGTAACGGCAGAACTTCAGGAAGCGGGCAAAACCCAGCATGGCTCCCGGGCCGAACTGACGCAGCAGGTTGACGGAGGTGCGCAGCGGGCTCTTGAAAAAAATCAGTGGCCGGCCGTCGCTGCCCACGAGGTTGACCGCCATGACCGGCAGCGGGATCAGCTCCACGCCGTGCGCCTCAAAGTCGAAGTAGCGTTTCACCTCCGCGGATAGCGGAAAGAGGCAGCTCGCGCCCACCTCATTGCGACAGCCCGGAAAAATTTCCCGCGTGCCCCCCATGCCGCCGACGTAGTCGTTCTTCTCCAGCACCAGCACGCGGCGACCGTTGCGCGCCAGCACCAGCGCGGTGGCCAGGCCGTTGTGGCCCGCGCCGATCACGATGCAGTCAAACTGTGCGCCGGGCTTGCCCGGCTCGGTCGTCGTGGTCATGGGTTGGGTCATGTGGTTTGCTCCCCGCCGGGCATTCCGGTCGCGCTCACTTGTGTCGGCCTGCTCTCGGACATATTATAAAAAATGTCCGATACGGACAACTGGCGCGATCAGTCAGCGCACAGGTCAGGGGACAGGTTCGGGGAAAGTTCAGCGGTTGGCGCAAAAGGAGTCGCAATGTACCTCGTGGACGGCGTGAAATTGGCGGGTATCGCAGCAGCCGGGGCGGCTGCGCTGGCGCGCGATGCTCTCGGCGATGTCACCGGTCGCAGCCTGCCGTACCGGCCGGAGAGTGTGTGTCGGCCGGAGACCTTCAACCGGCTGCTGAGTGCCGGCGCGCTTGCCCCCTGGCCGCGGCCACCCGCGGTGACGGCGATTGAACGGCAGGACATTCCGTCAATCAGCAGCAACTGCCACAACCTCGTGCTGACGCTGGAGCAGGCGGGGGCGTCCGTCTTGCCCGACAGCGTGTTTGTGAAGCTGCCCATGGAGACCCGGATGACGCGATGGTTCATGCATATCATCCGTTCCTGGCAACTGGAGTCTTACTTCAGTGGGCGCGTGGCGCCGAACCTGCCCCTGCGCACGCCCGTAACCTACGCCACGGCGAGCCGCGGCACGCGTTTCTACCTGGTGCAGGAAAACCTCCACGCCAACCCCGAGGTCGAGCTGTTCACCAACCCGGACATGGCGAGTGGCCCGTCAATGGCCATTGTGCATCGCTGCCTCGATACCTTCGCGCGGCTGCACGCCAGCCACGCGGGGCTCAGTGCGCGCGAGCGTGAGGCTATTTTGCCGCGGGCATTTCATGTGTTTCTGTCGCCGGCGCTGGCGCCGGTGTCGCGCGGCCTGAACCAGTTCGCCCTCGGGCCGTGTATGCGCCGTCAGCCGCGGGTGATTCCGGCGCGGGTGGCCGAGGCCTACAGGGAATCTATCGCGCACTGGGATGCACTGCTCGGTCACTGGTTCAGTGAACCCCTGACCCTGTTGCATGGCGACAGCCACCTCGGCAACTTTTTTGTCTGCGGCGATGACATGGGTATGCTCGACTGGCAGGCGCCCCACTGGGGCAAGGGCATCCGCGATGTGCAGTACTTCCTGATTGATTCTCTGCCGGCGGCAACGCTGGCCCCGGTAGAGCGGGACCTGGTGGCCTACTACGTGGAGCGCCGCGCGGCCCACGGTGCGCCGGTCGATGCGGCGGCCACCTGGGAGGAGTACCGCAGCTTCACCTTTCACACCCTGTTCACGATCTGCGTTGCAGTTGGCTTCGGCACGCTGAATGAAGAACAGGACAGCTTGATGGCGGAAATTCTCAACCGCGCCGTGGCGGCGGTAGAGCGTGTGGACTACCCGGGCTGGCTGCGGGACTTTCTGCGCAGACAGGCGCTCTAGACGCGCTCCAGTACCGTGGTGATGCCCTGGCCGAGGCCGATGCACATGGTCGAGATGCCCAGCGTGAGATCGCGGTCCTCCATGACATTGAGCAGTGAGCCGGTAATGCGCGTGCCGGAGCAGCCGAACGGGTGACCCAGCGCGATCGCGCCGCCGTGTACGTTGACCTTTTCATCCATTTGCTCCAGCAGCCCGAGGTCCTTGAGCACGGGCAGCGCCTGCGCCGCAAACGCCTCGTTCAACTCCACCATCTCGATATCGTCGATGCCCAGACCGAGTTGTTTCAGTGCTTTTTGCGTGGCGGGCACCGGTCCGTAGCCCATGATCGAAGGGTCCACTCCCGCGAGTGTCATCGCGCGCACCCTGGCGATGGGCTTGAGGCCGAGCGCCTCCGCCCTGGCCGCGGACATCACCAGCATGGCCGAGGCGCCATCCGAAATCTGCGAAGATTGGCCGGCTGTCACCGTTCCGCCCTGCGGATTGAAGGAGGGTTTCAGTGCGGCGAGACCTTCCAGCGTGGTTTCCGGGCGGATGGTTTCGTCCTCTGTGACCGAGATCAGTGCGCCGTTCTCGTCGTGGCCGTTTATCGGGATGATCTCGCGTGCAAACTTGCCCTCGACCGTGGCCTTGTGAGCAAGCTGGTGTGAACGCAGGCCCAGCTTGTCCTGGTCCTCCCGGCTGATGCCGTGCATCAGCGCCAGCATTTCCGCGGTCATGCCCATCATGCCGGCGGCCTTGGCGACTGAACGTCCCATGCGCGGATTGGGGTCGATGTTGGCGTCGTCCATCATCGGCAGGTGCCCCAGGTGTTCTACGCCGCCCACCAGGTAGACATCGCCCACACCGGCCATGATGTTGGCCGCCGCGGTATGCAGGGCCGACATGGACGAGCCGCACAGGCGGTTGACGGTTTGTGCGGGAATGCTGTGCGGCAGTTCGGCGTTGAGCACGATCATGCGCGCCAGGTTCATGCCCTGCGCGCCGCGCTGGATCACGCAGCCCCAGATAAGATCGTCGATCTCTGCCGGGTCCAGCGCAGCGTGGCGCGCCAGCATACCTTTGATGACGGCGGCAGAGAGATCGTCCGCCCGCACGTTGCGGAAGCATCCTTCTTTGGAGCGCCCCATGGCTGAGCGGGCGTAATCGACTATCACTGCGTCTCGCGGGTTCACACTCACAGTATTTCTCCTTGCATCGGCCCGTTGTTGAGTATCAGGGAGTTCAACAACAGGCTGCTCAATAATAGGTTTTGCCGTCGGCCAGCATTTTCTGCATGGTGTCAGTCAGCTCGTAGGCTTTGCCGAGGTGCGCGAACTTCGCCGAAGCCTCTGCGAGATACGCCAGGCCGACGCTGTCCATCCAGCGGAAAATACCGCCGCGGAAGGGCGGGAATCCCACGCCGTAGAGCAGGGCGAGGTCAGCTTCCGCCGGAGTTTCCACGATGCCTTCCTCCAGACAGCGCGCCATTTCGATCGCCATCGGCACGAGCATGCGCGCGATGATGTCGTCACGCTCGAACTCGGTGCGTTCGCCAACCACCGGTGCGATTAACCGGTAGGTTTCGTCGCTGGCGACCTTCTGCGGCTTTCCGCGCTTGTCCGTGGTGTATTCGTAGAAGCCCTTGCCATTCTTCTGGCCGTAGCGTTCGTGTTCGAACATCACGTCTGCAACGGTTGTATAGTCCTGCTGCATGCGGTCGGGGAAGCCTTCGGCCAGGACCCCGGTTGCGTGCACGCCGGTATCTATGCCGATCACATCCATCAGGTAGGCCGGGCCCATCGGCCAACCCCAGCGTTCCATGATCTTGTCCACCACCTGGAAGTCAGCGCCGTCGCGGATCAACGCGGTGAAGCCACCGAAGTAGGGAAAGAGCACACGATTGACGAGGAATCCCGGGCAGTCGTTCACCACCACGGCTTTTTTGCCGAGCTTGTTCGCGTAGGCCACCGTGCGCGCAATTGCTGCATCGGAGGTCTGCTTGCCCCGGATCACTTCCACCAGCGGCATGGCGTGTACCGGGTTGAAGAAGTGCATACCACAGAAATTTTCGGGGCGCTCGAGCGCCCCGGCCAGTGAAGTGATGGAGATGGTAGAGGTGTTGGAGGCCAACACGGTGTCTTTTTGTATCTGTTTTTCCGCCTCCGCCAGCACCGCGTGCTTGACCTTCGCGTTTTCCACCACGGCCTCGACCACGATATCGACAGTATCGAAGCCGGCGTAGGACAGGGTCGGGTCGATACTGCTGAGGATGCTGCCCATTTCGCTGGCTGTCATACGGCCGCGATCCACCCGCTTGGCGAGCAGTTTGCTGGCTTCGGAGAGGCCGAGATCAAGCCCCTCCTGGGCGATGTCCTTCATCTTGATGGGCACGCCCTTGAAAGCGCTCTGGTAGGCGATACCGCCGCCCATGATGCCGGCACCGAGGACCGCGGCGCGTTCGATTTCCTTGCCGGCCTGTTGTTCCCACTTCCGGGTCTTTTTACCCAGTAGCTGGTCGTTGAGGAACACCCCGACGAGGGCCGTGGCGACGGTTGTTGTGGCCAGTTCCGCGAAGGCATCCGCCTCTGCATCCAGCGCTTCCTCAAGATGCATACTGCGCGCGGCCTCTATCACCTCCACCACCTTGATGGGAGCGGGATAGTTGCGCCCGGCCTGCTCTGCCACCATGGCTTTTATAGTGAAGAACGACATCATGGCCTCGGTGTCGTTCAATGGCAGTGGCCCGTGTTTGCGGCTGCGTCGTTCTTTAAACTCCAGGTCGCCATCCATGGCGCGTTGCAGCGTTGTGAGGGTAACAGCGCGCAGTTGCTCGGGTGCGGCAATGGCGTCCACCGCGCCGGCCTTGAGCGCGGCATCGGGGCGTTTCTCGGCCCCGGTAGCCATCCACATTACCGCTTCATCTACGCCGATGAGGCGCGGCAGGCGCACCGTGCCGCCCCAGCCCGGTAGCAGGCCGAGCTTGGTTTCCGGCAGACCGATTTTTGCCGCGGTGCTCATCACGCGAAAATCGCAGGCCAGGCAGCACTCCAGGCCGCCGCCCATCGCATAGCCGTTGATGGCTACCGCACTGGGGTAGGGAAGGCTGGCGATACGATTGAAATTTTTGTTGTTGGCCGCGGTAAAGGGTTTGACCTCTTCCTTGCCGGCGCCGAACAGGCTGGTGAATTCCGTGATATCGGCGCCAACGATGAACACCGGTTTGGCGCTGGTGACCAGCAGCCCGCGGATGCTGCTCTCCGCCTCCAGTGCATCAAGGCCGGCGGCGAGACTGGTAACGGTCGCGTTGTCAAACTTGTTGACCGATTCGCCCTTGAGGTCGAAGTTCAGCTCCGCTATGTCGCCATCAAGACGCTGTATCGAGAGTTGGTCACTCTGGTAGATCATCGTGGTGTCCTGTGTCAGGTTGCTGATCCCTTGCCGGGTAGGGGAGTATAGTTGATTAAACGCGGACGCGGCACCTGCCAGGGCAGCCTGCCGATCTGCTTCCATTGAAAGGACAGCGGAGGAGAGCGAGTGTTTGGGGATAACATCAACGACGCGGAACTTGAAGCGGGCTGGCGGCATTTCTGTGACGAGTTGAAAGAGGCCGGTTCGCTGGTATTTCGCGATACGACCCCGCAGACCGATATCGAGCGCGCCAAGGGCCTGCGCCTGCTGGCGCGCAATATCGCGCTGGGGCTGCAATTCTGCCTGGAAAACAACGACCCGCATTTTCCCGAGTTATTGCACTACTTCGACCCTATCCGCAAACAGGGCGGGGACAACACGGACGCGCTCTACCTGGGTGCACCGATCAACGGTGAACACACGTACCGCATCGCGGGGCAACGCGGCGGCGCTCGCTACTTCGCGGTGACCGTGCTCGAAGATGGCGCAACGCCCTGGGGAGGTGCCGTGGTGGGTAGCCTGATCGATGACGAGGTGGTGTGTGATGCGCAGGGGCGCTTCGAGATCATTCTCAGCCCGCATGAGCACCCGGGGAACTGGATTCGCACGACGCCCGGGGCCTGGCGCGTAACGGTCCGGCAGTTCTTCGCCGACTGGGAGAACGAGGCGCCGATGCAAGCGGTGATCGATTGCCTGGACCCCGTGGCGCACGACCCGCAACTGACACCGGCGGCTGTCGTGGAAGGCCTGGCCGGGGCGGTCGCCTGGGTGCGCGATTCCACCCTGTACTGGGCCGACATGCTCGACCGCTGGCAGTGCCAGCCCAATACTTTTCTCTCCTATCGGCAACTGGATGACAATGCGATTGATGCCACTCCCGGTGGCGAGCCGCTCATCTGTTACTGGCGTGTGCCCACGGATGAGGCGCTGATTGTGCGGGTGGTGCCGCCGGATGCGCGTTACTGGGCTGTGGAGTTCGGCAACTACTGGTGGGAGACGATGGATTACCGCTACCGCCTGTGCAGCACCAATTGCCATCATGCGGTGCTGGAGGATAACGGCGAGCTGTTGCTGGTAGTGGCGCACGACGACCCCGGGCACCCCAATTGGCTGGACCCGTCCGGGCACCTTGAGGGCTATATCACGGTGCGCTGGATAGGCGCCCAGGATTACCCGAGGCCCAGCTGTGAGCAGGTGCCGCGCGCCCAACTGGAGCAGGCGCTACCGCCCGGGGTAAAACGCATCACGGCGGATCAGCGCAGTGCGCAGTTACAGGCCCGTCGGCGCGGCGTGATACGCCGCTTCGGGTACCTGGGGCCATGGTGACGCCGCCCGGGCCACCGGCCTGGCTGCAGGCCCTGAATGCCGAGGGCCGCTGTTTTGACCTGCCCTCGGTGGTGCCGCTGGATGCCGCATCCCTGCTCGACAGTGCGCGGCGCGCCACCGGCCTGGATAACGTCGGCGACGACTTATGGCGAGAGCCCTTTGCGGTGTATGTGCGTGCCCTGGAGGACGAGGCGGAGCTGACGTTGATGGGCCGCCTGATGGCGCGCAGCGATATTGTGCTATGGCTGAGCACCCGGTTGCGAGTGGTGGATACGCTCGCGCGGCACCCCGAGATTCTGGAGGAACAGATTACCGCGCCCATGGTGATCGTGGGCCTGCCGCGCTCGGGAACTTCCATTCTCTACGAACTGTTGGCGCAGGACCCGGCCGTCGGCGTGCCGCTGATGTGGGAGGCCCTGCAGCCCTGTCCGCCACCGACAGCCGAGAGCTACCACAGCGATGCGCGCATTGCCCAGGCGCACGCGCTATTCACCCAGTGGAACCGGGTGGCGCCCGGCTTTGCCAGCATGCACGAGATGCGTGGTGATATTCCCGCCGAATGTGGGCTGCTGATGGCCAGTACGTTTATCTCCGACCACAACGCCTCCCTGCACCAGACACCCAGCTACGCCGCCTGGCTGGCGAGTGCCGATTATTTTCCCGTGTATGAGTACCACAAAAAAATCCTGCAGATTCTGCAGTGGAAGAACCCCCGACAGCGCTGGCTACTGAAAGCGCCGGAACACCAGGTGCACCTCGCCACGCTGTTGGCCGTATACCCGGATGCACGCATCGTGCAAACGCATCGCGACCCGTTGAAATGCATGGCCTCTGCCACCAGCCTGATGGCCACGCTGTATGCCATGCGTTCCGACAAAGCCTTCGATGCGCGGCTGTTTGAAAACATCATCATGGGGGAGGCCACCGCGCAGCGTCTGGAACAGGTGATGAACCAGCGCGATGCGGGTATTGTGCCAGCGGCCAACATCGCCGATTCGCGCTACCAGGACCTGATGGCCGAGCCGATGGCGTGCATTGAGCGCATTTACGCGCACTTTTCCATGCACCTGGAGGACTCCGCCCGCGAGCGTATGCGCGACTACCTGGCCAACAAGCCGCAGGGAAAGTTCGGTGCACACAGCTACGCGGTGCAGGCGCATCACCTGCAAGCGCGACCGTTATTCAGGCGCTATCAAACGACCTACGGTGTGCCCGACGAGGTGTAGGGTATGCGGTCAGGCTGATGCGATACCCAGATCGGCCGCGCTCTTGCCATTGTCCGCCGCCCAAACTCTGCTGGCACAATTGTGCAGGCGCAACAGTGTTGAAACGTTGCCCGTTGGAGTAAACTCTGCCGGCGGAGAGTGCCTGAAGTAGTCAGGCCCGTGACCCTGCACGACCGGAATGGCTTGTATCCATCGGGTTCGGAACAATGCGAATCGCTTGTTTGCGTCGACATGACAGGAAGTTCTCCTGTATAGGCCACTGTGTCTGAGCAATCAAAGTCTGGTACAACATTAATCAATTTCGAAAGGAGCTGTTTTTGTCATCACTTGCCAAAGTTCTCAAAGATGAAATAACCCGCCTTGCCCGCAAGGAGGCCCGTGCCGAGGTGGCATCGCTACAGAAAGCGTCTGCGCAGTACCGGCGCGACATTGCCGGGCTGAAGCGGCAGCTAAAAAGCCTGGAGCAGCGCCTGGTGTTCATAGAGAAGCAGGAACGCAAACGTGTCACGGCCGATGCGCCGGTGGAGCAGGCCGAACAGGTGCGTTTTTCACCCAAATACGTGAAATCACACCGCGAGAAACTGGGTCTCTCGGCGGCGGATTACGCCACGCTGGTGGGTGTTTCAGCGGTGACGATCTACAATTGGGAACAGGGTAAATCGAAGCCTCGTGCGCAACAACTTGCCGACTGGGTTGCTGTGCGCAACCTTGGCAAGCGCGAAGCCAGGATGCAGTTGGAACTGGTTGCTCCCTGAGGGCATGGCGCGGACAGGCAGGCCGATACGTCGCCAGGGTGACCGGACCTTCGCGCGCACATTGCCGAAATCTATCGGTTTCGTTAATCTGCTGCACATAGCGTGAACGGGGAAGTGCAGCCATGACATCTGGTTTTGCAATCAGCAATCTCTGGTTTTTTCTCGCGGGTGTCTGTCTGTGGCCTGCGCTGGAATACGGCCT
>Ga0102938_10000820_pt1 | contig 23287 bp, 22 predicted proteins | sample SalPonR2_B_D2_MG_FD_84516 | JGI IMG/M metagenome (GOLD analysis project Ga0102938, IMG submission 84516) | Salt pond soil microbial communities from South San Francisco under conditions of wetland restoration - Salt Pond MetaG R2_B_D2_MG | ecosystem: Environmental > Aquatic > Marine >... | reverse complement strand
GCTGACGTCGTCGAGCGCCTTGCGGTCCGGCCGCGCCGGGTACCAGAAGTCGAGGTTCTCGACGCGCACTTCACCGCGGGCCGGGGTGGCGGCCGCGACCGGGCGGGCCGGATCGCGGATCTCGGGGGTGCTCGTGAGCAGTTCCATGATGCGCTCCATCGCGCCGGCCGCGCGCTGCACTTCGCCCCAGACCTCTGCAAGTGCGGCGAACGAACCGGCCACGAGGACCGCGTAGAGCACGAACTGGCCCAGCTGCCCGCCGGTCATCGTGCCCGCAAGCACGGCCTTGGCGCCGAACCACAGTACGAGCACGATGGCGCCGAACACGAACAGGATGACCACGGCCGTCAGCACCGCGCGTGCGCGGATGCGCGCGAGGGCGGCGACGAAGGAGTCCTCGACGACGTCGCGAAACCGCGCCGCCTCCCAGGTCTCGCGCACGTAGGCCTGGACGATGCGCATGGCCGTCAGGATCTCTTCGGCCAGGGCGCTGGAATCCGCCACGCGGTCCTGATTTTGTCTCGACAGCGCACGCACACGGCGGCCGAACAGGATCAGCGGCAACAGCATCACCGGGACGAGCACGACGATGAGCCCCGTCAGTTTCGGGCTCGTGATGGCCAGCATGACGAGGCCGCCGGCGAGCAGCAGCACATTGCGCAGGGCGACGGATGCGCTCGAGCCGACCACGGACTGCAGGATGGTGGTGTCGGTGGTGAGCCGGGACAGCACTTCGCCCGTGCGCGTGACCTCGTAAAACGACTGGCTGAGGCGCAGGATGTGGCGGAACACCGCCTCGCGCACGTCCGCCACCACCCGCTCGCCGAGCCAGCTGACGAAGTAGTAACGCAGCGAGGTGGAGATCGCCAGCAGGCTGGCGATGCCGAACATCGCCAGGAAATAGCGATCCACCTGTGCGGCGTTCTCCGCGGAGAAGCCCTGGTCGATCATGAAGCGCACCGCCACCGGCAGGCTCAGTGTCGCGCCGGCGGCCAGCAGCAGTGCGCCCAGCGCCGCCGCCAACATGCCGCGATAGGGTTTCAGGAAGGGCAACAGGTCGCGCAACGGCCGCAGCGTGCGGCTGCGGGGGCGCTCCGAGCCGTCGGTGACGGTCTCGCTGCCATCTGGGTTGCGTGTAGTAGCCATGTCGTGGGGCGCGGATTATACGGGGTTCCGGCTCCGCCGCATCCGCTTATTCTGTTTCTTGCGCGGATCCCTGCTGCGCTGTCGCGTTCTCTAGCCCTCTCTGCAGCTCGGTTACCGCCATGGTTTCCAGCCAGCGCGCGCCGCGGGCCAGCATTGCGCGCCCCGTCGCGAGGTCGCCGATCTCATAGAGCACCCAGTCCCATGGCCCGGCTGGCAGCGGCCCGGCGGGCAGCCGCTCGTGATTGCAGAACAGCCAGCGCGCCGGCAGGGCGTGGGCCTTGGCGGCGATGGCGAGGTCGAAGCCCCGCACGATCCATCCCAGCGACAGACAGCCGGCGTCCCGCGCGAGGTGCAAGGTGTCGAGGTCGAAGGAAATCGGCGCCCAGCGCCCCGTGGCCGGACCGAGCGCGGCCATGCAGGCCGAGACGACGGTCGCGGCGCCAAAGCGTTCGATGCTCTCCGGCTTGAGTTCGATGAAGGCGTTGATCGTCGGTTGCCCGGACAGCCACTCGGCGAAGCCCGCGAGGGTCGGGATGCGGGCATCCGCGTAGCGCGTACCGAAACGGCCGGGCTCGCCGACTGACAGCTGTGCAAGCTCGGCCGCCGTCAGCTCGAAGACCGCGCGGCTGTCACCTGACACCCGCTCGAGCGTCGGGTCGTGCAGCACCATGGGGGTGCCGTCCGCGCTCAGCTGGACGTCGATCTCCACCCACCGGGCGCCCGCCGCTGCGGCGGCGTCGAGCGCGGCGAAGGTATTCTCCGGACGACAGGCCGCATAGCCGCGATGCGCAACGATGATCGGGGCCCGGGAGGTCTCCTCGGCCGGCATCGGCAGCACCTGCCCTACCAGGGCAGCGGTTCGCCCTTCGCATGCCAGAAACGCCCCGTGGTTTCCAGCTGCAGTTCGTCCATCCGCGCGATCAGCCCGGCGGCTGCGGTCTCGGGCTCGACATCGCCACCGCCGCCGACCATGTCGGTGCGCACGTAGCCCGGATGCAGGATGGCGACCGCGATGCCGCGTGCCTTCAGATCCATGGCCAGCGATTTGCCGGCCGCATTCACGGCGGCCTTGCTCATGCGATAGCCGTAGCTGCCACCGGAGGTGTTGTCTTCGATCGAGCCCATGCGGCTGCTGACGATGCCGATCTTGGCGCCGTTCTGCAGGTTGTCCATGAGCGCCTGCGTGACGAGCAATGGACCGACGGCGTTGACGCGCAGCTGCAGGTAGAGCCCCTCGAGCGTCTCGCCATGCAGCTTGCCGAGCGCATCGCGGCGCATTACGCCGGCGTTGTTGATCACCCAGTCGAGGCGCTCCCCGTCGAGCGCCTGCGCGAGTCGCTCGATGGTCTCGGGGTCGCCCACGTCGACGCCCTGTTCCACCTGGACGTCCAGGGCGTCGAGCTCCGGCGAGCTGTTGCGACAGGTGGCGATGACGCGCTCCCCGCGTTGCGCCAGCAGCTTGCAGAGCGCGAGCCCTATGCCGCGGTTCCCGCCCGTGACGAGGCAGTTGGCCATGGTGTTCCCTCCTTCGCATGACGACTCAGGCCACAAGTATAGGCAGGCCGGACGGCAGGCGGCTAAAGTAGCGCCATGAAACTACCTGTGGCACTGCTGTTGATCGCGTTGCTGTGCGCTGCGGGCTGTGCGACGCCGCGTGCCCCGGCCACGCTGGAGATGCCGGGGAACGACGAGGGGCAGGCCGCCCATCTGCTGGCGGGTTACTTGCTGGCGAGGGGCTGGACCGTGCAGGTCTCGCCGGAGTCTGTGGTCGCCGCGAGACGTGACGATCAGCGACTGTGGTTGCGGCCGTTGCTGGATGCGCGCGGCATGGACCGGCTGGTCAGCTGGCGGCAATGGCCGGCCGCACCTGAGGCGGAGGAAGCCGCGCTCGGCGCGTTCGCCCAGGAACTGAATGCGGCGCTGAATGTAGGACTGTTTCGCGCCGAGCCCGAGGCCCTGGTGTTCCAGGTTTCGCTGCACTTTATCGACACGCTGGACCCGGCGCTGCTGGGTGCTTTTATCGAGCACACCGCCGAGGTGCGCCGGGCCGTGCTGCGCGTCCAGGACACACGGCAATTGCTGCGTCCGGTTGAGGGCGAGCGGGCCAGCCGTTAATCTTCCGCGATCGTTCGTCCACCCCGGAGCCCGCCATGAGCGTCATCGTTCGCGCCCGCCACGAGTACCCCCACCCGGTGAAGGACGTCTGGGCGCTGTTCAGCGATCCGGCCTTCTACGCGGCGAAGTTCGAAGGTATCGGGCATCGCAACGTCGAGATCGTTTCGAGCGAGGGCGATGCCGACGGCTTCATGGTGGAGGTGAGCCGCGAGGTGCCGCTCGAGGTTCCCGGCTTCCTGCGCGGCATGCTCGGCGAGTGGAATACGCTGCTGCAGCATGAGCGCTGGAGCCGCAGCGGCAGGAACACGTACGCGAACGAGCTGGAAATCGAGGCGCGCGGGGTTCCCGCGGTCATGACCGGGACCATGCAACTCGCGCCACAAGGAAAAGGTTCCGTCAACGAGGTCGAGATCACGATCCGGGCCTCGGTGCCCCTGATCGGCGGCAAGCTCGAAAAGTTCGTCTCCCGCGACACCGAGGCGACCCTCGAGGCGGAGTACGAATTCATCCGCGAGACCCTGGCCGGCCGCTGACGGCGAGACGCCCGGCGTCGAGGCGCGCCGCGTCGTCGGCGCCCGGACGCCCCGACCCGGCTTCAGCCCCCCGCGAGCAATTCCCGCAGGTTGGTGATGGCCTGGTTCGCGCGCGACAGGTAGGACGCCATGACCAGGGAATGGTTGGCGAACAGTCCGTAACCACCCCCATTGAGCACGATCGGGCTGCGCATGGGCGCGAGGCTGCCTTCCAGTTCGCGGATGACCTGGCGGAGGCTCACGGCGGCGTTCTTGTCCTCCAGCACGTGACGCATGTCGTACTCGATGGCACGCAGGAAATGCAGCAGCGCCCAGGCGGTGCCGCGCGCCTCGTAGAAGACGTCGTCGATCTCGAGCCACGGCGTCTGCACTTCAACTTCGTCGGTGCGCGGTCCGCCGGCCTCGCCTGCCGGGTCACCCGCGAGATCGATATTCACCCTGGCCTGGCCGACGCTCGCGGAGAGTTGCTGTGACAGGTTGCCGAGCCGTTTTTCGACCACGGCGAGCCACTCCCGCAGGTTGTCGGCGCGGGCATAGAAATTCGCGGGCGGCTCGGCTTCGGCGACCAGGCGCGTCCGATAGCTTTCCAGGTGATCGATGGCGCGCCTGTAACGACTCTCGCTGGAAGGCAGGATCCAGCTGTTGTTGTCGAAATTGAAGTTCGGCTCGGCCTCGGCGAGATCCGGGTCCTCGACCGACTGGGTCTGCGAGCGACTGAAGTCGTTACGCATCACGCGCGCGAGATCACGCACCTGCACCAGGACGCCGAATTCCCAGTTGGGCATGTTGTCCAGGTACAGCCCGGGCGGCATGACGTCGTTGGTCAGGTAACCGCCCGGCTTGTCCAGCAGCGTACGCGCCACGCGCAACAGCGTGTCGGTGGTGGCATAGCCGGTCACGGCGGGCTCGCCATTTCTCTCCCAGTCCACCCAGAAGGTGTCGGGTTCCCGCGACCAGTACCAGCCCAGCAGCAGGACGAACACGGCGAGCACTGCCGCGACGATCCCGACCGTCCTGGCCAGTACGCGACGACTCTGTCCTGGCTGGCGCGGGCCGCCGCCGGTGAAACGCTTGAAATCCATCGGGTGTCTCCCTGGCTATGGCGCAAGTTTACCTCGCCCGCGTCGGAGAGTGACGCATTGTGTCACCCCGGGGCCGGCCACTCCTGGCTTGAGTGGCCATGTTTTCAGGGGTTTGGGCGATGTTGGCACGATCCCTGCTTAGTTCCTGGCAGGGTAGATGACACGGCAGGTGAGCGGATGGACAAAGAAATCATCGGATTGTTGCCGCCCGACGATCAAGTCGATGGTTGGCAGTCTTCCACCGCGCTGGTGCGGCTCGCCGACGGTCGGATGGCCGTGGAAGCCCTGTGCCCGGCTTCTAGCCCGCCCCGGCAGGCCCCGGCCCGCTTTCGTCGCTCGAACCCCATCTTCGACCCCGCGACCCGCGAGGTCATCGGCTACGAGATGGAGCAGGTGCTGGTCCCCGCAACAGCCTGAGACGGGCCCGCGGACCGCGTGCGGTCAGTCACCGCCGCGCCCATGCGGCGCATCCAGGGCGAGCGCCGGCCCGACAGGCACGATGCCCGTGGGATTGATCGTGCGATGGCTGTAGTAGTAATGCGACTTGATGTGCCCGAGGTGCAGCGTCGGCGCGACCCCCGGCACCTGGTAGAGCTCACGCGTGTAGCCCGACAGGTGGTCGTAGTCCGCGATGCGGCGCAGGTTGGTCTTGAAGTGGCCGACATACACGGGGTCGAAGCGCAGCAGCGTGGTGAGCAGCCGCCAGTCGGCCTCGGTGATGCGCTCGCCCAGCAGGTAGCGTCGCGTGGCGAGGCGTTCGTCGAGCCAGTCGAGGGCGTCGAACAATGACGCGAACGCCCGCTCGTAGGCATCCTGCGTCGTGGCGAAGCCGCAGCGATAGACGCCGTTGTTGACGTCGGTGTAGACGCGGTCGTTGACGGCGTCGATCTCCGCGCGCAACTCGGCCGGGTAGTAGTCGGCTTCCTCCGGGGTGAAGGCATCGAATGCGCTGTTGAGCATGCGGATGATGTCCGCGGACTCGTTGCTCACGATGGTGTTGCGTTGCTTGTCCCAGAGCACCGGCACGGTCACCCGTCCGCTGTAGTCCGGCGCGGCGCGCAGATAGACCTGGTAGAGATAGTCGTGGCCGAACAGCGGGTCGCCGGCGGTGAACTCGCCGGCCTCGCAATCGCGCAGCTCCCAGCCGTGCTCCACCATGTGCGGATGCACCACAGAGACGCTGATCAGGTCGCGCAGACCCTTGAGCGCGCGGAAGATCAGCGTGCGATGCGCCCAGGGGCAGGCGAGTGACACATAGAGGTGATAGCGTCCGGGTTCCGCCGCGAATCCCCCGCTGCCGCTGGGGCCGGGCGACCCGTCGGGCGTGACCCAGTTGCGGAAGGCCGAATCCTGGCGGACGAACTCGCCGCCGGTCGAATCGGTGTCGTACCACTTGTCGCGCCATGCGCCGTTGACCAGCAGACCCATCTCTATAATCACTCCTGTCGCGGGCCATGATCTGCCCGATTTCTTTGCAGCCGATGGAGCTCATTATGACTGATCAGGATTACACCACCATGCGCAAGCGGATCACGAAGGCGAACGCCGGGTTGAAGACGGCGCAGCCCGACACCTTGAAAGGCTTCAACATGATCCATGCCCAGGCCATGCAGGCGGGTGCCCTGGATCCCAGGACCAAGGAACTGGTGGCCGTCGCGCTGTCGGTGGGCGCCCGCTGCGACCCCTGCATCGCCTTCCACGTCCCGGCCGCCATCCGCCACGGCGCGACACGCGACGAGCTCATGGAGGTCCTCTCGGTGGCCGTCATGATGGGGGGCGGCCCTTCGCTGATGTATGCCGCGCACGTCATCGAAGTGATGGAAGAGACGTTCGGCGCCTGAACGGAGTGTGTCCTCTGGGGCCGGTCGCATGCGTATAATCGCCGGTCCGCCACGCTGGCGGGAGCGCCCAAGAGGCCCGTAATGTATCGGATGGTCGACCAAAGACTGGATCGCCTGGCGAATTTCGACTCGCGCTGCTTGTCCGGCGGGGGGCGCGGAGTCGAGAAAGAGTCCTTGCGGGTGATGCCCGATGGTCGTCTTGCGATGACTCCGCACCCCCGGGCCCTGGGCTCCGCTCTCGCGCATCCGTGGATCACCACGGACTATTCGGAGGCCCTGCTTGAGTTCGTCACGCCGCCGCAGCAAAGCTGCTGGGAGACGCTGCAGTTCCTGTGCGATATCCACCAGTACGTCTATCCGCGGTTGCCGGACGACGAGTTGCTGTGGGCCACCAGCATGCCCTGCGCGGTCCGCGGCGACGCCAGCGTGCCGGTGGCGCGCTACGGCAAGTCCAATATCGGCCGCATGAAGCATATCTACCGGCTCGGTCTGGGCTACCGTTACGGCCGCGTCATGCAGACCATTTCCGGTGTGCATTTCAATTACTCCCTGCCCGAGAAATTCTGGGCCGCCATGCACGAGGTGGAGGGCTGGCGTGGCGGGGAGCGCGAGTTTCGCGACCGCATGTACTTCGGCCTGCTGCGCAATTTTCGCCGTTTTGGCTGGATCGTGCTGTACCTGTTCGGGGCGTCCCCCGCGCTTTGCAAGTCTTTTCTCGGCGGGCGCGACCCCGGCCTGCCCGAGTTCGACGACGGCACGTGTTACGGGCCCCATGCGACCTCGCTGCGCATGAGCGACCTCGGTTACCGCAATACCAGCCAGGCGAGCATCCAGCTGTCGATGAACACGCTGGACGAGTACATCGCGGGACTGGAACATGCGATCCGCTCGCCCTGGCCACCGTACGAGCGCATCGGCGTCAATCCGGATGGCGAATGGCGCCAGCTGTCCAGCAACGCGTTGCAGATCGAAAACGAGTATTACGGCTACATCCGCCCCAAGCAGCCGATCCGGCCAGGGGAGCGGCCCACACTCGCGTTGCGGCGCGCCGGCGTGGCGTACATGGAAGTGCGCGCGCTTGATGTGAGCCCCTACGATCCGGCCGGCGTGAGCCAGAACGAGTTTCGTTTCCTCGAGGCGTTCCTGGTTTTCTGCATGCTGCACGACAGCCCGTTGATCGAGGCGGACGAGCTCGAGCGTCTCGACGACAACCACGCACGCGTCGCCATCGCGGGGCGCCGTCCGGACCTGGCCCTGGCCATCTCCGGGGTCGAGCGGCCGCTGGCGGACTGGGGGCGGGAGATCTGTCGCCAGCTGGCGCCGATCTGTCGGCTCCTGGACGGCGACGATCCGGCGGCGTCCTACAGCGCGGCGCTCGAACTGCAGGCCGCCAAGATCGAGGATCCGGCCCTCACGCCATCGGCGCGCATCCTCGCCGAGATGCAGCAGGAGCGCGAGTCGTTTTTCGAGTTCGCCATGCGGATGTCGCGGCAGCACCGGGAGTATTTTGCGGCGCTGCCGCCGATGTCGGCGGCCCGGCAAGCGGAGTTCGAGGCCGAGGCCGCCCTGTCTCTCGAATCACAGGCCGAGCTCGAGGGCGCGGAGACGATGCCCTTCGAGTCTTTCCTCGCACAGTATTTTGCCGACCTGGAGGCTTGATGCTGGGTTTCATCGGATTCCTCCTGCTCGGTTTCTTGCTGCTTTACGCGGGTGGAGAAGCGCTGGTGCGCGGTGCGGGCAACATCGCCCTGCGCAGCGGCATGAGCCCGTTCATCGTCGGCATGACGATCGTGGCCTTCGCGACGAGTTCGCCGGAACTCGCCGTCAGCATGCAAGGCGCCCTGGCGGGCGTCGATGACCTCGCCATCGGCAACGTCGTCGGCTCCAACATCGCCAATATCGGGCTGGTACTCGGCATCTGCGCCATGATCCGGCCGATGGAGGTGCAGGCGCGAATCCTGCGGCTCGACCTGCCGTGGCTGATTTTCGTGTCCCTGCTGCTCGTGGCCTTCCTGAACGACGGCCGCATCAGCCGGCCGGCGGGACTCGTGTTTCTCGTGGGGCTTGGTGTTTTCCTCTTTTGGAACATCCAGGTGGCGCGTCGTGAGATCGAGACCGAGCAGGTTCGTCTCGAGTTCGAGAGCGCGGCCCCCCGCATCGAGCGATCTTCCGCGATGGACTGGCTGTTGATTCTGGGTGGGCTGGTCGCGCTGGTGCTCGGGGGATGGGCTTTCGTGGAGGGCGGCGTGGGGCTTGCTACGAGCCTGGGCGTCAGCCCGGCACTGATCGCGCTGACGGTGATCGCCATCGGTACCAGCCTCCCGGAGCTGGCCACGAGCATCGTGGCTGCTCTCAAGGGAAACGCGGACATCGCCGTCGGCAATGTCGTCGGTTCCAACTTTTTCAATATCCTGGCTGTGCTGGGGGTGACGGCGGTGTTTCATCCGCTCGACCGGGGCGGCATCACGATGATCGACCTCGTCACCATGTTGCTCTTCGCCATGGTGCTCGTGCCGCTGATCCTGACGCGCAATCGCATCGGCCGATTCGAAGGCTTCGGACTCGTGTTCGGTTACGTCGCTTACATCGTCTGGCTCGCGCAGGGCGGCTAGGGCGAATCCTCCGCCGCGAAGATGGCGATCCGGCGTCCGCCTGCATCCACCCGGCCGCGGTACATGCCTTCGGTGGTGAACGCGAAACTGGCTCGCCCCTTACCGTCCAGCACGATCACTCCGCCCAGTCCGCCGAGTTCGCGGATGGCGGCGAGCGTGGTCGATGCCGCCTCTTCGGGGGAATCGCCGGCCAGCGCCATGCGGGCGCACAGGCTGCTTGCGGCGGCGGCGCGGATGAAATACTCGCCGTCGCCGGTGGCGGAGACGGCGCAGCCGCCGTCGGCCCAGGTGCCGGCCCCGATGACCGGCACGTCGCCCAGCCGGCCGTAGCGTTTGGCGGTCGTGCCGCCGGTCGAGGTCGCAGCCGCCAGCCGGCCCCCGGCATCGAGCGCGACCGCGCCGACGGTGCCGAAGCGTCCCTCCGAGGGTCCGGGCGGCCGCGCGCCCTGCAGGGTGGCGCGCTGCATCTGCTGCCAGCGGCGCTCGGTCCAGAACCACTCGGACGGCTTCAACTCGAGGCCCTGGTCGATGGCAAACGCCAGCGCGCCCTGCCCGGCGAGGAAGACGTGGGGCGATGCCTCCATGACTCTTCGGGCGAGCAGCACGGGATTGCGCACCCAGCGCACGCCGCCGACCGCCCCGGCCGCGCGGGTCGCCCCATCCATGATCGAGGCGTCCAGTTCGTTGTGGCCGTCGGCGGTGAACACCGCGCCGCGCCCTGCGTTGAACAGTGGCGAGTCTTCCATGGGCAGGATGGCGGCGGTGACGGCATCGAGGGCGGTGCCCCCCTCAGCGAGCACCTGCCAGCCGGCCTCCAGCGCCGTATGCAGCGCAGCCTCGTAGGCAGCCCGGTCCGCCGCGCTCATGTCGGCGGCCCGCAGGGTCCCGGCCCCGCCGTGAATGAGCAGTACCGGCGCTGCATCTTCCGCCGTTACCGCGCCGGGGGACAGCAGCAGGCAGGCGAGCAGCAGGCGAAACGGTTTCGTGGTCATGGATGTCCCCAGTCGTCCTTTGCAGTACTTTGGTCACCCAGGTCGAGCTGGCGCGCCGGCGGCAACCGCCGCGCGAGGACCCGCCCGGGTTTTCGCCGGAAGGCGATGATCGACAGGTCGTCGGGCTTGCTCGGGTGGCTGTCCGGCGTTCTCGGGCGGGTCGTCATGCGCTCAGTCGCCTGGTCGGCCAGGGCCTCCAGGCGCTGATCCAGCGGGCCACAACGCATGATCGCGGCGATCTCCGCCAGCCGCAGGTTGTCCACCAGGCCGTCGCTGCACACCACGACGGTGTCGAGCGGGCGCAGTCGCAGTGCGGAGCCCACCTCGATCCTCATGTCTTGGCTGCCGACGAAATTCGATACCAGGTGGCGATCGTGGTGATACAGGGCCTGCTCGTGGTCCACGAGCCCGGCCTGCAGTGCGAAGCCGACGGGGGAATGCGACAAGGTGCGCAGCTTCAGCCCCCCTCGCTGGCCGAAGACCATGACCTCGGAGTCGCCGACGTTGTAGGCGCGAACCCGTCCCCCGGCCACTTCCGCCACGGCGAGTGTCGTGGCCGAGCCGGTGCCCATCGACAGGACCGCGGCGTTGGCCCTGGAAATCCCGTCGAGGATCGCCCCCTGCAGCGAGTTGCCGTCCGCGAGACCGGATTCCACCGTCGTCGCGAGCGCCGTGATCGCACGTGCCGCTGCGATGCCGCCCTCCGGCAGGCCACCCATGCCGTCCGCCACGGCCAGCACGGCGCTGTCCGGGCCCAGCGGCAGCACCAGCAGCGCGTCCTCGCTGAGTCCGCCGCCGGGCCGGGGCGCCGCCCAGACCGCCGCTGCGCCGTCGGCCGCCCGCAGCAGCGTGCTGGCCGGATGCGGCTCGGCAGTCAGCATGAGCGCTTCCAGGCCGGCGCTCACGCGCGTCGTCCGGCCGCCGGCTGGCGAATGGCCTCGAAGGCTGTGAGCATGCGCGCGCCATCCCGGTAGCGGCGCTGCGGCTTGACCTCGATCGCCCGCCGGATCAGCGCCACCATCTCGGGATGAAGCTTCTTGCGCAGCCGTGCCGCCCCGGGGGGCGGCCAGTCGTAGGGCCAGCGAGGCAACGTGCCCGCGAACAGGCGGTACAACACCAGCCCCGTGGAGAAGACGTCCGACGCCAGCAACGGCCGGCCCATCGCCTGTTCCGGTGCGACATAGCCCACCGTGCCGGATCCGGAGGCTTCGATGCGGCGGCGCGCGAGCTTGGAGAAGCCGAAGTCGGCGAGGCGCAGCACGTTGCCCGGAAACAGGATGAAGTTATCCGGCTTGATGTCGCAATGGATGATGCCTTCCTCGTGGGCGTGGGCAATGGCCGCAAGGATCTGGCCGGTGAAGTCCAGGGCTTTCTCGGTGGAGATCCGTCGCTGCAGTCGTCCGCCCAGGGTGTCGAGGCCCAGCGGCATCGAGATGACGAAATAGCCGTCGATGAAGCAGGCATTCTGGATCGGCAGGATGTTGGGATGATCGAGCTTGGCGAGCATCCGGACTTCTTTACGGAAGTCGGCGAGAAAATAATCGTCCATCATGCGGCGATGCGGGATCTTCAGCGCGACGCGCAGCCCGTGGATGGTGTCGAAGGCCTGGTAGACCGCCGCCAGCGGGCCGTCCGCGAGACGCTTCTCGATCCGGTACTTGCCCAATTTTTGCCTGGCTCTCAACACGGTGCGCGGTTCCCCGGGGACGGGCCGGGCGGCCCGCTGTGCCCGGGCCGCGTCGAAGGATCGGAATATAGGGCATCCGCTGCTGTCGCGCGAGACATGGAATTTTCCGGCGCCGGCATCCTCTAAGCTGAAGATGTGTCCCTGTAAACCCGGACGGTGGAACCGACCGGCGCGCGGGGCCGAATACCGGGGTAAGGAAAAGAATTGTGGAGACCCGACCATGAAAGCACGTGCACACGAGGATGAGCCGGGGAGCGCCGGCTTCGAGTTCACCGGGGAAGTGGAGCCGATGGACGTCCTCGGCGATATCGAGCGCCGCGAAGCCCGGCGCAGCGGGCCCGGCACGGCGGCGCGCCGGACGCTGGAGGCCCTGGCGGAGAGTCGCCGGCTCAGTCGCGAGCTGGCCGACCTCGACAGTTTCGACGAGCTTTGAGGCAGGGCGTCCGTCGGAGTGCCAGAATAAGAGGCAAGAGGGCGCATGGCCCTGCACAGGAGTTCCGGTTATGACAATGACGATCGCAACACGCTTAGGGTCGCTCGCGGGCGTGCTGGCACTGGCCGGCTGCGCTGCGCTGGGTCCTGAGATCACGACGGATTACGACGCCACGGCGGATTTTTCCCAGTACAAGACCTTCGCCGTCATGGAGCGCGAGGAACGTGGTGAGACGCGGACCTACGATACCCTCGGCGACCAGCGGGTCATCAGGGCGGTGACGCGCGAACTGGAGGCGCTTGGCTATCGGCGCGTGGAGGAAGATCCAGACCTGCTGGTGAATTTCGCCATGACCACCGAGAAGGTCCAGGATGTGCGCACCGTGCCGTCGATGCCGCCGCCCTGGTACGGCTGGCGCGGCAGCTATTACTACCCGTGGCCGGCGTACAGCTATGAGACGCGCATCGACACTTACCAGCGCGGCACGTTGTTCATCGATCTCATCGATGCGGAGCGTCGGCAACTCGTGTGGGAAGCCACCGCCACGGATCGAGTGACGCAGGCGACCCGGGAGGATCCGGCCGGTGCGCTCGACGGCGCGGTGGCGCAGATGTTCGAGCGTTATCCCTTCCGCGCGGGTAGCGGTACGGCCAACCCCTCGCAATAAGGCGTGCGCCCTTACGGGGCGCGTCGCCGGGCACGGTCGCGCGGCACGATGTCGCAGGCGGCGCCTTCATGGCGCACCGCGGCGACCCGCGCACCCCTGAGTTCGAAAAACAGGGTGCATTCACCGCGCTCGACCGCCATTCCGGCCGTCCGCAACCTGTCCGGATCCAGCATGCGCGCCGGCTCCGCGAGGGTTTCCATCCGGTAATCAAGTTCGCGCGTGCTCTCGTAGACCAAGACCGTCGTGTCGTCGTCAGCGGTCAAGGTGCGCACGGGAGGACCCCAGGCGTCCACGAGTTCCGAGGCACTGGCGCCACGCCAGGTTTCCAGGTCGTCCTGCCACCACGCCCGGGACCCGGTGCAGGCGCTCACCACGAGCGCCACGGCGGCGAGCAGGGCGATCCGTGACCAGCCGGGGAAGGGTGTCGGGCGTGGGGTCATGCCCCGATCATATCAGCCCGCGTTTCCTGCTTATGGCGTGAATCATCCAGGTCAGCAGGATCGCACCGAACAGCAGGCCGATGGCCACGCCGGCGTTGTTCAGGGCAGTCGGTGCGATGAGCATCACGCCACCGAGCCCGAACATCATCATGCCCGACATGAGCTTCAGCAGCCGCCCTTCGCTCTCGCTCAGCTTGCGTGAGCCGAAGCGCATTACGAACAGCCCCACGATGATGAGCAGCGGAATCACGTAGATGATGTTGTAGAGCACCAGGTACATGTAATAGACGAAGGTGTCGGCCTCGCGCAGGGTCAGGATCCGCGTGTAGACCATCGGCAGGCCGGCGGTGCACAGCAACTCGTAACTGTTCACCGCGACCGCCAGCACCACCGTGCCGGCGAGCATGGCCGGCAGGCTCTTGGCCGAAACGAGGTTGCGCATCCGCTCGTACATGCCGGGTTTTTTCGATTCGGGGATGGACAGCGAAGGGCCGCCCGTGTCGAACCAGAAATAATCCTTGATGTTGATCACCGCCAGTGTCACGGCGATCAATCCGGCCACCAGGGTCACCACGCGCAGTTCGCCGATCAGCAGGAACACGTTGAGCCAGGCGGCCATGAAGACGAAATAGATCACTCCGGAGATGATGATGAAAGTGCCGCCCACCATCATCATGCGCGCCCGGCTGCGCGCGTGAACCATCAGGCTGAGCAGGAACAGCAGGACGAAAAACGCGCAGGGATTGAAGGCGTCGAGGCCTGCGATGACCACGGTGAGGATGGGCAGTCCCCAGTCGCTGGGATTGATGAAACCCATCACCGGCACCTGGACGCCCATCACCTCACCGGGCGTGGGGCCGGGTTGCGTGGCGGCGTCGATCACGGCCGCGGGGTCGGCGTGGCAGTATTCCATGCGCGCGAGCAGGACGGCGCCGGTCGTCTCCGCCGTGTCGTATCCCGTCTGCATGGAGCCGCAGAAGATAAAAGCCGGAACGCTTCGGGCCTGCTCGCCGATCGCGGCGGCCGTGTCGCGGTACAGCAGCGCATTGTCGCGATTCTTGCTGACCTCGTAGGCGCGCAGGTTGATCCAGTCGCGCTCGTCGAGGGACGCGATGAATGGCTTGGCCTCGATGCAATGCGGACAGGTGTCCGAGTAGAAGTAGTAAACGACGATGCGTGTTTCGCCGCCGGGTCCCTCGCTGAGCCACTCCGGGTCGGCCGCCGCGGCAGCCGAGGCCGCGAACAGCAACAGGGCCGCCGTCAGGATTCTGAAAAAGCACGAGCGCAGCATGGGATCTCCGGGGTCTCCGAAGCGCAGCACTCTACCCAGCGGGCAGGGCGCAGGCAATCGTGGTAAGTCCTTGGGAACTTTCGCGGACCTGCCGGCTACACGGCGTGAACAAGAACCGACTGCGCAGAACCGGGGCCGGCCGGACGTGCCTGCTTCAGGGATTCAGGATTTTCAGGATCCCGGCGTCTTCCTCTTCCTGCGCCAGGATCGTGTGGCATAGATCGCAGCTGCGCGAGATCCGTTCGCCGTCCGCGGTCTGGTGCAGGCGGTTGTGGCAGCGGAAACAGCCCGGTGCGTCCTGGCGGGCGCGCACCGGCGGATGGCTGCTGTGGTCCGGGTAGGTGTCCCAGCGGACGTTCATATAGGGGAACACGTTCCAGCTGTAGATGTCGCCCAGGGCATCGGCGGCGCCCATGATGGCGCCGGCATTTTCTGCATAGAGTTGCGGATAATTTCCATGGTAGAAGGACTGCAGGGAAGCGGTGATACCGATACGTGCGTCTTCCTGCGAGGCGTAGTCCGCTTCCTCCAGGATGCGCACGCCCTCACGCTTCATGAAGGGCAGGCTGGTGTCGATACGCCCCCCCGCCATGAGCTTGTCGATCTCGACGGCGGGCTCGCGATAACGGTGCGTGGGACGGTTATGGCAGTCCACGCAGTCCATCACGCGCCAGTCCTCGGCATCGGCCGGCGTGTCGCCGGCGAGGAACACCTTCACGGTGCCGTCCGCCCCTGTCATCTCGATGTCGTAGATTTCCATCCGCGTCGCATCGGAGCGGTAACGGATCTGGATGTCGGGATCGACATGCCAGTGGATGCCTGCAGATTCGCGGCCCTGCAGGCCCCCGATCTTCAGCAGCCGGGCGCTGTGCAGTTCCGTGTTGGTTTCGTCCTGCGCGTAAATCGTCTCCACCTTCAGCTTGTCGCCGACGAACTTCGTCGGCCAGTGGCACTGCTCGCAGGTGTCTCGCGCCGGACGCAGGTCGTGCAACGGCGTCTCGATGGGGCGCGGATAGATGTCCAGGGTGACCGCCACCAGTTGCCAGGCACCGCTGAGCTTCGACTGAACGAACCAGTCCGCGCCGGGCCCGATGTGGCACTCCACACACTGCACTCGGGCGTGCGGCGAACGCTGGTGCGCCGTGCGTTCGGGTTGCATGACGGTGTGGCAGGCCAGCCCGCAGAAGGCGTTCGAGTCCATGACCTGGACGCCCTTGTACGTGGCACCGGCGAGCACGACCAGGTTCACTACCGTCAGCGCAAGAAAGACGACCACGGACTTACGCGTGGTCTCGTGGTTAAGGTCGATGACAGGGAACGGCCGCGCGACCTCGTCGGTGGCTGATGCCTCCGCCGCACGGCGCCGGGTCGCTAGGATGCCCACGGGGATCAGCAGCAAGCCGAGTACGAAGACGGCCGGCAGTACGAGGAAGGTCAGGATGCCCAGGTAAGGGCCGCCCCGGAAGCCGAGAAGCTGCACGACCGAGAGGGTGGCGATGAGCGTCAGGGAGCCCGTGGCCAGCGCGGTGCCGACGAGGCTGAACGGACTGCGGGTCAGTGAAGCAAATACGTGTCGTGGCATTGTCTTCCCTCTGCGGGGACGAACAAAACCTCGTCGACGGGTCGACGAGCCACTGCGCCGGCCTTCGGTTGACTCACGCTATCAGACGTTTCGGCCGCAAGCCGGACCAGCAGGTCAGCGAGACCGCCGGGGCGCCCGTCCCTGGCGAAGAGACGGGCCCCGGGGAGGGGTCTCGATCAGTTGGCAGCGCCTCCGGCGGCCCCGGCGCCGGCGGCCTTTTCTTCCTTGAACTTCGCGTCGACTTCTTTCCAGATTTCCTTGTGCTCGTCAGTCATGTCGTGCGCGAGGCCGCGGTGACAGTCGATGCACGATTGCCCTTTTTCCTGGGCGCGCTCATGCATCCGGGAAGCCATCCGGCTCTGCTCAGCCATGTGCTCCCACTGGTGACAGTGCATGCAGAACTCGGAGTTGTTTTCCTTGTAGTGCGTCCAGACCTTTCTCTTCAGGTATCCGCGGCGCTCGGCGTACTTCTCCGGCGTCGAGATCACGCCTTGCAGCTCGGGGATGATGTCGAGCGACACCACGATCTTGGTCCACACGTAACGCGCCCACGGCTTGGGCAGGTGGCAGTCGGCGCATTCCGCGCGGACGCCGGAGGCGTTCATGGCGTGGTTGGAAGCCTCGTATTCCGGGCGGATGTTCAGCTCGTGCGAATGGCACTCGAAGCAGAATTCCGTGGTGCTCGTGGCGTGCAGCGTATAGTTGAACGCGCTGATGCCGATCGCCCCTGCGACGAAGGCGACGAAGCCACCGATGGGAATGCCCAGCAACCATTTCGACCGCGGCTTTTTCCAGAACCGGGTTTTCTGCTGCTCGCCATTTCCTGGATCACTCATGACTACCCCTCAACTGGCGATCAGGACGATCGCGATTGCTTTGTGTGGAGCGTCAATATGCCTTTCGGCGGCGTCATGCGGCTATTGGGGACTCTGCGTATAACAATACGTCACCAGCCCGCCGCGAGGGCCGGTGACGTGCCTCGTCGTAGCGCCGTGGCTCAGGACCGGCCGGGGGATCGCAACTCAGTGGAAGGCAGCCGCAGCGCGAGCGGGCCTGGGGCGTCCAGCTCCTCGCGGATGGCGTGGCGCATCAGGTCGCGGAAGTCGGACACCGCCATGAAGAATTCGCGCATGATCAGGATCCATATGCGCATACCATAGCGGGTCAGCACGAGCCGGTCGCCTTCGTCCCGCACGGCGCCCATGAGCTTCAGGCCGGCGATCTCCGGTGCGAGTTTCCAGAAGAAGCCCGGATAGCGGGCTTCCGCCGTCTGCTTGTCCAGCGACAGGCCGAACAGGTTCATGAGCATGAAATAGCGCAACCGGTCGCGGTTGGTGAGGGGCTGGCGCCGGCTGATGCCGAAGCGCCCGGCGGCGATCTGGCGGTTGTAATTGTTCAGGGAGAAAGTGCTGGAATAGAGAATGCCGTCCAGATAGCTCATTGAGCCGCTGCCGAGGCCGAGATATTCCTCGTTTTCGATAATGTATTCGTCCACGGTGCCGCTGTCGCGATTGAAGCACCAGGCCGAGGAGGGGTGGTAGGCCTCGGGCAGGGAGTCCAGGATCAGGCGGTACATCCGCGCCTCGCGGTCGAAATCCACCTGGCCCATGGTCTTGATCATCTTGCGCATCGTGCTTTCGGCGCTCATCAGAGGGTAGAACGTGACCTGGCTGACCTCGATCTCTCGCGTCAGCAGGTCGATGTCCCTGAGCAGGGAGCGTTCGTCCTGGTGCGGCAGGTTGAAGATCATGTCCGCATTCAGGGTTTCGAAGAAACCGCGGGCGCCCTCGAGGCGCTTCATGACCTGGGCCGAGGAGCCGTATTTCTCGTAGCGGTCCATCTGCTTGAGGAGTTCGTCGTCGAGACTCTGGATGCCGACCGAGACGCGGGTCACGCCGGCGTCGCGCATCTGCGACATGACACCCGGCGTGAGGTCGTCCGGGTTGGTTTCAATGGAGATGCTCTGGATCGGGCTGAGCTTGCGCAACAGGTCCAGGGTTTTCGCCAGTTCGCCGGGCATCACCGTCGGCGTGCCGCCGCCGACGTACAGGTCGGAAAAGCTGTAGCCGGCCTCGTGCGCCATGCGGATTTCCTGGCGCAGGCTCTCGAAGTAGCGGAGCGTTTTCTGTTCTTCGAAGCAGACCCGATGGAAGGAGCAGAACGGGCAGAGCACCGTACAGAAAGGAATATGCAGGTAAAGCATGTACTTGCGCGCCGGATCGGGCGGCGGCAAGGTTTCGCTGGGCTGCGGGCGGGCGAAACGGGTCAGGCGGCGACTGTTGTGCCGAAATCCCGCCGTCAGCAGGCTATCCATGATGCTCAAGGCTCGAGGCTCCGTCGTTGCCCGGTTTCGGGCGCAATCTAACCATGATATCGCAAATGCGTGTCAGTCCGGATTCACTTGTGCGCATCGGGCTGTGACTCGTGACCGGGCCGGCGGGCCGCCCGCCAGGTGCCCGGCGTGGTGCCGGTCCAGCGGCGGAAGGCATGCGACAGGTTGGCGGCATCGCTGAAGCCTGTGCGCGCGGCGATCTCGTCCAGCGCCAGCCCGGTGTTCTCCAGGTAACCGGCCACGAGGCCGAACCGGACCTCGTCCGCAAGCGCCCGGAAACTGGTGCCTTCTTCCGCCAGCTTGCGCCGCAGGCTGCGCCGCGACAGCCCGATATGACGCGCGGTCTCGTCCTGGCTCGGCAGTCGTCCGGGATGATCCAGGAGGTGACGGCGCAGGCGGGTGGACAGGCCGCCGGCCGGCGACAGGCCGTCCAGCAGGCGGTGGCACTGAGCCTCCGCGGCGGCGGCCATGACCGGATCGCCGCCGGGCAGGGGTTGCTCCAGCAGGGCGGCGCTGAGGCGCAATGCATGCCTGCCGGCCCCGAAGGTCGGGCGGCAGCCGAATACCGTGTCGTAGCGAGCCGCCCAGGCAGGTGCGGAGTAGGCAAACTCTGCGCCGGCCAGTCCGCCGCGCCGGCCCGTGAGGTCCTCCAGCAACGTGGCGGCGGCCGCGGCGTCGCGCTCCACGAGGAAGGTCTCGAGCTCGCCCAGCGGTGCGCCGGCCTGCATGACCAGCGCAGCCTCCGGCCCGCCACGTTCGAAACGCCAGCGCAAGAAGGTATGCGTGAGGTCCACGTATTGCAGCCCGAGACGGATGGCGCTGGCCAGCGTCGGGCTGGCCGCCAGCGCCAGGCCCCAGAAACCGAACACGGGAAATCGGTGGCCGCGGCCGGCCAGCAGACCCAGGTCGGGTCGGCCCGAGCTCTCGAGCGCCAGCCGGATGAAAGCAATCTCGCGCTCGACCGGGACCGCCTGCCCTGCGCCGGTAATCTCGGGCGGCAGGCCACAGCGGGCCAGCAGCGGCAGAGGATCGAGATCGAGGTCCTGCAGGACGCCGGCCAGCACGGCGACGCCGGCAGCCGGGTGATGCAGGCCGCGCGGGATGATCGGCATGAGCGAAGGCGAATCCATACTGGCCGAAAATAACAAAAGAATTGACGGGGAGGAACAATGCGCGGGGCCGATTCGCACCCCATGATGACTCGCATGGCAAGTTTTCCCGCTGATGCTTTTGCCTGGACCGATCGCCGCCGTCACTGGTGGCTGGCCTCGCTGTTCATGCCCATGCTGCCGCTGGTGGGCATCGGCCTGTGGCTGGCCGGCGCCGGCGAAGGCTGGCTGTGGCTGACGCCGGCCGTGCTTTACGGGGTGGTGCCCCTGCTCGACCAGTTGTTGGGCGCGGACGACAACAACCCGCCGGAAGCGCGGGTGCCTGAGTTGGACGCCGACCGCTGGTACCGCTGGCTGACCTGGCTCGCGGTCCCGGCGGTGTGGCTGACCGTCGTCATCGCGGCGTGGGTCGCTGTCGAAGGCGGGCTGGGCTGGGTCGGCTGGCTGGGCCTCGCCTTCTCGGCCGGCTGGAGCAGTGCCGCGGGGATCAACGCCGGCCACGAGCTCGGCCACAAGAAAGACCCGCTCGAGATCTGGCTCGGCCGCGCCGCGCTGGCACCGTCCTGTTACGGCCACTTCATCGTCGAGCATGTGCGCGGCCACCACCGCGATGTCGCCACGCCGGAGGATCCTGCCTCCGCGCGCTTCGGCGAGAGCTACTACCGCTTCATGATGCGCGAGATTCCCGGCGCTTTCCGCCGCGCCTGGCAGCTCGAGCGCGAGCGACTCGCTTCCCAAGGTCGCGATCCGTGGCATCCGGCCAATCACAACCTGCAGGCCTGGGCGCTGAGCGTGGTGTTCTGGGGCGCACTGCTGGCCTGGCTCGGGCCGGCCCTGCTGCCGTTTCTTTTGCTCCAGGCCGCCCTCGCGTACAGCCTCCTGTCCGCGGCCAATTACGTCGAGCACTACGGGCTCAAGCGACTGCGCGATCCCGACGGCCGCTATGAGCGTTGTGCCCCGCGCCACAGCTGGAACTCGAACCACGTGATCTCCAACCTGCTGCTTTATCAGCTGCAGCGTCACTCCGATCACCACGCCTGGCCGGCGCGGCGTTACCAGAGCCTCAGGCACTTCGACGAGGCGCCGCAGCTGCCCGCCGGCTATTACGGGATGTTCCTGCTGGCCATGGTGCCGCCGCTGTGGCGCCGGATCATGGATCCGAAGGTGCTTGCGCATGCGGGCGGCGACCCACGGAAAATCAACGCCATACCGGCACGGCGTCCCGCTGCACGTTTGACATAACCGCAAATAACGGCGTGAACGAGCCAGTTCGCGTCAATTTTCCGCCATTACTGACATAGAGCCGCGTGGACCGGTGCCGCGCGCGACCGATCATCCCGGGGGGGAAAGATGATGTCAGTTTTCGGCCGCCATCAATTGGCGGGGTCCAGGCCCCGCGCCTTAATCATTGTCACCAGCCTGTTGCTCGGGCTGGCGCTTTTTCTCCCCGGCGTCACCCCGCGAGCCGATGTCTCGGACCTGTCGGTGGTCGAGTACGAGTTCATCGGGCAAAGCCGGGTCGGTCGAATGCACTTCGACTACACCTATCGCATCACGATCTTGAACGACGGCGAGACACTCGCCAACGTCAGGGCCGTCGCCACGAGCACCTCACGGAACACCACCATACGGGACGGCGACGTCGATGCGGGCGCGATCCCGTCCGGCGGGCTGGTCACGCCGGACGACACCTTCACTTTCAGGCAGAACCGCCGCTTCAGGTTCAATCCGTCGAGCATCGTGTGGAATTTCACCGCGGACCAGGGCGAACCGGCCAATACAGCCCCGGTCGCCGACGCGGGCCCCGACCAGGCGCTCCAGTCAGGCAACAACGTGCAACTCGATGGCAGCGGCTCGACGGACGCCGAGGGCGATCCGCTCAGTTATGCATGGCAGCTCACGGAACTGCCCGCCGGAAGCACGGCTGAGCTCGATGATCCCACCGCGGTAATGCCGGGATTCGTCGCGGACCGCCCGGGCGACTATGTCGGGCGGCTCGTTGTCAACGACGGTGAGTTCGACAGCGCGGCCGATTTCGTCGTGGTGTCGAGCCAGAACACCCCGCCCGTTGCGGATGCAGGGCTCGATCAGACGGTGCCGGTCGGTGGGACCGCGCAGTTCTTTGGCGCCGGTTCCTTCGACGCCAATGGCGACGCCTTGACCTACCGATGGAGACTGGCGGCACGGCCGGCTGACAGCAGCGCCGCGCTCGATTCGACCTCGGGCGAGAACACCAGCTTCGTCGTGGACGTGGCGGGCGAATACGCTGTCGAACTCGTGGTCAACGACGGCTATGTCGACAGTGCTCCGGACACCGCTCTCGTCACGACGTCCAACTCACCACCCGTTGCGGATGCCGGGGATGACCAGGAAGTGGAAGCCGGCGAGACGGTCACGCTCGACGGAGAGTTTTCTTTCGATGTAGACGACGACCCCCTGGAATTCTTCTGGTCGTTGTTGTCCCGGCCCGCGGGAAGTGCGGCCGAACTCGCGACCCCGCTGGGCCCGTCCGTGCAGTTCATGACTGACGTCGCCGGCCTCTATGTCGCGCAGCTGATCGTCAACGACGGGAGCGTGGACAGCGCAGCCGACACGGCCGTGATCACGGCCGTCGCCGCCAACCAGCCGCCGCTGGCGGCCGCCACGGCAAGCCCGTCACAGCCGTCGCCCGGAGATACCATCCAGCTCGACGGCAGCGCGTCCAGCGACCCCGATGGCGACGAGCTGACCTACCTGTGGACCTTGCTCCGGCCCGCCGGCAGCGGCGCGATCCTGAGTTCAGCGACAGACGTTTCGCCGAGCTTCGTCGCCGACGTGGAAGGCGCTTACACGGCGAGCCTGATGGTCAACGACGGTGAGCTCGACAGTGCACCGGCTGCCGTGACTGTCACGGCAGCCACGGACAACAACCCGCCGGCGCTTGTGGCGATCGGCGACCGCGTGGCCTTCGTCGGCGCATCGCTCGCGTTCCGCATCTTTGCCGTCGATCCGGATGCCGGTGACACACTTGCCTTCAGTCTGGTGTCGGCGCCTGCCGGCGCGAGCATCGACCCGGCCAGCGGGGATTTCGTCTACAACGCCAGCGCGAGCCCGACGGTGGTGCCGGTAACAGTGCAGGTGACCGACAGCGGCGGACTGAGCGACACCGACACCTTCAGCCTCGACGTGCGCAGCGCGCCGGTCACGCCGGTCGACAACGCGCCGCCCACCCTTGCCCCGATCGGGCCGCGAACGGTCGTGGTTGGACAGTCGCTTTCCATCCAGGCCGAGGCCAGCGATCCGGATGCCGGCGATATCCGGAGCTACGCACTGCCCGCTGCACCTTCCGGCATGACGATTTCGCCGTCCGGGCTGATCGAGTGGACGCCCGCGGCCTCGCAGGCCGGCGCCCATGACGTCACCGTGGAGGTCACGGATGCCGCCGC
>Ga0102938_10000816_pt1 | contig 23314 bp, 21 predicted proteins | sample SalPonR2_B_D2_MG_FD_84516 | JGI IMG/M metagenome (GOLD analysis project Ga0102938, IMG submission 84516) | Salt pond soil microbial communities from South San Francisco under conditions of wetland restoration - Salt Pond MetaG R2_B_D2_MG | ecosystem: Environmental > Aquatic > Marine >... | reverse complement strand
GATATCCTTGGCGACGTTTGACCCGGATCGCTTCCAACTGCGAACGGATGTTGAGTTCGGATGAGAGGTCTTTCTGCTTCGTGCAACCCGGCCCGCAAGATCAGGATTCGGAGCTGAATCAGTTCCGCGCCGATGAAGCCGTTCCTTGGGAGCCCCAGCGGCTCGATTTCAGGGCTCGTCTTGAAGAACTTGAAGGGGCAGCGTCTGGCCATATCAAAAGGCCAGCCAGCCGCACTGCCCGCCTCGAGCCGGTTTGCTCTGACAGCACCGCCCGAGATGCTGAAAGCGCTGGTGTCTGGCCGCAAGGCCACGGCCGTTACGGTTAGGCAGCTGACTGAGAGCGCCGCGTTGCCGTGGGTGGATCAGGCGGGGGTGGGGTTTGGAGAGGCCATGTGATGCGATCGGCGCAGAGCCATTGGTGGATCGCGTCGGTACGGGGTTGCGAATCCGCCCTTCGGCCGCGCCGGACTGGAATATAACTTATTGAAAAATTAGAAATATTAGCGGCTACCGAGATCAGTCGACGCCAAAGGATTGGAAAGGCGGCTTTGCTTGAGTTCGCCTTTGTCTTCCAAGAGTGGATAGGCGATCATTGCGAATGATGTATTGACGGCCTTCAAGGCACGAAGCAGGTCAAGATGGATTGCGCTAGTCTCGTAGGTCTCTACGAAACCTTGGCGGAGCCGTTTTAGATGTGCGTGCTGCAAGTTTTGCTCTAAGCCACGAACATGTTCTTTTTGTGCAACCAGTTCACGGGCCAGCCCAAGATCCTCGGACATGATGACCGAAATCGCTTGCTGGACATTGCGCAGGACCACGTCTTGGAAATCGCACAGCTCGCGCCAACCTTCAGGGGAAAAGCTTACGCTAGCTACATCTTTTCGCGTGGCAAGATCGACCATTTTGCGGCCAATCATATCGGCGCCTGCCTCTAGGTTCACCGCGATACCGGAAAGGTCAAAGCTGCAGGTGCCGGTATCTTCGCTCGAGTCGGAGCTGCGCACGCCAGACAAATAAACCCGGATACCCAGCGACATCGCTGCAACCCGATGCATATCGATACGCAGTCTTTGGCCTGCGGCCTCATCATGCTTTACAAAAAGGTGCATGGCATCGCGCAGCATGACCTCGATCTGGTTGCCCATTTCGACGAGTTCCCGGCGCGCACAGGCATAAGCACGCCGCGGCTGGTGCTGCACGGCAGGGTCGAGTGCAGACCGCTGCGCCCCTTCCGCGTCGAACCTGACCGGGTCAGGCATAATTCGGTCCGCCATCCGCATCAAGATCGGCGCCAGTGGCAAACAGACCGCCAAAAGCACGCCATTGAACAAGAGGTGCAGGTGCAGAGCCTGGTGGCCCGGTTCGGCGCCCAGCAGGTCAGTCGGCAGATCAAACTCTGTAAGCGCAGCCAAAACGATCGCAGCTCCCCCTCCGCGCAGAGCGAGATTTGTCCACACCACTCGACGCACGACAGTTGGGGATTTTAACGTAAGAAAGAACGCGATCAGGGATCCACCCATGTTTGCACCAAGTACCATGGCAAGTGCCGCTGCGAGTGGCACGAGGCCCTGTGCAGCAAGCGTGACAAAGAGCAGGATGGCGGCAACGCTCGAATGGACGAGCCAGGCAAACAGAGCAGCAACCAAGAAGGCTGCCACCGGATCGCCCGCCAGATAGAGCATGACGGCAACTGCCCCATCGTTTTGCGTCAGGGGCAAGCTTGCCTCTCGGATTAGGTCGAGCGACAGGAAGACGAGAGCAAGGCCGATGAGGATCCTTCCGATCTGCCGCACCCGTCGGACCGAGCTTTGCAGAAAGATCATGACGCCCGTTAGCATCAAAAGGGGCGTCAGCATTGCGATGCGAGCGTTGAGGATCAAGGCAACCACGGCCGAGCCAAGATCAGCGCCCAGCACGATAGCCAGCCCTGCAAGGTTGCCGATTGCCCCCGCGGACAAGAAACCAGCCATCAGAATTATCACAGCCGTGGAGCTTTGCATTAACACGGCCGCGCTGGCGCCGGTTGCAGCTGCGGCAAGTCGGTTTGTCGTCGAGCGACGCAGCCAGAGCCGCAACTGCCCACCGAAGGCGCGTTCGAACCCGGTGCGCACCAACCGCACGGCCCAAATCAGCAAGGCGGCAGCCCCAGTGATGTTGAGCAGAAACTGGATCAGGTGCGGTTCGTCCAAAGAGGCAGCTTTCTAAAAATGTGTGGATGAGAGTGGAAAGGTGTCGTCAAAACCCGGCGCGCCTTTAGCAACGATATCAAACGGTTCTGGACGCAATGCAGGTTTATTTGCGCCGCACTGAACCAAGGAGCGCTAGGGCTGGTCACGATCGTCCATTCTCTTCTTGAGCAAATCAGTCTGCCACTGCATCGGCTGCCTGTGGGGCGAACATGCCAATGTTGTAACCTTCCAGCTTTGCATCTTCCGCGTCTGCGTGATCAAAATGCAGAATGGTTCCAGTACCGGGGGTGACGGGCAATAGCCTGTGTTGCGGAAGGCCCAGAAAGGCAACCATCGCGGCCCGGATTACTCCACTGTGAACGACAGCCAAAACATCGCCGTCGATCCTGCGCAACCAGTCGCGCAGCCCATCGGCCACGCGGGCTTGAAATTGCTGCCATGTCTCGCCCCCTTCGGGTTGGAAGGTTCCCGCGCGCCACGACCAGTAATCATCGGGGCATCGGGCGATAAGTTCAGGTTTGCGCTGACCCGTCCAGACGCCCATGTTCAGTTCTCGCAAGCGGGGATCACTCGGTGCCTCGGCGAACCCAACCAAAGCTACCGTTTCGCGGCATCGGCCCAAGTCGGAGGAGACCACTTGCTTGGGTTTCAGGGCGGCAACCATTGGCTTGAACGCCAATGCCTGCCGGATACCACGCCGAGACAGCGGTGCATTGTCATGGCCTTGCAAACGCTGTTCAGCGTTCCAGATCGTCTCGCCGTGGCGCAACATGATCAGTCTCATTGCGTCACCCTCCGGCCATCCCCATCAAACACCGCATCTGGCTCATTGAGGAAACACAGATCAATTTCCGCCCCCGGTTCGGCGCGGAAAAACCCGTCGACAAGGGCTGTGACCCGCAGATCTCCGATAAGACACATCACCATGGATTGCCCCGCAATGGGCGCGGATTCCGCATAAGTCGCCTTGATCGTCGGGCGGCCGTCCCGTTTTCCAACCGTGATATCCTGAGCGCGATAGAGCAGTTGCGCCATTTTCAGATCAGGGGCAATCGCGGCCCGCGCGAGAGGGCAGCCGTCGAACTCAAACTCATCGCCGTTTCGTATCACCGGTATGAGATTGCCTGCTGGCGTGCCCAGGAACGTCGCCACAAATGTGGTTTTTGGTTTGAGCAGCAACTCATCCGGCGGGCCGAATTGTTCGACCCGGCCGTCGCGCAATACGGCCACATGGGTCGCCATTGTCATCGCTTCAACTTGGTCGTGGGTGACATAGACGGAGGTTGCGTTCGTGCCGCGATGAATGCGCATCAGTTCACTGCGCATATCGACGCGCAGCTTCGCATCAAGGTTCGACAAAGGCTCATCCAAGAGCAGGATACCTGGCCGCGGACCGATGGTACGCGCAATCGCCACGCGCTGTTGCTGCCCGCCGGAAATTTCCGCGGGATACCGCTGGCGTAGGGCCCCGATATCAAGGAACTTCAGAACCTCATTGATGCGCTCCTCGCGCTTTTGCCTTGACCAACCGGCGACCTTCAGCGGCCAGTCAATATTGCCTTCCACGGTCTTGTGAGGCCAAAGCGCATAGCTTTGGAACACCAGCCCCGCGTCACGTGCGGCGGCGTTGGTTTCCACCCCCGATGCACCGCTAGATACAACCTTGCCGCCGAAGGATATCTGCCCTTCGGTCGGCGGCTCCAACCCTGCCAGCATTCGCAGCAACGTAGATTTTCCGCAACCCGACGGGCCGACAAGTACAAGAAACGACCCCTGTGGGACGCTGATATTTACGTCATCCACCGCAGTGTTGTCACCGAACCGCTTTGTCAGATGTTCGATCACGATTGCCGGTGCGGTGATCCTCTGGTCCCGGGCGCTCATGCTGATTTCCATCCCTGAATTTTATTTTGCAAAAGGTAAACCAGCGCCGAGGCGACAAGGCAGATCGCCAGGATGACCAGCGTGATGGCATTGGCAAACTGCATGAAGCCCAACCCCGCATAGTTGAAGGCCATCATGCTCAGGACAGGCGTCGTCGAGCTGAACAACAAGACCACCAACGACAGGTCTCGAACAATCTTGATGAACACTAGAATACCGCCCGCGAGAATGCCGCGCACCGCCAAAGGCAGCACGATCTCGGTCATCCGCCGGATTGGTCCAGCGCCCGTCATGCGAGCGCTTTCCTCGATATCGCTGGAAATCTGGCTCAAGACAGCGCGCCCTGATTGCACCGCGTACGGCATCAGGTTCGCTGTTGCGGCCAGAACCAGCAGGGTGAAGGTGCCATAAAGCGCCGGGATCGGTCCGATCGATGTGCCATACATAGCGATATAGGCAGCGGCCATAGCGATGCTGGGAATAAACAATGGTAGGAATGCAAGCTGGCTAAGCGTATTGCCAAGGAATGTCCCTTTGTAGCGCACGATCGTGTGGGCAATCAAAAGTCCGACCAGCATCGTTGTGCAGGCAACGGTCAGTCCAAGACGGATCGTCGTCATGATCGAGCCAATCAAGATCGGATCACGGAAAATGCCTGCCTGACCCTGCGCCAGATCCGTACCGGCGGGGCCGATCCAGAAATGCAGCGTCCAATTGGAAAACAGCCCGCTCGATTGCTCTGCCATGCTGGACGCGAACAGGACGAGGACGGGGATAACAGTGGTCATCATCCCAAGAATCACAGCGGCGGCAAACAGCGGCCAGCGCCATAGGCCAAGAGCGAAGCGCTTGGTACGTGCGCCTTTTCCGGTTACCGTCGTGAATGCCTTTCGTCCTGAAACCAACCTGTCGCTGAAGAACAACAAAGCGGCTGCGGCAAGGATAAGGATCAAAGCCAGCACATAGCCGCGTTCGATATTGCCAGTCTGTACCATGCCATAAATGCGGGTCGACAGTGTTTGCATCCGCACGGGTGCACCCAGAAGAGCGGGAGCTGCAAAGTTGGATACCGCGCCGGCGAACGTCAACATACCACCCGCGACAAGGGCGGGCGTCACGACAGGCAGAATGATCCCGAACAAAATGCGGGACTTCTTGGCTCCCGCCATTTCAGCAGACTCAACCAGATCGGCACTCACCGAGCTTAGCGCGGCGGCAATCATGGTGTAGGCCAGAGAATAGTAATGCGCTACCAGAACGATCAAAGTGGGAAACAATCCCCACGCCAGCCAATCAGGAATAGAAACGCCGTTGGCCGCAAAATAACCTAGCTGACCACCCAATCTATCGTTCCGAAACAATGTCCCCCAGGCAAGGGCAGCGGCAAAGCTGGGGATCATGAAAGGCAGCGTCGACAGGATCCCTAGAAAACGGCGAAACGGTACATCGGTCAGAACGACCAACCACGCAAGAAATCCGCCAAGCAACAGACACCCCGTTGCGACGCAGGCCCCCAGGATCATCGTATTGGTGATTGGTTTCCACAACAGATTGGTCGACAAACGGCTGTTGGTCACATCGGTCCATGCCTCCAGCCCATCGGGCGTCAGCGAGATTTGAACGATCCGAAGCAAGGGAACAATGACCAGAATGGCTGTGATGCAGACCATGATGAGAGGTATGGCACTACGGGATTGCAGCAGCCGCAGGACCGGACCCCCCTGGCGGACTAGTCCTATCATTTTGGACATCCTTCTGGGCAAGTGAGGCGCCCGCGCAAGGCGGGCACCCTGTGTTGTCTTATCACTGAAGCACGAGGACCAAATCGAGGACACGGGCACGGGCAGCACCTGTTGCAGCGGGATCCATCGTCCAAAGGTTCAGATCTTCAAGCGGGATTGCATCTGGGTGATCTGCGATGGTGCGGCGCGCAGCATAATCGCCTTGGACATAAAACGGTTCAAACCCAGGTCCGCCCGTTGGCGTGTCATCCCCCATCATGAAGTCGATCAGCAACCGTGCGGAGGCCGGGTTGGGCGCATTGTTGGCGATCGTCAGCACGGCCGGAAACAAGATGCCCGCAGATGGCACGGTGTCATTGGAGATTTGCAGGGCCCAACCCTCTTCTTCATTGTCGCGGACCGCAGAATAGGTCGTCCAACCAACGGACGGATCGGTGGCGTTGATGTCACCAACAGCTGCCCGCAGGGTTGAACTGCTGCCAACCATGACCAGATCATTGTCGAACAGGTCACGGATGAATTGCTCTCCTGCGCCATCAAGGTCATCGTCGACCGTGATGGGCATGCCGAACTGGGCCTCATAAGCTGCAGCCATCTCGTCGCCCCGCAAGGCAATTTCCGTCAATAAATCAAGTGCTTCCCCTCGTTGACTCGGATCTTCCATTAGAACCTTGCCGCGCCAGTCGTCGGTGGTGAGCTGCCACAGGTTGGCAATAGGCGAGCCATCAGGATAGGCTGCCTCGTTGTACATCAGCGCGCGGGTCGACAAGCGGTGGGTCAGCAGGTCGGCCTGCAATTCCGCGGGCACCTGATCGGCAATGCGCGGTGGGACATATCGCGTCACCATACCTGCGGGCAGCAGATCGCGTAGAACGACCGGCGCTTCGGACATGTACAGCACGTCGACCGCGTAGATGCCGGCGCGTTGCTCCGCTTCCAATCGCGCGATCTGATTTGTCGAATTGATGTCGAGACCGATCAGGTCGATACCGGGATATTGCGCCTCAAACGCGGTTTCGATCCGCGCGATCCGGCTTGATAAAGAAAACACCGTCACACTGCCCTCGGTCCTGGCAACCTCGTACAATTGCTCGGGTGTCATGGTATCCAAATCCTGCGCCATCGCGGGCGCAGTCGACAATAGTACAGCGCTAAGCAGGGCGCCCGTCATTGCATATTTCATCGTTTCCTCCTCAGGGTTTATTAAAACTGTCGAACATTGCTGACAGTTTTTCCAATGCGCCGATCGTTTCCTCCTCGTGGCGCGCCGCCATCGTCAACAGAATGGCACTGACAATGACGAATGGGACGGTTGGCGTTTGAAACTCGCTGCCGGATCGCCCGCGCGGCGCGGCCAGCACCTTGTCGGGTTCCGGCGTCATGATCAGGCCCGCCAGATCGGACACCAGAATGGAAGCCGCCCCAATGTTGCGGACATGTTGCATCATCGGGGCAAAGGTTGATGGCTGCTTGCGAAAAGCCATGGAAACGACGACATCGTCTTTTGACATTCCGACCAGCCGCTCCGCCACATCGCGGCCGCGTCCCGTCAGGGTCACCGTGGTCATCCCGAACCTGTCCAGCCGCCGTGTCAGAAACTGCGCCAAGGGCAGCGCGTGACCCTGGGCGAAAACAAACACTTTCTTTGCGGCGAAAATTGCATCCGCAGCCTCATCAACGGCCGATTGCGAAATCAGGCTATCAAGGTTCTGAAGCGCCGTGACTTCGGACACGATCAGGTCAGACAGATAATTCCCCTTTTCTGCCGACTTGACCGAGCGCTGCATCCGCCGCGCCGCATCTTGCGCGTTAAGCATCTCGTCCTGGAGCACTTTGCGGAGTTCGGGAAAACCTTTGTAGCCCAGTTTTTGGGCCAAACGCGTCGGCGCGGCCCCGTGAACATCAATCCGTTCTGCCAACTGCGGGCCAGATAGGAACACCAGCTCCTCGCGCCGATCCAGCAGGGCAGCAACCATTTTTTGGTCCGTTGACGTCATGCGGTCGGCAGATTGTGTAAGTCGTGCAAGGAAGTCTGATGGCATAGAAAAATTCCTTTCTGAGCCATTTAGAAAGGAAATTTTCTGTTCCGTCAAGAAGCTTTCCAAGACAGCGTCTCGGAGGCTTCCATCGTCGGATCAGACCCGCATGCGCGCAAACTCCGCATGAAACCAAGCGGATTTTTCCCAACACCGAGGGAGGGGCTGCGTTTTGTCATCCCGCCAGGCGATGCAACCGCCCTGCCCCACTCAAGCCGCTTCAATCTGACATTGCCCTCTGGACATAGACGGCATTGCCTTGCTTTGTGGGTGTCTGCTCCTTGTCCTGCAGGTGGACCGCCCAACCATGACCAGATTGACAATCCTCGATACCGACGGGGGCGTTGACGATGCGCAGGCCTTGCTGATGCTGATCGCGGCGGGGCGCGCGCCGGACCTCGTCACGACGAGCTTCGGCAATGTGCCCTTGCGCGAGGCGACGCAGAATATCCTGTCGGTGCTTTCGGTGGCAGGCAGGGGGGATATTCCTGTCCATGCCGGCGCGCGGCGGCCCATGATCCAGGCACCGCTGGATGCGACCCATATCCACGGGGCCGATGGTCTTGGCGGGGCGCCGCGGCCCGCGGTGATCCTTCCCCCGGCCAGCGACGACGGCGTGGGCGTGCTGGTGCAAACCCTGTCGGCAGCCGCTCGGGAGGGGGGAAAGGTCGATCTGCTGATGATCGGGCCGCTGACCAACCTCGCAATGGCGCTGCGGCTGGCCCCTGACTGTGCCGCCGGGGTGGGGCAGGTCACGATCATGGGGGGCACCTTGCATGGGCGGGGCAACATCACGCCCGCCGCGGAATTCAACATATTCGCCGATCCGGAGGCTGCGGCCATCGTCTTTGCCACGGACATCGACATCCTGGTCGTGCCATGGGAAACCTGCGCCGCGCAAAGGCTGACCGGGGCCGAAGTGGACGCGATCTTTGCCGATGTGCCCGACGGGCCGGTCAAAGCCTTCTCGCTGGCGCTTGCCAGTCACGCCCGCGCAACCATTGCGGGCTTCGGCGGCGGCGATCATTTCCGCTTCGTCGATCCCTTGGCGGCCGCCGTGGTCATCGACCCTGCCATCGTCACCAGATACCTTCACGCCTCGGTGGATGTGGCGCTTGCCCCCGGCCTCACACGCGGCATGACGGTCGTCGATCCGACCGGCCGGCTGGGCACCCCCAGACGCAGGCTGGTCGAGGCGGTCGATCAAGACCGGCTTGTCCATCTTTACAAGGCGTCCATCGCCGACCCGGTGCCACAGGAGCAGCTGACATGACACAGCCGACCTTGCCCAGGGACGATCTGATCCGCGCCGCCGATGAGGTGAAGATCCGCCAGCGGCTGGTGCGCGTGGCGCTGGGCCATATCGCCGCCGACACGCGCCTGCGGGTTGGCAAACTGCTCGACGTGCATGCGCGGATGTGGCTGACGGACCAGGAGATCGTCATCTCGGGTCGTCGCATCGCCTATGTCGGGCCTGCGGGCACCTACCCCGGCGAGGTCTTGCAAGAAGTGCATGAACCCAACCTGATGGCCGTGCCCGGTTTCGGCGAAGTGCACAAGCATATCGAAAGCAGCCATGTCACCCCGGAATGGGAGGCGGCGCTGGTCCTGCCGCATGGCAATACCTGGACCTGCGAGGCGAGCCATGAGTTCTCCAACGTCAACGGGGCGAGAACGCTGGATTTCTGGCTGATGGCGCGGCGTGCGGGCAGCCCGCAGAAGATTTTCCCGCTGCCCGGATCGGCGGTGCCGCCCACGGCCTATGAGTGGGGCGGCGGGCATTTCGGCTACGAGGAACAACTCGGCTTCATGACCGAAAGCCTGATGGTCGCGGGGCTTGACGAGGTCATGGACTGGCCCGCCGTCTGGAACCCCGAAAACCCGTCCTACGACCGGCTCTGGGGCATGATCGGGGCGACCTTCGAAAAGCGTGGCGTGATCGAGGGGCATGCGGCAGGCATCCGGGACCTGCCCACGATCAACGCCTTCGCGGCGGCGGGCCTTGCCTCGGACCACGAGGCATGGACGACCGACGAGGTGCTCGACAAGCTCCGGCGCGGGCTGTTCATGGAATTGCGGCCCCATTCGCTGGCCGAGATGGTCAAGGGCCTGCTGGAGGCCGGGTTGCAGGATTGGTCTCAGTTTGCGCTGACCACCGATGACCGGTCCTGTTCGGACACCTTGAGGCTGGGGGCGACCGATCACAACATCCGCCTGGCGATCAAGGCGGGGCTGCCCCCGGAGACCGCGATCCAGATGGTCACGATAAACCCCGCGCGCCACATGCGCCTGACGCCTTGGGTCGGGTCCATCGCGCCGGGCCGATTCGCCGATATCGTGCTGTTGGATGATCCGGACCGGGTCTCGATCCGCCAGGTCTGGGCCGACGGCGCCAAGGTGGCCGAGAAGGGCCGCTATCTTATGCCCGTGCCCAGGATCGACTGGCCAGACTGGGCGACACGTACCGTCAGGATCGACCGCGCGATCACGGCGACGGATTTCGCCATTCCGGCGCAAGCGGGTCGCGAGACGATGCAGGCCGCCCTGTTGCGGCCCTTTCACTGGGACGACGATTTCATCACGATGACATTGCCCGTGTCCGACGGACAGGTGCAGCGTGACCCCGAACGCAATGTCACGAAATTCGCCATCGTCGACCGCTTTTCAGGCGAAGGCCGGACGGCGGCGATGTTCTGGCTGGGGACGGGCCCACGCACGCCCCGCACCGCGCTGGCCTGTTCGATGGGCCATGACAAGCACAACATCTGGGTCGTCGGCTCCTGCGACGCGGCAATGGCGCAAGCGGTCAATGCCTTGCGCGAAACGCAGGGAGGTTGGGCACTTGTGCGCGAGGGGCAGCTGGCGGCAACGGTCCGCTACGAGGTCGCCGGGCTGATGACCTGCCGCCCGCCGGAAGACCTCGACGCCGAAATGCAGGCGCTCTACGCCGAGGGCGCGAAAATCGACTGGATGTACGAGCCCACGTTCAGCCCGCGCTGGTTCCCAGGTTTCCCCGAACGCCTCGCCTTCGCCACCCTGACCTGCGCGCCTTGGCGGTGGGTGATCGTCGCGCCCTCGGAGCTTGCGCCGGAGGGCTTCGTGAACGTAGCCACGGGGCAGACGCATCCGGTCGTCTGGTAATTGCCCAAGAATTAGTCGCCCGCTGCTTTTCCCCGATCAGAGGGATGCTCGGAGGGATGCAATGGCTTGCATAGCCGACGGTTGCCTTCTACCTATTGAAGCTGATCAAGGGTATCCGCAGGGAAAATGGATACCTCATCAACGGGGGACCATCATGACCAAACGACTGAGCCTGACCCTTGCGACCGTGTCGGCGGCGACGCTGCTGGCGGTCACGCCCGCGCTGGCGCAGGATCGCACCTTCACCGTATCATGGTGGGGCTTCAACGGCGACGCGCTGCAGGAAATCATCATCGACCCCTTTCAGGAGATGTGTTCCTGCGAGGTCGTGTTCGAGACCGGCAACAACGCCGACCGCCTGAGCCGCCTGCAATTGCGGGAAGGGGCAGGGGTGGACGTGATCTACCTGACCGACCGTTTCTCGCAGCTCGGCATCGACCTGGGCCTGTTCCAGCCGATCGACCGCGCACAGGTCCCCAATATCGAGCAGATCTACGATCTGGCTCAGGCGCCGCAGGGCGAATATGGCCCCGCCTACACCATCGGACGCGTAGGCATCGTCTACAATGCCGACGAGGTCGCCGAGCCGATCACCTCGTGGAACGACCTCTGGCGCGACGATCTGACCTCGCAGGTGTCGCTGCCGGGCATAACGACGACCGCAGGGCCGATGGTCGTAATGCGTGCGGCCGAGCGGGCGGGCGTGGATGCCTATGGCGATCCCGACGCGGCCTTTGCGGGCGTGGCGGAAATCCTGCCCAATGTGCTGACAAACTACAACACCGGGTCGGAGATGATTAACCTCTTCTCCACGGGGGAAATCACCGTCTCGATGGCGCAGGATTTCGCCCTTGGTCGTCTGCAGGCCGCCGTGCCTTCGGTCGTCTGGGCCGAGCTTGGGGATGGCGACATCGCCACGCTCAACACGATCAACATTCCCTCCGGGGCCGAGAATGTCGATCTGGCGCACATGTTCCTGAACTTCGTGCTGTCGTCCGAGATCCAGCAGACGCTGGCCGAACGCGGTGTGGATGCGCCGGTCAACAGCAACGTGGCCCTGACCGCGGAACAGGCCGCGCCCTGGACCTATGGGGACGAGATGATTTCGAGCCTGAACCGCGTCGACTATGTGCCGATGAACGCGGCGCTGGATGACTGGATCAACCGCTGGAACGAAATCTTCGGCATGTAATCGGGCCCCGGCCCATCTTCCGGGGGGCATGCCTGCCCCCCGGATCACCGCTCCGTCCATCGGAAGATCTCGGATGAAACGACTTGCAGGCTGGATGCTGTCATCACCTGCGACGCTGGCGGTGTCGCTGTTCCTCATCATTCCGGTGGCGGCCACGATCAGCGTGACCTTCACCGCGCCGGGCGGGCTGCTGGCCCCCTATGCCGAGTTCTTCGATTCGGCCTTTCAGCGGACGGTTCTGTGGCGGACGTTCGAGGTCGCGGCGATCACCACCGTGGTCTCGCTCGTGCTGGGGCTGATGACCGCCTATGTCGTGTCGCGCTGCCCGCCCTGGATGAAATCGGTGCTCATCATCCTTGCGGTCTTTCCGCTGCTGACGGGCGTGGTCGTGCGATCCTTTGCCTGGCTCATCATCCTCGGCCGCAACGGGGTGATGAACAACACGCTGGAATGGCTTGGCCTGATCGAGCGGCCAATCGCGCTGCTCTACACGCAGACCTCGGTCGTGATCGCGTTGATCTACATCTTCATTCCGCTGATGATCCTGGTCCTGATCGGGGTGCTGGAAAACATCCCCGACGACCTGTTGCAGGCCTCCGCCTCGCTCGGGGCATCGCCCACGCGGACCTTCGTGCAGGTGGTTCTGCCGCTGGCGACGCCCGGTCTGATCGTGGGGGCGGTTCTGGTCTTTACCGCAAGCTTCACCTCTTACGCCACGCCGCATCTTTTGGGGGGCACGCGGCAGATGATGATGGGCACCTTCCTGCACCAGAGGGCCATGGTGACCTTCGACTGGGTAAGCGCCTCGACGGTTGCGGCGATCATGGTGGTGGTGATCATGACAACGGTTCTGGTGATGACGCGCATCGCCAAGCGCCTGAACCCGATGGCGGCCTGACATGAGCCGGAGCATCCATCCCGCCCTGATAGCGATGACCGTTCTGGTCTACATCTTCCTGATCGGGCCGCTCGTCATCATCTTCGGCGCCTCGGTCTCGGACACCACATTTCTGGCCTTTCCGCCACAGGGGCTGACCCTGCACTGGTTCGAGAACATCTGGGAGATATCCGCCTTTCGCCGGACCATCGTGACCTCGCTTCAAGTGGCACTGGTGGGGACGTTCATCGCGCTGCTGATCGGGATACCGGCAGCCTATGCGCTGAACCGGCATCGCATCCACCTGCCGGGCTGGCTTTCGACGCTGTTCGTGCTGCCGATCCTCGTGCCCGAGATCGTCATCGGCTTTTCGCTCTTGCGCTCGGTCAACGTGGAACTCGGCGTGCCCGTCTTCGCCTCGCTGCTCATCGGGCACACGCTGTTGGTGCTGCCCTATGTGATCCGGGTGATCTCGGCCGCGCTGGCATCGTTCGATTTCTCGATCGAGGAGGCGGCGGTCTCGCTCGGATCGCATCCGGTCAAGACATTCTTCACTATCGTCCTGCCCAATGTGCGCTCTGGCGTGATCGCGGCCTTCATACTGGCCTTCATCACCTCAATCAACGATGTGTCGGTATCGCTGTTCCTGACCGGGCCGGGCATCTCGACGCTGCCGATCCAGATCCTCGCGCATGTGGAACAGTTCTTCGATCCCACGGTCGCCTCAGTGTCGGTGCTGCTCATGATGCTGACCATCATCGTCATGATCATCGTCGAGCGGACGCTCGGCCTGACGGTCGTCGCGAAATGAAAAGGCCCATGCCCAGATGACGCTGCCCCTGACCATCGACCAGATCACCGCCCATTATGGCGCGACCAAGGTGCTGGAGGACCTGTCGCTGCATGTGGCCGACGGCGAGCTTGTGTCGCTGCTGGGCGCATCGGGCTGCGGCAAGACCACGACCCTGCGGCTGGTCGCGGGCTTCATGCAACCGACCAAGGGAACGATCCGGCTGGGCGACAAGGACCTGACGCGCCTTCCGGCCCATGGCCGCGACATCGGGCTTGTGTTCCAGAGCTACGCGCTGTTTCCCCACCTCAGCGTGATGAACAACGTCGCCTTCGGTCTGAAACAGCGCAAGCTGCCCGCCGCCGAACAAAAAGCGCGCGCGATGGCCATGCTGGAACGGGTCGGCCTGTCGCATCTGGCCGACCGGCTGCCGGCCGAATTGTCGGGGGGCCAGAAGCAACGTGTGGCGCTGGCGCGCGCGCTGGTGATCGAACCGCCGCTTCTGATGTTCGACGAACCGCTCTCGAACCTCGACGCCAAGCTGCGCGTCGACATGCGGGTCGAGATCCGGCAGCTCCAGCGCGCCAACGGCACGACGGCGCTTTATGTGACCCATGACCAGGAAGAGGCGTTTTCGATCTCGGACCGGGTGGCGATCATGGATCAGGGGCGGATCATGCAGCTCGACACGCCCGAGACGCTGTATCAGCGCCCGGCCAACAGCTTCGTCGCCCGCTTCGTGGGGTTCGAGAACCTGATCCCGCTGACCGTGACGGGCCGCGACGGGCCGCGCGTCAGGGCGGTTACCCGGGACGGCGCAGCCCTCAGTCTCTCGCAGGACCGGCTGGGGCCGATCCCCGATGCCTTCATCCTCGCGACACGGGCCGACGGGCTTCGGGTGAGTGGCGATCCCGCGGCCGAGGGGCTGGCGGCGACGCTGGGCCTGCGGACCTATCTGGGGCGCGCCTATCAATACCGCTGCGAGGCGGCGGCGGAACCGCTGGTCGCCAATGGCTCGCTTGCCACCCCGTTCGAGCCCGGAACCCGGGCGACCCTGATCCCCGATCCCGACCATTGCGCGATCCTGATGCCGGAATGAAGACGCTTCTGACCAATGCCTGGCTCGTGACGGTTGATGCGGCGATGACCGAGCACCGGACCGGATGGCTGATGGTCGAGGATGGCAGGATCGCGGCGCTTGGCGGCGGGGCACCGCCGCAGGTGTCCGCCGGCACGCAGGTCCGCGACATGGCCGGCGACATCGTGATGCCGGGCATGGTCAACCCGCATTGCCATATGGCGATGTCGCTGTTCCGAGGGCTGGGGGAGGACGTGGACGACCGACTGTTCCGCTACATGCTACCGCTCGAGCGCAAGTTCGTCTCGCCCGAGATGGTGCGTGTTGGCTCAACCCTGTCGGCGCTCGAGATGATCATGGGCGGCGTCACCTGCGTGGCCGACATGTACTACCATGAGACCGAGGTGGCCGATGTCATCATGGCCTCCGGGATGCGTGGGGTCGTCGGGCAGACGTTGGCCGATTTCGACCCGCCCGACCACCGCAGTTTCGACGAGGGCTTTGCGCTGTGCGATGCGCTGGCCGGGCATTGCGCGGGGATGGACCGCGTGACCGCCGCCATCGCGCCCCACGCGCCCTATTCGACCGGCATGGCGGTGATGGAGCGCGCCGCCCTGTGGCACGAGGCACACCAGGACACGCGTCTGATGATCCATCTCGCCGAGACCGTGGCCGAGGTCGACTGGGCGGTCCAGACCCATGGCATGACCACGACAGCCGTCTGCGCGGCTGCGGGCGTGTTGAAGCCTGGCGCCATCGCCGCCCATGCCCTGCTGCTCGAGGATGCCGATATCGACATTCTTGCAAGCACCGGCACCGGCGTTGCCCATAACGCACGCTCGAACGGCAAGGCAGGGCGGGGCATAGCGCGGATCGAGGACATGCGTCGCGCGGGCATTCCGGTGGGGATCGCCACCGATGGCCCGATGAGCGGCAATACGCTCGACCTGTTTTCACAGTTCGGCGTGGTGTCGATCTTCGGCAAGCTGCGCGGCGGCTCGCGCAAGCCGCTTCCCACGCGCGACGTGATCCGCATGGCGACGATCGAGGGCGCGCGGGTGCTGGGCCTTGAGGCGCAGACCGGCTCGCTCGAGGTCGGCAAGGCCGCCGACCTGATCCGCATCGACCTGTCCGCGCCCCGAATGCAGCCGATCTATGACCCCTATTCGGTGTTGGTCTTTGCGGCGATGCCCACGGATGTGCGCGACGTGATGGTCGATGGCGTCTGGCTGATGCGCGACCGCGGCGTCGAAACGCTGGAACCTGCCCGCGTGCTGGCCAATGCCAATCAGGTGGCCGGGCGGTTCCGGGCGGAAATCGTCGCCATCGACGCCGCACGCGCCGCGAAAGGATGACCCGATGACCGAACCCGACACCTTGCAGGCCGTGCTCGACCATGCCGATGCGCATATGGAGGACAGCCTTGCCCGCCTCTTCGACCTGGTCCGCATTCCGTCGGTCTCGACGGTACCCGCCCATGCCGAGGATTGCCGCGCCGCGGCCGACTGGTTGGCGGGTCAACTGGCGGGCCTCGGGTTCGACGCGTCGGTCCGGCCGACCGGCGGCCATCCGATGGTGGTGGCGCATCAGACCGACGCGCCCGGCCCCCACGTGCTGTTCTACGGCCATTACGACGTGCAGCCAGTTGACCCGCTCGAGCTGTGGGACAGCGACCCGTTCGAGCCGGTGCTGCGCCCCGCGCCCGATGGCGACACCCATATCGTCGGGCGTGGCGCCTCGGACGACAAGGGCCAGCTTCTGACCTTTGTCGAGGCATGCCGGGCGTGGGTCGCCGTGACCGGTAGCCTGCCGATCAAGGTCTCGATGCTGTTCGAGGGCGAGGAGGAATCGGGCTCCGCCAGCCTCGGGCCGTTCCTCGAGGAAACGGCGGATGAGCTGCGCGCCGATATCATGATGGTTTGCGACACCGACATGTGGGACAGGCATACGCCCGCCATCACCACCATGCTGCGCGGTCTCGTTGGGGAGGAGTTCACGATCACCACCGCCGACCGCGACCTGCATTCGGGTATGTTCGGCAATGCCGCGCGCAACGCGCTTCAGGTGGTGGCCAATGTGTTGTCGACCTTGCGCAGCGCTGACGGCGGCGTGACGCTGCCGGGCTTTTACGATGGCGTGGAAGACCTCGCCCCCGAGATCTTGGCGCAATGGCGGCGGCTGCCCTTCGATCAAGTGGCCTTCCTGTCCGATGTCGGCCTGTCCATCCCCGCCGGCGAGGCCGGCTATTCGATCATGGAACAGGTCTGGGCCCGGCCCAGTTGCGAGATCCACGGCGTGACCGGCGGCTATACCGATCCCGGTTTCAAGACGGTCATTCCGGCGCGGGCCACGGCCAAGGTGTCATTCCGGTTGGTGGCGGGGCAAGACCCCCTGCGCATCCGCGAGGCCTTCCGCGCCCATGTCCGCGCCCATTTGCCGGCTGACTGTTCGGTCAGCTTCACGCCCCATGGCGCAAGCCCGGCGCTGTCCCTGCCGCTCGACAGCCCCTACCTGACAGCGACGCGCGGGGCCTTGAGCCGGGAATGGGGCACCGAAACCGCGCTGGCGGGAACCGGCGGTTCGATCCCGATCGTGGGAGAATTCAAACGCCTGCTCGGTATGGACACGCTACTGGTGGGCTTCGCGCGCTTCGACAATCGCATTCACAGCCCGAACGAGAAATACGATCTGTCGAGCTTCACCGGCGGCGTACGCTCCTTCATCCGCGTGCTTGCCGCGCTGTCCGAGATCGACGGCCCGGCGGCCCGATGACCGCCGCGGGTCCGATGCGGGTGATCATCGACACCGACCCCGGCCTCGATGACGCCGTGGCCATTCTCCACGCCCTGAACACGCCCGCCCTCGCGGTCGAAGCGGTCACGGCGGTGGCCGGCAACATCGGCATCGCCACGACGACCCGGAATGTCGGCGGCTTGCTGGCCGCGATGGGTCGGGGCGACATCCCCTATGCAGCGGGGGCGGCAGGCCCCCTTGCCGGCGATGGCCGGACCGAGGTCGCGATCCACGGCGCGGACGGGTTGGGCGGGGTTCCCTTGCCGCCGGCATGGGTTCCGCCCGACAGCCGGTCCGCCATGGCCTTGATGGACGCGCATCTGCGCGCCGCCCCGGCCGGCAGCCTGTGCATTCTGGCTCTTGGGCCGCTGACCAACCTTGCCCATCTGGCAAACGAGGCGCCCGTGGCCTATGCCCGGATCGGGCGCATCATCGCGATGGGGGGAACCATTGACGAGCCCGGAAATGCCGGGCGCTTTGCGGAATTCAACATGGCAGCCGACCCTCTCGCCGCGCGAATGGTCCTCTGCGGACCGGTGCCCGTCACGTTGATCCCGCTGGACGTGACCCGCAGGCTCAGGGCCACGCCCGAGGATCTTGACCGCCTGGCCGCCTTCGGCACACCGGCCGCCACCCTCGCCGCCAACCTGATCCGGGCCTATTTCGCAGGCAATGCGGAACGCAGCTCGCGCCCGCTGCACGACCCATGCGTCATGCTGATGGCTGTCGCGCCCACGCTTTTCGGCACCGAGCGGCTGCGCCTCGCCGTTGACTGCGACGCGCATCCAGGCCGACTGGTGCAAACGGCGGACGGGGCCGAGATCGACGTGGCCCTGCGGATCGACGCGGGCCCGGCGCTGGACCATCTATGGCAGGGGCTGGGTGCGGCGATCTAGGCGGGCAGGTCCGTCTCGACCCGCCGCGTCCAGAAGGCCACGCCGGGCACGATGGCATCATCGTTGAAATCGTAGCCGGAATTGGGTGGTGTCAGACGAATTCGAACCGGTCTCAGCTAGGTCAGCATGCCTGCCAGGTATCCGGCGCAAAGCCCGCGCCACTCGGCCAGAGCAGCAGTGCGGTTGCCCCAGCCTCTCCCAGCTTGTCAGTCAGCACGAACTCAGACGAGACTTGGAAGCCGTCCCCTTGCGCCTCGGCCTCGGCCTGTTCAGCCATGATCGTCTCACGCCACTGCACTGCGGAGGCGAGCGAGAACGCCTCACCATCGCTCAAGCCGTCCTGAAGCCTGCGGATGTCGCCCAGCGCGATGTCGCGGCGCTTGCGGGCTTCTGGGAGGTGCCGTGTCCCAAGGCCCTTCTTGATCTCTTTCCCGAACGGTTTCCCGTCCCATGGGTTCGGAACGCCCACGAGTTCGAGGGGGGTCACCATGCGGAACACCCAGCTCTTGCCGGGGCCGCGAGGCTGAACGAGGTAGCGCATGTCGTCTTTCTCGGCCTTTCTGTGGTCCATTCTGGACAACAAGCCGTCGGACATCGCCGGAAAAACCTCGCAATAACAAAACGTTGTGTGTGGTGGCGGAGACGAAGGGATTCGAACCCTCGAGACGGTTTCCCGCCTACTCCCTTAGCAGGGGAGCGCCTTCGACCACTCGGCCACATCTCCGCCGACCCGTTTAGTTGCACGAAACACGCAGGGCAAGGGGAAAGCCGTGACTTTTGGTATCGCTAGACCGTGAACCTGCATCCGGCCGGCCACGGCCCAACCTCTCACGGAAGAGGCCGTTTCAGGTGTTGAAGAGGAAGTGCAGGACATCGCCGTCCTTGACCTCATAGCTTTTCCCCTCCACCCGCATCTTGCCGGCGTCCTTGGCCGGCTGTTCCCCGCCGAGGCTGACAAAATCGGCATAGGCGATGGTCTCGGCCCGGATGAAGCCCTTTTCGAAATCGCCATGAATGACGCCTGCGGCCTGCGGGGCCAGGGTTCCATGGCGGATGGTCCAGGCGCGCGCCTCCTTCGGGCCGACAGTGAAATAGGTCTCGAGGTTCAACAGGGCGTATCCGGCCCGGATCAGGCGGTCGAGCCCGGCCTCTTCAAGGCCCATTTCCTCAAGGAACATCTGGGCCTCATCGGCGTCGAGCTGGCTGATCTCTTCCTCGATCTGGGCCGAGATGACCACATGCGCGGCACCCTGGGCCTGTGCCATTTCAATGACCTTGGCGGAATATTCATTTCCGGTCGCAGCCGAGGCTTCGTCGACATTGCACACGTACAGGATCGGCTTGGTGGTCAGCAGTTGCAGCATCTTCCACGCTTTCGCATCCTCGCCCGGCACCTCGACCAGGCGGGCGGGCTTGCCGTTTTCCAGCATCGCCTGCGCCTCTTTCAGGAGGCGTTCTTGCTGCACCGCTTCCTTGTCGCCGCCGCGCACCTTGCGGGTGATGTTCTGAAGCCGCTTCTCAATCGATTCCAGATCGGCCAGCATCAGTTCGGTTTCGATGGTCTCTGCGTCGGCGATGGGGTCGACCCGGCCTTCGACATGGGTGACGTCACCGTCTTCGAAACACCGCAGCACATGAGCGATGGCGTCGGTTTCGCGGATATTGGCGAGGAACTGGTTGCCCAACCCCTCCCCCTTGGAGGCGCCTTTCACCAGCCCGGCGATATCGACAAAGGTCATGCGCGCCGGGATCACCTGCTTGGATGCGGCAATGCCGGCAAGCTTGTCCAGCCGCACATCCGGCACGGCCACTTCGCCGACATTGGGCTCGATCGTGCAAAAGGGAAAATTCGCGGCCTGTGCCGCGGCGGTCCGGGTCAGTGCATTGAACAGCGTCGATTTGCCGACATTCGGCAGCCCGACGATCCCCATCTTGAAGCCCATGATGCGTCTCCTTCAGTGCGCGTCCGCCCGGATGGGCGGCATCAACGCAGGGCCGCTTGCGACCCGATCCATTCGGCGGGCATCTAGGTCGCGCAGGGACGGGCCGTCAAGGCGGGGCTTGATCGTCGGGGAAACGACGCGCCCGACGATCCGCGCGGCGGTCATGGATCAGGACCCAGGCCAGCAGGACGAACATGGGATGGGTCAGCCCGCCGGAAAAGAAGACCGCCGGGACCCAGATGAGCAAGATCAGCAGGGCCAGGAACGGCCGCCCCGTCAGCAAGATCGAAAGGGGCGGCAAGAAAAGGGCAAGCACATAGTTCATACCCCTATGTGGGGGGCATCGAGACAAAATGCCAAGGGGAAGCGCAGGGGCGGTTTCCCATCCCGCGCCCCACGCGACCCCGCCGGCATGTGCCGCACGATCGCCGCGCCGCCACCGGATGCGGTGCGCCCCATTGATTTCCCGCGCCACATGGCCCAAACCCGCCCGAGGATTTCTATCAGGGGTGGCTCATGACACGGATCGACGACACTTTCGCACGGCTCAAGGCCGAGGGTAAAAAAGCCTTCGTTGCGTATGTCATGGCAGGCGATCCGGATTACGAGACTTCGCTTGCGGTGGTCAAGGCGCTGCCCAAGGCCGGCGTCGACATCATCGAGCTTGGCCTGCCCTTCACCGATCCGATGGCAGATGGTCCCACCATTCAGCTGGCCGGTCAGCGCGCGCTTGAGGCCGGCATGACGCTGGACAAGACCCTGGCCATCGCGCGCGCGCTCAGGGTCGAGGACGACACCACGCCCATCGTCATGATGGGGTATTACAACCCGATCTATTCCCGTGGCGTCGACACCTTCCTGGTGCAGGCGAAAGAGGCGGGTATCGACGGGCTGATCATCGTCGATCTGCCGCCCGAGGAAGACGACGAATTGTGCATTCCGGCGCAAAAGGCCGGGCTGAATTTCATCCGCCTGGCCACACCCACCACCGACGACGCGCGCCTTCCCAAGGTCCTGCAGAACACCTCGGGCTTTGTCTATTACGTCTCGATCACCGGCATCACGGGCGCCGCGGCGGCCGAGGCGGGCGACGTGGCGCCAGAGGTCGCGCGGATCAAGGCGGCGACCGATCTGCCGGTGATCGTCGGGTTCGGCATCCGCACCCCGGATGCGGCCGAACAGATCGCCGCCGTGGCCGATGGCTGCGTCGTGGGTTCGGCCATCGTGTCCGAGATCGCGGCGGGCAAATCGGTGGATGAGGTGGCGGATTTCGTCAAGGGCCTGGCCGACGGGGCCCACCGCGCCTGATCTGCGCCGGGTGCCTTCCGGTCATTGGGAATCTTCGCTCAGGTAGGTGCGGCTGACCCAGCCGAGCTGCTGATCGTTCCACGTCACGACACACCATGCCGGGTGGTCGTTCAACTGAGCGCGCGCCTGCTCGCTGAGCGCGAAAAACTGGTCTCGGGTGACCGTCGGCACGCAGGTGCCCACCTGGATTCCGCGTGCGTCGTGCGGCAGCACGGCGATCACGAAATATTCCGTGCCGGGTCCGACGCGCACGTTCAGCACATCAATCGGGGCAACATTGACCACCCGCCAGGCGTCAGGGCCATCGGCGGTGGCAAGGGCCGGCTGGCCAAGGGCGGCGGCGGCGAAAACGGCAAGGATCAACTGGCGCATTGGAGCCTCCTTCACGGACGGATACACTTGGGCAGGATATGACAGGACCAAAGCCTATCACATCCCTGCCCGCATGGCTTCGCCGTACGATCCCAAGGCCCGCCCGATCCGGGGCAAAGCGCGCAAAAGGCCGCTAGCCCAGCGCGCTCAACCGGTCCAGCGCGGCCTTCAGCTTACCCTCTTCCTCTTCGCGCGCGGCAAGGTTGTCGCGGGTTTCCTGCACCACCTCTTCGGGCGCGCTTTCGGCGAATTTCGGGTTGTTCAGACGCCCGCGCAAACCGCCCAGTTCCTTGGCCAGTTTCTCCAGCGTCTTTTCGAGACGCGCCTTTTCCTCGGCCACGTCGATCAGGTCGGCGATGGGCAGGCCAAAGACACCGCCCTCGACGGCCACGGTGACAGCACCCTTGGGCAATGTCTCGGCGCGGGTGACATCGGACAACCGCGCAAGACGTTCGATCATCGTTGCGTTGCGGGCAAAGGCCGCCTGCCCCTTGTCGTCCAGTTCCGTCTGGATCAACGCGCATTTCAGGCCGGCGGGCACATGCATCTGCGCGCGCAACGACCGGATTTCCTCGATCAGGCCGATGACCCAGGTCATTTCTCGATCCGCCTCGGCATCGATCAGGTCCTCGCCATAGGCGGGCCATTCGGCATGAACCAGCAACGTGTCGCGGGCCGCGATCTCGCCCCACAGCTCCTCGGTGATGAAGGGCATCGTGGGGTGCAACAGGACCAGGCACTGGTCGATGACCCAGGCCATGGTGGCGCGAGTTTCCGCGATGACGGCCTCATCCCCGCTGGCAAACAGCGGCTTGGCGAATTCCAGGTACCAGTCGCAGACCTTGCCCCAGACAAACGCGTAAAGCCCGTTTGCGGCGTCGTTGAAACGGTAGCCGTCCAGCGCCTCGTCATGGGCGATGCGCGCGCGCGCGGTTTCGCCCACGATCCACTTGTTGACCGTCTGCGTGACTGTGCCCGGGTCGAAACCGGGAACCGGCTTGCAGTCGTTCATCTCGGCAAAGCGGGCGGCGTTCCACAGCTTGGTGCCGAAATTCCGGTAGCCCTGAATACGG
>Ga0102938_10000815_pt1 | contig 23327 bp, 21 predicted proteins | sample SalPonR2_B_D2_MG_FD_84516 | JGI IMG/M metagenome (GOLD analysis project Ga0102938, IMG submission 84516) | Salt pond soil microbial communities from South San Francisco under conditions of wetland restoration - Salt Pond MetaG R2_B_D2_MG | ecosystem: Environmental > Aquatic > Marine >... | reverse complement strand
CGTAGAGTTCTACGGCCATCGGGTCACTCGCTTGCTCGAAAAATACACAGGGTCTGAATGATAAATCACTTGCTCTCCTCGCGCCGGTCGCCGTCGAAGAACGCCGACAACCAGTCGCCGAGTCCCTCGCGCGGCAGCGTCTGCTGCGGCGAGTCTCCCTTGAGATCCTTGACGCTGACCGTGCCGGCCTCGAGTTCCTGCTCGCCCAGCACCAGCGCCAGGCGCGCCCCGGAGCGGTCGGCGCGCTTGAACTGCGCCTTGAAGCTGCCCCCCTGGAGGTCCGTGATCAGGCGCAAGCCCGGCCACCCATCCCTGAGCATTTCGGCAAGGCCAAGCCGCGCCGACACCGGTTCGGCTCCAAGCAGAAAGGCATGCGGCGTGCGCTCGAAACGCCGGCCGTCGGCCTTGATCAGCTCCAGCAGCCGCTCCATGCCCATCGCGAAACCGATACCCGGCGTCGGCTTGCCGCCCTGGATTTCGACCAGGTCGTCATAGCGTCCGCCGGCGCAGATCGTGCCCTGGGCGCCCAGCGCGGTGGTGGTCCACTCGAATACGGTTCGGCAGTAGTAGTCCAGCCCGCGAACCAGGCCCGGATTGACACGATAGGCAATCCCCTCGGCATCCAGCATTGCAGTCAACGCATCGAAATGTTCGCGCGCAGAGTCGCCGATGTGGTCGATCAGGCGCGGCGCCCGTTCCAGCAGGGCCCGGGTATTCGGCACCTTGCTGTCGAAAATGCGCAGCGGGTTTGTTTCCAGCCGGCGACGGCTGTCTTCGTCGAGCTCGTCGCTGAGCGGCTCGAGAAATTCAATCAGGGCCTCGCGGTAGCGGGCGCGGTCTTCGCGGTCGCCCAGCGAGTTGATCTCGAGCTCGACCTGGCCGTCGATGCCCAATTCACGCCACAGACGCGTACCGAGCGCGATCAGCTCCGCATCCACGGCAGGCGAATCCAGGCCGAAAACTTCGGCGCCGGTCTGGTGAAACTGGCGCTGGCGCCCCTTCTGCGGTCGCTCGTGCCTGAACATCGCGCCGGCGTACCAAACCTTGAGTCCCGGGGGGTTCAAAAGCCCGTGCTGGAGCACCGCGCGCACAACGCCGGCGGTGCCTTCCGGGCGCAGGCAAAGGCTGTCGCCGTTGCGGTCGTCGAAGGCGTACATTTCCTTTTCGACCACGTCGGTGCCCTGCCCGATCGCGCGCGTGAACAGCTCGGTCTTTTCGACCAGCGGAATCCGGATCTCGGCGAAGCCGTAGCTGTCCATCAGCGCGGCCAGTCGATTCTCCAGCCACTGCCAGGCCTCTACGTCGGCCGGAAGAATGTCGTGCATTCCCCGGACCGATTGCAGGGATTTCATATTATCAATCTCCAGAACATGAAACGGCCGGCACCGCGCGGCACGCGATCCGGCCTCGAAAGCTGGTAGCCCGGCAGCGGCATCGCGCCGCAGGGCATCCTATTCGGCGGACGATCCGCCGCCCGTATTTTCGGCGCCGGCCTCGGGCGCCGGTTCTCCGATCACCAGTTCGGCCACCCCCGCTTCATGCTGGCCGTCGAAGACCACGGGTTGTCCATCGAGGCTGAGCGACACCGCACTTGCGCGCCCGAGCAGCAGCCGGAACGGGGCCAGCCCCTCGTACTGCCTGGACTCTCCGGAACGAAGCAGATCGAATTCAAGGCGCTCGCCGTCCGCGCTTTCGATCTCGATCCAGCTGTCGTCGCTGAGAACCAGCTCGAGGCGCGCCAGAGGATCGACGTCCGGCGTCGAAACGTCGGCGGTCGTGCTCGCCATCTCGGCCACCGGTTCCGGCTGGGGCACGGCACGAATCGGGTTCATCGGCAGGGCCGACGCCGAAAGGTGCGACGCGTCGTTCTGCGTGGCCTCCGGCGGCTGCACGGCCAGAGCGTCGGCGAAACGCTCGCGATACCCCGGCTTCTGCGCTTCCTGCGTCTGCAAGCTGCTGCTGTCGGCGGCACGCCCTGCGACTTCCGATTCGAACAGGCGCGCCCCGCCGAGAACGAAGAAATAAACCAGCGGCGGGACGATCATCGTGGTCACCAGCGCATAAGTGGCGAACTTGAGGAATCTGTCGAACCGCTGCGGGTTGCCCGAAACCGGAAGCACCGCGCGAAGCGGTTCCGGCTCCAGCTCGCCCATCTGGTCCAGCAGCGGCTGCGGGTCCAGATCGACCAGGCGCGCGTAGTTGACGATATAACCGCGCCGGTAGATCGGCGCAATCCTGTCGAACTGGTCGGCTTCGATGTGTTCGACCGTCGTCCTCGGCAGCTTCAACTGGCTGGCGGCCTCGGCCAGACTCAGCTGGCGGGCCTGCCGCGCACGTGAAATCGCGGCGCCGGGAGACAGGTTCGTATCTGAATTGTCGGGGGTTTGGGCTTGTGTCATTTCGTTTCTGGTTTTATTGCCTCACTTGCGAGGCCTGGGGTGAATCCGGGTACCGTTCGGTCAGGGTCCTGGCGTAACGCTCGGCGATCGCGTCGCTGCCCAGAGATCGCTCGACCTGCACGGCCAGCAGCAATGCCCTGGCGCCAAGCCCGCCGGCGGCTTCCAGCCGCTGCAGGAACGCACGCGCACGCAGCCCTTCGCCCTGCTCGAACGACAGGCCCGCCAGGTTGAACAAGGCGGTTCGACTCTGCGGGTCGAACTCCAGCGCTTCTCTCAAATAGCGCTCGGCTTCTTCATCGCGGCCGTCGCGGCGCGCACATGACCCGGCATTCGCCAGCGCCACGCCGGGCGTAGCGTAGAACGGATCGTTCAGTGCCGCACGGAAATGCCGGTCGGCTTCCTGGTATCGGCCCACCTGGCATAGCAGCGCAGCATAGCTATTGTGCGCTCCTCCATCGTCCGGCGCAAGGTCGACCGCCGTCTCGAGATGCCTCAGGGCCCGCTCGTTGCGGTCGATCGACTGGTAGACGATGCCCAATGCGAGGTGTGCCGGCACGTGCTTCGGATCCTGCTTGACCGCAAGCTCCAGCTTCTCCATGGCCACCTGCAATTCACCACGCTCGAGGTAACCGACGCCGAGCCGGGTATTGACCTCGGCGGCCCTGACCGGACTCACCCGGTCAACCGCCGAACCGCTGCGCCTGGGGTCGGTTTCCGACGAATTCGTGGTGGCGCAACCGGCCAGCGCAAGCGCGAAGATGGCCGCGACGCTGGCCTGAACGCTGGCCGCGACAATCGTCATGGCCGCGCCGCGAAGGTTCATGCCAGTGCCTGCCGGGCAAGCTGCTGCTGAACAAGCACCCGCCGCTGACTGCTGGAGAGCACCTTGCCGACAAGTTGCCCGCAGGCGGCATCGATATCGTCGCCGCGCGTGCGCCTGACCGTCGCGATCAGACCGCCGGCGCGAAGAATTTCCTGGAATTTCAGCATGTTCTCGCTGCTGCTGCAACGAAACGGTGTGCCGGGGTACGGGTTGAACGGAATCAGGTTGACCTTGGCCGGCAGGTCCGAGAGCAGGCGACGGAGTTGCCGGGCCACCTCCGGGCTGTCGTTGACCCCGTCGATCATGGTGTACTCGAAGGTTATGGACTGCTTGCTGCTGCAGCCTTTCAGGTACCGCTTGCACGCGGCCATGAGTTCGTCGATCGGGTACTTGCGGTTCAGGGGCACCAGCCGGCCGCGCAACTCGTCGTTCGGCGCATGCAGCGATACGGCCAGCGCGATCGGCGGAAAATCGTGCAGCGCATCTATGCCGGGGACGACGCCGGCCGTCGAAACGGTCACCCGCCGGGCCGCCAGGCCGTAGGCCAGGTCATCGCGCAGAATCTCCAGCGCGGGCCCGACCTGGTCGAGGTTGAGCAGCGGTTCGCCCATGCCCATCAGCACCACATTGCTGATTCGGCGTTCGCCGGTCCGGCGATCCGCCAGCCAGACCTGGCCGATGATCTCGGCAGCCGAGAGGTTGCGGCTGAAACCCTGCATGGCGGTCGAGCAGAACGTGCAGTTGAGCATGCAGCCGACCTGGGATGAAATGCACAGCGTGGCGCGGTCCGGCTCGGGGATGAACACGGTTTCGACCGCGTTGCCGCCGGGCAGCGAAAGCAGCCACTTGATCGTGCCGTCGGCCGACTTCTGCTCGCTGAGAATTTCCGGTGGCCGGATTTCGGCAGCTTCGACAAGCCGCTCGCGAAGCTTCTGGCTCAGGTCGGTCATCAGCGCAAAGTCGGTGACGCCGCGCTGGTAGATCCACTGCAGAAGCTGCCGCGCACGGAACGGCTTTTCCCCCAGCGAGGAAAAATACCGCTCCAGACCTTCACGGCTCATGCCGAGCAGGTTCGTTTTGGGGGCAACTTCAGCCATTGGCGACAAGCCTTTCAATCAGCGTGAGTATATCTCATCGTCGCCGAAGAAATAGCCGATCTCCTGGGCCGCGGTATCCTCGCCGTCGGAACCGTGGACGGCATTGGCGTCGATGCTGGAAGCAAAATCGGCGCGGATCGTGCCGGGCGCAGCCTGGCGCGGATCCGTAGCGCCCATCAGTTCGCGATTCCTCGCAATCGCATCCTCGCCTTCCAGCACCTGGATCATCACCGGCCCCGACATCATGAACTCGACCAGGTCCTTGAAGAACGGACGCTCGCGATGGACCGCGTAGAAGCCTTCGGCCTTTTCGCGCGAAAGGTGCACCATGCGGGCGGCCACGATCTTCAGACCGGCGCGCTCGAAACGCGTGTAGATTTCGCCGATGACGTTCTTGGCGACCGCGTCGGGCTTGATGATTGAAAGGGTTCGCTGCATTGGGAATCACTCCTGAAATGTCAAATTCTTGAATTCGATGCCGGGAAAACGGCGACACCGTGAATCAGCGCCCGACCCTTCAACACGCATACTGGCGGACAGGCCCGGACAAGCCGGCAATTGTAGCCCTTCGCGCGGTTCGGCGCAGCCGTGCAGCGCATTTCCTACTGCCATTCGGCCGATATCAGCCGCCAATCGCTGCCGTCCCGCCGCCAGCCGGTTTCGACCCGCCAGAATCGGCCCTCGTCGGGCAGCAGCCCGGTACCGCCGGTGGCAAGGGCGCGGAACGTGGCGACAGCCCGGGGGTTCTTGTCGTCATTGACGAAAATCTCGATCCGGGTATCCAGCCGTTGGATCCGGATGGCCTCGCGCGCCAGTCTCTCGCGACGAACGAGCAAGCCCAGCGCCCGCCTGTCCAGCCGGCCGTTGACCGCGACGAAATCGTCGGCCACCGGCGCCATGAAATCGGAAATGTCGCCCTGCTCCAGCGCCTCGGTCATCGTCACCAGCGCCTGCTCGATGCGCGCCTCGTCGTCGAGTTGCGGCCCGCAGGCCGGCAGAATCAGGGCCAGGCAGAAGACCCACCCTATGCGCCGGGCGTCACTCGCCATCGAGAACGGATTCGAGCAGCCTCGATGCGACGACGATGAGGTCATATTCGGTCACAAGCCCGACGAGCTTTCCGTTCTCGGTCACCGGAAGGCAGCTGAGCTTGTTTTCCCGCATCAGCCGAATGGCCTCCACGGTCGTGGTTTCCGGGCCGATGGCCTTCGGGTCCGGGCGCATGATGTCGCGCACCATGACCGGACCCGTTTCCTTGTCGAGGCCGCGCGCGATCAGGCGAAGCAATTGACGGTGGCTGATCAGCCCCAGCAGCCGACCCGAGTCGTCCTCGACCGGCACGTGCCGCACGTAGCGCCACTCCATCAGGCTGGCGGCGAAGTCGACGATATCGTCCGGCCGGACCGTGAAGAGATCGGTGGCCATGAACTGCCCGACCGTCCGGTAGCTTTCGCGCCAGTCCTGGGTACCGCAGAATTCGGCCAGCGACCAGTCGGCCACCGGCTTGCCCGTCTGCTGTTGCTGCACCATGCTGGCGGTCAGCGCGCGCAGTCGCTCGTGCAGGCTGCCCGTGGATTTCATCTGCTCCAGCGAATCCAGCTGCCAGCGCGCACCGGTGCGGCGGGAGTCCACCCGTTTTTCGATCACCCCCAGGTAACGCTCGATATCGGCGGAATCGATCGACGCCTCGCGCAATCCCTGCTCGGCGAGCGGCAGCAGTTCCTTGAGGATCAATTCCTGGGCAGGCATCTGGCGTTCGTCGAACCACACCTGCTGGGCGCGCAGGCCGTCGCGCGCGGCCGACATGAAATTGCTCTTGATATCCGAGAAATTGAAATGTTCGCGGATGTCTTCGATGCTGTGGGATAGGCGCGACATCATGCCGAAAAAGAACGCGGCGTTGGCGATCTCGTCGAGCACCGTGGGACCCGAGGGAATGACCCGGTTCTCGATTCTCAGGTGCGGCTTGCCGTTGTCCGAAATGCCGTAACAGGCACGGTTCCAGCGATAGACCGTACCGTTGTGAAGGCGCAACGCGTTGAGCTTGGGAATTTCGCCGCGCCCGACCATGCCGAGCGGATCGTCCTCGAATTCGGTGGTCAGAATGACCCGGAAACGCGCGATGTCCTCCTTGAAGATCTCGATGACGGACTTGTCGATCCAGTGGTCGCCGAAGTGCACGCGCGGTTGAAGGCCACGGGCGGCCAGCGCCTCGGACCGGGCGTCGATGGAATTCTCGAACACCGCGATGCGGCTTTCATGCCACAGGCGCTTGCCGAGCAGGATGGGCGAATTCACGCACGCAGCCAGCAGCGGACCGGTGACGGCCTGCGCCACGTTGTAGAGGGAAGCGAACTCTTCGGCGCCGACCTGAAAGTGCACCTGGTAGCTGGTGTTGCACGCTTCCAGCATGAGGTTGTCGTGCTGGAAGTTGAGCTGGTCGATGCCCTTGATCGCGAACTGGAAATCCGACCCGCGCAGCCGCCGAAGCGCTTCGTTGAGCGCAAAGTAACGCGCCGTCGGCACCATCGCGTTCAGGCTGAGATGATCGCGGGTCAGCGTCGGCAGGATGCCGACCAGCGCGACCTGCGAACCCACTTTATCGGCGCGCTCTCGCGCAATCTTCAGTACTTCGTCGGTTTCTGCCTCCAGCCGGCTGAGACAGTCGCCGCCCAGTTCCAGCGGCGAAAGATTGGCCTCGAGGTTGAACAGCCCCAGCTCGTGGGTGAACCGCGAATCGTCCATCCCCTCGAGCATCTGCATTGCGGTCATCGCAGGCCGGTAGGCGCGGTCGACCAGGAACATCTCCTGCTCGGCGCCGATTCTTCTGATGTCGCGCTCGAACATCCCGGCGTCCAGCATTGCCTCCATCGCCCGGACTTCGTTAAGCAGCGCTTTCATGAACGCGCGGCGTGTCGCCTCGTCGCTGTTCTGCTCTACGTTCTGCTCACCCATTGAAGTTCCCGAATGAATGGATCGATGGACCGCACCTGCACAGGCGCTGCAGCAAGCCCGGCCCCGCTACCGGATGATATACGCCACGGCCGGCGGCGGCAAACGCTGATGCGCGATTCCGGTGCACGACGTCGGCGGGTGCAGACAGTGGATCGCCCGCACTTGTATGTCTCCATCACCTATGAGAATCTAGGCACAGGGTAGATCAAATCAAGAGACACAATCCACAATGAATGAAAAAACCTGGCTGAATCAGTATTCCGAGGGCGTGCCTGCCGAAATCGATATGGACGAATTCGATTCGGTGGTCGATATACTCGAACAGAGTTGCGAGCAGTACGCCGACCAGACCGCATTCGTCAATTTCGGCCGCGAACTGAGCTACGCCGAACTCGACCGCCAGAGCCGGGCGTTCGGTGCCCGATTGCAGGCACTGGGCCTCAAGCGCGGTGACCGCGTCGCCATCATGCTGCCCAACCTGCTGCAGTACCCGATTGCGCTTTTCGGGATCCTCCGCGCCGGCATGGTGGTCGTCAATACGAATCCGCTCTATACCGCGAGAGAGTTGAAGCACCAGCTCAACGATTCGGGCGCCAAAGCCATCCTGGTCCTGGAGAATTTCGCCCATACGCTGGCCAGCGTCATCGACGACTGCCCGGTGGAGCACGTGTTCGTCACCGGCGTCGGCGACCTGTTGGGCTTCCCCAAGGGCACGTTCATCAATTTCGCGCTTCGTTACATCAAGAAGGAAGTCCCGGCCTACGACCTGCCGGGCGCAGTGCGCTTCAACGATGTCCTGAAAGCCGGCGATCCGGGCAAGCTGGAGCGGCCGAAGCTCGGCCACGACGACCTTGCGTTCCTGCAGTACACCGGCGGCACCACCGGCGTATCCAAAGGCGCCATGCTGACCCATGGCAACATCGTCGCCAACGTGCAGCAATCATCGGCCTGGATGAACCAGCTGGTCGAATACGGCCGCGAAATCATCGTCACGGCCCTGCCGCTCTATCACATCTTCGCGCTGACCGCCAACTGCCTCGTGTTCATCAAGTTCGGCGGAAGAAACCTGCTGATCACCAACCCGCGCGACATGAACGGCTTCGTCAAGGAACTGGGCAAGGAAAAATTCACCGCGATCACCGGCGTCAACACGCTGTTCAACGGCCTGCTCAACACGCCGTCGTTCGGCAGCCTGGACTTCGGTCCGCTGCGCCTGACGCTGGGCGGCGGCATGGCAGTCCAGCGCGCCGTCGCGGAGCGCTGGAAGCAAGCCACCGGCGTACCGCTTATCGAAGCCTACGGTCTCACGGAGACCTCGCCCGCCGCGTGCATCAATCCGATGGACCTGCAGGACTACAACGGCGCGATCGGACTGCCGATTTCGTCGACCGAATGCAAGGTGATCGACGCCGAGGGCAACGCGGTGTCCACCGGTGAACCCGGCGAGCTCTGCATTCGCGGTCCGCAGGTCATGAAGGGTTACTGGAACCGCCCCGAAGAGACCTCCAAGGTACTCGACGGCGAGGGCTGGCTGAAGACCGGGGACATGGCCTGTCGCGACGAGAATGGGTATTTCTTCATCGTCGACCGCAAGAAGGACATGATCCTGGTCTCTGGCTTCAACGTCTATCCCAACGAGATCGAGGACGTCATCGCCGGGCATCCCAAGGTGCTGGAAGTCGGCGCCATCGGTGTCGAGGACGAGAAATCCGGCGAGCTGGTCAAGGCCGTGGTCGTGCGCAAGGACGACTCCCTCACGGTCAACGAATTGCGCGAGCACTGCAAGAAGGAACTGACCGGCTACAAGGTGCCCCGCTACATCGAGTTCGTCGAGGAACTGCCCAAGACCAACGTCGGCAAGATCCTCCGACGCGAGTTGCGCGACCAGTACGGTGAGGCCCGAAGCAGCTGACCTGCGGCGGTTGACCCGGTGCAACCGGCCCGGAACGCGGCGTTGCCGGCAGCCCCTGCCGGCGGTCAGACCGAGGCATCGCCGGGCAGCAGTTGACCCGGGTCCGGGCGCGACTCCAGCGAAGCGACGCCGACCCCGATCAGCCTGACCCCGACCCGCGCCTGGTACCGCGCCCATTCGTTGGCCAGTTCCACGGCAGCTTCGGCAATGCGGGCGGCCGAGCGTGTGTAGCCGGCCAGTGTACGGCTCCGGGTCAGCGTCGAGAAGCCGCCCGACCTCAGCTTCAGATGGACCGACCGCGCGTATAGGCCGCGCTCCGACAGGCGTGCGGCACACCGCAACGCCTGCTGCCTGATGACCGCTTCGATCTCGGCGATATCGTGCAGGTCCCGCTCGAATGTCGATTCCTGGCTTATCGACCGCCGGATGCGCTCGGCGTTGACGCCACGCTCGTCGATGCCGGCGGCGCGCTGGCGGAAGCCGGACGCCTGACGCCCGAGCACGGGCACCAGCCAGTCCAGCGGGGCCTGGCGCAACTGCCCGATTGTGAGAATCCCGGCGTCCAGCAGGCGCGCCCCGGTGCTGGGACCGACGCCCGGCAACCTGCGCACCGGCTGGGGATCCAGGAACTGCTGCACTTGCTCCGGGCGTATCCAGGTCAGCCCGTCGGGCTTGTCGTAGGCCGAAGCGAGCTTGGCCACGAGCTTGCTGTTGCCTATTCCGATCGATGCCGTCAGGCTCAGTTCGACCGATATCCGCCGCTTGAGCCGGCGCGCCAGCGCCAGCACGTCCTGGCCGCTCGACGGTTCGGTCATGTCGATGAAGGCTTCGTCCAGGCTCAAGCCCTCCACCAGCGGCGAGAAGTCGGAAAAAATCTCGAATATGGTCGCCGAAACCTCGCGATAAAGCGCGTGTCGCGGGCGAACGAAAACAGCGTGCGGGCAGAGCCGCCTTGCCCGGCCGGCCGGCATCGCCGAATGCACGCCGTAGCGACGCGCCTCATAGCTGGCGGCGGCCACCACCCCGCGGCGTCCGTCGCCGCCTACAATGACGGCTTTACCACGCAGCTCCGGGCGATCGCGCTGTTCCACGCTGGCGAAGAATGCGTCCATGTCGCAGTGAAATACGACGCGCCTGGCTTCTAAGACATGCATGAGTAAATCGGAATCCTGGCTGATGAACTACCGCGAAGCGTTTCCCGTCATCGATCGTCATACCTGGTTGAATCATGCCGCGATTTCGCCATGGCCGGCCGCCGTCGGGGACGCTATGCGCGCATTCGTGGAAGAGAATATCGCGCAGGGGCCCCTGGCCTATTCGAAATGGCTGGACACCGAACAGGCGCTCCGGGTCCGCGCTGCCGAACTTCTCGGCGCCGACCAGGACGACCTCGCCCTGCTCAAGAATACATCAGAGGGCCTGAGCCTGATCGCCGCCGGGATCGACTGGCAGCCCGGCGATGCCCTGGTCTGTTGCGGCGGCGATTTTCCCAGCAATCTGCTGCCGTGGCATCAACTCGTGCCCGATTTCGTCGATGTCCGTGAAGTGCCGTTCGACGACCGGGATCCGGAGACCGGCCTGCTCGAATCGCTGACCGACGACGTACGCGTGCTGGCCGTGAGTTCGGTGCGCTACGACACCGGGGTCAGGCTGGATCTCGAGCGGCTGGGGCGGGCCGCCCACCGGGTCGGTGCGCTGCTGGCGGTCGACGCGATCCAGCACCTGGGCGCGCTGCCGCTGGACGTGAGCAGAACGCCTGTGGATTTCGTTGTTGCCGGCAGTCACAAATGGCTGATGGCACCGGAAGGCCTGGCGCTGTTCTGGTCACGGCCCTCGGCTCGCCGACGGTTGCGCGCGCTGCAGATCGGCTGGCGAATGTGGCCCGACATGTTCAATTTCGAACGTGGCGACTGGACACGTCCGGACAACGCGCGTCGCTTCGAGCCCGGCACGCTGAACACCGCCGGCATCCACGGACTGAACGCCTCGCTGCAGCTCCTCCTGGGCATCGACGCGGAAACCCGCGCCGAACAACTGCTTGACCGCACCGGCTGGCTGATCGACGGGCTCGCGCGGATGCCGGACGTCGAGATCGTCACGCCGGCGGATCGCGATCGGCGGGCCGGCATCGTCTGCTTCGTGCCCGGAAGCAGGGCCGCCGACAGCGTGCTGAAGCAACTGGCGACGCATGGCATTTTTGCCGCCCGGCGAGGCCGATCCGTGCGGCTGTCACCGAATTTCTACACGCCCGAAAGCCAGATTTCGCAGGCGCTGGAAGTCATCGGCGCGATTGTCGGCGAAAGCGGCGCACCGGGCGGCGGGGAATAGCCGATTCAGGCCGAGCAGACGCGTCCGTGCTTTTCCAGGTAGCGCTGGTGATACTCCTCGGCGCGCCAGAACGGTCCGGCGGGCCGAATCTCGGTCGCCACGGGTCCGCCCAGCCGCCCTGACGCATCCAGCTCGGCCCGGGAACGCTCGGCCGCAGCCAGCTGCTCTTCGTCGTGGGCAAAGATCGCGCTGCGGTACTGCGAGCCCACGTCGACGCCCTGGCGGTTTCGCTGGGTCGGATCGTGCATGTCCCAGAACGCGTTCAGCAGATCACCGAAACCGATCCTTTCCGGGTCGTACGTCAGTCGTACGGCTTCGGCGTGCCCGGTGTCGCCGGCGCACACCGATCGATAGTCTGGATTGTCGACCGTACCGCCCGTATATCCCACCTCGGCGTCCAGCACGCCGTCCAGCGCACGAAAACGGGCTTCCGGACCCCAGAAACACCCGGCGGCAAATGTCGCGGTCTTGTTGCTCATGAAAATTCAGCCTCTGGATTTCTCGTCGGTTTTCCTCGAAACGGTCGGGCGCCTGGCCGATGCGCAAACGCACGAACGAATTCCGGACTCGGTGCCCAATATACGCCGGTCACGTGAAGCGACGCCAAACTGGAAAACCTCGACGATGCGGGCGACAATGACCAGATGACTTCCGAAACCTTCTTGTGGCACGACTACGAAACCTTCGGCGCCGATCCCCGGCGCGACAGGCCCTGTCAGTTCGCGGCGCTCAGGACCGACGACGAGCTGAACGTCGTCGGTGACCCGGTGGTGTGGTACTGCAAGCCCACCGACGACATGCTGCCCGCGCCGGATGCCTGCTTGATCACCGGCATCACGCCGCAGGCGGCCGATCGGCTGGGCGTCCCGGAACCGGATTTCGCCAACCGTATCTTCGATCTGATGAGCGAGCCCGGGACCTGCTCGGTCGGCTACAACAACTTCAGGTTCGACGACGAGGTCTCGCGCTTCATGTTCTGGCGCAACTTCATCGACCCCTACGCCCGGGAATTCAGGAACGGAAACAGTCGATTCGACCTCATCGACCTGCTGCGCATGACCGCGGCCCTGCGGCCCGAAGGCATAGAGTGGCCGGTGCGCGACGACGGCAGCCCGAGCTTTCGCCTCGAGGATCTCTCGCGGGCGAACGGCTTTTCGACCGACAACGCCCACGATGCGCTGGCCGACGTGGAAAACACCCTGGGCATGGCGCGTCTGGTTCGAACCCGGCAACCCAGACTTTGGGGCTGGGGTCTTGGCCTGCGCGCCAGGCACCGGGTGGAACAGCTGGTCGAAAAGCGCGAAATGCTGCTGCACGCGTCCAGTCGATTTCCGGCCTCGCTCGGCTGTATCGCGCCGGTCCTGCCGCTGTTTCGGCATCCCGACATCAAGAGCCAGTGGCTGGTCTGGAACCTGCGGGAGGACCCGGCTGAGTTCTTCGAATTCGACGCCGAAATGCTGGCCGACCTGTTCTGGACCTCGAACGCCGACCTGCCCGAAGGGCTCAAGCGCCTGCCGGTCAAGTGGATCCGGACCAACCGCAGCCCCATGCTGTCGCCGACCGGCGTGCTCGATGCCGCCGCGGCCGCCCGGACGCAGATCGATCTCGATCAAGCCGCACGCCACGCGCTGGCGCTGGCTGACGAACCGGCGTTCCTCGCGTCGTTACTCGAGATGTTTTCGCGCGCCGAACCCGCACCGTCGTTCGACGCCGACACTGCCCTCTACGACGGATTCGTGCCCGACAGCGACCGACGGATCGCCGAACGAATCCGCAGCCAGCCCCCGGAGCAGGCCGCATCGCTCCTGAGAACCTCGCCGGGCCCGTTTTCGGACGAGCGCATGGCAGAGCTTCTCTTGCACTATGCGGGACGCCACGCGGCCTCGAGCCTCGATGCCGCGCAACGGGAAGCCTGGACGGCCTACCGGCGGCGCAGGCTGCTCGACGATCCTGAAATCGGGAGCGTGAAACTGCCCGACTACCTGGCGCGAATCGAGCAGCTCAGGCGGGAACGCCCGGACCGTGCCGGGCTGCTGGACGAACTGGCGGCATGGCCTTCGCATATCGGAATCGACAGTCTATAGCGCAAACTGAAAATCAAGCACTTGGAGCTCTTTTCGAGAATTCACCTCCGAGTGTTATGCACAATCCCTTGATTTGTCGATTGACACTTTCTTTACGCCATATTTTTCGTCAGCGCCGGTAAAAATAATCTCAACCGTCTGTTTTATATACATATTTTATTTTGGTCAATAATTGTTCATTTCTGTGACGATCAGACCGCGCCGGGCCGCGGATCGGATTGCGCACAGAGTTGTCCACAGCAACTGTGGATAAGCGGACCGAAGCGCTCTGCAGCGGCTTTCCGACCGAACAAAAGCCCCCGCGCCACGTCTCACATGACCGCGAGCGCCAGCTGGTCGGGACACGCTGCAGACCTGTCCCGGCCCTGACGCCGGGTCTGCTCGAAAGCGCTCTTGAGCAGGCGGTCGCTTCGCGGCGACACGAATTCGACGACGCTGCCGTCGTCGAACTGCAGCATCATGACCATCGGCGGCTCGCCGTTGCGACCGGGTCGCGCGATGACGCCGCTGATGCATTTTCCGACGATTTCGTTTCTGACTTCCCGACTGGACGTTTTCTGAATGGTCTTCATTCTCGAGCTCCTGTGGATCGCTTCAGAATGATTGAACCACGCAGATTTCTCAAAACCTGAGAAGCCGCCTCACGATCGGCGCCATCCACGACGGGCCATTGACGAGGCGCTGCGGGGCAGCCGACGGCGCGTTATTCCGAAACCGGGAGCCGGGACGCAAACGCGTGGGCCAGGGTCGTCTGATCGGTATGTTCGAGCTCGCCGCCCAGCGGCACGCCCTGGGCAAGGCGCGAAAGGCGAATGCCGTGACGCGCGGCCAGTCCGGCGATGTAATGCGCGGTGGCTTCGCCTTCAACGGTCGAATTGGTCGCCACGATCACCTCTTCGATCGGCTCGTCGGCAAAGCGACGTTCGAGCTGGTCCAGCCCGATGTCGTCCGGCCCGACGCCGTCCAGCGGCGAGAGCCGGCCCAGCAGAACGAAGTACCGGCCATCGAAACCGGTGGCCTGCTCGATCGCAAGCACGTCGCCCGGCGTTTCGACCACACACAGAATCCGGTCCGAACGTCGTGCACTGGCGCAGATGCCGCAGATTCCGGCCGAGGTGAAATTCCGGCAGCGATCACAGCGGCGAATTTCGTCCATCGCCCTGCCCAGCACCTCCGCCAGCCGCTGGCCGCCGCGCCGGTCGCGCTCGAGAAGATGAAGCGCCATGCGCTGCGCGGTTCTCGAACCCACGCCGGGCAGGCATCTGAGCGCCTGCAACAGCTCATCGATCAGTGGATCGTTCACGGCCCCGCTGCTCCGGCCCGGCTGCGGCCGCTCAAGGCAAGGTGAATCCCGGCGGCATCGGCATGCCGCCGGTCAGGCCGGACATCTTTTCCTGGCTGACCTGCTGAACCCGGTTGACCGCATCGTTGAACGCCGCTGCAATCAGGTCCTCCAGCATTTCCATGTCGTCGCCAGCGCTGGGATCGATGTGAATTCTGCGCACTTCGTGGCGGCCGCTCAAGGTGACCTCGACCATGCCGCCGCCGGACTGGCCCGTGACCTCCAGGTCGGCCAGTTCGGCCTGCGCCTGCTTGAGGCCTTCCTGCATTTTCTGCGCCTGCTGCATCAACTGTGCGATGTTGCCTTTCATTGTTCACTCCGGGTATTGGGGTCGCTGTGCGAATCCGGTTCCCCCCGCGGGTTGGCGGGCCGAACCGAACCGGGTACGATTTCGGCGTCGAACTTCTCCTGCATGCGTTTGACCACTGGATCTTCGGCGACAGCCGCCTCGGCGTCGGCCTGTGCCCTGGCGCGCTCGTCGTTGTCTATCCGTGCCGGCGTCAGCAGATCTTCATCATCGCTGACCGGCTTGAAATCGATGTTGCGTTCCAGCCCTGAATACTCTTGCAGCGCCCTGGCCAGACTGGCCTTGAATCGATCGGTCACCAGCATTAGATCGTCGCGACCCAGCCGAAATTCAACCCGCTTGTCATCGGCCTGGCCCACCGCAAGCATGCCCGCCACCGCCTTCACCGAACCGTTGAGCTCCAGCGAGCGAAGCACGCGCGGCCACGACGCCGGGCTGATGGCCTCCGGGGTGCCGGGCTCGGCCGCACGCGCGGCCCGTGCCGGCGGTGGGCCGGCGGCGGGGGGCGACGGCTCGGGCGGCGCCTCTCGAACCGCGCCGGCAGACCTGGGCTCGGTGGCCGATGCCGCCGACGGCTTGTCGGCAGCCGCGGCGGCGTCCGCACGCGGCGGCGGCGCGGCGCCGGCGCCGTCGGCCGGCTGAAACGCAAACATCCGCAGAATCGTCATCTCGCAGCCGCTGCGGTCGGACGGCGCAAGCCCGAGGTCGCGCCGGCCCGTGACCGCGATCTGATAGTAGAGCTGAACGTCTTCGGGGTCCATGCGGCCGGCGTAGTCGACCAGGTTCTCCCAGTCGGTGCGACTGTCGTCGCGATAGTCCGGTACGTGCTGGATCAGCGCGATGCGATGCAGCATCTCGGCCAGGTCGGCCAGCAGCCTGGACAGGTCCCGGGCAAGGCCGAAGACTTCGGCGACCGCCGACAGGGCTGCGCCGGCGTTGCCGTCGATCAGAGCCTCGATGATGGTATTCAGGTGCCGCTGTTCCACGGTACCCAGCATGTCCTCTACCGGGCCGTATTCCAGCTTCCCGCTGCCGGCCGCCAGCGCCTGGTCCAGCAGGCTGAGGCCGTCGCGCATGCTGCCGTCGGCGGCGCGCGCCAGCAGCGCCAGCGCAGCGTGCTCGTATTCGAGCGCTTCCCGGCCCAGGATGAACTCGATCTGGCCCGAGATCTCCTCGACGCTGAGACGGCGCAGGTTGAACTGCATGCAGCGCGACAGAATGGTGACCGGTATCTTCTGCGGATCGGTGGTGGCGAGCACGAACTTGACGTGCTCGGGCGGCTCTTCCAGCGTCTTCAGCAGTGCGTTGAAGCTGTGGGTGGAGAGCATGTGCACCTCGTCGATCAGGTACACCTTGAACCGGCCGCGCGCCGGAGCGTACTGAACGTTGTCGAGGATCTCGCGGGTATCGTCGACCTTGGTGCGCGACGCGGCATCGATCTCGAGCAGGTCGACGAAACGCCCCTCGTCGATGGCCTTGCAGTGTTCGCACTGGCCGCAGGGGCTGGCCGAGACGCCGGCCTCGCAGTTCAGCGACTTGGCGAGGATCCGGGCGATCGTCGTCTTGCCGACGCCGCGCGTGCCGGTGAACAGGAATGCGTGGTGCAGGCGACCCTCGTTCAACCCGTTGGTCAACGCCCGGACGACGTGCTCCTGACCCACCAGGCCGGCGAAATCCCGGGGCCGCCATTTTCGCGCAAGTACTTGATAGCTCAAATTAATTCCTTTTGGCGCTGCGCGCTACGCGCAAAAACAACGCGAGGCGCCGACCGGCGTTTGATGATCGCATCGGAAGTCTACACCACCAGGCGTCGCTGCGCGTTTTGCGACCCGCCGGGCCGACACGAACCCGGTCGAGATTCAACGCTCGGCGGCCAGCAGCTTCCGCTTGCGCTCCAGGCCCCAGCGGTAGCCCCCCAGCTGGCCGTCGCTTCTGAGCACGCGGTGGCACGGGATCAGAAGCGCGATCCGGTTGGCGGCACAGGCCCCGGCCACGGCGCGCACGGCCTTTGGCCGGCCCACCCCGGCGGCGACCTGGCTGTAGCTCGCCGTCGCGCCCCGTTCCATGCCGGAAAGAAAGCGCCAGGTCCGGATCTGAAGGGCAGTGCCGAACACGTGGAGCGGTATATCCGGTGCAGGCGAGCGGCGGTCGATCACCGCCTCCAGGGCTTCCATCCAGCCATCGAGTGCCGGGCTTCGCTCGGCGGCCGAGCGCTGGATCTCGGCGCGCCCGAACTCGTCGAACAAGGCCGACTCGGCCTGCGCCCTGCCGTCGCCGAACTGCGCATAGCAAACGCCTTTGCCGGTCGCCGCCACGGTGAGCCAGCCCAGGCCCGTCCGTCGACTGGCATACCGGATTCGCTCACCCTCGCCGAAATACCGGTACTTCAACGGCGTCATGCCGAGCGCGGCCGGAGAAAGATCGTAGAAACGACTCAGCGCGCCGAATCCGGCCTCGAACACGGCGCCCGCCACATCCCGGCCCGCCCGCAGTTCACGCTTGACGCGACGCACCCGCGCCGCACGCTGATACTGGTGGGGCGTAACGCCAAGCGCCGCAGAAAAACGCCGCTGCAACGCATAACGGCTCAACCCCACCCGGGTGCCCAGCTGCTCCAGGGTGATCGGCTCATCTGCATGCGCCTCGATCCAGTCTGCCAGTTGCGCCATGGCCCGATCGTCGGCTTCGGAGTTGGTCATCGGAAATTCCATCAAGCGGTTCGCATGGCCGAGAGCTTACGCCAACAAGAGACCACGTCTTCCCGAATATTGCGTTCCGGCTGCGAGCAGCGACACGACGGTGCCGGATACACTTGCACGCGTGGAAGATCAAGCGGCGTTGAGCATTGTCATTCCGGTCGGTCCGGGCGAGACCGCCCACACCGAGCTCGTGCGCTGCGTGGCCGATCTGGTCGCCGCGTCGGGCATCGATGCGGCCTGCCAGATCGTACTGAGCCATTGCGATCCGATGCAATCGACGGCCGGATACGCTGCGGCCGAAAACCTGGATATCGTGCGTATCTTCGGCCCGCCCGGCCGGGCCGCCCAGCTCAACCGGGGGGTTGCCGCATCGTCCGGCCGATGCGTGTGGCTGCTCCACGCCGACACGCGTCCGACGCCCGGGGCCATGGCCTGCGCGGCGGCGTTCGCCGAGACAGGCAGCGGCCGCGGGAGGCACGACGGGCTGGGCTGGTTCCCGCTTTCGTTCGCCAACGACGGTCCGCGGCTGGCCGCGCTGAATGCAGCGGGTGCAAACCTGCGTTCGCGACTTCTCCAGATGCCGTTCGGGGACCAGGCCTGGCTCCTGCACCGCGACAGCTTCGAGGCACTCGGCGGATTCGACGAGCAGTTCGGCCCCGGCGAGGACCTGGACTTCATCCGGCGCGCCCGTCGCGCCGGAATACGCCTTTTCCGCCAGAACGCTTTCATCACGACCTCGGCACGCAAGTACCGCAGGCACGGCTGGCTGCGCACGACGCTTGCACACCTTTGGCTTACGCTACGGTTGTGGTTGAAAAGCATCCAGCGACAGAGGAAATCGCCGAATTGAAGCCTGCCATTGCCATTTTCGTCAAGACACCCGGCCTGTCGCCGATCAAGACGCGGCTGGGGCGTGGCGTCGGCCGCGTTGTCGCCGAACAATGGCACCGCCTTGCGGCCGCCTGCGTGGGCATGAGCGCCCGCGCCACCGGGCTACCGGTCTACTGGGCGGTCGCCGAGCAGGAAGGCATGCAGCACGAACTATGGCGGGACTTCCCGTCCATCTACCAGGGCGAGGGCGGCCTGGGCAGCCGGATGGCCCGCGTCCATACCGAGATCGTGCGCCGCCACGGCGCCGGCATTCTTGTCGGTGCCGACCTGCCGCAGATCGAGACCCGTCACCTCCACGCCGCGGCCACGTGGCTGCAATCGACCGACGACAGGTTCATTCTGGGCCCGGCCCGCGACGGCGGGTTCTGGTTGTTTGGCGCCAATCGCACGGTGCCGACGCGCACCTGGGAATCCGTGGGCTACAGCCGTGGCGATACCGCCCGCCGTCTGATCGCCGCCGTCGACGCGCCTTGCTGGGAACTGCTTGAGCGGTTGACCGACCTCGACCGGGCCAGCGATCTGCCGGTTGTGCTCGACGAGCTCGAATCGGTCGGGAAGCCGTCTGCGGCGCAGCGCGAACTCGCGGCCTGGATCGAACGCCAGATCGATCGGGCGGCATGAGTCACCGCGCCGGGCGCCGGTGACGTCCGTGGCTGAATGCGGCACCAGGCCCTGCCCTGTTGCCTGATCTTGTCGGCACCGAGCGCGTAAAATCACGGGATTCGAATTCCAATGAAACAGGGGCTTTGCAATGCTTCGCAGACTGACGTTTTTCCTGGCGCTGGCCCAGTGCCTCGCCATCGCCGCGGTGGCCCAGGTCGAGGACGCAGAAGCGCCTGACAGCCGGGCCGGCACGCCAACGTTCAACTTCATCGGCGACCGCTACCGTATCGGCCTCGGGCTCGACAGCGAGTTCGACATCGTCGGCGAGCTCGAAGCGTCGCTTTACGAGTCGCAGCGCTCGAGTCTGATCGGCGATGGCTGGCTCGGGGGCGAGGGTGCCGGCGGCGTCAAACTCAACTATCACTGGCTGATCAACGAGACCACCGAAGCGGGTCCAGACGGCCCGGTCTATGTCGACGGCAGCATCGCCAAGCTCTTCGTCGCCGCCGACCAGAACCAGTTCGACGATCGAAAGCTCAGCTTCGGCGCAGGCTGGGAAGGCAGGAACTGGGCTTTTTCCGGCTATGGGATGACGGCCCTGTCCGACGAGCGACTGGTCGATCGAACGACCACCATCGAGGACATGCTGGTCACCGGGGTCATTGACGGCCGCGACTTTTCGCGCGTCGATACCATCGAGACCGTCACCGAGCTTTTCGAGGACCCCTACGACTGGGGTCTGGGCCTGCGCGCCGAGCGATTCTTCGACAATCCCCTCGTTCGCCTGCGCGGCGGGCTCGACTACGAGGAGGGCGATTTCAGTTCTTCACAGGTGACCGCTTCGCTGTCGCTGGACAAGCGCTTTTACGATTCGCCGCACGGCCTGAGCTTCCGCACCAGCTTTGCGCGCAAGGACGGTGATTTCGTGATCGACGAGAACGACCTGCGCGGCAGCGTCGTTTACACCTTCAGCTTCGGTGCCGCCGGCCGTTCCTTCCGCCCGGCTCGCCAGTATCGCGACGTCGAAGTCGAAATTCCCGGCGAACCGCGCACCGAGGAGCGCGCGGTCGCCAGCGAAGTCACCCTGGCCGATCGAACGACGTTCGATCTCGACAGTGCCGCCCTCATGCCCGCAGCCGAAACGACGCTGGACGAACTACTGGCCATGATCGAGGACGGCGGCCTGGTCGGCGACATCCAGATCATCGGCCACACCTGCGACCTCGGCACCGCGTCCTACAATCAGAATCTGAGCGAGCAGCGGGCCCGCTCGGTGGTCGATTACCTGACGGCGCACGGTGTCGATGCCGGTCAGATCGACTGGCGCGGCGAGGGCGAGACCGAACCGCGCTTCCCCAACGATGGCGAAGAAAACCGCAGCCGGAACCGTCGCGTGGAAATCAGCTTCGTGACCGAGCGCGTCAGCACCAGGACGGTGACCGTCGGCTCGAACGAACCCGCTACCGAGATTCGCCAGGTCCAGATTCCGGTGGAAGCACCGTGGATTCGCCGGGCGCTGCGCAATCCGGTCCGCCACAAGCGAATCGTCGACTATTACCGCTACCAGGAAAGCACGGCCAGCGTGACCGAGGGCGAGATCGAATTCGCCAACGCAGCCCCGCAGGCGGAAGACGACCAGTTCAGCGTTGTTGCCGACTCGAACGACAACGCGCTGAACGTACTGGCCAACGACAGCGATGCCGACGGGGACGCCCTGTCGATCACCGGCGTGAGCCAGCCCGAAGGCGGTCAGGCCTCGGTCAGCGGTAGCCAGGTGCTCTATACGCCGCAGCCCGGCTTCACCGGCACCGACAGCTTCACTTACGCGATCGAAGACGGCTTCGGCGGCCAGGCCAGCGCCACCGTGACGGTGACGGTGCAGTCGAACAACGAGCCGCCGATCGCCGGCGACCTGACCGCCGAGACGCTTCGCAACCAGCCGGTCGATATCGACGTGCTCGCCGAGGCCAGCGACCCCGACGGCGACCCGCTCGACATCGCTTCCTTCGATCAGCCCGACAACGGCACGGTTACCCGGTCGGGCGATGTGCTTCGCTACCAGCCCGATGAACCGTTTGTCGGCAGCGACAGCTTCACGTTCACGGTCGAGGACGGCCGCGGCGGCCAGGCCACCGGCACCGTGACGGTGACGGTACAGTCCGACAACCAGTCCCCGGTGGCCGGTAACCTGACCGCCGAGACGCTTCGCAATCAGCCGGTCGACATCGACGTGCTCGCCGAGGCCAGCGACCCCGACGGCGACGACTTGACGATTGCGTCGTTCAGCCAGCCCGCCGGCGGCACCGTCACTCTGACGGGCAATGTGCTTCGCTATCAGCCCTCCAACGAGTTTGTCGGCAGCGACAGCTTCACCTTCACGGTCGAGGACGGCCGCGGCGGCAGCGCAGCGGGCTCCGTCACGATCGACGTGGCCTTTATCAACCGCGCGCCCGTGGCCAATCCCGACGGGGCCACCACCGCCGCCGGCGAGCCGGTGACCGTCAACGTGCTGGCCAACGATTTTGACCCGGACGGCGACCCGCTCGAGATCGTGGACGTCGTCCAGTGGTACGGCAGGCCCGCATCGGCGACCGTCAACGGCGATGGAACCATTACGTTCGAGGTCAGCGGCTGGTGCCACGGGCGCAACCACTTCCGCTACACCATCTCGGACCCGTTCGGTGCGACTTCACAGGCCAACGTCACGATATTCCGGCCCGGGGAATCGACGGATTCTGATTCGCCGGACGCCTCCACCGAGTGCGTAATCGATCCTTCGTAGGCGCTCGGAGCGTGTTCCCTGGCCCGGGCAGGACGATGAACACGGCCAGGCCGGCAGGTTCCCGCCGCCGGCCCGGCCGTAGCAAGCGCCGGGTCGACCGGGCAGGATGAACTTTCTGCTCGACAACGAGGCGGCCATTCGGCTGGGCGGCTTCGGCGCTGCGCTGGCCCTGCTCGGCCTGCTGCAGTGGCGCTTCAGCCTGCGCGGCGACAGCCGGCCGGCGCGAAGACAACTGACCAATTTCGCCCTGGTCGTGATCGATACGCTGCTGCTGCGCCTGGCCTTCCCGGTACTCGCGGTGGCTTTCGCGGCCTCGGTGCACGACGGCGGCAGCGGGCTTCTCGGTGCGGTGGATGCGCCCTTCTGGGCGGAGTTCACGTTTGCGGTTCTTGTGCTGGACCTCGCCATCTACTGGCAGCACCGGCTATTCCACAAGATTCCATTGTTCTGGCGTTTTCATCGCGTACACCACGCCGACCGCGGTTTCGACCTGTCCACCGGCGTCCGTTTCCATCCGGTGGAAATCGCGCTGTCCATGCTGATCAAGTTCGGCGTCATCTGGCTGGTCGGCGCCCATCCGGCCGCGGTACTGGTCTTCGAAATCGTGCTCAACCTGGGCTCGCTGTGGACCCATACCGACCTGGCCCTGCCGGCAAGAATCGATCGACGGCTTCGCTGGCTGATCGTGACGCCGTCCATGCACCGGATTCACCATTCGACGCGGCGCCGCGAAACCGATTCCAACTACGGCTTCCACCTTTCGATCTGGGACAGGCTGTTCACGAGCTATACGAAGGATCCGGCGCAGCCGGAAAAGACCATGCCGATCGGGCTGGACGACTACCCCCGCGACGAAGACCAGACGCTCACGGCGCTGCTCCTCAATCCGTTCAGAAACAAGGATTAAGGTTTACGGTTGGACGCTTTACGGTTGGACGCTTTACGGTTGGACGCTTTACGGTTGGACGCTTTACGGTTTGACGCTTTACGGTCTGACGCTTTACGGTTTGACGCTTTACGGATTAGGCAAGCGGGAATGGCGCCTGGACAGCCGCCGTCGATGCTACAGGCAGGCTCATGCGCATCCGGGGCCGTCGCAGTAGCG
>Ga0102938_10000814_pt1 | contig 23365 bp, 19 predicted proteins | sample SalPonR2_B_D2_MG_FD_84516 | JGI IMG/M metagenome (GOLD analysis project Ga0102938, IMG submission 84516) | Salt pond soil microbial communities from South San Francisco under conditions of wetland restoration - Salt Pond MetaG R2_B_D2_MG | ecosystem: Environmental > Aquatic > Marine >... | reverse complement strand
GTTTCCAAAGCCTCCGGCAATATAGATCTTTTCCACTTCCCCATAAGAGATCTGCGCCGCATGCAAAAGAGAATCTATTCCGGCGGCAATGGCCGCCTTAGCCAGCTGCACCTCCCGCAGGTCCCTTTGGGTGAACAGAATTTCCTCCCCGGTGGATGTCTCCTGTGCTCCGGCCAGACGTATAGCCGGCTCGCCGTTTTCTTCAGCATAAAACGCAAGGAGCTCAGCGGCCGCAGACTGTTCAGACTCCTCCTCAGCCTCCTCCGGGGTAAGGATTCTTCCCGTATAATCCGCCGCCCCGGTGGAAATCAGCAGCCCGGCAATGTCGAATATCCCCGACCCGCATATTCCCCGCGCCGGCTTCCCGCCTAGGGTAGTGCAAAAGAGCTCCCCCTCTTCGAGGTAAACGCTGTTGATGGCCCCGGCAACACCCCCCATTCCCCGGGAGATCTGGGCCCCCTCAAAGGCCGGCCCTGCCGCGGTAGAACAGGTAAACAGCTGCTCACGGTTGCCCAGAACGATCTCGCCGTTGGTTCCGAAGTCCACCAGAAGGTTATACTTCTCCCGCTCCAAAATTCCACTTGCAACAATACCGGCACTGATATCCGCCCCGACGTATCCTGAAAGCGAGGGGAGCAGCAGCACCGGGCAACTCAGAGTTTCAAAGCCCAGCTCCGCCGCCGGAACAATCTCTTCACCGAGGGAAACAGGAATGAAGGGGGCCGAGGCAATGGCCTCAGGGTTCAAACCAGTGAACAGGTGCATCATCGTGGTATTGCCGGCAACTGCTATAACAGAAATATCATCGGATTCCAGGCGATTCTTCTGCAGCAGTTCCCGGCTCATATCCTCAATCTGGGAACGAATTCGCCCCTGAAGTGCGGCCAGTCCCTCCTCCTCCCGCATCACATACTCAATACGGCTAATCACATCACCGCCGAAAGCCTTTTGTGTATTCAATCCTGATACGGTGTCGATCACTTCTCCGCTGGTAAGCGAAACCAAATAGGCAACCACGGTGGTAGTTCCCACATCAACCGCAATACCGAAATGCCGCGAAGCGGTGTTTCCAGCCTGCACTGCATAAATCTGACTGTAAGTGTGAACTACGGTAATCTTATAGTTCGAGCTGCGGATAAGTCCCGGCAGCTGCTGCCGTACGTAGAGGGGAAGTACGGGAGGCAGCCCCTCAGGGCCGGCTCTACGCACCTGCAACAAGCTTTCAACCACCCGCACGCTGTCGGGACGCTGGTCGTCGATTGACGGTTCAGGCAGTTCAAGGAAGGTCTTTTCAATCGGCGGATCAATTTTCCCCTGAAACACTGAGGTATCGCTGAGAATATCCGCTTCCAAAGCTTCATCCGGTATGGCAATGTGACAATCGCCGGTTATCACAGCCCGGCAGGACAATCTAATCCCCTTCTCCAGCTCTTTTTTCGTGAGAAAGGTATGCTCGGCACCATTGGGCGCCGAAAGTCCGCAGTCCCGGTCATCCGAGATAACCCTCACTTTACACTTCCCGCAGGTCCCGTTGCCGCCGCAGGGTGCTTCTATGTGAATCGCCTCAGTCATGTTGAGCACATCGAGCAAGCGCATGCCCGCAGCAGCTTCAACTATATGAATTTTATCATTCTGTTCTATGCGACAGGTAATTTTTGACATTTTATCCTCCGTTTCTGTGGATCTATCTTACACCAGGCCAGAGGGAAGAATCGAGCCTGTGCAGGTAAACTACTTATCACAAAAAAATATAAGCATTCGCACTTTGAAAATTTTTCAATATTTTCAAAGTGCGAATGCTTGAACCTGTGGGCTTTTATCTCATAGTGGGTATAACCGGCTAAGAAAGAGGACTGTCGTCGTACACACGGATGTCGCGCATCAGCTCGCGCTCGTTCAACTCAATATACGACCCGCCGCCCACCGTTACATTGCCCTGGGGCAGCAGGAGCCCTTTATACCAGGCCAAAATATAGGCATACCCGTGTGGTCCGATTCGCTTTCCCATTATATCTGCAAGATACACACTTCCTGGAAGTTCACAAACCTGGGGGTCTTGCAGAGTCTCCGGCGCACCAGAGGATTCTGTGCGCGGTAGTCCTGCCAGAGCATACAGGTAATTTTCAATTTGCGGAAAGATTTCCGCTTCTTTCAGGTGTGAATACATCATGTAGATTTTATTCGGTACGGAGGCAACTTTAACCTCTGCTGCAGGAAAAGAGTTCAAACTGATGTTAACTACGTCCACATCAAAGTCCACATTAAAAAGAAACCGGAGAGTGGTGATCCGCTCCCTGGTGGTCCTAACCATGATGAAACCTGAATACTCTCGACCAGCAATTTTTATATGTACCATTGCCGCCGCGCCGCTTTTCGTGTGAAAGTCGGAAAGCTCCTGCAGCACCTCAAACTGTATATCCGGATATGCGGAGAAAAGATGCAGCAGCTGCTCCTGCACCGCCGGCACAGAGTAATACTGGCGGCAGCGGGCATCAAACAGCTTTACCCGGTGATAACAGAGCGATTCAACCCAGCCGATCCGGCGTTCTCCCAACACCTTTTCGATAAACTCCCGTAAAAGATTCTGTGGACTGCGGCCGGATTGCTTTGCCATACACTACTCCTGGGTGTCCTCTGCTGGGGAAGATTCCGCCGGGGCACCCTCCGTCGACAGCACTTCCGATGCACCACAGGCACTCTTCTGCCGGGCCCGCTCAATACGGACCATAGTCTCAAGCTCATTGAACAGGGTCAGTTCTTCCGTAAACCGGCCGTCTTTGATCACATGGTTGGTGATACCCATGATTTCTACACGCAGGTTAGAAGGCGGTCCGAAAATACCATTACCCCTGTGGGTTCCGCGCATTGTCCACCGGGTAGAGGACCGGAACCCGTCTTTCGCATTTCCGTTCCAGTAAATATCATCAATGCTCAACTGGGCATCGGGAAACAGGGAAATCCACTGCAGAAGCTGCTTCTTATATGAATCACGGCCGTAGAGAGTTTGATTACGACTGCCATGATACTGATAGTTCTCATTGTAATACTCATCAACCCGTCCGAAAAGACGCCAGTTGAAGGTTTCTTCGAGTGCCCGTCGAATCAGCCCTTCCACATCTTCCGGATTGGTGGGTTTCGGCGGCAGTTCAGGCGGTTCACTCTCGCCGTGAATCCGTTCAATCTGTCCCTCTTCGGCCTGGTACTCATCGCAGTACCCATCGGCTACCAGTTTCTTCACCGTCTCCTCCAAATCGAGTCCAAGCTGCATAACCGTGGTGGTGTCGTCATGGACCACCCACTCCTCGATAATACGATTTTTACGGGTGAAACAGTTTGCGATACCCCGTCGGCAGATTTTCTTTCCTGTAGGAGGGCCGTACATACTCCAACCGAGGTTAGTGCCCATGCCGGTACTGGGCATGGAAGTATCAAATCCGTCCTGGTCATTTCCGCGCCAGAGCACATCATCTACATAGAGCTTGAAATCGGGAAATGCATTCTGCGCTCCGGCGGTGGCGGCCACCACATCATCGCGGCCGTACACCAGCCCATGCGGCATGTGAGCCAGGGATTTATGATGATAATGGGTGTAAATCAGCCCGACGTTCTTTTCGTCCCAGATTTTGTAGGTGCAGCGGACAATGTAATCGACGATATCGGTATACTCTTCATCAAACCCTTCAAGGCTTTGTCGCCGCTCGCCCCGGGGCGGAATCATTTCACTTATGTCCGCTTTTAGGTCGAATTCGATTTTTTCGTCCGTCCCATTCTGTGTAAGTTCTTTTTTCGCCATTTTCTACTCCTGGTGTATCTGCACTGTTGTATGAAAGTGCAACTTCCTGCCCCTTATAGAACAGGAAGTTGCGTTTTAATATTATATACAGTCGGAAGACTATAATTATCCCTTTACAGCTCCGCCGGTCAATCCCTTCACGAGGTGTTTCTGGAACATCATGATTATTATGATAATCGGTACTGTGGCCGATACAGCCGCTGCGGCTGCCAATGTTAAATGCCCAGGCGCCTCTCCTCCGGTAAACTGTGCAATCGCTACTGGAAGAGTCCACTTCTTTTGCGTCAACACACGCACTATAAGAAACTCGTTGTAGGCAAGCAAAAGAGTAAAGAGGGCTGTCGAAATAATTCCCGGCCACGCAGAAGGAAGAATGATCCTCCAAAAGGCCGCCAACGGACCGAGGCCGTCAATTTTCGCCTGCTCGTCGAGCTCTTTTGGTATTTCGGCGAAGAAAGCCCTTAACATCCAGACGCTAAAGGGTTGATTGGCAGCAACAAGTACAAGTATTACCATTACATAAGTATCATGGAAACCGGTCAACTGCCCCAGGGAGTAGTAGGGAAGCGCGTAGGCCATTCTCGGCAGCGCCCTAAAAGCAAGGGCAGCGATAAGAATAATAACCCCGTCAATTTTTGAGAATCTCGCCAAAGCGTAGCCGGCAAGACTACTGAAGGACATTGAAATAATAATTACTCCGGTGGTTACGATAACCGAATTGACAAAATAGTTGTAAAACTCAGCTGTGTCTACGATTCTAGGGACGATCCAGATGAGGAAGAATATCAGCAGCATAATGACAGTATTATTGAGCCACCTGGGAATCGAAATTCGATCGCTAAAAATCGCCAGAAGAAGTATAGTTACCACCACTCCCAAAACTATTATTCCCAAGAGGCTAAGATTCTGACTACTCGATTCTAGCCATAAATCACTGTAGTTTTTGAAGGTCGGTTCGAAAAAGAAAAGCGGATTTCTTGCAAAGGCCTGTCTAATAGTTTTGAGCGACTGCAGGGCCGTCCAAAAAAAGGGCATTATGCTGTATACAAAGAAAAGGGCAAGGGCTATCCACATCGCCAATCGTCCGTATGGATTTCTTACTTGTTTCATAGTTTATTCCTTTTCCATTACCTGAAGATAGGTTTTGCGTAGCCAGGGGATTAAAACCACCAGCACACAAAGTATTGTAATAACAGCGGTCGCATTTGCTCGTCCAAGTCGCTGCACCTGCATTCCGATACGAAAGTTGTACATCATCAAGTTTTCCGCGTGGTAAATCGGATTTTGTTCGGTCATGACAAGAATGGTATCAAACATACGGTACATATCCATAATCAAAATCATTGTTGCCATGAGAAGTAGAGGTCGCAGGTGTGGAAGAATTACATAGAATACTTGTTGGAATTTGCTCGCTCCGTCCACCTCCGCCGCTTCTAAGTGAGTTTCGGGTAGAGTCTGCAGACCAGCAAAGAAAACTACAAGCGGATATGGAGTTGCATACCATATCAACTGAAAGAGAATGAGGGTACGGACCGAAGTGGAGTTAAACACAAATGATTGATTAAAGATCAGTTCAAAAAACCACGCATAGAGTCCCCCTACTTGGAAGAGTTGTTTGTACATCATAGTTCCGACAACCGGCACAACGATAAAGGGCAAAAGAAATCCTGCAAGCAAAATACCCCTGAGCCTGGTTTGTACCTGATCGAGTAAGAGCGCCACAATAAAGCCGATAACAAGCTGAAAAGGTACAGTTACTATAACTATTAAAATAGAGAAGCGAAAGGCTTGCCAGAATTTAGGATCGGAAAGGATGTAGATATAGTTTTGCACACCATTAAATTCGGGTGATCCTATATTCCTGAAAGTAACAAAATGAAAACTCATAAAAACGGCAACCACAATCGGAAAGACCATAAGTGTAAGCATGAGGAGGTTGCTCGGGGCGGTAAATCGATAAAAAGTTTTTCGATTCATATCGTATTTCTCCTGGTTTCACGTCTACGAATACAGTGAAACCCCATCCGGCGGCAACCGGATGGGGAAGAACACCGTAACTACTTTACGTAAAAATCGTTAATCTATAAAGCCTTGAGCTTTCGCCTCTTCGTTGAATTTTTCTTCGGCCTTTTTAAGAGCTTCCTTCGCACTGAGCTCTCCGGTACCTACGAGGGGCAAATATTCCCCAAGTGCGGTACGGGCAATTGGGTTTGCCGGGCTGACTTTGTAGGCCCCAACACCTTCGGCCAAACTTTCCATAGCCGCAGGCATGTAGACATCGGCATACTCACTCTCCACTGCTTTCTTTCTCGTGGGGATACCGTATCCGGCAGCCCTTTCCTGGCTCTCAAGATCCACCGCTTCCATGATGACTTTGAAGATAAGTTCTTTGTCTACTTGGCTGGTTTTCGGGATGCAGTAAAAATCGTTATAGGTACTGGCACCGCGCGGGCCGTTCTTAGTCGGTCTAGGAGAAGGGGCAAATTTGAGTTCGTCGGGATAATTAGACTTATCCGGATCGAGCATTCCGGAGGCGCGGCTGGCCCAGATGTTGGCGAAGGCCAGACGTCCTGTTTGCAGGCCAATCTCACTGTCGTCTATGCTGTAGGACATACCGACCTGCCCCATTGCCCTGTCGGAAATATCTTTTAGCATATTGAGGGCTTTTACACCCGCTTCGCTGTTAAAGGCACAGGTGTTATCATCGTTGATGTAGTTACCGCCAAAAGCGCGAATAAAATGAAGGAATTCGATTTCCCATGCCCACCCTGCGTGGAGGTTCATTGTAAAGGCAACATCTATACTCGACTCATTTTCATCGAGTTTTTGAGCAGCGCTGATAACTTCTTCGTAGGTTTCGGGAACCTCGATTCCGTGTTTTTCGAAGAGGTCCTCACGATAGATCAGCTGGAAGGTATTAGAGGTGATAGGTATTCCCATGACCTTGCCGTTTATCGTCGCCGCATCCCACATGTTTTCGGGAATATCATCAAGATCGTACTCGTCACCATACTTTTCGATAAGATCGTCCAACGTCATAAGCCAGCCGTTGAACCCCCACTCGTTCATCTGGGAGTTGGATGCATGAACGATGGCGTAGGGAGACTCTTTTCCGCCTGAAAGGGCCAGGCGTACCTGTTCCTGGGCACTGGCCGAGTCAAGCAGCTGGGTATTAACCTCGAGGTTCTCCACCGCGTTCATCTTCTTGAGCTCATCTGCATAATACTCGGTAATAGGAAAGGCCCACCCGATCATGTCGATACTGGTAACCTTTTCGGGTGCTTCGATGTCGAACTCTGCAGCAGCCTCAGCCGCGGCTTCACCACCAGCTTCCTGCTGGCCGCCTGCAAATGCACTCATTCCGAATAGCACTGCCAAGATCAAAACTAATAAAATAGTTTTTTTCATTTTCTCCTCCTTATTTAATGACAGCCGTTCTCATAACTTGAGCTGACTGTCTTTTACACAAACCAATACTTACATTTAAGAATACGTATACATCTTAAAGAAAATTGTAGCTTCACTTTTAGGAGGTGTCAAGAAAAAAATGATAAAATATCGAGAATACTCTCCTCCCAACAACTGATATATTCAAAATTTCGCGAATAATTTACTGAAAAGATGATTTAGGCAGATATTTTTTACTCTAAATCAATACATTTTTATCAGTATACGTATGCATCATTAACAATCATTCTTCCTAGGGTTTACTAAACTGCACTACCCATGAAAAAAAAATTACACTTGACTATGGGGTGTAGAGCACATAAAATGCTTACGTATTCAATTTTTGATTCAAAAAAGGCATAAAAGGTGATGTATGGCACATAAACCCAACAACCGTGTTTCTTCCCGTGATGTAGCCCGCGTGGCGGGGGTGAGCCAGGCAACCGTATCGAGAGTATTTACCCCCGGCAAACAGGTATCTGAAGACAAAAGAAAGAGAGTCCTCGATGCCGCCCAGGAACTTAACTATAAACCCAGTGTAATAGCCCGCAGCCTTATTCAAAATTCAACAAAAATAATCGGGATCGTACTGCAGAAGTTTGAAAACCTCTTTTACATTCGTGCATTGGATCTTTTCTCCCAAAAACTGCAGAGCCTTGGCTACAGTGTCATGCTTTTCGATATAAACGGGAGTCACGCGGTGGAGGACACCCTCCCTATCGCCCTCCAGTACCAGGTGGACGGGGTCATTATTACCTCCGCAACCCTCTCATCTCCTCTGGTTGAGGAGTGCAGCCGTTTTGAAACCCCTGTAGTTCTTTTCAACAGGGTCAATGAAAGCGGCAGTGTTCACTCCGTATGTACCGACAATCGGAATGCCGGAAGGGAAATAGCCGATTATCTTATAAAGAAGGGACACAAGAAAATAGCCTATATCGCCGGCGAATCCGGCAGTTCCACCAACAGGTACAGGGAGGAGGGCTTTGTATCCGCCCTTGAAGAAAAGGGCCTCTCCCTTTTTTCCCGGGGAGAGGGCGATTTTGAGTACCCCTCAGGCTTGGAGGCGGCCCGGGCTATGCTTTCCACACCGGAAAAACCTACCGCCGTGTTTTGCTCAAGTGATTATATGGCCATGGCTTTACTAGATGTGGCCCGCACCGAATTCGCACTGAGAGTCCCCGAGGATCTATCGGTTGTCGGCTTCGACAATATTCCCATGGCCGGCTGGCCAAATTACAACCTCACAACCTATATTCAGTATACTGAAAAGTTAGTAGATAACACCATAAACGTACTGCTGGAGGCATTAGAAGACCCTGGAATGCCGATAGCCCATCAGTTTTTGCAGGGCCGTTTATTAGAACGAGGAACAGTGAAGGAGATCACATGAACTATGAACACTTTCTCCCGGAAGGTGAGGGACTTTTCGCTACTAGCTACCCCTTTACCCAAATTGCGACAAATTTCCGCTTTCTTGAAGGTCCCGCCTGGAACCCCTACGAACATCATCTAACCTTTAGCGATATTATGGGCAATGGAATATACCGATGGTACCCTCAAAGCGGTATTGAGCTTATGCGCCCAAATAGCTACCTTGCAAACGGAAATACCTTCGACCGGCAGGGACGCCTTATCACCTGCGAACACGGCACCAGCGCAGTCAGCAGAACCGAATTTGACGGATCCCGCACGGTCCTGACCGACAGGTACCGGGGCACTCCCCTTAACAGCCCGAATGATGTAATTGTTCGAGGTGACGGAACAATTATCTTTACCGACCCTACTCCCGGCAGAAGCGGGAGAGTTGGCATTCCCCGCTCCCAGGAACTGAGTTTTACGGGGGTCTTCGCCATCAATCCCGATAACAATGAACTGACCCTGCTGGCCGATGACTTTTCTAAACCCAACGGATTATGCGTAAGCCCCGACGATAAAGAGTTGTTTGTCAACGACTCAGACCTCCAGCATATCCGCCGGTTCTCTTTTCACGAAGACGGGAGCCTTTCCGGGGGCGAAGTATGGTCGGAGCTTATTACCGACGGCCCGGGGGTGGCCGACGGGATGAAATTCAGCCGGGAGGGCCTTCTTTTCTGCAGCGGCCCAAGGGGTATACAAATCTTCAACAGGGAGGGCACCTTGATCGGCCGGCTTTACACCCCAGAAATCGCCGCCAACTTCACCTGGGGCGGACCGGATATGAATACGATGTACCTCACCGCCCAGACATCTCTCTACAGTCTTCGCACAACCGCCGAGGGCATACCGCTTTTCTGAGCAGCCGGCCCGGGCGCACCGCAATCTAACCAATTGAAAAAGCCGGAGAGCGGGTCGCCCCTGCTTTCCGGCTTTCTTATAATAGCTGCTTCGGCAGTTAAAGTCTGGAGTGTTTTTGTAGTGTGTAGAACCACCTCTAGTGCTGGGGGAAGTCCTTTTTGAAGTCTCCCACCAGGGTCCGAGCCACCTTGCTCAAAGTGGTTGTATCCGACATCATCATCAACAAGTTGTAACCCCGTTCATATTTTGCTCGGGCGTCCTCCCAATTTCCGGCAACGGTGGAGAGAAATTTATCGGAAGCGTTGACCTTCTCTTCTATTGTACGAATTGCCTTCTGTACCTCGGGCTGGGAGGCATCGGCCATATAGCCCATATTGGTGGCTAAGTCGGCCGGACCGATAAAAATTCCGTCAATTTCGGGTACCTGCAGAATTTCATCCAGATTCTCAACCGCCGTTCCGGTCTCCACCGCTGTCATCAGTACAATCTCGTCATTCGCACTCTTAAAGTACTCAATAGAGTTGTTGGCAAAGTGGGCCGCCCGCGGGCTTCCGGCTACTCCCCGGATTCCTTTTGTGGGATATTTCATGGCCTTGACCGCATCTTCAGCCTCGGCCTTCGTATTTACGTAGGGAACAAGTACCCCGTACGTACCGGCATCGAGAATACGCTTGATCTGTACAAAATCGTTCCACGGGGCCCGTACAAAGGGCACGGCCGGGTATCCCTGCATCGATTGGATTTGACTTATGAGAGTGAGAATATCACCCGGGGCGTGCTCCATATCCAGCATCAGCACGTCAAAACCGGCCTCAGCCAGAATCTGACTGGTGATATTGCTGGCCGCCTGCGCCCAGGCCCCGGAGACCTTCTTTTTCTCTTTCAAGAGTTTCTTGACTGCGTTTGTGTGTGTAATTTCCATTTCAGCTCCTTATTGAAATACAACCGGTTCGATGTCCAGCATTTTGCAGACTTCGATCAGTTCATCAACATAGTTTCCATCGACACCGGAAATGTGGTTCGAACCGTACTCATCTACAAAGGAATCTAAATCAAAACTTACCTTTGCAAACAGGGTCGGCAGCTGGTGCGGGCCGCGGGCTTCAATGAACTCGTCGATCAACTCCTGCGAAGGCTCTACCGCCTCACTGGGGATAATCGCCATGTAGTATTTCCCGTCTTTGCGGTACAAGCGTGCCAGCTGAGTCGGTCCAGGTGCGGCAGTAAAATAGGTTATTCCCCCGACTCCCGGACGTACTGACTGCTTAATAGTTATGGCCTTCATGTTTTCGGCCGGATCCTTGCTGCGGGCCCCGTACCATGCACAGGCGGCGCCGCAGTTTACGCAGTAGATGGTGCTGCGGGCATCATCGATGTGACTTACATCGGCAAAATAGGTAGGTTTGCCGTCGGAGATAATCTTGAGTATCTGCTGAGTCAGCGCCGCATCGGCATCCGCTTCACAGGCCATTACAATTCCGTCTTTCTCACCGTCCTCGGCATCGTAGTTGCTCGGCAGCAGGGCAGCGGTCATACACTGCGGGGCGTAGTGGTGTGAAAGCTCGGTCATGCATTTGACAGCGGTAAATTCGAGGTTCAAATCTTTGATGATATCTTTTGTAGCCAGATAACAGGCAATCTGAAAATCGAATCCGTCCTGAGTCAGTTTATCGTTGTTGTACTGGACCTCTTTAGTGCTGCCCTCCAGCCACTCACGCGTTTTCTTGACGCGGGCCGGATCGATCTCCCCGGCCCGACGCACTATTTCCAGCTGGTCGATGTGCTCAGCATCGACGCCGAACATCTTACGCCACTGCATGGCATCGAACTGAGCGGTATCGATTCCGATCGACCTTCCGCCAAAGTAGCCGAACACCGAACCCTTGAGGCGTGATTTGACCATGGCCGCACGGATGTAGGGCAGAACCCGTTTTCCCAGGTTTGCATCATCGTAATCGATACGTACCCGTTTGTGCGGATACCCGATCTGGCTCAGTGCACCGCAGGTTCCGAAAAATCCCACGTTGCCGTGGGTGGCCGAGTCTCGGTTTCCCAACACGATGGTCGGCAAGCCCATCCGCTGCACTCCATACACCACGAGATTTGGCGATGTCCAGCAGGGAGTGTGCGCAATAAAGAACTCAGCGCCCTTGCCCTTCAGTTCATCCACTGCATCAGTAATATCTTCTCTGGTACGCGAGACTGCTTCCTTGTAAAGCACTTCAATCGGCAGCTTTTTGAGATTTTCGATTGCCTTTGTATGGCGGGGTTCGGTGAGGTTTTTGAACACCTTCTCCCACTCGTTTTTTCGATAATCACCAAAAGTGATAATAGCTACTTTAGGTTTATTCATTACTTGAATCCTTCTTAACTTTTTTGAGGAGCTCATACTCTTCATCAGTTACAGTTTTGTATCCAGGGGTCGGATAGGCCTGAAAACCCCGGCCGCCGTCATTATAAATTGACTGGCCGAAAATAAAGTCCGAGTCTTCACACGCCAGAAACACAGCCAGTCGTCCGCACTCTTTGGTAGACCCAATCCGCCCTATCGGTGTTCTGCTGAGGATGGTGTTCATAAGCTGATCATCAGAGCCAACCCTGCGCATCAGTTCGGTTTCGATCGGGCCGGGGGCCATCGCATTTACCTTAATATTATACGGGGCAAGTGCGACCGCCTGGACCTTCGTCATTTGCTGTATGCCCCCTTTACTCGTGGTGTATACCATCTGTGAGTCGAGGGCGAGATAGGCATTTACCGAGGACATGTTTATTATTGCCCCGCCGTCTCCCTGCTTTTTCATTTGACGTGCCGCGCACTGGTCACCAAAGAACATTCCCCGCAGGTTTACGTTCATGATTTTGTCGTACTGTTCGGGGGTAATATCGAGAAAATGAGTTTTATTTGAATCATTTATTCCGGCATTGGCAACGTACACATCCAAACGACCGAAATGCTCAACCGTTTTATCAACGATCATCTGCAGATCTTTGACATCTGCAACATCACACTGTATGTATTTCACATTCCCATTTATTCCGGCAAGCTGCTTTTCAGCTGCGGCCCCGGTTTCGGCATTACGACCGGTAATTACAACTTTTGCCCCTTCATGTAAATACTCCTCCGCAATACCGTAACCGATACCCTTAGTACCACCGGTTACAATGGCTACTTTATTCTTTAATTTCATGTATGCACCTCGCTTAGCGTTTTAGCACGAAAGGGGGCCGGACCCGTATGCAGCACAGCGCTTTCTACACATCCGGCCCTCCCCTTTCTTTCACATAGAGACAAAGGATACGCTATTTTTTCAGCTGTCCCTTGTCGTCATGGTGTTCATCGTACTTAATATCCGCTGCACCGGTGTATCCAAGGGGGTTTCTAAATCCTAGAGGATTTACACCGCAGGGGTATTTCGATTTAATTTCTTCAACCAGCTTGGAATAATGGCCTACAACACCCTCAACCAGCTCTTCACCCTTTTCGCGACTGGCCCTTTCAGGATCACCAATAACGCCGTTATCCAGGTCATCCTTTTCAGGAAGTGCAAAGGTTCCTTCAAAGTGGTAGAACATGCCGGGTTCGGCCGCCTGCCCGGGGGCCATCTTCCATTTGCCGTCGATCAATCCGTGACCGCCGCCCTTTTCTGCAAGGTCCTGGTTCATCCATTGAGGATACAGATACAGGCCTACTGAAGATTCTGCCTCATCAGCATGCCACATGTAATCATCCAGGACCTTTTTATCATCCCGGAGGAAGTCGTACCAGGTAGAAGAGAGGGTAAAAAACCCTTCTATACCAAGCTTATGCACCGCCACCAGCGTAGACATTACCTGTCCGTGGGCGGAGATGATGATAAATTTATTGTACCCCGCCACAGCAGCGCCGCGAACAATATCCATAAGAAGCCCGATATGGGTTTCATAAGTGAGGGGAATAGTACCTACCATTCCCCAGTGGTGGTGCGGGTGGGAGCCGTACATGGGACAGGGAAGGACCATTGCTCCGGTTTTCTCTCCTACCTTCTCTGCAATCCCAACTGCATTGAAAGTATCCATACCCGTGGGAGCGTGGGCCCCATGCTGTTCAATCGCCCCTATCGGAAGTATTGCAACATCGCACACCTCTTTCGCGTACTTCGCAACTACATGGGCACTATTTTCATGGTACCAAACCGAATCTCTCTTCTCCAATTTAAACTCTTTCTGTTCTTTCATATTAATCCTCTCTTTTTATAGCGATATTTCAAGCTGCAGGTCCTCTGCAAGCTTGTTTAAATCCTTAATCAGCTCCGCCGGTACCGGAATTCCCTCTTTTTGCCGCTGTTGCTCGGTTTTCCATTCCAGTTCCCCTGGAATCAATTGAGTTTCATCGGGATTTACCATAGGAGTTTGCTTCACCCGTACACTGAGTTCATCCATTCGTTCTACAAACTCGTCCTTCTCCATAAACACATCGGGGTTGAATACCGCGCACATATGCGAGGTAAGACTGGGGTCCTGTGAGTGTTTATACATGCTCTTCAGTTCACGGTTGAAGGCCCCGCCGCTCAACACACCGGTTATCACATCTACAAAAAGGGAAAGTCCGAAACCTTTGTGCATTCCCACCGGCAAAAGAAACCCTTTAAACCCCTCGTCCGGGTCGTCGGTTTCAAGCCCCTCCTTCGTAACTGCCCAGTTGGTGGGAATTTTCTCCCCCTTCTTACTGGCAAGGAGTAATTTCCCGCCTGCAACCGCACTTAGGGAAATATCCAGTGAAAAGGGAAACTCTCCTGAAAGAGGAGCAGCCATTGCGATCGGATTATTTCCGGTTGAGGGCTTTTTGTTTCCCTTCATTCCGATATTCGGCATAACATTTGTTGCAACAACGCCGATCATCCCCTCCTCGGCGGCCATCCGAGCGTAGAGGGAAGCGGCCCCGAAGTGGTTGCTGTTCCTGACTACCACCGCCGCCGTTCCATAGTTTCGGGCTTTTTCAATTGCCCTGTTCATGACGGTGCGGCCTACTACATAGCCGTGACCGGAATCACCATCCATGAGTTCCATGGCCTTGTCCCCGCCTTTAAGAGTTTTTATCTGGGGATGATTTTTGATCGCACCGTTACGAAGACGTTCAACATAAATTGGAGTACGCAGAATTCCATGGGAATCCACCCCCCATAAATTAGTCTGCACGGCACACTTTGCGCAGTGGATTGCATCGCCGTCAGGCAGTCCAACTTCTCTGTAGATATCGATTAAGAAATTTTCTGCTTCCCGTACAGGTATCCTTTTGTCCGATTCGGCCATTGTTCACTCCAAATTGTTTCAGTTATGTATACGTATTCAATACTATAGCGGATACGCTGATTCTGTCAAGAAAATTCCTTTAAAATTCAAAGGGTGCTATCCTATAAAACAGGAGTTACCGCAATTTTACCCTCTGTTTTTACTCATAAAAGGACTGAAATTTCACATTTATTATGTATACGTACTCACATTCCGCCAAAACGATAACGTAACAGAAGAAACACGGCGGTAAAGGCTGGGAAGCCCCATCAGAGAAAATTTTAAAATATTTATTCCTAAAATAAACGACTTCATGTAGGATAAAGCTGGATACAATAAGATTTACACAGTGAGGAAGTTGATATGGATAAAACGCTTATTATAATGGCCGCGGGAATGGGTTCTAGATACGGGGGACTAAAGCAGCTCGACGGTGTAGGCCCGGAGGGGGAGACCATCATAGATTATTCAGTCTTCGACGCCCAGCGGGCGGGGTTTTCCAAGGTTGTGTGTATTATCAGACCGGACATAGAGGAAGAGTTTAAGCAAAAAGTCGGCTCGAAGTTTTCCGACACTATTAAGGTGGAATATGCATTTCAGAAGCTGGATGCGATTCCAGAGGGTTTTGAAGTTCCGTCAAAACGGGAAAAACCCTGGGGCACAGCCCACGCATTGCTTTCAGCCGCTTCACAGGTAGATGGTCCTTTTATTGTCATTAACGCCGATGATTTCTACGGAAAAACCTCATTTCTCTCTGCATCCCGGTTTCTCGATGAAATAAACCCGGAAACCCTCCATGCAGCTTTGATCGGCTACCGCCTAAAAAACACCCTCTCTCCCCACGGGGTAGTATCCCGCGGAATCTGTCGGGTCGATGGGTCGAACGCACTTTCAGAGATAGAAGAAGTCCACGGAATCGGAAGAACCGAAGAAGGGCAAATCGTGGATAGTTCAAACCGCATACTTGATGAAGAGAGCTTTGTATCAATGAATATGTGGGTCAGTACCCCCGCCATCTTTCCCTACATACAGGAGTATTTTACAGATTTTCTTTCAAACCATGGGAGTGAGCTAAAATCCGAGTTCTATATTCCCGATGTAATCAGTATTCTACTTAAAAAGGGCTTAAAAGTGCCTGTAATTGAGACGGAAGAAAAATGGTACGGAATTACCTACCGGGAGGATAAGCCGGAACTAAGAGCCGCTATCATGGGTGCGATAGAAAGGGGTGAGTATCCTCCCTCGCTCCATAAGGAATAATAAAAGAACACAAGAGTATGCATCCCGGTCGCGTCCCGGTCACGTCCCGGTGCAGATTCTTGTGGTAAAAACCTTTTTTCGTGATATCTTAACCGCAGATGCTTAAAATTATCCTTATCATATGCGGAACACTCAGTGTTGGGTTGGGTTTTATCGGCATTATCCTGCCCGGACTTCCAACCACCCCTTTTTTACTGGCAGCCGCAGGCTGCTACGCGCGAAGTTCGGACCGGCTGTATGAAAAACTTCTGAACAGCCGTCGCTTTGGGCCTTTTATCCGCCGTTTTCAGGAGGAACGCGCCCTTTCCAGACGTACAAAGCTTAAGATCCTCATAATGATGTGGACAATGATCGCGCTTTCAGGCACTTTTGCCCTCACCGGTACCGTCGGACGGATTGTTCTATTCCTTCTCGGTCTGGCAGGAACAAGCTCTATTTTACTCATAAAAAACTCGCCCTCTTGAGGTGGATGTAAAAAACTTAAAAGCTAAAACTCAGCCTGTAACACAAGGAGCGGCGAGTCTTAACGGTTCTCCCGAAACAGCCACTGCCTATGGAGTGACCGAAAGGCCCGTTTTTTTGCCAGGACGATAAAACCGATTATTCCCAGCAGAAAATAGCTAAGGGCAATACCCAGGGCGACCCAGAAATAGAGGGGATTACCTGTGGTGTAGCTGTAAGCGGGAAGATTGATCGCCAGGATAAAGGGTATCAGGATGACAAAGACCACCGCAGCAGAGAACATGTAATCCGCCGCCGCAGGGGTTTCGAAATCGGGATCGATTACCCGCAACAGCGCCAAACCTGTGGGCATGGTCCCGGTAACTCCGCCGAAGATGATCATGAGGCGATCGAAGCGGTGGTCCTCAAAGATACGGGAACAGAGATAGGGGACGGTCAGCAACACCAGAGCGCCGCCGATCAGGCTCATGACGGTGATTGGCACCCAATAACGTACGACCACTACAAGAGAGATGGCACCGACTGCGGAAGCTACCATCAGGTCCACCGAGAGGCCGGCTATGCGGGTAAGGGCGTGGTTATCAACGGTAAACTGAATATCAAAACGCCCGATGAGTTTTTTTGCCAGAATGGCCGCCAGAGCGGCAAACACAAAATTGATACCCCACAGGTTCACCGCCAGCTCCTGGCCCGGGGGGCCGATGAGGCTAAGGAGATAACTTAGAAGCTTGAGAAAGAGATAGCTCACAAAGTACACTAGAAACACCAGGGCGGCGGTGTAGCTGAGAGAGTCGATCGCCTCGGCCTCTGTGGTCATGTACATCCCCAGTTTCTTTTTATGGCTTCGCGGGTACACACCGGTGCGGACCCCCTGGTTCTGGATAATCTGCTTTTTCTCGGCGGAAATCCAGTCCTTACGAATTCCGTAGTTTATAAGCCACACACCGCCGAAGCATGCACACAGAAAGCCGATAGCCGCGAAGGTAAGGCCCACGCTTCCTCCGTCTACCAGGCCAAAAGCACCCCAGCCCTCGCCGATGGCAAACGCCTGCCCCGGCCCAAGGGCAAAACCCAGGGGAATAAAAAAGCCCATGGCGGGAAACAAATCCGGCATGAAGGTGCTGATAAAGAAAAAGGTGAGCAGCAGACCGACACTGGCCTGCATACCATATTGGAAGACCACCACGGTTACGGTGCCAAAGAGACCGTGTCGATCCCCTCCCCGGGGTACCGGCTCGTCCTTGTCCGGGGCCTTTTTATCCGGGTTTCTGCGCAGAGTCATAGCAATAAAGGAGATACTGAGCAGGTGGTAGACCATAGCCCCCAGTCCGGCAGTCGTGAGATTAAAGTGGGGCGCTGCAAAATTATAAAACGGCAGAAGAAGAAATCCTGCGGTAAGGGCATTGGGGATCAAGTACTTCTGGAAGAAGCGGATTTTCACCCGCAGATAGGTCGCCAACAGCAGGGCGGCGGAGATTATTCCAAGGTCAACCAACAGCTTCCACGGAAAATTCATGGGCACCTCCAGAAAATAGAAAAACTTGTTCTAAGGCAAAGATAATTGTAGCACACTGTTTACAGGGGTATCATCTATAACAACCCGTAGATCCGGCGGTAATATGTGCGAAACTCTGGGGCGCTGCGGTCTCGGGGGCGGGGAAGATTTACCTGGATTTCGATGTGCTCGGCACTGCCCGGGCCGGGCAACACCACAATGCGGTCGGCCAGGAACAGCGCCTCGCTGATGTCATGGGTGACGAAGAGAGCGGCAAAGCGATGCTGCCGCCACATCCGCAGCAACAGCTCCTGCAGCTCCTCCCTCTTCTGGGCATCCAGACTGCCGAAGGGTTCGTCCATCAGCAGCATATCCGGCCGGCACACCAGGGCCCGCGCCAGGGCGGTGCGCTGCTTCATTCCCCCGGAGAGCTGAAAGGGAAACCGCTTCCGGGCCTCGTACAACCCCACCTGCTGCAGCATATCCTCTACCCTCTCCATCCTGACCTGCTTCTGGCCGGCATTGATACCGTGCTGAAGGGAAAACTCCACATTCGCCCATACCCTCTTCCACGGAAACAGCTGGTCAAACTCCTGAAACACCATCACCCGGCTGGGGTCGGGGTTGTCAATGGACCGGCCCCGCCACACGACCCTCCCTTCATCGGGATGCAGGAAGCCGCCTAAAAGCTTGAGGAGGGTGGTTTTGCCGCACCCCGAAGGACCGACAACAGCTATAAAATCGCCGCCGGCTGCGGAAAGGGTGAAATTGAGAATCACCCGCCCTACTTCTGCCTGGCCCTCGACTCCTTGGCCCTCAACGTCCTCCATACCTTCTGTACCAAGGGCCGCCTTTGACCTCCGGGGCCTATGCTGGTAACCAAATGAAACCTGCTCGGCCTGCAGCAGCGGAGGCCCGCTTATAGACTGCCCTGCTTTGCTCTCCAGCTCTACCGCTGCGATCGCCGGCTTTTTTTTTGCTTCCCTCATCGGCTCATCCCCCATTTTCTGACGGTAGCCCGCTCGAGAGATTCAAACAGCAGCTCCTCACACAACACACCAATTACCATTATAAGCAGTATTCCCGCAAATAGGCCGCTGGTATCCATAAATACCCGCTGCTGGAAGAGGTACCACCCCAGCCCGCCGCCGCCTCCGGCGGCGCCGAACACCATTTCCGCGGCAATTAACGCCCGCCAGGCCCTGGCCCAGCCGATTCGCAGCCCTGCAATAAGATAGGGCAAGGTCGATGGCAAAATCAAATGGGCCATTGTCTGCAGAGGGCCCAGCCGGTAATTTCGGCTTACATCGTACAGATGCTCCGGCACCGCTCGGATTCCTCCGGTAAGATTGGTGGTCAGGGGCCAGATGACCGAGTGCACGATAATGAGCAGTACCGCCGTCCGGCCGGTACCGGCCCAGATAATTACCAGGGGCAGCAGGGCGATTCCCGGCAGGGGATGCAAAAAGGCCACCGCCGAATCGACTATTCGTGCCCCCCTCCCGCCGCTGGTCCATACCACAGCACTTAGCAGCAGGGCCCCGAATATGCCCAGAGCAAGCCCCTCAAAGATTATCAAAAGCGAAAATCCGATCCTCCGCGACAGGACTCCGCTGCCCAGGTCGCTCCAGAGAGATCCTGCCACTTCGCTCACCGGCGGCAGCAGGAGGGGCGAGACACCGCTTAGCCGCGCGGTCAGCTCCCAGACCGCCAGCACCCCCAGCATAAAGAGAAGGTGACCCAGCCACCGGCGCCGCCCGTTATTCTCTCCATGCCGGCGTCGCCCCCTTCCTTCATTTTCCATTGGAACCTGCGGTCCCCGCCGCTCCGGCAAGGCACTCACTCAGCACATCCCCGGCGGTAAAGGAACTCTCCAGATACCCCTGGTCCGACATAAACCCAATGAATCCTTCAAGACCCAGCACCCGCTGGGAGTAGACCAGGCCCTCCCAGTCAAGATACCCCGCCAGTGTATCCTCGCCGAGGCCGTATTCTTCACTCAGCAGCTCCGCTACTTCAGCCCGGTGGCTCTGCATATACTCAATAGACCGTGCCAGCGAACGCCGCAGGGCCGAAACCGCCTCCGGGGCACCCTCGGAAAGAGAATCCCTTACCACACCGACAATGAAGGTAAAATCTCCGCCCATCGCCTCACGGCCCGATACAACCATATGCATCCCCTCCGCCGCCAGCTCCTCCATCAGATAGGGGGGGCTGGTAAAATGGGCGCTGATATCCCCGCGTCCGAAGAGGGCGCTCATCCCGTCGGGGTGGTTCATGGTGACCAGATTTTCATCCAGCCCCTGGGCATCTCCCAGCTGCCGCTCACAGGCCATGGACAGCAGAATATGCTGAATACTCCCCGGCTGGGGAAGGGCGATCCGATCTTCAGGCCCGAAATCTTCCAGACTCCGCACATCCTCCCTCCAGCTCACCAGCCCCAGGGGCGCCTCCGACAGCCCCGTAAAAATACGCCACTCCATCCCCCGGTCATAACCGATCAGAAAAGGGGGAATCCCCATAAACCCGGCATCCAGCCGTCCGGCCAGCATCGCCTCCCGTATCGCAGCGGTATTTCCCAACCGGCTCCATTTCACCTCATATTCCGGCAGCTCCGACTCCAGAAACCCCTTTGCCCGCATCACCTGCAGGGGGGCATAGGCTAAACCGTATTGCTCGGCGAGGAGCAGTGTTTTTTTACTCTTTTTTTGCAGATGCTCTTCTGATGAGCGGTGGTCGGACTCGGAAGAGGATTCGGGGCCGCCGCAGTTTACCGCCGACAGCAGAACAAGTAGTAAAGTTGTTATCTGAATTAATCGCATGGAACAGTGCTCCAAAAGGTTCGTGATAATGTACACAGTATAGCAATCTTGTGTTCAAAAGGGTAGAGAAGATTCCAGCATATACCCCGCTCCCCACCGGTTCAACAGGTACCGGGGAGTAGAGGGGTCAGGCTCTATTTTCGCCCGTAGTCTTCTTATATGGACCCGGACTGTTTTCGGCCCGTCCGAGGGCGGGTCATCCTGCCATATATGCTCAATGATTGTATCAGTGTGCACATAGCGCCCCCCGTTTTCAGCCAGCAGCAGCAGTATATCCAGCTCAATCGGGGTTAGTTCAACAGGCCGGCCCTCCCGGCTCACCCTCCGCCCTTCAAAATCCAGCAATAGATCGCCGCATTGATACGTGCCGAGTGCACCTCTTTTGCCGGGTTTTACACGTTTCAGCACATGTTCTACCCGTACCGCAAGTTCCCGCGGATCAACCGGTTTGCGCAGATACTCCTCCGCCCCCACTTCAAAGCCCTTAATTACGTCCGAGGGGAGGTCCCGAGAGGAGATCATAATAAAGGCCTGATCACGACGGCGAAACTCTTCGGCAATTTGATACCCGTCTATATCCGGCAGCACAATATCCAGCAGCACGATATCGTAGATACCGCTCTTGGTCCCGCTCTTTACATACTCGAGGGCGCTCTCTCCGCTCTCCGCCGAGTCAATATGAATTTTGTCACCAAAATGCCGGGTCAACACTTCTTCCATCTTCAGCCGGGTGCTAAGATCATCCTCGACTATCAGCACACTGTAGGTCATACGCACCTCCGGGATTGTTCCTCTACACACGCTGAAACCTCATGAAAAGTTCTGATAGCACGAAGACTTTGGGGGACTGAACCATTCCGCACATGGTAGTCAAGAAGGGCGGCGATTCTAAAACAATTCTCCCCGGAGGGAAGTTCGACAAGGGTACTGCTAAAGCTTTTCAGTCGGTGGCTCACCCGGCCGGCTTCAGCAAAATTGCCCCCCTCCACACACTCCCTTAGGTAGTCCAGTTGGGAGGGAAGATCGGCAATCTGCTTATGTAGAAGCGGCATTATCTTCTCTGTCACAGACCCGGCCACTTGAGGAAGTTTCTTTTCTGAATTCTGTATTTCCGTAGACTGCATTTCCGTATAAGGCAGAAAAGCTTCGAACACACGTTGAATAGCATCCCCCTGCACCGGTTTGCTGAGGTAGCCGTCGAACACCGTTTCCATCCCCGTCTGTTTGTTTTCTTTGGAGGTATACGCCGTTACCGCGACCACCGGAACATCCCCCACTGCATCATTTCGCGAGCGTATGCGCTCTGCTACTTCCGGTCCCTCCATATAGGGCATGCTGCAATCAAGCAATATCAGGTCTATCCGTTGTTCCGAGAGCTTTTTCAGTGCTTCCGCCCCTGAGCCCACCAGTACCGGAGCGGCACCGCGGCTCTTCACTAAATCACCGATTACAATTCTGTTTATCTCATCGTCATCCACTACCAGTACGGTACCCATATACTCTCTTTCCCTGGAATCCGGGTTCTGAGGGGGATTCACCCCGGATACAAGGGGAAAGGAGAGGGTAAAAGAGAACACACTTCCCCTGTCGGGACTGCTTACAAGCTCTATCTCTCCCCCGAACAGATGCACAAGTTCCCGGGCGATAGCCAGGCCGAGGCCGCTCCCCCTCTCTTTTTTCATCTGTGAGGTATCAACCTGCACAAATTTACCGAAGATTTTCTCCTGCTGCTGCGGTGATATCCCAATACCACTGTCCTCCACCTGAAACAGACACGAGAATGACTCCGCGCCCTTCGACACAAGGCTGCACTCCAGACGCACCGCTCCGCTGTCGGTAAACTTCACAGCGTTGTTCAGCAGGTTGATCAAAATTTGCTGCAATCGTATAGGGTCGCTTAGGGTATAAGCGGGAATGTCCTCGCCAATTGAATAGAAGAGTTCAATTCCCTTTTCTGCACTTTGGGGAATACTCATCTCCGCCACATCCGTGCATATCTTCCGAATACTGCAGACCTGTCGGTCGAGGCCCATACGCTTGTGTTCCATACGCGAAAAATCGAGCACATCATTTACACGGTCCATAAGCACAGAGCTGGAGTGCCCCATGATGCGTAAGTACTTCTGCTGAAGCTCTGTGGGTCCCGTTTTGTGGAGCAGCTCAATGCTGCCGAGTATTCCCCCCAGGGGTGTTTTCATTTCGTGGGAGATATTCGCTATAAAGTTGTCCTTTACCCGGTTTGCTTCTTCCAACTGTTCCTGTTTTTCACGATTTTCAGCATCCAGCATGCGAAGATCGTGCCGCATTACATCAACCGCATTGTAGAGCTCGGACAAAGGATGGTCGTGAGTAAGCTCCGGGACCTCCACCGAATAATCCCGGTCCCAGACAATAGTGCCGATTATTTCCAGCAAACGGCGGATATCCCGGGGCTGGTACACGTTAAAGTCCGGTACTTCACCGCTGCCCGAGATCTGCGCATGCACCCTGGAAAGGGCGTCCGTATAATCCCGGCATACATGAATTTTCTCGGCAAGCCCCGAC
>Ga0102938_10000813_pt1 | contig 23367 bp, 24 predicted proteins | sample SalPonR2_B_D2_MG_FD_84516 | JGI IMG/M metagenome (GOLD analysis project Ga0102938, IMG submission 84516) | Salt pond soil microbial communities from South San Francisco under conditions of wetland restoration - Salt Pond MetaG R2_B_D2_MG | ecosystem: Environmental > Aquatic > Marine >... | reverse complement strand
GGCCGGTCTCCTCGCGGACGTTGAACGACCCGCTCTCCTCGGCGTGGAACGGACACAGCCCGACCCAGTTGCGACCGACCCGCTTCAGCGCGACGTACTGCTGGATCGTGTCGACGATCGACACCGTCGACCGCAGCCGTTCGATGTCTTCGTCGACGATCCCCATGCCGTGGTCAATGTAGTGCCCCGACGGTCACACGGTGCCGGGCTGATCGTGGTTCCCGGAGACCCGGGCGTGGGAACCACGATGGCGTTCAGGACTCGGCGGCGATGATCGACTGTGCAGCCGACAGGCGGGCGATCGGCACCCGGAACGGCGAGCACGACACGTAGTCGAGCCCGGCGTTGTAGAAGAGGTCGATCGACTCGGGGTCGCCGCCGTGCTCGCCGCACACACCGAGCTTGAGATCCGGCTTCGTCGAGCGCCCACGCTCGGCGCCGATGCGCACGAGGTCGCCGACGCCGGTCTGGTCGATCGTGTCGAACGGGTTGCGCTTCAACAGCCCCTGCTCGAGATACTGCGGCATCATCCGGCTCTCGACGTCGTCACGGCTGAAGCCGAACGTGAGCTGGGTGAGGTCGTTGGTACCGAAGCTGAAGAAATCGGACACCTCGGCGATCTCGTCGGCCCGCAGCGCCGCTCGCGGCGTCTCGACCATCGTGCCGATGGTGATCTCCGGCTTCTTCTTCATACCGGCCAACGCCTCGTCGACCTCGGCCTGCACCCAGCTACGAGCGAGCGCCATCTCCTCACGGGTCACCGTGAGCGGGATCATGATCTCGACGATCGGCTTCTTGCCCATCTCCCGCAGTTTCGCCGCGGCCGACAACAGCGCCCGAGCCTGCATCGCATACAGCCCCGGCTTGAGCACACCGAGGCGGACGCCACGGGTACCGATCATCGGGTTGTGCTCGGCCCAGTGCTCGGCTGCCGCCAGCATTGCGGTGTCCTTCTTCGTGAGGCCCTTGGTGGCCTCCTTGATGCGCAACTCCTCGACCGAGGGGAGGAACTCGTGCAGCGGAGGGTCGAGCAGCCGGATCGTGACCGGCAGGCCGTCCATCGCGTCGAGAATCTCCATGAAGTCGGCTTCCTGCACGGCGCGCAGCTTCTCGAGCGCGGCCTCTTCCTGCTTCGGTGTGGAGGCGAGGATCATCTCGCGTACCACCGGCAGGCGATCCGGGGCGAGGAACATGTGCTCGGTGCGGCACAGCCCGATGCCCTCGGCGCCGAGCTCGCGAGCGTTGGCTGCGTCCTCGCCCGTGTCGGCATTGGCACGCACGCCGAGCTTGCCCTTGCGGACCTTGTCGGCCCACTTCAAGATGGTGGCGAACTCGGGCGGCGGGTCGGCGGCCTGCATCTCCATCGCTCCGAGCACCACCTCGCCGGTGGTTCCGTCGATCGAGATGACGTCGCCCTCTTCGACGACGATGTCGCCGTCGGGATCGGCCACGGTGAACTGCTTGCCCTTGATCCGCACCTCTTCGGCACCGACGATCGCGGGCGTGCCCCAACCGCGCGCCACCACCGCCGCGTGGCTGACGAGGCCGCCACGTGCGGTCAGGATGCCCTTCGAGGCCATCATCCCGTGGATGTCGTCGGGGCTGGTCTCGTTGCGCACGAGGATGACGTCTTCGCCACGTTCCTGCGCCGCGGCTGCCTCGTCGGCCGTGAAGTAGACGGCACCTACTGCTGCACCGGGCGACGCGCCGAGACCCTTTGCGAGTCGCTTGCCCGTCGTGGCGAACTGCGGGTGCAACACGGCATCGAGATGCTCTGCCGACACACGCGTGATTGCTTCTTCACGCGTGATCTTCCAGCGCTTGTCGCCGGTACCGGTGCCCTTGGTCATGTCGACGGCCATCTTCAGCGCCGCGGCACCCGTGCGCTTGCCGATGCGGGTCTGCAGCATCCAGAGCTTGCCCTGCTCGATGGTGAACTCGGTGTCGCACATGTCGGTGTAGTGCTGTTCGAGCCGCTTGAAGATGTCGAGCAGATCGGCGTGGATGACCGGGAAGTGCTTCTTCATGTGGTCGAGGTCTTCGGTGTTGCGGATGCCCGCCACCACGTCCTCGCCCTGTGCGTTCACCAGGAAGTCGCCGTACGGCTTGTTGTCGCCGGTGGCGGCGTTGCGGGTGAAGCCGACGCCGGTGCCGGAGTTGTCGTCCCGGTTGCCGAACACCATGGTCTGCACGTTGACGGCGGTGCCGAGCTCGTGGTCGATCTTCTCACGCACCCGATACGCGATCGCCCGGGCACCGTTCCAGCTCCTGAACACCGCTTCGACAGCTCCGTCGAGCTGGTCGCGAGGCTTCTGTGGGAACGGCGAGCCGGTCGCCGACTCGACGATCGCCTTGTAGTCCTCGCAGAGTTCCTTGAGTGCATCGGCGGGAATGAGGTTGTCGAGCTTCGTCCCGGCCTTCTCCTTGGCCTCCTCGAGCGCCTCTTCGAACGGCTCGCCGTCGACGCCCAACACGATGCGGCCGTACATCGCGATGAAGCGACGGTACGAGTCGTAGGCGAAGCGCTCGTCGCTCGTCGAATGGGCCAATCCCGCGACGCTCTGGTCGTTGAGACCGAGGTTGAGCACGGTGTCCATCATCCCCGGCATCGAGAACTTGGCGCCCGACCGAACGCTGACCAGCAGCGGATCGTATGGGTCTCCGAGCTTGCGTCCCATGGCCTTCTCGAGCTTGAAGACCTGCTTCGCGATCTCCTCGTCGAGGCCCTCGGGCCAACCACCGTGCATGTAGTCACGGCAGGCATCGGTGGAGATCGTGAAGCCCGGCGGCACCGGCAGCTTCAACACGCTGGTCATCTCGGCGAGATTGGCTCCCTTGCCTCCCAACAAGTCCTTGTACTCCATCGGAGGGCGGCGGTGCTTGTGATCGAAGGCGTAGACGTAGGGCACGTGGAGGGAGTCTACGACCACGACGGCGCTGCAGCTGAACCTTCTCGGAACGCTGTCCTTCGCGAGGCACGCCCGAGCAAAGGGTCGTATCCTTCGAGGTCGAATGTTCCGGCTGCTCGGCTTCCCCGTTCACGTGCGCCCCGGCTTCGTCATGTTCATGGTGCTGATCGTGGTGTTGTACGGCGACGTCTTCGGCCTCTGGCTCGCCGGTTCGCTCGCCGCGTTCACCCTGCTGCACGAACTCGGCCACGCCGTCGCCGCTCGCCGGACCGGCGCCGAGGCCGAGATCTCGCTGAACTTCCTCGCCGGCTACGCCTCCTACGTCCCCGTCCGGCCGCTGTCGCGAGCCGAGCAGATCGGCATCTCGTTCGCCGGCCCCGGAATCCAGATCGCTGTCAGCGTCGCGATCCTGCTCGCCCTCGGCGCCAGCCCGCTCGAGGTGCCGTCGTATGCGAACGACCCGGCCCTCCTCGCCATCTGGTGGGCGGGGCCGATCATCGGGGCGTTCAACCTCGTGCCGATCCTGCCGCTCGACGGCGGCAACATCCTCACGAGCGCGCTCGACCGCTTCGTGCCCGATCGCGCCGAGCGTCTCATGGTCTGGTTCTCGCTCGCAGCCACCGGAGCGTTCACGGTCTTCGCGCTGACCAACGACCGTTACCGCGGGTTCATCCTGGTGATCGGCTTCCTGCTCGTGACGCAGTTGCAGATGCTCGGTTCGTCGAAGCCGGCCACCTCGCCCTGGCACGACGCCGACGAGGCCCTCGCGGCCGGCAAGCCCGCCAAGGCCCGCCGGGTCCTGGTGTCGGCGCTGAGCCACCACCGACCCGATCGTCCGCCGCCACCGGTCACCCTCTCGCTGGAGCAGACGCGGGCACTGATCGATCTCCTGCCGGAACCGTGGCCCTCCGGCGACCCGTGGAATGAGTACATCCTCGCCAACCAGTTGATGCGACTCGGCCGGTTCGAAGACGCCGCTCACTACGCGGCCGAGGGCTACGCCCGCCACCCGCACACGCTCGCAGCGGCCACGGTCGCCCGTGCCGCCGGAGCCCTCGGCGATCAGGCCACGGCGATCGGCTGGCTGCACACCGCGGCCGAGGCCGGTACCTCGCCGTCCGGTCTGGCGTCGATCATCGACTCGTCACCGGAACTCATCGGCGTCCGCCAGCATCCCGACGTAGTCTCGATCCGTCGCGACATCGCCGCCGCCCACGCTCTCTGACGGCTGTTCCGGCCGGGCCCACCACACCAGATCGGCCCCACCAACCCGAAACCTTGCGCCAGCGTTGCGCTCAGCGCAACAGCGGCGCGCCATTTCGGGTGTGGGCGCGCGTATTCGGGTGTGGGCGCTCAGGGTCGGGCGAGGTGCGCCGGAGGCCGGCCGATGTCGTGGTTGCGCTTGACCATCGCCAGTGCGAGATCGCCCCTCGGCGACACACTCGTGATCGTTCCGGCCTCGGCGCCGTCCACGACCACCGGATCGCCCACGACGGCGCCCTCGGCGATGTCGACGACGCGCAGCGACTTCGGGGCGTCGGCGCCGCGACTGTCCATGCGTTCGACCAGCTCCTGGCCCGGGTAGCACCCCTTCGTGAAGTTCACCGACACCGGGACCACACCGGTCACCGCCGGGATCGTCTCGCCCGGCACGATCTCGAAGCCCATCCGCGGCCATCCGGCAGCGACACGCGCTGCCTCGTGGTCGGACGACGGCTCGGGCGTTGCCGCCGATTCCACCGACACGTCGGCCTGCACCCGGATCTTGAAGCGGTTCAGCCGGGCCGCCAACGCGTCGCCGAACCCGGCATCGACGTCGAAGTCGTACCGGTCGTCATCGCTGCGCGTCACCCTCGCGAGCGATTCGACCTTGCCGGTCGGCTCGAGCACCAGCGTCCAGGTGGTCGCGCCGACCTCGAGGCCGTTCAGATCCTGGGCCACCTGGGACTGCAGGTACGAGAGCGCGTCGGGGCCCTCCACGATCACGTGGTCGCGGGCGGATGCGTCGATGGCGGCAGGATCGGGGATCACTCCCCCAGTCTGCCGTGGCACACTGCGAACGTCATGACCTACGACGACGACACCGGCGACAACAGGATCCAGGACCTCGCGACACGTGCGGTCGACAGCCTGCTCACACTCGTCCGACGCGGCACACGCCTGGCCGTCGGCACGTTGCTGTTCGTGGGGGTGATCTGCGTTGGCGGCTTCGCGTTGGGCATCGCCGCACTGTCCGACGGCATCGAGACCGTGTGGATCATCTTCGGCGGATTCGCCGCGTTCCTCGCGATCGGATCGGTCGTGCTCGCGATGTTCCGGTTGTGGGCGATCACGAAGATGAGCAGCGAGCTGGTCCTCGAAGTCGAACGTCTCATCACCGGTGACTCGCGCTCCGAACGGGTCGTGGTCGAGACCGTCGAGGCGAGCGACGACGTGCAGGACCAGAGCGCACTGGTCATGTCGCGACAGTTCTTCACCATGAGCAACACCGTCGGCACCACCGGCCAGTTCGGTGCACTGGCCCTCGCCCTCAGGTCGGTGACCACCTTCCCGTTGCTGATCCTGTTGGCCACCGTGATCACGATCGGCTTCGCCGGACTGAGCCTGCTCTTCCTGCTCGGCATCGTGCTCTGATCACACCGTGGTCCCGACGACCTGGACGCAGGGAACCGGGGGCCGCGGTCAGGCAGGGGTGCCGGAATCGCGGCGAGCTGCCGTCATCCGGCGAGCTGCGGGGATCGCTGCGAGCAGGGCTGCGGCCTTGTTGCGGCACTCGAGGTCTTCGTCGTCGGGCACGGAGTCGGCAACGATGCCGGCGCCGGCCTGCAGGCTGGCGGTGGACCCGTCACCGGTGACGAACATCGTGCGGATGGCGATCGCGGTGTCGAGATTGCCCGACCAGTCGACGTAGCCGACGACCCCGGCATAGGGCCCACGCTTGACCGGCTCGAGCGAGTCGATGATCTCCATCGCCCGCACCTTCGGCGCACCGGAGACCGTGCCGGCGGGCAGGGTGGCGCGCAGCACGTCGATCGGCCCCAGACCATCACGGAGCTGGCCTGACACCTGCGACGTCATGTGCATCACATGGCTGTAGCGCTCGAGCGTCATCAGTTCGTCGACGGTGACCGAACCGAACTCGGCGACTCGGCCGACGTCGTTGCGGGCGAGGTCGACCAGCATCACGTGCTCCGCCCGCTCCTTGGGGTGCTCGATCAGCTCGGCAGCCATCATCCGATCGTGCTCGTCGGTGCGGCCCCTGCGGCGCGTCCCGGCGATCGGCCGTGACACCACCGTGCGTCCGAGCAGCTGCACCATCGGCTCGGGAGACGACCCGACGATCGTGAGCTCCGGATGACGCACGTAGTACATGTACGGCGACGGGTTGACCTGACGAAGCACCCGGTAGACGTCGAAGGGGTCGGCGTCGAGATCGAGGTCGTAACGCTGGGCGAGCACCACCTGGAAGATGTCGCCCGCGACCACGTGTTCCTTGGCCACCTCGACCGCCCGTTGGTACATCGCGTTCGGCATCGACGAGTCGAGTTCGGGGAGCACGTCGTCGGCCGACGGCGGCTCGACCGGCGTGTACGGCAGTGGCTGCGCGAGATCGGCAACGGCGTCGCGGACGCGTTCGACGGCGGCGTCGTACGCCGCGTCGAGCTGCGCTGGGTCGAGCCCGAGCGTCGGCACGCTCTCGATCAGGTACACCCGTTGGCGCCAGTGGTCGAACGCGGCGAGCGAACCGATCACCGACATCACGGCATCGGGATACCCCCGGTCGTCGGCAGGGATGTGGGGCAGGTGCTCGACCTCACGGATGACGTCGTAGCCGAGGAAGCCCATGATGCCGCCGTGCAGCGGGGGCAGGTCGTCGAACTGTGGGCTGGTGTATTCGCCGAGCAACGCCTCGAGCGCAGCGAGCATCCCCTGGTCGGTGGGGATCCCATCGGGCAGCGCTCCGTCGAGCTCCACGATGCCATCGCGCAGCACCAGCATCGCCGACGGGTTGCGACCGACGAACGAGAACCGCGCCCACCGCTCGGCACCCTCGACCGATTCGAGCAGGAATCCGGGTCCGTCGCCGACGAGCTTGACGTAGGCAGCGACCGGCGTCTCGAGATCGGCGAGGAGTTCGGTCCACACCGGCACGACGGTGTGCTCGGCTGCGTGACGACGGAACTCCTCCCGCGATGGCTGGAATCTCACCGCTCGGTCACGCTTCCGGACCGAAGGAGCGGAAGAAGCAGCTGCGGGCGCCCGTGTGACAGGCGCCGCCTCCCTCCTGTTCGACCTTGAACAGCAGGGCGTCGGCGTCGCAGTCGTAGTACGCCGAGCGCACGAACTGGCGGTCGCCGCTGGTGTCGCCCTTGCGCCACAGCTCCTGGCGGCTCCTCGACCAGTAGACCATGCGTCCCTCGTCGAGCGTCATCTGCAGCGACTCGGCGTTCATCCACGCCAGCATCAGGACCTCACCGTTGTCGACGTCCTGAGCAATCGCAGCCACCAGACCGTGGTCGTCGTACTTGATTCGCGCCAGTTGCTCGTCGGTTGCGTCGATCGTGGTCCGCATCGGGCCAGCCTACGGTGAGTGCCTGCGGCCGGATCGATCGATTCGAAGAGAGTGAACACACTCGAAATGGCGGTGGCTGACGCCGCGGACTTTGTAGCGTGGTCGGCCATGCGTCTCTCTCGCTCCACCTGGCTGGTCGGCGGCTGCCTGCTCGCCTCCGCCTGCAGCCAGGCCGCTGCCATCCAGCCTGGTGCAGCTGAGCCCGACGATGCAGCGGACACAGTCGTCGAGACGACCGTTCCGGCAGAGGTGTCCACGTCGTCGAGCAGCGCTCCGACCAGCTCGACGTCGTCCACGACGACCACGGTGCCGGGGCCCGACGTCTACGACCCGGCCTGCGTCGTGACGGTCGAACCGGGTGACTCGCTCGGCGCGATCGCCAGCGCCGAAGCCGACGAGATCGTCACGGTCGCATCGATCCAGGCCGAGAACGGGCTTCCCGACGAACTGATCGTTCCCGGCCAGTTGCTCGACGTGTGCATCGACAACGGTCTCGACGACATCACCGGCGAACAGCGCCTCGAACGCAACGCCGCCGTGGTCGCCGCCGAGACCTTCGTCTCGGTCACCGCCCAGCAGACCAAGCTCAACGAGCTCCTCGTGCCGTACGGCTTTCCCGAGATGCCCGTCGACGGCGTGTCCGGCCCGATCACCCGGCGAGCGCTCTGCGCCAGTCGGCTGGCGCTCGGTCTGCCCGTCAATCGGTCCGACATGCTGGCCGGCAGCGACGAGGAGCAGCTGCTGATGGCCACCACCGAGCTGCCCGTGCCGCCCAACGTCGGCACCGACGGCCGTTGGATCTTCATCGACGCCACCTGTCAGATCCTGCTGACCGGCGAAGGCCCGGACCGCCTGGTCAACGTGTTCGCGACCTCCACCGGCGAGCCAGGGTACGAGACCCGCCTCCAGGAACGGACCCGAGCGTTCCGGTTCGATCCCGCCCTCGACAACGACGGCTGGCACGACTCGTCCGACTATCCGGTACCGGAGGACAATCCGCTCAACGGCAACATGTACAAGCCGTTGTACTTCGACAACGGTCAGGCGATCCACGGCGCCAACAACGTGCCGACGAGCCCGCAGAGCAAGGGGTGCGCCCGCCTCAAGCCCGGCGATCAGGACCGGCTGATCTCGTGGCTCGGCCTCGACGACATCCAGGTCGCCATGTACGGCAAGGATCGCATCGGCGCCACCGTCACGGTCCGCGGCGCCTACGAACTCGGCTGATCGGCGACGAGTTCGGACACCTGTGTCGCGACCCTCGGCGCCGGCCGAGGCCGGCGTGTTACAGGTACAGCCCGGTCGAGGCCTCGATGCGCTCGGCGGCGACCGCGTGCAGCTCGCGTTCGCGCAGCATCACGTAGTCCTCGCCCTGCACTTCGACCTCGTAGCGGTCCTCGGGGCTGAACAGCACCTTGTCGCCGATCTCGCACGATCGCACGTTCTGGCCCTGGGCCACCACGGTGGCCCAGATGAGCCGCTTCGACACCTGGGCGGTGGCGGGGATCACGATGCCGCCGGACGACTTGCGCTCACCCGCTTTCTCGGAGATGCGCACGAGCACGCGGTCGTTGAGCATCTTGATCGGGAGCTTGTCGTCGTCGACCGCCATCGACGCAAGGGTACCGTCGGATCCCATGAGCGAATCCGGCGACATCACGCACCGAACGTTCGAGTTCGACTCGCCCGACGGCACCCGCCTCATCGGCGATCTCGCCGTTCCGAACGCCGTCTGCAGTGCTGCGGTGGTCTGCCATCCGCACCCTCGGTACGGCGGCAACCGCTTCGACGCCGTCGTCACCGCGCTCTACCGCGCTCTGCCCGCGTCCGGGATCGCCACGCTGCGCTTCGACTTCCGCTCCCAGTTCAGCGACGGTGTCGGTGAAGCACTCGACGCTCTGGCGGCGATCGACGAGCTCGTTGCTGCGGCACCCGACGTGCCACTGGCGCTCCTCGGCTATTCGTTCGGCGCGTGGATCGCGCTCGGGCTCGACGACGGCCGCATCGACGCCTTGGTCGCCGTTGCTCCCCCGCTGTCGGTGATGTCGGCGACGCCCGCGCCGCGCGTCGCGACCCTGGTACTCACGCCGGCCCACGACCAGTTCAGCCCGCCGGGCGCGATCGAACCGATCATCGACGATTGGCGGACACGCGGCTCGGCCCACGTCGAGTTCGAGGTGGTCGAGATGTCCGACCACTTCCTCTCCGGTCGCACCGCCGCCGTCGCCGATCGCGCGGCGAGCTGGCTCAGCGGGCGACCGCTGCTTCCATCTCCTCTTTGACCTCGTCGGTGAGCAACGGAATCACGTCGATTGCGCCGAAGTTCTGTTCCACCTGGCTCACTTTCGACGCGCCGGTGATCACGGACGACACGTGCGGGTTCTTCGTGCACCACGCCAGCGCGAGCTGCGCCATGGTGCAGCCGAGACGGTCGGCGATCGGGCGCAGCTTCTCCACCCGCTCGATCGCTTCGGCATCGGTGAGCCGACCCGCGAGCCATTCGTAGCCGTCGAGCGCCGCGCGCGAATCGTCGGGGATGCCGTCTTTGTACTTGCCCGTGAGCAGGCCCGACGCGAGCGGGCTCCAGATGGTGTTGCCGTAGTTGAACTCGGCGTTGATGCGGGCGTACTCCTTCTCGACCTTGCGGCGCTCGAGGAGGTTGTACTGGCTCTGTTCGGTGACGGGCCGATGCAGGTGGTGGCGGTCGGCGATGTCGATGGCGGCACGGATCTCGTCGGCCGACCACTCGCTGGTGCCCCAGTAGAGAGCCTTGCCGGCGGTGATGATGTCGTTCATCGCCCGGACCGTCTCCTCGATCGGGGTGTCCGGGTCGGAGCGGTGGCAGTACAGCACGTCGACGAAATCGAGCCCGAACCGCTCGAGCGAGCCGTCGACGGCGTGCATCAGGTATTTGCGGTTGAGCGTGTTGTTCATGTTCGGGGTGCCCTTGTGCAGTCCCCAGAAGACCTTCGTGGTGACGACGTACGACCAGCGCGGCCATCCGAGCTCGCGCAGCACCTCTCCCATGATCGTCTCGCTCTTGCCGCCGGCGTATGCCTCGGCGTTGTCGAAGAAATTGCAGCCGGCATCGCCGGCCGCGGCCATGCAGTCGAGGGCAAGGTTGTTGTCGAGCTGGGTGTCGAAGGTGACCCAGCTGCCGAACGACAGCACGCTCACCTTGAGTCCGGTGTTGCCGAGACGACGGTATTCCATGTTGGGATTCACTGCAGGGGTAGCCATGTCGGCGACCCTACCCAGCGACCGCGTCGTCAACCGGATCGGGTCGGACGACGCAGGCGGTGACGTCGGCGCCGTGGGCCCCGACCGATCCGGCCCGGTCGATCAGAGCGGGCTGATGCCGGCGGCTCGATCGCGTGCGATCTGCTCCTCCATCAGGTCGAGCACCGGGCCTCTCACGGCGCTCACGGTTCGGGCGTAGGCGGAGGGGTCGAGTGTGGCGGCGAGTTCTGCGGCCACGGCCACGGTCCGCTCGAGTCCCTGACCCTCGGGCACCACCTCGTCGAGGAAGCCGACGTCGACCGCGTCGCGGGGCGTGGTGATGCGGGCGTTCGCGAGGGCCCGCTGCAGGTGACGCTTGCTGAGCCGGTCGGCGGCGATGGTCAGCGCCCAGTCGGGCAGCACCATCTTGATCGCCACCTCGTTGAGGCCGACCTTCGCGTCGACGTCGTCGGCGATGCGCACGTCGCAGCCGAGCAGCACCAGGGCGCCGGCGGCCAGCGCGTGGCCGGTGCTCGCCGCGACCACCGGCAGCGACGACCCGTACAACCGGTGCACCAGCGCCCCGCCGTCGGCGACCAGGTCGATGATCGCCGACATGTCATCGCCGAACATCACCCCGAGGTCGAAGCCGGCGGAGAACCTCCCCGGCCGACCGTGCAGTACCAACGCCCGGACGTCGTCGTCGCCCTCGGCCTCGTCGAGCGCTGCGTTGATCGCTGCGATCATGTCGAACGACAGCGCGTTCGCTTTGCCGTCGTCGAGATGCACGATCAGCACCCCGTCGCCTCGTTCGGTCGTGACTGCTTCAGAACTCATCCGCCAGAACCTAGGCGACGATGCGATGACGCCTGGGGTCTGACCCCTGGCGTGATCAGCCGGCGGGACGGACGTGGATGCCGGCGGCCGACATCTCGGCCTTGGCGTCGGCGACGGTGTGTTCGCGGAAGTGGAAGATCGACGCTGCGAGCACGGCATCGGCCCGGCCGACCGCGACCCCCTCGACCAGATGGTCGATCGTGCCCACCCCACCGCTGGCGATCACCGGCACGGTGACGGCGTCGACGATCGCCTGCGTGAGGTCGAGATCGAAGCCCTCCCGGGTGCCGTCGCGGTCCATCGAGGTCAGCAGGATCTCGCCCGCCCCGCGTCGCACCGCTTCCTGAGCCCACTCGATGGCGTCGATCCCGGTCGGTGTGCGACCACCGTGGAGGTAGACCTCCCAACCGTTGCCGGCCTGACGGCGCCCGTCGTCGACGCGCCGCTTCGCGTCGATCGCGCACACCACGCACTGGGCACCGAACTCGGTGGCGATCTCGGAGATCAACTCGGGACGCTCGACGGCGGCGGTGTTCACGCTCACCTTGTCGGCGCCGGCGCGCAGCATGCGCCGAGCGTCTTCCAGCGTACGGATCCCGCCACCGACGGTGAACGGGATGTAGACCTCGTCGGCGACGCGTCGCACCATCTCGACGGTCGTGTCCCGTTTGTCGCTCGACGCGGTGATGTCGAGGAAGACCAGCTCGTCGGCGCCCTCCAGGTCGTAGCGCGCCGCCAGCTCGACCGGGTCGCCGGCGTCTCGCAGGTCGACGAAGTTGGTTCCCTTGACGACGCGACCGTCGGTGACGTCGAGGCACGGGATCACTCGCGCGACCTTCACCGTGTCTCCATCCCGCCGGCGTCGAGCGTGGCGAGCGCATCGAGGGCCTCGACCACGCTGAAACGCCCTTCGTACACCGCCTTGCCGGTGATGATCCCCCCGAGGTTGTCGATCGTCGCGAGCGAGACGATGTCCGCGAGGCTCGACACGCCGCCGCTCGCGATCACCGGCGCACCGGCGACTTCGGCGGATCGCGCCAGGCCGACGGTGTCGGGACCGACGAGCATGCCGTCGCGGCCGATGTCGGTGATCACGAAGACCTCGGCGGTCGGGAACAGGGCGTAGGCGTTGTCGAGGCGGAGCCCGCTGCCCTCGGTCCAGCCGTGCACCGCGACCTCGCCGTCGCGGTGATCGAGGCCGACGGCGACCGGCACGACCTGCGAGGCCGATTCGACGAGCGACGGGTCGCTCACCGCTGCCGAGCCCATCACCACCCGTGCCACGCCGGCGTCGGAGAGTTCGCGTGCGTCGTCGAGCGACCGCACGCCACCGCCGGTCTGCACCTGCGCAGCTCCCTGCACCGCGGCGACGATCGCTGCGACGACGGGCCGGTTGATCGGATCACCGGAACGCGCGGCATCGAGGTCGACGACGTGGATCCATCGAGCGCCCGCCGCCATGAAGTCTCGAGCCACCGACACCGGATCGTCGCCGTACACGGTCTCGTCGGCATAGTCGCCCTGGCGCAAACGGACGACTCGCCCGCCGAGCAGGTCGATTGCCGGATACAGCTCGATCATCGAGTGCACACCTCCACGAAGTTGTGCAGCAACCGCAACCCGGGTCGGCTCGACTTCTCGGGATGGAACTGCACGGCGAACACATTGTCCGCGCGGAACGCGGCATTCAGCGTGGTGCCGTACTCGACGGTGGCCGACACCACTGCGGGATCGTCGGGAACACCGTGCAACGAGTGCACGAAGTACACGTACGGCTCGTCGCCGAGGTCACGCAGCATCGGTTCGGTCGGATCGACGACCTCGAGGCGGTTCCACTGCATCTGCGGGATCTTCGGCCCGGCCGGGATCCAGGTCACCGTGCCGGGGATGATGTCGAGCCCGGCGGCGTGTTCGTCCTCCTGCGACTTGGTGAACAACATCTGCATACCCACGCAGATGCCCAGGAACGGCCGGCCGGACGCGGCGGCCTCGTGGGCCGGCGTTTCGAGGCGGGCGGCGCGCAGTGCATCCATGCACGCCCCGAACGCACCGACCCCGGGCAGCACCACGCCGTCAGCATCGGCGATCAGGCCGGGATCGGCGGTCAGCCGCGCATCAGCGCCTTCGTGTTCGAGCGATTTCTGGGCCGAGTGGAGGTTGCCGATGCCGTAGTCGAGCACGGCGATGAGCGGCCGCGTCATCGCTCGGCTCCTTGGTGCCGGGGGTTCACAGCACACCCTTCGTCGACGGCACGCCACCGGCGTCGTCGATGCGCACCGCGTCGCGTAACGCGCGCCCCAACCCCTTGAACGTGGCTTCGATGATGTGGTGGACGTTGCGACCACGCACGAGTTCGACGTGCAACGTGATGTTGGCCGCCGTCGCGAACGAGGCAACGGCGTGTTCGGCGAGCTGCGGGTCGAACGCCGGCTGCCCCAGCGCCAGCGACTCGGGCATCGGCACGTGCCACTCGACCCACGGCCGACCGGACAGGTCGAGAGCGACGTCGATCAGGGCTTCGTCGAGCGGATACCGGCCGCTCGCGAATCGACGCACGCCGGCCTTGTCGTCGAGCGCCTCGCCGAAGGCCTCGCCGAGCGCAATGGCGACGTCCTCGACGGTGTGGTGGGTGTCGATGTGCAGATCGCCGGTGGCCTGGACGCGCAGGTCGAACCCACCGTGACGGCCGATCTGGTCGAGCATGTGGTCGTAGAACGGGATGCCGGTGGAGATGTCGGTGGTCCCCGATCCGTCGAGATCGATGTCGATCTCGATCGCTGTCTCCTTGGTAGAACGGCGGCGCTGGGCGCTGCGGCGGCGCATCGAGCTGTCGGGGTCGCTGTGGGTCATGACATCGCTCCGGTCGGGGTCGGCGCCAGCACGTCGGCGAGCGCGGTGAGGAACTCGGTGTTCTCGGCGGGCGTTCCGATCGTGACGCGCAGGCAGTCGTCGAGCCGGGGCCAGCTGGAACAGTCGCGGATCAGCACGCTGCGATCGACGAGCCCCTGCCACACCTCGCGACCCGTCGACGCTGCCGGCCGCACCCGGAACAGTACGAAGTTGGCCCCGCTCGGGAACACGTCCAGCGGGAGCTCGCGCATCGCGGCGATGATTCGGTTGCGTTCGGCGACGACGTGGTCGACGCGATCGTTCATGTCGTCGGAGAACCGCAATGCGAGCCGACCGGCGATCTGCTTGACGGCGTCGAGGTGGTACGGCAGCACCACCTTGTCGAGTTCGCCGACCAACCACGACGGCCCCACCAGGTATCCGAGGCGGGCGCCCGCCATCGACCAGGTCTTCGAGAACGTCCGGGTGACCACCAGCGGTCGGTCCTCGGCGACGAGGTCGAGTGCCGTCCAGTCGGCGAACTGCGCGTAGGCTTCGTCGACCACCACGAGACCCGGGGCCAGATCGAGCAGTTGACGTACCCGTTCGGCAGGTTCGACCAGCCCCGTCGGGTTGTTCGGCGAGGTCAGGAACACCACGTGCGGGCGATGCTCGGCCATCACGCGTTCGACCTCGGCCGGGTCGAGCGTGAAATCGGCCGCCCGCTCACCCTCGACGACCGTCGCCCCCGTCACCCGGGCGATCTGCGCGTGCATCTGGTACGTCGGCTCGAAGGTGGCCACGGTGCGGCCCGGCCCGGCATAGGCCAGCAGCACGGTCTGCAGCACCTCGTTCGAGCCGTTCGCGGCGAACACCTGCGACGGATCGACACCATGTGCGGCGGCGATCGCCTGACGGAGCTCGGTGGCCGCACGGTCCGGGTAGCGGTGCCAGTCGATGCGCGACACCTCGGCGGCGACGGCATCGCGGAATGCTGCCGGAGGTGGTTCCGGCGACTCGTTGGTGTTCAGCCGCACCCGCACGTCGACCTGGGCGGAGTGGTAGCCGTCGAGGGCGCGCAGGTCGTCACGGACGGGGATCACCGGGCGAAGTGTAGAGGGAGGGCACCGCAGGCTCCCGGTAGAGTTTGGAGACATGGCCGGATCCACCGAGTCGACGGCTGCGGAGCTGGCGGCGATCGCCGACAACGTGGCGCAGTACCGAAGCCGGGTCGCCGGGCTCGCCGAACCATGGATCGGCAGCGAACGAGACGACGTGGTCGCCGCGATCCACGAGGCCGAACGCCAGCTCCGCAACGCCGAACGAACCCTCAACCGGGCGATCAAGGTCTGCGACTGAGCAGACCGGCGGTCACGGCACGTCGAGTGACGGCGCTGCACGCGTCGACACCGAAAAAGCGGCGACGGCCCCTCGTGAGAAGGGCCGTCGCACGGTGCGAGGCCGGGAGGCGGATCCCAACCGTCGCAACAACCAGGTGGCGGGAACCTGGTTGAGGACAACTATACACCCGACGCCCCGAGCCACCTGCCACCGGTACCCTCGGGCCATGCGCTGCCTCGAGATCAAGCGTCAGATGACGGCTGACGACATCGTCAGCGTGTCGGAGCTGCTCGACGCCGCTGCTCGCGCCGACGGTCGCCGTCCCCTCTCCGACCACCTGTACCTCGACCTGGTCAACGGTGGCCTCGACGGCTTCACCGGATTCCTCGCCTCCGAGCCCGGCCACGACCACCCGGTCGCCTACGCCCAGATCTCGCGGGGCAACAACGCCCATGCATTCGAACTGGTCATCCACCCGCACCACCGTTACGAGATGGCCACGATCGGACCCGAGTTGATCGAAGCAGCACTCGATGTCGTGGCCAACGACGGTGGTGGTCGAGTCAACTGGTGGGTGTTCGAGCCGACGTCGGCCCACCAGGCCCTGGCCGACCAGGCGAGCATGCACCGCGGACGCACGCTGTACCAGATGCGGCGACCGCTGCCGGCCGACACGCCGGTCACGATCGACACGCGGCCGTTCGTGCCCGGTGCCGACGACGTCGAATGGCTCCGGGTGAACAACCAGGCGTTCGCGGACCATGGCGAACAGGGAGGCTGGACGATCGAGACCTTCTGCCAGCGCCAGCAGGAGCCGTGGTTCGATCCGGCCGGGTTCCGGGTGCTCGACGCCGCCACGGTCACCGCTGACTCCGCTGTCGACCACGTCGAAGTGGACGGCGACCGAGCCAACGGTGGCGCCGGGCCGATGGCCGGTTTCTGCTGGACCAAGGTGCATCCGCCGACCGACGACGAACCCGCGCTCGGTGAGATCTATGTGATCGCCGTCGACCCGGACTTCCACGGTCGCGGACTGGGCGCTCAGCTCACCCTGGCCGGTCTCGACCACCTCGCGGGCGCCGGCATCACGACCGCTCTGCTGTACGTCGACGCCGACAACTCCACCGCCGTGGCCATGTACGAACGGCTCGGCTTCACGATCCACTCGACGAACGCCGCATTCGTCGCCGACATCGCCCCGACAGGAGCCAGCCGAGCATGACCACGATCGAACACCGCCCGCGATCCGAGCACACGGAGCTGCCACGTTGGAGCGTCACCGACGTCCACGACTCACTCGACTCCAGGTCGTTCGCCGACGCCCTCGAACGGGCGGGCGCCGACGCCGGCCGTCTCGTGGCACTGTTCGACGAGCTGTCCATTCGGGCAACACCGGCTCGGCCCGTGACCGCTGCCGACGGCACCACCGCCGACCGGATCCTCGCCACGTTGAACCGGGTCACCGACGACGTCAATCTGCTGCGCGTCTACGTGTACGCGACCGTGGCCACCGACTCACGCGACCAGCGCGCCCAGGCGGTGTTCAGCGAGGTCCGCCAGCTCGACGCCACACTGCGGCCCCTCTCGTCACGGCTCGCCGAGTGGGTGGCCGCACTCGGCGTCGACGAGCTCGCATCGGTCAGCACGATCGTTGCCGATCACGTCGGCCCACTGCGCCGTCTGGCCAGGCGCGTCGAGCACCAGATGAGCGAGCCCGAGGAGCATCTGGCGGCAGAGCTGTCGCTCACGGGCGCGTCGGCGTGGGGCCGGCTCCAGGCCGACGTCACCTCGCAGCTGACCGCCGAGGTCGACCTCCCCGACGGCCGCGCAACGCTGCCGATGCCCGCGGTCCGGGGCCTCGCCACCGATCCGGATCCGGATGTCCGTCGGGCTGCCTACGAGGCCGAACTGCGGATGTGGCCCAGCATCGAGGTGCCGGTTGCCGCCGCGATGAACGCCATCAAGGGCGAAGCGATCGCCCTCAACCGGCGGCGCAACTGGTCCTCGCCCGTCGATGCGTCACTCTTCGCGAACAGTGTGAGCCGGGCGACCTTCGATGCGATGCACGCTGCGGTCGTCGCGTCGTTGCCCGACCTGCGGCGCTGGATGCAGACCAAGGCCACCCTGCACGGACACCCTGCCGGGCAGGGTTTGCCCTGGTGGGACCTCGTCGCGCCGCTGCCGTCGGCGACGACGTCGGTGTCGTGGGACGACGGGATCGAGGTGGTGCGACGAGCGTTCGGCGACTACAGCACCAACCTCGAACAAGTGGTCGACCGGGCGCTCGACGAGGCCTGGATCGATGCCGAGCCACGCCCCGGCAAGTCCGGCGGAGCGTTCTGCGCGCCGTTCGTCGGTGACCGGTCGCTCGTCCTGTTGAACTGGGCCGGTTCGGCCGACTCCACCCAGACCACCGCTCACGAACTCGGTCACGCCTACCACAACACGACCCTGGCCGGCCGCACCGCCCTGCAGCGTCAACTGCCGATGGCGCTGGCCGAGACCGCCAGCATCTTCTGCGAGACGCTCGTGGTCGAGGCCGGGCTCGCACGACTCGACGGGCCGGAACGCCTCGCCCAACTCGACGTCGACCTGGTCGGCACCAACCAGGTGATCGTCGACATCCACTCGCGGTTCCTGTTCGAGTCCGATGTGTTCGAACGCCGTGCCCGACGGACCCTCAGCGCGTCCGAGCTGTGCGAGATGATGACCGCCGCCCAGGCCGAGGCGTACGGCGACGGCCTCGACCAGTCGACCGCGCATCCGTACATGTGGTTGCTCAAGCCGCACTACTACGGATCGCACTTCTACAACTGGCCCTACACCTATGGGCTCCTGTTCGGCCTCGGGCTGTTCGCCGAGTACCGCGCGGACCCCGAACGGTTCCGGGCCGGCTACGACGACCTGTTGTCGCGGGCCGGGATGGACACCGCCGAGGAACTGGGAGCAGCGTTCGGTCTCGACGTCACCGACGAAGCATTCTGGACCGCCAGCCTCGACGTCGTACGGGCCCGGATCGCCGACTACACGAGCCGTGCCGCCGACGTCACGCCGGCAGGCGCGACCTGACCCGTGACGACGCACCGATGAGCGCCACCCGCTACGACCACACCCGCGAGCAGCTCGCCGCCGTGCTCGACGGAGAGCCGCGCTATCGCCTCGATCAGCTGTGGGACGGCATGTACTCGCAACTGGCCGACCCTGCCGAGATCACCACCCTGCCCAAGTCGCTCCGGGCGCGCCTCGACCTGGAGCTGCCCACTGCGCTGTGTCCCGTCACCGAGTCGGTCAGCGATCGGGGCGACACGGTGAAGTTCCTGTGGGAGCTCGACGGCGGCGGCCGCATCGAGACGGTCCTGATGCTCTACGCCGACCGGGCGACGGTGTGCGTGAGCAGCCAGGCGGGTTGCGCGATGGCCTGCGGGTTCTGTGCCACCGGTCAGGCCGGTTTCACACGGCACCTCACCGTCGGCGAGATCGTCGAACAGGTCGTGCGGGCGTCGCAGCGCGCCAAACAGCTCGAGCGGCGCGTCAGCAACATCGTGTTCATGGGAATGGGCGAGCCGATGGCCAATCTCGACAGGGTGTGGTCCGCCACCGAGCGGTTCCACGCCGATCTGGGTCTCTCGGCGCGGCACATCACCATCTCGACCGTCGGCATCATCCCCGGCATCCGCTCGCTCGCCGAGCGGCCGCTGCCGGTGAACCTGGCGGTGTCGCTGCACGCTGCGAACGACGCGTCCCGCGACGAGCTGGTGCCGATCAACCGCCGCTACCCCATCGCCGCGCTGATGGATGCGTGCGAGGACTATCTCGACGCCAAACATCGCCGGATCAGCTTCGAATGGGCGATGATCGACGGCGTCAACGATCGCGACAGCGATGCCGACGAGCTGGCCACACTGTGCCGACGCCTGAGCCCGCACGCCCACGTGAACCTGATCCCGCTGAACCCGACCCCCGGCTACCCCACCACCGGAACGCCGCTGCGCCGCGTCGAGGCCTTCCGCGATCAGCTCGAGTCGCTCGGGGCGAACGCCACCGTACGCCGCAACCGCGGGACCGACATCGACGCCGCGTGCGGCCAGCTCGCCGCCGGCCAACCGGTCACCGTCACCCTCAAGCCGTAACGTTTGGTGTCAGACACCAAACGTTACATCCGGGGTCATGTGGGGTCGACGTAGCCGGGGTTGGCGACCGCCAGCTTGTCGGCCACCATCTCCGAGAGCAGGTCCCGGAGTTCGTCGGAGCGACCCTCGAAGCGGCGTTCGCGGATCGCAGCGGCCAGTTCGGTGTCGTCGGCGACGCCCAGACGGGCGAGGCGCTCCTCGTGAGTTCGCTGCTGCCCCGGACCGAGTTCGATCTCCCGCTCGACCATTGCGAGCACGTTTGCCGCGACCCGGGCATGGAACCGCAGCCTGCCCTCCGTGGCCGGGATCACCTCGCGGTCGATCCACTCACGCACCGATTCGAGGAGCTCGATCGCGTTCGGGGCGTCGTGGGGAACCCCCATGTCACCACCGCCCTTCGAGCGAGCGCAGCAGGTCGTACTCGTTCTCGCACACTCGCCTTCCGATCGCTGCGAGCTCGTGGCTGCGCGACGCACCGTCGAGGTGCACGCTCGCCTGCAGGATGCACATGATCGCCCATTTCCAGGTGCCGAGCACCTCCCACCAGTGCACGACCACCGGATCGACCGTCTCGCCCGAGGCAGCCTCGTACGCGGCGAACAGTTCGTCGTACTCACCGAGGCCGGCCACCGGCGGGCGACCCCCGAACCGCCACGCCTTCACGCACAGCCAGCCGAGGTCCTCCATCGGGTCGCCGAGGTGTGCGAGCTCCCAGTCGATCACGGCGCGCAGCCCGTCGGGGCCGACGATGACGTTGCCGAGCCGGAAGTCTCCGTGCACCACGCACGTACGACTCGAAGCGGGTCGGGTGTCGACGAGCCAGTTGCGGACCAGCTCGAGCACCGGATGGGGCCGCCCGAGCGAGTCCAGCACCTCGGTGTAGTAACCGAGTTGGTCGGTCGCTTCCAGACCATCGAGCTCGTGGGGGTCGAGCGCGTGGATTCTTGCCAGGGCCCGACCGAAGTCGCCGGCCAGTCGGGACCGCGCGGTCGCGTAGTCGTCGTCACGTTGGATCTTTCGGGCAATCGTCTCGCCCTCGATCGCTTCGAGCACCATGAACGCCATGCCGTCGTCGCGGCGCCGAGCATCGAGCAGCTCCGGCACGGGAACACCCCCACGCCGAGCAGCTCGCACGACGGCCGCCTCGAGCAGCATGTCGCGCTGGTCCCCGGAGCGTTGCCGCTGCAAGATCAGTGCTCGACCGTCGGCGGTGAACCGCCACGTCTCGCGTGATGCTCCACCCGAGAGCCGGTGGAGGTCGTGGATCTCGGCGCCACCGAGCAGCTGCGACAGCATCATCGAGAGCTCGGTGCCGACGGCGGAGGTCCCCATCGGGCTCAGGTTAGGTCCGCGTGCGGTGCACCTCAGCAACCGGCGGCGCGTACCGACGGCGTCGGGTTCACCGCGAGGCCGCCCCCGGGGTGGATCTCGAAGTGGAGGTGCGGGGTGCCGGTGGCGTTGCCGGTGTCGCCGTTGTAGCCGATCACCTCGCCCTGGGTGACGCGACGACTGGCGCCCTCGTAGCCCGAGAAGTGGGCGTAGTAGTAGCGGTTGCCGTTGTCACCGACCAGCGAAGCGGCGTTGCCACCGAGCCGGTTCTGTTTGAAGTTGACCATGCCGCTGACGACGGCGTAGATGGGCACCCCGGTCGGGGCCAGCATGTCGACGCCTTCGTGGCTACGGCCCCCGGAGCGGGGGGCGCCCCAGCTGTCGCCGTAGGCCGATCCGTTCATCGGACAGACGATCGCGTCGATGTACACCGATCCGTTCACGATGCCGATCGGAACGCTGCCGGCTCCACCAGTGCCGGTCCGACCACCACTGGTCCCACCCGACGCGCTCGATGCACGAGGTTCTCCGGGTGATGCAGCGGCCTCGGCGTCGGGCGCCTCGCTCGGGTCGGCGGCATCGGGGTCGGCGGCATCGGGGTCGGCGGCGGCCGCTTCGGCTGCGGCGGCTGCGGCCTGCGCGGCGGCGATGCCCGGGTTGGGCTGGGCGCGCGCAGCGGCTTCGGCGTTGCGCAACTCGACCTCTTCGAACGCGGCGGCCATGGCGGCCTGCTGCTCGGCGAGCGCCTGACGGACAGCTTCGTCGGTGAGTCGCTGTTCTTCGATCTCGCGAAGCCGCTGCACCTCGTTCTCGGCCTCGGTCTGCAGTTGGCCGAACAGATCCTGTTGGTCCTCGATCGCCCTGCGCTGACGCCCGAGTTCGGTCCGCTTGGAGTCGAGCTCCTGCTGGGCGGCTTCGAACTCGTCGATCGAGCTGCTCCCGGCGCTGTTGACCACGTTGGCGAGTACCTCGGCCTGGACCTGGTCCTTCGGAGCCTGCATCCCGGTGAGCAGCGGGATGCCGGCCGCGCCACTCGAGGCGAACCGCGAGACCGCCAACGACTGCACATCCCGTCGAAGCGTGTCGACACGCTGTTCGAGCACGTCGGTCTCGCGCTCGATCGCGATCACATCGTCTTCGAGCACTTCCAGATCGGACTGTGCCTGAAAATATGCCTCGGCGGCAGCGTTGGCGCGATCACGCGCCGCCTGGATCTCTCGCGCCGCTTGTCGAGCGGCATCGTCGCTGCTCTGTGCGGTGACGGCGAACGGTGCGACAGCGGCCACGGACACCATGGTGGCCAGAGCGACCAGCACTGCGGCCAGCGCCCGCAGCACTCGAACCTCAACACGGCGCGGCGAGCGCGAACGAGGATCGATCGAGCTCATGATGGACGAGATGGTAGTGGTCATCGGACTGGAGTGGCCGGCAGCATCCGGCCGGTCGTCTCTTTCTTCGTCACCAAGTCGTCACGACTTGACCGGTGTCGGAGAACGTGTCGAACGGCCCGACCCGACATCGGGTGACGGAGGCGGTCACGACTGGTGGCCGAGCAACCCGCGCAGTGCGATCGACCCGCGTTGGACGTGGTCGTCGAGCACGCGTTGCAGCACGGCACCGGTCCACAGGCTGCCGCCGTAGGTGAGCGTCATGCGGAGTTCCGTCGTGAGTTCGGCGGACGGGTCGCCGGGACCGCCGGGTTCCAGTGCTGCCGTCAACACCCACGGCGAGTGTCGACGACCGTCGATCTCCTCGCGCTCGAACACGACGCGCCGCGTCGGGTCGTGGACCACCCGCACCATTCGCAGTCGCTTCGAGCGGGCGAACGGTCCGACCTGCGCCTGCAGTTCGACGTCCCACACGCGCCGCCCATCGGCCGTAGGAGCCTCGACCACCTCGTGGACCAGGTCCATCCATGCCGGATACGACGACAGGTCGTCGACGAGGGCGAAGGCCGGCTCTGGAGGTCCGGGGAGCACGGTGTGTCGCTCGATCTGCATGTCGCTCGAAGTGCCGACGTCACTCGTCGGGTCGACCGGCGGTACGGAATGCCCGCGACAGCAGAGGGCTGCGAGCGGTGAGGAGCCCGTCGAGATCATCGGCCTCGTCGAATGCCGGGGCCCACGGCCCGGGATCGGCCGCTTCCTGTCCGATCGGTTCGCGAGCGCCCGCCGGTTCGCCGTCAGCGTCGGTTTTCTCG
>Ga0102938_10000812_pt1 | contig 23393 bp, 21 predicted proteins | sample SalPonR2_B_D2_MG_FD_84516 | JGI IMG/M metagenome (GOLD analysis project Ga0102938, IMG submission 84516) | Salt pond soil microbial communities from South San Francisco under conditions of wetland restoration - Salt Pond MetaG R2_B_D2_MG | ecosystem: Environmental > Aquatic > Marine >... | reverse complement strand
TTGTCTCCTGAGGAATTATGTTTACTGTTTTGGTGGATTTTATTTGGTTGTTGAATTTTTTTAATTTTTTGGTGGTGAATTCCACTAAGCCATTAGCTTTGGCGAATAAAGTATCATCTTTGCCTTTACCCACATTGACTCCGGGGTGAAATTTGGTTCCGCGTTGTCTAACAATAATAGCTCCGGTCTTGGCAAATTGCCCACCTGATAGTTTTATTCCCAGTCTTTTTCCCGCAGAATCACGTACATTGGCCGTGGATCCGCCTGCTTTTTTGTGTGCCATATATTTGTTTGCTCTTTAATGAACTCCCAAACCATTTAAGAGCATTATTTACTTTTAAAAGAAAAAATAAATTCCGCTTAAACGGATTCTTTATTCTTATAATAACAAACCCCCCATATTGTGTCAATAGAAAAAATATGCTATAATATAAATATAATGTAAATTAAAGAGTATATTTGATTAAACAGTGAGACACAACAGTAAAAACAAATCAGTGATTTCGGTATATTTTAAATTTAAAAAGTAACAAAAAAGAAAAAACCTAATTTTTATTTAATTTTCGCTAAATATGAAGAAAAATATTAAAATTTGTTTGTTTTTGCTATTATTTTTAGCTTTGATTTTTAATGGTGAAATAGGAGCAAAAGGTGAAACAGAACAAAACAATAAGGAGGTTAAGTTTTTAAACAATGAAATAGACTCCAAAAAGGAAAAAATAGAAGAAATAAAAGAAAGGAGAGAGGAATACAGCCAAAAAATAAGAAACTTGCAGAGCGAACAAGCCAGTTTAAAAAACCAATTGTCTATCCTGGACAATCGTTTAGCTCAAATCGAGCTTGATATAGAGGACACTAAGGCCAAAATCAATAAAATTAATCTGGAAATAAGGAAAGTTAATTTTGAGATTAAAACCAAAAAAAAGGAAATAGAGAAGGAAAAAAACCATATATCCGATATCCTTAATTTGATGTACAAACAAAATCAAGCGGACACCTTAGAGGTTCTTTTAATGAATGATTCTTTGTCCGAATTTTTAAATAAGTTAAAATATTTGGAAGATGTGAACCAAGAAATGGAAGACAGTGTTAAAGATTTAAAAAAATATAAAAAGAAATTAGAAGAAAATAAAGTTTCTTTAAAAGAAAAAAATGAAGAATTGGTAAGTTTAAAAGAAGATTTGGAAGCCAAGAAAAAGGAGTTTGAAAATCAAAAGGAAACCAAATCTTATATTTTGGAAAAAACCAAAAATTCCGAATCTCAATATCAAAGTTTGTTGGTTCAGGCCAAAAAAGAAAGAGAGCAAATTTCTCAAGAAATTGTGGGTTTGGAAAAGAAGGTTCGAAAGAAAATGGAGGAGCTTTCCCCGGAGAAAGTCGACTTGAATAGCGATGGATTGATTTGGCCGATTTCCAACCGAAGCATAACCGCTTATTTTCATGATCCGGAATATCCTTTTAGATATTTATTCGAGCATCCGGCCATAGACATATCAACGGGGCAGGGGACTTCTGTTCGTTCAGCCGCTTCAGGGTATGTGGCTCGGGTCAAATTTACTCCCGGAGATTCCTCATATGGCTATATTATGGTGATTCACGGGGATGGTCTGGCCACGGTTTACGGGCATATTTCCAAACCCTTGGTATCAGAGGAGGAGTATGTAACCCAAGGCCAGCCCGTAGCCCTGAGCGGGGGAATGCCGGGAACTCCCGGAGCCGGATACTTGACCACCGGTCCTCATTTGCATTTTGAAGTGAGGTTGAACGGAATTCCCAATAATCCTCTTAATTATTTGCCTTAGAATCCTTATTTTTAATTTTTTTGCCTCCGTGGAGCTTGCGATGAGTTTCACGGAGTTTTTTATTGGTTACATGAGTATAAATTTGAGTGGTGGAAATATTTTGATGTCCTAGGAATTCTTGAACCAACCTCAGATCCGCTCCTTCGCTTAGAAGATCGGTGGCAAAGGAATGTCGCAAAGAGTGGGGAGTGATAGCGGTGGATAATCCGGCTATTTTTACATATTTTTTGACAATAGTTTCCACACTTTTGGCGGTTAAGCGTCGGCTTTCCCCGGTTTTTTCAATTCCCGGTTTATAATTAATAAACAAGGCCTTATCCACATCTTTTCTTTTTTCCAAATAATTGCGAAGAGCGTTTACGGCTCTTTCGGAGAAATAAACCGTTCTAATTCTATTTCCTTTTCCGATTATGCTTATCTCCAAGTCTTTTGTATCCTTCTTTATTTTAATTTGCTCCCGATCCAAAGAGATCAGTTCCGAAACCCGCAAACCGGTGGAGAATAACGTTTCTAATACGGCTTTGTCTCTTAATCCGATAATTTGGCTAACTTCAGGAGTATTTAACAGTCTCTCAATTTGATCTAATTTTAAGTAAATTATTTCTTTATCAGATTTGTCCTTGGCCAATTTTATTTTAGTAGGGGAGAGGGAGGATATATTTTTTTCCACAAAAAAATCCAAGAGACTTCGGAGGGCGATCAAATAGTAATTTTGCGTGCTTTTTTTGAGTGTTTTTTTGCTTTTGGGATCTATATACCTGGAGAGAAAAAGACGATATTTCCAGATATGGTCGGGATTTAAATCTTTGGGAGTTAAAGAGGAAAGATTATTATTTTTTAGCCATTTAAAAAATTTGACCAAAAAGCGCGCGTAGTTTTCCTGAGTTTTGGCGGACAAACCTTTTTCGATCTCCAAATAATCCAAAAAATCACTTAAATATTTGTTTATTGGTTTTTGGGCCATATTTTTTATTGGTTTTATTTTTTATATTGAGCTTGGTAATGCTTGGGCTACTCCGGGGGAGATAATTAATAATACTTCGTATAATGTAGATTAATTAACCTTATATCTATATTTTAGCCCAAAATAGCCGAATATGCAACAGTTTGGAGGTCTATCCGGTTATGGTTAATCCGAATAATTTTATTTGAGGCATAAACAACAGCAATATTTTTAGGAATAATAAAAAGAACCCGATAATTATCAAGCAAAAAATTGCTACCGCCAAAAAAAATATTACTTTGAAAAAAATCTCCATATTGTTTTATTTATAAAAAATTCGATCTCCGTATTCCAAGGTTATATATTGTTTATTATTGAATTCTGCTCCCAGTTTGTTTTTTACAAGCAGTAATTTTTCAACTTGTTTTTCAGGGGTTTCTTCTCCGCTAAAATATATAATCGGCCCCGATTTTAATTTCATTTTAATCAAATTTGATTTTAAATCGGTTTGATATTCTTGATCCAGGATAAATTTGTCTATTTTAAATTTATCCTCTTTTTTTATTAAAGTCTTTAAGGACTGGATATAATCCAAATAATTTGAATTTAGCTTAACTTCGCTTTTATTTTTAGAGGTTATTTCGCCCTGGTCTTCAATTAAGGGGAAATCGTCAAAATCACTTTTATCTTTAATTTTTTTTGATTTTCCTATTATATAGTTGTTTTTATCTACTTGGTAATATTTATTTCCCTGTTTTAGAATATAGGCGCAGGTGTTTTCGGTGATTTTTATTCTCAGTTTGTCGGGCAAATTTTTATTAATTTCAATATTTTGGAAATGATATTTATCTTTTATTTTTTCAGATAATTTTTCAGAATTTAAAAAAAGTATATTATGTTTCGGGATGAAAAGAAGTTTTTTTCCTTGTAAAAAATTATGACTCATATCCAATATTTCCGTTTCCGGGATCCGGTTTAATCCGGAGGTTTTTATGTTTTTAATATGCCAAAAGTCGCAAAACAGCAAGAACCACCCCAGAAAGATGAAAATTAAAAAAAATAAAACAAAAAAAGAGAATAATTTTATTTTTTTGACCCTGTTTTCCTTTTTTTTTCGTCTGCTTTTGGGTCGAAAAGGATTTTTTAGGTTTTTTTGATGATAATCAAAATTTTTTTTGGCCATTAAAATAATCTTTAATAATGAAAGAAATCGTGTGAGCGTGAATATGGTGTTTTCCGAATTTGTTTAGCTCTATATCTCGATTCTTCTTTTTGTTTTTTAGGATAAAAGTTTGTCCTTTTTTTTCTTTTTTTATGTCCTTTATTTTATAATCAGAATCGTCTTTTTCTCCAAATTTTATAATTTTGGCTTGAGCGCGGGAAGCTAATTCCCTGACTCGGTTATTGTCATTATTTAGAATAAGCAGGTTTGAAGTTTTGGCGGCTAACAAGGCAAATTCTTTTACCATTTCATTCATATCATTATAGCCCTCTAAATATCTTTGAGTTATATTGGTAACAATAGAAATCCGGGGTTTGACCAAACTCAAAAGGTATTTCATATCCCCGGCATCAGAGGTTCCCAGCTCCAAAATTAAACAAGAAGGGAAATTTTTTTGAAAAATCTTTAAGGGAGCTTTAAAAATTACAGGTAGCCATTTCCGGTATTCATTATAGCCGCTGGGCAAATAAAGAATTGCCAGGGGTAAGCCGATCTCAGTATTAAAATTTTTAGGATTTGCCCTTACCTTTAAATCCTTTTTTTCCAGAGTTTTCTTAATTTCTTTTTTAACAAAAGATTTGTTAGTGCTTCCGGCAACAGCAACAATAGTCGGGCGATGAACCAATAGGGCCAATTTGGTGATATATTTTAGATAATATTTTAATAAAATTTTAAATATTTTTTTCATATTTATTAGCAATTTTTAAAAAGTTTTTCCAGTCTCCGGAAAGCTTCTTCAATATTTTCTTTTTCCCGGCCAAAACTCAATCGAAGATGCCCTTCGCCATTAGGGCCAAAGGCCATTCCCGGAACCGTGGCTACTTGCGCTTTTTCCAAAAGCCACAGAGCGAATTTCCAAGAATCCACTCTCCCCTGCTCGGTGATTAAATTTTTATCTATTTTTTGTGCTAATTTTGGCGATATCCCAGGAAAAACATAATAAGAGCTGTCAGGTGTTACAAAGTCAAAAATTTTGCTTAAATTAGCCAATTTTTTACATATTAAATTCCTTCTTTCCAAGTATTTTTTCTTAAAATTCTTAATATCCTTTTTCCCCGCCTCCAAAGCCCCGAGGGCGGCATATTGTGATATTACCGGAGCGCAAGTTACCAAACTGTCATGGACTTTGGTTATTTCTTTAACATTTTGTTCATCGCTGTGCAAGTAAGCTATTCTCCAGCCGGTCATGGCATAGGCCTTGGAAAAAGAGAATATTCTAATCACTCTTTTTCTAAGTTCGGGAATTTCCGCCAGAGAAAAAAAATTTTTTTCGTCATATATAAAATCCTTATAAACCTCGTCCGAAATCAAAAATAAATCGTTTTTCTCCGCCAGTTCAGCCAATTTAAGAAGTTGTGTTCGGTCATAAATTGTGCCTGTGGGGTTGTTGGGGTTGCAGTAGAAAATCGCTTTGGTTTTGGAGGTAATGGCTTGTTTATATTTTTCTATCTCAAAAGCCCATCCTTTTTCCTTGTTCAAGGGTACAAAGACGGGCCGGCAGCCGGATAATTTGATCACCTCTCGGTAACTGGTATAGGTGGGTTCGGGAATAATTATTTCATCGCCTGGTTTGGTTATGGCCATTATAGAGGCGGTTATTCCTTCTATGGAGCCGGCGGTGATCAAAATTTCTTTTTCCCAGTCATAAAACATTCCTTCTGTTTCCAATGATTCTTCAACCATTTCCCGAAGTTCGGGCAAACCCGGAGATAGTGAGTATTTGGCCACCACTCCCCTTTTTAGTGCTCTTTCCACCCGTCGTTTGATAAATTCCGGAGTGTCGAAATTGGGAATACCTTGCGCCAAAGAAACGGCATCCGGATATTTGGAGGCCTCCAGCTCCATTTGTTTGATTATAGACAGCCTAAGATCTTGAGTGCGCTCAAACATAGAATAATTTATTTTTTTTCAATTTTTTTCGGCTGACCGGGCATATATTTACTTAAGACCTCTGGAATAACCACACTGCCGTCTTTTTGTTGAAAGTTTTCCAATATTGCGATCAAGGGTCTAACCGTGGCCAGGGCGGTATTGTTAAGCATATAAACATATTTCTTTTCCCCTCCTTTTGCGTGGTATTTTACATTTAGGCGACGGGCTTGCCAGTCCAGAAAATTGGAAGCGGATCCTGTCTCACCCCAGTCATCCCGGCTGGGCATCCAGGCCTCTAAATCAAACATTTTATATTTGCCGGCAGCCATATCTCCGGTACACATCTGCAAGACTCGGTAAGGGAGACCTATTTCTTCATGTAGCTCTTTGGCTATTTCTATAAGCATTTTATGCATTTTGTCAGACTCATCTACATCAGCCCGCGTTATACAAACTTGTTCCACTTTCATAAATTCATGCACTCGGTAAAGACCTTTTGTATCTTTTCCGTAAGAGCCTATTTCACTTCTATAGCATTGAGAAAAACCACAAATTTTTAAAGGCAGATCAGTTTCATCCAAGGTTTCGCCTGCGTAATAAGCCAAAAGAGATGGTTCTGCCGTGCCAACTAAGAATTTATTTTCTTTGTTTTTTTTACCGTCAGCCTCTACCTCATCATTGGCGATTTTGTAAATTTCATCTACTTCCGGATTAAAAGTTTTGCCGGCAAAATAACCTGTACCGAAAAGCGCGAATTCTCTTACAAGGGTTGGCGGAAGCATGGGTGTAAAACCCTTAGAAATTAATTTTTCCAAGGCATACATCATTAAGGCCAAAGCAAGTGTTGTCCCTTCATTTTTTAAATAATAACCCCTGTATCCGGACACTTTCACTCCCCTCTCGATGTCGATTATATCCAGATTTTTACCAAGTTCGATATGGTTTTTGGGCGTAAAATCAAATTGAGGTTTTTTTCCATGCTCCTCAATCGGAACATTTTCACTGTCATCTTTCCCGATTGGAGTGTCCTCGGAAGTTATAATCGGTACTTTAACCATTAAATCTTCAAACTTTTGTTCGTTTTTTTTGAACTTTTCCTCAAGTTCAGCGATTTGTTTTTTTAATTTTTTCCCCTCCTCGATCTGTTTATCTGTGGGCCTGCCGCCGTTACCTGAACCGGCAAGTTCGTTTCTCTTTGTTCTAAGTTCGTTAATTTCGGTTTGTAATTTTCTTCTTTCTTCATCAAACTTAAGAAGTTTATCGATGTCAACTTCAATATTTTTATTTTTAGCCGCCTCTTTGATTTTTTTCGCGTTTTCGCGGATGTATCTTATGTCAAGCATAGTTAATTAGAATTATGAATTATGAAGAATGAATTAAGAATGATTAATTTACAAAAAGATTAACCCCGCAAGGGGGAGGAAAATTTGGAATATTTGATTTTAAATTTTATATTAATCATTTTGATTTTACTATAATATCATTTAAAGCTTTTATTTTCCACCTCTTTTCGGTTTGTTTTCTATTGATTTGTGAGAAAAGACCGAAAATATTTTAAATTATTTTTAGTTTTTTAAACCAATGTTCCCAAACAGGCTCTAAATTCAATTTTTTTAGCTTAGCAGGCGCTATCCAGGAGAATTGTTTAGCTTCTTTGTCTTTTTCTTTTGGATTTCCCTCCCAGTTAATAATTTCAAAAACATACCAGTCATGTCCGCGCACTCCTTGGGCGCACTCATTCCAATCTATGAATTCATGTATTAATAATTTATAATCCCCTATTTCCAGATCCGTTTCTTCTTTTACTTCGCGAAGCAGAGCCTCTTCCACCCCCTCTCTTTCGTCAATATGTCCGGCCGGGCAAGCCCAGCCATAAGGGTAATTAACTCTATCCAACATTAAAATTTCTCCCTTTTTGTTTTTAATAATTGCCCCTACGCTTTTGTGCATAACTATGAATGAATTAATTATGGATTCAGGGTTTTTGGGTTAATTGTTTTTTAAAACAATAATACTAACATTATCTAAGTTTCCCAACAATTTTTTATCTTTTTTCTTTTCCAGAAATCCTAAAAGGTTTTGCACCGCTTCCTTGGAATTTTTTGCCTTTTTAACAAGCACCCCCACTTGTTTATTGTTTAATTCTTGCCACAAACCATCACTGGCAGCCACGAAGAAATTGTTCTTGTTTTGAGGTAACTCCTCAACAAAAGTGATCTCGGGTTCGGCAATTACCCCTACATCTTTAAAAAAATGGTCTCCCAAAGTGCGGGTGGGCGCCAAAGCCTGCCCTTGTTTCAAAACATAATTATTTTTAATTTCCCCTTTTTTTTGTTTGATCCTTTCTTTTTCATTTTTATTGTCAAGATTATTGTCTGTGGTAAGTTGTTTAACATTACCCCTTGGATCCACTTTTATCATTCTACAATCTCCGGCATTGGCAACGATCATTTGTTGATTGTCTTGAGCTAAAAAAGATAAGGCGGTGGCCCCGACTATTCCCTGGCCTTCTTTGTCCGATATTGTTTGATAGGATTTGGAAAAGGCCTCTTCCGGACTATTGGCCTCTTGCAAAAATTGTTGAAAAATTTTGGGAAGCTCTTTGGCCGCTATATTAGCGGTTTTGGCTCCGCCGTGCCCGTCATAAATACCACCAAAGATCCAATCCGGATTATTATTAAACCCCCGATATTAAACACAAATCGTCTTCCATGGATAATCTGCCTCCAACAAAAGAAGTTTTGTGCGTGTCCCACATAGTTTTTGAATATTATTTATTATTTTAAAATTATTTTTTTGATTTGGGTTTCATTAAGGGAAAAATCTGGCATTCACGCATCGGTTTGCCCATCAGGAAAGAAAAAACTCTTTCACTCATTCCAAATCCGCAAGTGGGGGGCATTCCGTATTCCAAGGCCTCTACATAATCATAATCAAACATTTGTGCCTCTTCGTCTCCGGCTTCTCGCAGTTTTTGTTGATTTTTAAATCTCTCCGCCTGGTCAACTGGATTATTAAGCTCGCTATAGCCGTTACCCAGTTCACTGCCTGCGATTATGGGCTGGAAGCGCTGGGTAATTTCCGGCCTTTCCGGGTCTTGTTTAGCCAAGGGTGAGATTACTTTGGGAACGCCAACCAAGAAGCCCGGTCCGGCGATTTGCCGGCGACAGTATTTCCAGAGATTATCTATGGCTCGGGTGATGTTAAAACCCTTCTTGTCGTATTTTACTCCCAATTCGTTTAATTTAGCCTTTATTTCTTTTTCATTCGTATTTAAGATATCAATCCCGGTGTAGCTTTTCACGGTTTCTTGGTAGTCATAGTGCTGCCATTTTTTGCCTAAATCAACTTCAAATCCGCGGATTTTGAATTTGAGTGTGCCAAATGTCTCCTCTGCCACATATTTAAATAATTCCTCTACCAATTTCATTCCTTTTTCATAATCGGCATAAGCCCAATAAAACTCCATTTGGGTATAATCCTGGAGGTGTTCGGCGTCCATACCTTCGTTGCGGAATTGTCGGCCGATTTCAAAAGTTTTTTCCAATCCGGCCATCATTAATCTTTTTTGCCAAAGTTCACCCATGGAAATGCGCAGATAAACATCCATATCCAGAGCATTATGGTGGGTTATAAAGGGGCGGGCGTCGGCTCCGCCGGTGGTGGTTTCCAAGGCAGGAGTTTCCACTTCCAAAAATCCTTTTTTGTTTAAAAAATTGCGAACAGAATTCCAAAATTTCGCTTTTTTCTCTATTATTTCTTTTACTTCTTCGTTCATTAAAATATCCAGGTATCTTCGGCGCAACCTTTCTTCTTCATCCTTAAGTCCATGCCATTTGGCCGGCAGAGGCCGCAGGGATTTGGTTAGGAGTTTCCAATTGGAAACCATTAAGCTGTTTTCCCCCTTGTGGGTAACAAAGCAGGTTCCCTCCACCTCCAGAAAATCGCCCACATCAATTAATTTGGTTAAAGTTTTATAGCTTTCCGTTCCCACATCTTTTTTGGAGAAAGCGATTTGAATTTGTCCGCTTTTATCTTTGATTTGAGCGAAAGTTAAATTGCCGTGAGCCCTTTTACCTCTTAAGCGTCCGGATAAAACAATTTTTTCTTTTTTTTCCTCCAATTTTTTAAAATTTTCCTTTACTTCTTTTATTAAATGGGTTCTTTCGGCTTGAGCCGGATAAGGATTAATCCCCCGCTCTTTTAGTTTTTTTAGTTTTTCCAAGCGGTCGTTTCTTTCGCTTTGAGCTTCTTGGGATCCGGAATTTTGAGATTTGGTCATATTTTTTAAGTTATTTAAAAATAAAATTATTAAAATTAACTAATTTTAGCAAAGAATATTTTTTTGAAAAACGATTTTTTATATTATTTATTTTAATTTATTTATCCTTTTGTGTCAAAAAAAGCCCTGAAAAATCAGGGCTTTTTACCGCTTTTTAGAAATCGTTATTTTTATTCAATTTTTTTAATTTTATATTTCATTTCTCCCTTGGGCGTATTAATGGTAACAGTGTCGTTTTTCTTTTTGCCCAAGAGAGCTACCCCCAGCGGAGATTCATTAGAGATTTTTCCTTCAGCGGGATCCACTTCGTTAAAACTGACAATAGTGAATTTTCTTTCTTTTTTTCCATTGGCAACCGTAACCGTAGAGCCCATGGAAATTTCATTTTTGGAATTTTGATTTTTGACCACCTTAACATTTTTCAAAGTATTATTGATTTCGGCAATTCTATTTTCATTAAAAGCTTGGGCGTCTTTGGCTTCATGATATTCGGCGTTTTCGCTTAAATCTCCCAGTTCTTTAGCTTTTTCAATGCGATCAGCGATCTCCTTTCTTTTGGTGTTAACTAAATAATCCAATTCTTCTTGAAGTTTTTTGTGGCCCTCGGGGGAGATTATTTGTTCCTCCATAGTTTATATTGTTTTATTATTAAGTTTTTAAAATATATAATAAATTTATTGTGAGCGCAAGTGAGTAGTATGAAAATAAGTGTATAAAAGTTAATTTAGCTTGTCAACAAGAGCCAAACTGAAAATAAGGTACCCTATTCCCAGGGGGTGGTTTAAGTAAGGAGTGAAAAAGTTAACAACGGAAATTATTATTAAGCCCAGTATTAAAAAAGTATTTAAACTTGACTTGGTGGGCGCTTTTTGCAAAAGAGAATCCGTAATTATTTTTAAAATAATCAAGAGATAACTCATAAGCCCCAAAAGGCCCAGTTTTAACCAAATATCCAGCCATCCCCACTCAAAAGCATAGGTTGTGTATTTTCCTTGAGGATTGTTTTTTAAAACCCGGGGATCACGGGATATGTAGGTAATAGTGGCCCCAAATCCCCTGCCTGTTATTATATTTTTTTTCACATCTTCCCATAGTTTGGGTAAAAGATTCCAGCGCGAGGAAACCGCGGCTTCTTTCGTAATGTTTTGGGCTCGATCTTTAATAGTGTCAGTAGTATTGAATTGAGCCCGAGTTCCGATTAGGGGCATTTTGGTTATCCCGGTAATTAAAAGCAAACTCAAAGATCCTATCAAAAGCAAGAGGCCGATATTACTTATCACTTTTTTATAAGAATATTTCCAATAAATTGTAACCAGAAAGAGAATGCTTCCCGCCATGCCTCCCAACCAGAAACTGCGAGAAAAGCTTAAGAGTATTACCGAGTAAAATATCAGGGCGTAAAATAAGATTAATATATTTGTTTTGTTAAAAAATTTGGTTTTTTCCCGAATACAGTTCCAGAAAAAAAGCAGAAGAAAGAAGGAAAACAAAACAAAAATATGGGACTGAAAAAATATGCGGGTAAAAGTGTCAGGCATTTGGGTAATTTCTCCTACCCCGGTATCTCTTATCCACTCATAAAAAAAGGGCATTATTCCTTTAAAATTGTGGGAGAATATAAACAAAAGAGTCAAGGTTTTAAAACTTAACCATAAAGAAGAGGCAACCAGGAGCCGAAAAAAGATTTTAAAGGAATTTTTTCTTTTTAAAATTACCTCATAAATCGGGAAAATCAAAGCAAAATAAAGCCACCCATTAAAATCAAAAAAAAGATTGTTAAAAGAATGATTATTTAATAAACCGCTTACAAAACCCCAAAAAATAAAAATAAACAGCAGAAGAATAAAGCCAAAATAAGGAGAAGAAAATAACTTGAATCCTTTTTTTCTTTTAATTAAAATTTTAAAAAACCAAGAGGAGACGAGGATTAACCAAAAAATTAACCGTATAGACAAATCGATGCCTCCTATCTGGCAAAAAAATAAGGATCCCAAGGAACCAATAAAAAGCTCGATCAAAGCCACATATACCCCCCATTCCAATTTATAGAGGCACACTACCAGAAAAATTAAACTTAAGCCCAAAAAAATAAATATTCTTGCCCCGGAGAAATAAAAACTGATAAAAGATAACAATTCCACTAAAAAAATTCCCAACAAGATTGTTTTGGTGTAATAACCCCAGAGTATATTTTTTATTTCTTCTTTTTTTATTTCTCTCATTTTAATTTAAGTTATGTTTCTTTTTTATCGTTTCTTTGGCTTTTTTGTATTTTTTTACCTGAGGCAAAAAAGGCATGTAGGTATAGGCAAAAGAAGGCAGCCAGTTACTCATGGTTCCTTTTCCGGTCTGGACTTTAAATAAATTTTTATTTATCCATAGGCCTCTTTTTCCTTTTTCCAGCATAGTGAGCCATAAATCCCAGTCCTGGAATTTTTTAATTTTTTCATCCCACCCTTCGGAAGGAAAATCTTTTCTTTTAATTAAAGAAGTGGAGTGTATAAAAGGTTCTTTTTTCAGTTTCTCTTCCCGAAAAGGTCCTAAAGAAAAAAACTTCTTCCCCCAATAGAAAGAGGAGTAGACATAACTGATCCCGGGGGTATCTTTTATTTTTTTCTTCATTTTTTTTAGGGCCTCGGGCTTTAAAATTACATCAGCATCACAAAAGATAACATATTCTCCCCGAGAATGTTTGAAACCCAAATTACGGGCAGCCGGAGCCCCTTTGTTGGATTGTTCAAAAAATTTGAACGGTATTTTTTTTGTTTTGAATTTTTCTTTAAACTCCTTTATTATTCTTAAAAGTTTTTTTCTGTCCTCAGAGCCGTCATTTATTAAAATTATTTCCAAATCTTTTTCCGTTTGTTTAAGCAAGCTGTCAAGACAGTTTTTTAATTCTGTCGAGGAATTAAATACGGGGATTATAACCGAAATCATAATTAATAATTTAAAAAATTATATATTTCTCGCGCTTTTGCCGGCCAATTAAATTTTTTTAATACTCTTGTCCTCCCTTGTTCTCCCATTTTTTTCCTTAAAGCCTCATTTTCTAACAATTTGATTATGGCCCCTTTTATTTCTTGTTTATTTTCTCCGTTCACTAAAAGACCCGTCTCTCCATGGATTATAGCATCTTTAATTCCCCCGCTTCTACCCCCTATAACCGCCTTTTTGAGTAAATTGGCTTCCAGAAAGACTATACCAAAACCCTCAAAATCTTCTCCTATTTGCCTGGCCGGCATCACAAAAACATCAGACAAAGACAATAGCGCCCATTTTCCTTCTTCACTGATATTTCCCGGGAGAAAAACATTTTTTTTAACCTCAGGAGGTAGATTTTTTTTGATTTTTTCCAGTCTTTCTTTATCCGGACCAATTCCGGCTAAAAAATATTTTACATCCTTTTTTTGTGATATTTCAGGCAAAGACTCCAATACTTTATCAAAACCCTTGCGCCTCACCAATCTTCCCAAACTGAGAATTACGGCCTCTCCTTTTAGATCATATTTTTGTTCAATTTTTTTCTTTAGTTGCGGGTCAATTTCGGGGATTTCCCTGTTCAGGGCCGGGTTTATAATTTTAATTTTGGTTTTGATATCTTCGCCCATTTGTTTCAATAGAATTTCCTTGACATAACTGTTGCCACAGATTATTTTGTCCGCTCTTTTGATTATTTTTTTACTTATCCATTTTTTTTTCCTTTTTTTAAAAGCCAGAGTTAAATCCATGCCGTGGAGAATCAAAGCATATTTGAATTTAAAAATTCGGGAAAGCCAAAGTGCCGGGATCCCTAAGGGTAGTATCTGTCCCACCAAAACATAGTTTATTTTAAATTTTTTTAAAGCTCGAGCCAGGTAAAAGAGGGCGGGTAGCCAATGAGGATAAATTATTTTAGATGTTAAGGATTTTTTTATAACTTTCCCTCCCCGGGCTTCTTTTACTGAAGTTAATACTCGGATATTTTTTTCCGGCCAGTTTTCAATCAGGTTTTTATAGTAGTGGCTTACTCCTCCTTTAAAAGGCGGGTACTCCAAAGTTGTTAGTAAATATTTCATAAATCAATTTTTAGATTTGAACGCGGGTAAAAAAGAGTGATAAATACTGATAATATCTTCTTTTTTAAATCCTCCAATGGCAAATAGTAAAAGGAAATATATAATAGCTCCCAGAATAATCAACACAAAGATATTTAAATAATTTTTTAGATACCAAACCAGTATACCCATGGCCAAGGCGCAGATTAATATTTTAAGAAAAGTTTTTAATATTTTTTTCAAATTATAAGAGATGGCTCCCCGGGCCCAATAAAATCCCAGAAAGGTCATTAAGGCGTTAGTGACCAAAACCGTAATACTGGCCCCTAAGGCCTGAAAACGCGGAATTAAAATAAGGTTTAGGGCCACACTCAGGATAGCGGCTATTACCATATTTAAAGTATTTTGCTTTTGTCTGTCGCAGGCGTTGAGCAGAGAGCCCACGGGAAAATTAATAAAAATAAATAAAAGAGAAAGGATGATTATTTGCATGGGCAGGACCGCGGACATGTAGTTGGTTTTAAAGATCAAAATAATTTTGTCAGCCAAAGCGACCACCCCGGCTGAAATAGGCAAAGAAATTATCATTAGGTAACTAATCGCTCGTTCAAAAGTGATAGAAAGTTGAGAGCGGTTATTGAGCCAGTAATTACTCATAGCCGGGTAAAGAGAAGCAATAAAGGCCATGGGGAGGAATTGTAAGGCAAATACTATTTTGAAAGCGATCTGATAAAAACCCACATATTTATCTCCGGCCAAAATCGAGAGTAAAACCGTGTCCAAGTGCATGTAAAATCTTTGGAAAAGAGCGAAAATTCCAAAAGGGACGGTCAAAGAAGCTACGGCTTTAATCAGTTTTTTGTCCCAGGAGGGAATAATTTTAATTTTAATTTTGTGTTTAACTATTGCAAAGGAATAACAAAAATTAAAAATACTGCCCGAGACCAAAGCTCCCATTACCCAAAGCAGATTCAACCCGGAATAAATAGCGGTTAAACCCAGTCCCAAAACAATCAATTGGAATAGAATTGCGCTCAAGCTTTCGAAAATTAAATTATGAAAACCCCGGGCTACAGCAAAAAAAGTAGTGGTAAAGGAGTCGGTTATCATACACACGCAAGCCAGATAAACCAAATTACGAGTTATGGCCGGGTATTCCAAAAGATTGATAATCAAAAAGGCCGCTCCCAGAGTTAGAAGGGCCAAGGGTATTTTTAAAGACAAAACACTTCCCAGTAATTTACTTGCCTCCCTTTTTCTTTTAGCCACTTCCCGAGTTAGAACATTAACCAAGCCCAGGTCTATAAAAACGCCCATAATAGTGACAAAAGAGATGGCAAAATAATATTTTCCCAGGTTTGCCGGCCCTAAATTGCGAGCCAGTAGCGTAAAATAGGTAAAGGAAATTATTTTTTGCAGCACCATGGCCGCGGTTAGATAAGAAGTATTTTTGGCAATATTGTGTACTTTTACAGACATAAGTTTACAAATCACAAATCCACTACCAATTTACAAAATTGAAAAAGTTTAAATTGAATTATGTTTTAGTATATCATTCTTTTGAGCTATTGGGAATAACAGGACATCTCTTGATATTTTTTTTTATTTATGTTAATATTTTTCTATATTTAAGTAATAATTTAGCAATTGATTTTATGAAAAAGGACATTCATCCTCAATATTATGATCAAGTAAAAGTTACTTGTGCTTGCGGAAATACTTTTACTACCGGATCAACCAAAGAGGAAATAAAAGTGGAAATTTGTTCTAATTGCCATCCTTTTTATACCGGAAAACAAAAATTGGTTGATACTGCCCAAAGAGTGGAAAAATTTCAAGCTAAAATGGACGCTCAAAAAAAAGTTTCCCAAACAAGGAAAGGTAAAAGGGTGAAAAAGCAAGCTCAAGCCCAAAAAAGAAAAGAAAAAGAAGAAGCAAAAAACAAAAAATAACTTTTTAGATCAAACAGCTGTTTTATTACAAGACAGCTGTTTTTTTATAAGGGGTTTATTATTAAAATAGAATATTTATATTAAAAAATATGTATGAAGAAATAAAACAAAAATTTCAAGAGATTGAAAAAAAATTGTCTGATCCGAAAACAACCGGGGACCCGCAAAAGTTAGCCGAAATTTCTCAAAAGCACGCTTTTTATAAAAAAATAATGGATTTAATAGCCAGAGAAGAAGAATTGTCTAAGAATATTAAAGAAAACGAGGAAATCATAAAAAAGGAAGAGGACAAGGAAATGGCGAAAATGGCGGAGGAAGAATTGAAAAAATTAAAAACAGAAAAAGAAGATTTACAAGAAAGAATTGAAAAGGAATTTTATCCCGATGATCCGCAGGATCAAAAAAATATTATTATGGAAATACGGACCGGAACCGGCGGTGAGGAATCAGCTTTGTTTGTCGGCGATCTTTTCCGTATGTATTCCCGGTTTGCCGAGAATAAAAATTGGAAGTTGGAGATTTTGAATTCCAATAGTTCGGATGTCGGTGGTTATAAAGAAATTATTTTTATGATCAAGGGAGAAGACGTTTATAAAAATCTTAAGTTTGAGGGCGGCACCCATCGGGTGCAAAGGATCCCGGAAACGGAAAAAAGCGGAAGAATACACACCTCTGCAGTTACAGTAGCGGTTTTACCCGAGGCCGAGGAGGTGGAGTTGAATATACAAGAGAATGATTTGCGTATTGACACTTTTTCCGCTTCCGGCCCGGGGGGTCAAAGCGTGAACACCAGCAATTCCGCGGTTAGAATTACTCACATACCTACCGGCATAACCGCTCAATGTCAGGATGAAAAATCCCAGCAACAAAACAAACTTAAGGCTCTGCAGATTTTACGAGCTCATTTGCTTTCCAAGATAGAGGAAGAAAAGGTTCAAAGCGAAACCGAAGAAAGAAAAATTCAGATTGGTAGCGGAGATAGGAGCGAAAAAATCAGGACTTATAATTTTCCTCAGGATCGCGTAACTGATCACAGAATCAAAAAATCTTGGAACAATTTAACACAAGTATTAGACGGCAATTTGGAAGAAATAATAGAGGCCCTGCAGAAAGAGAATCAAGAGATAAAAAAACAAAAATAATGGATATTAGAACTCTTTTAGGTAAAAGTGTAAACAAACTAAAAAACAGAGGAGTGTCTTCACCTGAATTGGACTCCGAGCTTTTATTGGCTCAAATTTTAGCTAAACCCAAGGAATATATTCATACGTATCCGGAAAAAAAGATAAGCAAGGAAAAAGAAAAAATTTTTTGGACATTAATTAAAAAAAGGTCTGCTTTTATTCCCTTGGCCCATCTTTTGGGTTATAAGGAGTTTTGGGGCCGAAATTTTTCGGTGGGGAAAGGGGTTTTAGTGCCCAGGCCGGAGAGCGAATTAATAATAGAGGAAGTTTTAAAAAATGATTTTTCTTCTTTGCCTGAATTGAATTTAATTGATGTTGGCACCGGAAGCGGTTGTTTGATAGTAACCCTTTCTCGATTTTTAGAAAAACATGAGAATATATCTTTTTGGGGAATAGACAAACATTCCACTCCCCTAAAATATTCCCGAATAAACGCTCACAGGCACCGGCAAAAGAATATAAAATTAGTGAAGGGTTCTCTACTCAGTTATTTTTTAAAAGATCCGGACAAATTAAAAAAATTTAATATTGTTGTGGCCAATTTGCCCTATTTAACCCGGAGACAACTAAAAGAAGAAAAATCCATTCAAAAAGAGCCCAAAAAATCCCTGGTTAGCCCCAATAAGGGGTTAAAGCATTACAGAAAATTGTTTGAACAGCTGTTCAAAATCAAAAAAGCAAAACCCGAAGCCGGCCTTAGAATTTATTGCGAAATTAACCCCGGTCAAGCCGACGACATAAAAAAAATGGCCTCCAGAATATTAAAGGCCGAGAATCGGGAAATTAAAAAAGATTTGTCAGGTAAAGAGAGATTGCTTTTAGTTAATTGGTTGTAAAAATATTATCGTTTTTATAGCTGTTTCTCATAACCTCTATCCAAGTAGTGCCGGAATTGAATTTTACCTCCTCCCCGTTTTTATAATAATAACGGGTTCGGGTTCGGGGAGAATCTTTTTTCCAAAAACCCTTTCGACAAATTCCGTCTTGGCAGATTATAGCCTCTCCCCTCCCCAGTGTTTTTATGTTCAGTCTCAGTTTTTCATCCAAGATTTCAAAATCAGTATATTGAATGATTAAATTATGAGCCCTGATTTCTTTTTTTCCTCCGTCCAGATGTTTTTTTTCTCCCAAAAAGCGAAGATAAGATCCGGAGTTCTCCCGGTATTTCCAGGAGACATTATAATCTTGGTTGTGAAAATTTATATTTATTTTTTTATGTTTCACTTTCGGGGCCTTGCCGGAATTTTTTTCTTTGAATTTCCACGGCAGTATTTTTCTTTCTTCTAATCCCCTGTTTTTTAAATATTGATTGATTTTGGTACTGGAAGTAAAAATATTGTGAGGGGATTTTTTATTTGAAGATCGCCAAAAATAATTGCTGTAATAGAATTCGTTTAAATTGATCAAATCATTTTGAGCTAAGCGAGCCAAAGCGGAAGGACTTCCTCCGCAATGAACCAATAAGGCGGATAATCCACGAGCCCAATCCAAAAAATAAGGCCTGGCGCTGCGGACAGGTCCAATTTTTTTTATTTTTTCTCCGCTGTCAAAAAAGGCCAAAAAACGGGTAATTTGGCCTTCGGCCTCAGTTTCGTAAACCAAACTGGCTTGGCTCAAACCAAAAGAAGGACGCGCTTCCGTGTGATTGTCTATAATTATCGCCAGAGGATATAAATTTTCTTGACCGGACTTCACCAATTTCCCGTCTAATAATCTGGGTAAACAATCCGGGCATTTTTCTTTTTTCTTTTCAGTGTTTAAGGCGGTTTTCCCTTCGGAAGATTTTAGGGAATTGTTAAAAAAATGATTGTAAACAAGGATTGAGGAGAAAATTAAAACCAAGCTGAAAATAAAAAAACTAAGACAAGACAAATTTTTCCAAAAAACAATTTTTTTTCTTGTGTTTTTAATTTTTTTATTTTCCCCCATTAATTTAAATGTTTTATTCTTGTTCTTTTTCTTTTGAGGATTCTTCTTTCTCTGTTTTATCTCCTTCTTCTTGCTTTTCTTTGTCTTCTTCTCCGCCTTCTTCGGCTCCCACAGCCGCGGCCTCGTCTTCAGGCAACTCTTCCTCTTCTTCTTCCTCCGGAGGAGTAACACTGATCACCATTTCCTCCGGATCTCCGGTAAATTCAATACCTTTGGGAGCTTTTAAATCTTTTATTCTAATAAGATCATCAAAAGTTTCCAGGCCGGAAATATCCACAACAATCTCATCCACCAAATCGCCGGGCAGACACTCCACTTCAATGTCATAAATGTTTTTTACCAAAAATCCGCCCTGTTCTTTAACCGCCTTGGATTCGCCCACAAAGGTAAGAGGGATTTCCGTGGTAATTTTTTCATCCATTTTTACTTGATAAAAGTCGGCATGAATAATTTCTCCTTTAATACTGTCTTTTTGAACATTCTTAACCAGGATTTTTGTCGGTTCTTTTCCGTTTATCTCTAGATCGATTAAACTGTATTCCCCCGCTTCATTATAAGCTTTTTCCAACTCCCCTTTTTTTATTTTTAAATTTTGATTTTCGGTTTTAGGTCCATATAAAACCGCGGGAATCAAGCCCTCTTTTCTTAAAGTGTGGGCTTTTTTCGCTTGTCTGGTTTCCGCTTGTAATTTAACTTCAGCCATAAATATTTAGTTAAACAAAAAAATTCTTTTAAAAAGAAACTTTTGTTTTTTCATTAATAATTAATTTTGGATTGAATGATTATATTTTCCACTATGCCAATTAAAATAAAATTGGCTATTAAGGCGCTTCCCCCGTAGCTGACAAAAGGAAAAGGTATTCCCACTACCGGAAAAAACCCTATATTCATACTAATATTAATAAACATTTCGATAAAAATCAAGCCCAAGACCCCCAAAACAAAAAAAATGGCAAAATCATTTTTTAAATTTTTTAAATTGTGCAATAAACGATAGAAAAATATTCCGAAAAAAAGTAAAACCAGAGATACTCCTATAAAGCCCAATTCTTCCGCTATTACGGCAAAAATAAAGTCATTTTGAGCTTCAGGAAGAAATTTTAATTGGGATTGAGAGCCAAAACCCACTCCCCTGCCCATAATACCCCCGGAGCCCACGGCGATTATGGCTTGAGAGACATTGTAACCCTGGTCCAAGGAGCTTACTTTCGGATTTAAAAAAGTTAGAATTCTTTCTTTTTGGTATTTTTGAAAATAAAAGTTCCACATTCCACCCAAAGCTAAAAGAAACAAGATCCCTATAATTAGAAAATATTTTTTTTTAAAACCCACAAAAGCGATTAAGGCCAGCCAAGTAAAAAACAGGATCATGGCTGAACCAAAGTCGGGTTGTAGTGTTACCAAAAAAAAGAGAATAAAAATTCCCAAACCGGAAAGAAATAAATTTTTTAAGGAGCGGGATTCCGACTTTTGTAGGGCGAAAAAACGAGCCAAAAAAATGATTGTAACTATTTTTATAAATTCCACCGGCTGGATACTGAAAAATTTAAACTCAAACCAACCCGTGGTCCCTTTTACGGTTGTCCCGAAAAGCAAGACACTGATCAGCAAAATTATTCCGATTAAATAAATATAATGGGCAAAATCCCGGAAAAGATTAAAATCAATAAAAACAAAGACAAAAAAAATCAATATCCCCATTATAATAAAGATGATTTGTTTGTGAAAATTTATTAATTCCGTAGTTCCTTTACCCAGGGCGATACTATAGATTTCTATTAATCCAAAACAACTTAATAAAAAAATGGACAGAAACAAAATCCAATCCAAATTTTTTAAATATAAAAATATTTTTTTAAACATAATTCAAGTCTGACTAATTTTATTCTATAACATCCTGAATATTTTGTTTTTTCTTTTTTCTATTCCTGATATCCTCTGTCTCCCCGGTTCCTCCCGGTTTCATATATATTTCCGGATTTAAAATGTTGATATCCGGAATAATTTTTATATTTCCGGAGGTAAAATTAAGATTGGGCCAACTAATTTCAATATTTTTCTTTTCTTTAGATTTAAAATTGTAAATAGAATAGCGGTTTAGGCCCACTATTTTATTGTAGTTGATTAATAATATATTAAAAGGAACTTCGTAATAGCCAAATCCGGAATTATTGGTTACGGAAAAACTCAGATCGGATAAATTAATTTCTTCCGAGAGTTTGCTTTTATTGGCGGGGGTTAATTCTACATTTTCAATTTTGAAATCTATTCTTTCATTTTTAAAGTTTTTCCAGGAGGGCATTTTATGATAATCCAATTTTTTCCAGTTAGTTTTGTTAATGTTAAAAGTGGTTCTTCCTTTTTGATTAATTTTTTGGGAGAGGGCTAATAAATATTTTGAATCCCGGGGTAAAACGAAATTTTTTCCGCATTTAATTTTTTCTTTTCCGGCCTCGAAGCAATAATTAAAAATTCCACCATGGTGAGGATTGGGGTTAGTAATTTTGATAGCCAGATCGAATTTCTGGTTGTCTCTTATGACGTTCAGTTCTGACAATTTCAGTTCTTTGGGAGCGAATTTTAGAACCTGAGAATGCTTTATGAGTAAGGGGCCTGTTAATTCTTTTAACATCTTTTTATCCTCTTCCATTCCCACAATTAAGTATTTTCCGTATCCGAATAAAGCATACCCCCAAGTAATTATACATAATAACACCAGAAAGACAATCAAAGAGTTTTTGAAATCCTTGCGATGCCGGAAAAGCCAAAAAGATTTTTCCAATTTTTCTATACTAACCCCGGTGGGGTCTTTATATTTATTTATATCTATCTTTGATTCTTTATCTTCATTTTTTTCTTTTTCCGGGGATTCTTTTTTGGGGTCAGATTTTGTGGAGGCCATAAAATTTTTTATTTTTATTTTGTTTTATTTTATCAGTTTTTTTAAAAAATAACAATTTTTTTTAGGTTTAAATACTTGTTTAAAAAATGTTTTTATGATAAAATATAAATAAATATGAGGCCTGTATCAGGAAGCAAAAGGTGGTAAGTAAACAAATTTCGCGGCGCATTTCAATTTAATAACAAGATTAATAAAAATAGGGTTAAAACGCCCTAATTTTTTAAAAATTAAGGAAATATGGCAAACAAAAACAAAAAGAAAGAACCCAAGGATGATAAAAGATACGGCGCCGGCTCCATTACTGTTTTGGAGGGTCTGGAGCCGGTTAGAAAAAGACCGGGGATGTATATTGGCTCCACTTCTTCCACCGGCCTTCATCATTTGATTTGGGAGGTGGTTGATAACGGAATTGATGAGGCCATGGCCGGTTATGCCGATGAGATAATTATTACTTTACTTCCCGATAATATGGTTCAAGTGGAGGATAATGGCCGAGGAATACCTGTGGCTAAACACAAATCTACCGGACTTTCGGCTCTGGAAACAGTTTTGACCAAATTGCATGCGGGAGGTAAATTCGGAGAAGAAGGAGGATACAAAGTTTCCGGAGGATTGCATGGCGTGGGAGTTTCCGTGGTAAACGCTTTAAGCGAACACTTGAAAGCCGAAGTTCATAGAGAAGGAAAAATTTGGATTCAAGAATACCAAAGAGGGATAGCCAAGACCAAGATAAAATCCGCGGGAAATACCAAAAAAACAGGCACCATTATAAGTTTTAAACCCGACCCCCAAGTTTTTACGGAGTTGGAGCTTTCTTGGGGCAAAATATTGGACAGATTGCGCCAACAATCTTACCTGACCAAAGGTATTAATATAAAAGTTATAGATAAAAGAAAAGACAAAAGATCAAAAGAATATCGTTTTTATTTTGAAGGGGGAATAAAGTCTTATATCAAATCTTTAAATAAAGGAAAGGATTTAAAACATGAAACTTGTTTTTATACAGAAAAAGAAATTAAAGGGACCAAAATTGAGATAGCCCTGCAATACAATGATGAATTCAATGAAACGGTGTTTTCTTTTGCCAATAATATTTATACCCCCGAAGGAGGAGCTCATCTCTCGGGTTTCAGAACAGCTTTGACCAGAACCTTAAATACTTATGCCCGTAATCAGAATATTTTAAAAGAAAAAGATGAAAATTTAACCGGGGAGGATGTCAGAGAGGGTTTGACCGCTATTATCAGCGTAAAATTAACCGATCCTCAATT
>Ga0102938_10000811_pt1 | contig 23405 bp, 23 predicted proteins | sample SalPonR2_B_D2_MG_FD_84516 | JGI IMG/M metagenome (GOLD analysis project Ga0102938, IMG submission 84516) | Salt pond soil microbial communities from South San Francisco under conditions of wetland restoration - Salt Pond MetaG R2_B_D2_MG | ecosystem: Environmental > Aquatic > Marine >... | reverse complement strand
GACCGCTCGCTCCCGGCCCCAGGTCGGCCAGTGGTGCGAGGCGAACACCACCTCGAGGTCGTCGCCCCACAGGTCGATCGTCTCGGTGAGGTAGGCCGCCCACCGACGGGCGTCGCGCACCTGCGCGCCGCGCAACGTCACAATGTTGTGCAGCGTGTGCGAGGTGTTCTCGGCAGTGCACAGCGCCTTGTGGTCGGGGAAGTAGAAGTTCATCTCGGCGGGTGCTTCGGTTCCGGGGGTCACCTGGAACACGATGCGTACGCCGTCGATCGTCAGTTCCTGCCCGGTCTCGGTGATGTCGATCGTCGGTGGGATCAGCGTCGGCTCGCCGGTCGACGTGGTCTGCCCGAGCCCGCAGCCGATCTGGCCGTCGGGGCCCTTCGGGAGGGCGGCGCCGTACATGAAGTCGGAGCGTCGTCCCATGGCGGTGCCGACGAACACGTTCTCGGCGACCGCTTCCTCCATGAATCCCTCGGGTGCGATGATCGAGATCCGTCCGGCATCGACGTCGGCCTCGTCGACGATCCCCTTCACGCCGCCGAAGTGGTCGATGTGCGAGTGCGTGTAGATCATGGCCACCACGGGGCGTGGGCCCCGATGCTCCTGATAGAGCGCCCAGGCGGCGGCCGCGGTCTCCTTGCTGATCAGCGGGTCGATCACGATCACGCCGGTCTCGCCCTCGATCACACTCATCACCGACAGATCGAACCCACGCAGCTGATAGATGCCGGGGACGACCTCGAACAACCCGTCACGGATCAGCAGCTGGCCCTGGCGCCACAGGCTCGGGTGGGCGGTGTCGGTGGCGGGTTCGTCGAGGAACCGGTAGGCGTCGAGATCCCAGACCACTCGGCCGTCGGCGGCGGTGACCTGACGTGTCGTCGCCGTTGCGACGAAGCCCCGCTCGGTGTCGTCGAAGTCCTGCGTGTCGGTGAAGGGCAAGCCCGCTGCGTCCATCGGCCGATTCTGACACCGGGCACGTCGCTGCGAAGTGTCACAGGGGGCCCGGCACCGTGTGACGGTGCAACGCTGTCGTCAGGAGGGGTCGGTGAGGACCTCGGCTCGGAGGGGGGCGAGTTCTTCGCGTTCCTGCACGATCACTCCGACGAGGACCAGTGCGATGCCGATCGCCTCGATGCCCGACGGACGTTGGTCGAGCACCAACCAGCCGATGAACGACGCCGTCACTGGCAGAAGCGCCAGCAGCACCGAGAATCGGCGGATCGGGATGCGGCGCATCGTGAACTGGTCGATGCCGTAGCCGATCGCATTCGAGAACACGCCGACCAGCAGACACAGCGCCAGCAGCCGCGCCGACGTCCACACGTCGGCGCTCCAGGGCGCCCCGGCCGGCGCAATCGCCAGCGCGCCGATCGCCAGCCCGATGCCGAGGCCGGCGACGCCACGATCGAGCCGGGCGACCCGCGATCCGATCACGATGTACGCGGCCCACATCGCCGAGGCGAGCCCGATGAACAGCAGCCCCAGCGCGTTGCCCTCGATCTCGCCGCCGCCGAGCACCACCACTCCGACGATGGCGAACAGCAGGGCGACCGCGTTGCGCGCCGAGCGGGTGGCGACTGCGGCGACGGCGATCGGGCCGATGAACTCGATCGTGACCGCCTTGCCCAGGTCGATGCGTTCGATGGCCAGGTAGAAGAACAGGTTCATCAGCGCCGTCGCGACGCCGAACAGCGCAGCAGCGCCGAGTTCGGCGCGTGTCCAGCGCTGGCGCCACGCCCGCGACACCACGACGAGCGCAATGGCGGCGCCGATCACCCGGAACCAGGCGACCGTTTGTGGTTCGACCTCGTCGAACAGGCCGACGGCGATCACCGCGCCCGCGTACTGGGCGACGGCGGAGAGGACGAAGAGTGCCTCGGGCTGGGCGGTGTTCAGCCAGCCGGTGAGCGGACCCGAACGCCCTGGCGGGCGCGGCCCGACCGAGACCGCGTCAGTCAAAGAGTTCGGGATCGCTGTGGGCGATCTCGTCCCACAGCGGTTGGAAGCTGAACCACCCTGCAGCGGAGAACGCAGTGTTCTCGCGCGTGTAGGTGGCGTACTCGTCGTTGATCTCGATCGGGTCGCCTGCGGCCATCGCCATCAACTGCGCCTGGCACGAGCGTTCCATCGAGATGAACCAGAACGCCGCTTCGTCGACGGTCTGGCCGACGGTGAACAGCCCGTGGTTCTGGTGGATGGCGGCCTTGCCGTCGGGGAACTTCGAGGCGAGCTCGCGGCCGGCGTCGATGTCGAACACGACCGCGCCGCCCTGTTCGGAGATGACGTGGTGGTCGTTGTAGAAGATGCACGCGTCCTGGGTGAGGGGGGCGAGCGGGATGCCGAGCGAGCTGAACGACTTGCCGTACGGCGAGTGGGCGTGAGCGGCGGCGACGACGTCGGGTCGGGCGGCGTGCACTGCGGCGTGGATCACGAACGCCGCGCGGTTGACGGGCTTGGTGCCGTACACGACGTCGCCGTCGTGGTTGACGAGGATCAGGTCGCTCTGCTTGATGTGGCGGAAGCTCATGCCGAACGGATTCACCCAGAAGCAGTCGGGATACTCGGGGTCGCGCACGGTGATGTGGCCGGCGACACCTTCACCGAAACCGAACTTGCCGAAGATGCGCAGCGCGCCGGCGAGGTGGCTCTTGCGGTAGTGGCGTTCGTCCTCGACGTTGTCGAATGTCGGGATCCCGTCGAGCCCGACGGTCTTCGGGGTCAACTCGATGCCGTCGATCATCCCGGGGCTGGTCGTGTTGGTGGCGGTGTCTTCGGTGATGGCCATGAGTCCACCGTACTCTCGCCGGCCGTCGCTGTCTCGGGCCGTACGATGCGGTGATGGCCGAGATCCGCCCTTCCGACATCGCTGCCCCGGCGGCCAACTACGCCCACGCCGTACTCACCGAGTCGGCGAGGCGTTGGCTGCACACGTCCGGTGTCGTGCCGGTCGCCCCCGATGGCTCCACCCCCGATTCGGTCGCCGACCAAGCCACGGTCGTATGGGACAACATTGCAGCCATGCTCCGCGACGCTGACATGGAACCGTCCGGCATCGTGTCGGTGACCACCTACGTCGTCGTCGGCGAAGACCTGGCGCCTGTGATGGCGGCGAGGGACGAGGCGCTCGCAGGCCATCGTGCCGCATCGACGCTCGTGACCGTTCCCGCTCTGGCGCGACCGGAGTGGCGCATGGAAATCGCCGTCATCGCCGCTCGATGAGGTGTGCGGCGGTCAGACGTTGTTGATTCCCCGGGTGGTGTCCATCTGGGCCCGGAATCGTGCCGTGTCGGATGCCGCCGACCCGTCGTCGCCATCTCCAGGACCGCCGCCGCTGGAGCCGCCGCGGCCCCACCATGCTGTGAAGCGCTTCCACCCTCGCTTCAGCGATCTCATGCTTGCATCCTCTCTGCCACACCCGACCGTCACCCGCTCCCAGCTCGGCGGTCAGGGGGTCGGCGCCATCTCATTGGCGCTGGTCTCGGCCATCTGGTCGTTGCCGTCGGAGGCAGAGCAGACTGACATCGTGGCCCCCTCTGGCTCGACATCTACGCGTGGCTCGAAGCCGTGGCCAGAGGCACTCATCGCAGTTCGCTGAGGGTTGTCTCGACTTCGTCGATGCTCCACACCAGCTTCCCGTAGCTCTCGATCGCGCCGCCGATGAAGAAGTTGACGCCGTTGTCGGCGGCCCCGGCGTCGCGGCTGCGCCAGATGCGCCAGTCGGTGGCGAGGCCGATGATGGTGCGGTGACGCGTGGGGTTCGTGCGGATGAGTTCGCTGAAGATCCCGATCTCGCACGCGGTGCCGTCGTCGACCGTCGGCCCATCGAGCCACGCCACAACAGCATCTGCTGATCGCAGGCCCGCGCTGTCGACAGCGAAGACGGTCATGGGATCGAGCGGAGCGAACTGCTGGCGATGCGGAACGAAGCACTCGTGTCCGGCCTGGTCGAGCCGGTCGGCGAGCGCATCGATGTAGTCGCGTTCGGCGGGCGTGAACAGGGGGCCAGCGAGGTACAGCTTCACCGGCCCCATCCTGGCATGTGTCGTCGAGCCTCGATCCGAAAACGCCGTTGCCTTCTCCCGGAGTCGCTGAACTCCTGCCGCGGATCGGCCGTCGTATCGGCATCACCGCGGATCGACTGCGCGAACTCGAAGCCGGCTCTCGCACGAACAGGAGTTGGCGCCATGTTTCCTCGTCCGCTTCGATCACGTCGTCGGCGCTCGGCGCCAATGGATCGTCGAGGCCGCTGACGATGACCACCGAGTCGCCGACCACGCCGACGCTGAGCGGTGCCGGGTGATCGATCACGCCGCCGAAGATGAAGATGTCTGTTCGTCGAAGTCGTTCATCGATCGCTCCCTTCATCAACGGGCCGGGTCATCAACGAGCGGAGGCGGCCGCGGGCACGCGGCGGATCTGATCTGACGGTTCCTTCGGGCATCTCGACGATCTCGGCGATCTCGGCAATTGCGAGGTCGTCCACGTAGTGCAACACGACCACGTCACGCTGGTGCGCGCCGGAGTCTCTTGGGCGACGTCGATGCATCGTCGCCCTCGCCGAGCGGTGAGTGCGAGGGCGAGAAGGTTCGAACCGTGACCACAGGTTGCAGATCGGCGACGTATGTCGTTCGTCAGCCGGTCGGGCCGATGTCGCTGCGTGTCGAGGAGATGTCGCTGCGGAATCGGGCGTCGGTGTGCCCGCTGGAACGCGGGACTCTGCCCGAGCCGCCTTCTCCCACCACGCGGCGAAGCGCTCCCAGGTCCGCTTGAGCAGACTCGTCGGAGTCAGCCGCCTGGGCCCACCGAACCACGGGTGCGGACTTCGGTGATCGCCGCCTCGCGATACGAAGTCGACTGGGTGCTCTGGCTCGGGGCGCTGCCCCCGCCGCTGTTGCTCCCGCCGCCATGGCTGCCGGCGTAGTCGCTGTCGGCCATCAAGTTGCGCCAACGATCGATCCTTCTGCGGAACCACGACATGAGCTACCTCCTCGATCGACTGCACTCGACCGTACCACCCGGGATCAGGCGCCGGCCGTGGGCCTGCAATACGATCATCGTCATGGCTGACTCGAACGACCTGCCGCAGACCGACTCGGGCATCCCGATCAAACGGCTCTACGACGCCACCGATCTCGACGGCTGGGACCCGGCCGAGCAGCTCGGGGCACCCGGCGAACCCCCGTACACGCGTGGCGTCTACGGCTCGATGTACACCGGCCGTCTCTGGACGATGCGCCAGTACTCCGGTTTCGGCAACGCCGAAGCCACCAACGAGCGCTTCAAGTTCCTGCTGAACGCCGGCCAGACCGGGCTGTCGTGTGCGTTCGACCTGCCCACCCAGATGGGCTACGACTCCGACGCCGGGCGTGCGGAGGGCGAGGTCGGCAAGGTCGGTGTCGCGATCGACTCGATGGAGGACATGCGACTGTTGCTCGCCGACCTTCCGCTCGACAAGGTCACCACGTCGATGACGATCAACTCGACGGCGGCGATCCTGCTGTTGATGTACGAACTCGTCGCCGAAGAGAACGGGGTATCGGCCGACGAGATCGGCGGCACCATCCAGAACGACCTGCTCAAGGAGTACATCGCGAGGGGCACCTACGTGTATCCACCGCGGCCGTCGATGCGGATCATCACCGACATCTTCGCCTACTGCAGCCAGCACGTCCCGAACTGGAACACGATCTCGATCTCCGGCTACCACATCCGCGAAGCCGGCTCGACTGCCGTGCAGGAGATCGCGTTCACGCTCGCGAATGCGATCGCGTACGTGCAAGCGGCGATCGACGCGGGCCTCGACGTCGACGACTTCGCGCCACGACTCAGCTTCTTCTGGAACGGGCACAACAACTTCTTCGAAGAGGTCGCCAAGTTCCGTGCCAGCCGGCGAATGTGGCACACGATCATGACGGAGCGCTTCGATGCGAAGAACCCGAAGTCGTCGATGCTGCGCTTCCACACCCAGACCGGCGGCTCGACGCTGACCGCCCAGCAGCCGATGAACAACATCATGCGCGTCACGCTGCAGGCGATGGCGTCGGTGCTCGGCGGCACGCAGAGCCTGCACACCAACGGCTACGACGAGGCACTCAGCCTGCCGACCGAGGAAGCCGCCCGGATGGCGCTGCGCACCCAGCAGGTCATCGGGTACGAGTCCGGTGTCGCCGATACGCCGGACCCGCTGGCGGGTTCGTACTTCGTCGAGTCGCTCACCGACGAGGTCGAGCGCCTCGCCTGGGAGTACATCGAGCGCATCGACGAGATGGGCGGCGCGGTCACCGCCATCGAGAGCGGTTTCCAGATGGACGAGATCGAGCAGGCCGCCTACGAGTACACCAAGTCGATCGACGACGACGAGCGGGTGATCGTCGGCGTCAACAAGTTCTCGATGGACGACGAACCCGAGCCGAAGCTGATCCCGGTCGATCCCGACCTCGAGCGCAACCAGGTCGCCCGTCTCACGGCGTACAAGGCCAACCGCGACACCGCCGCCGTCGAATCGGCCCTGGCGACCGTGAAAGCGACGGCGCAGGGCAGCGACAACCTGCTCTACAGCATGAAGGACGCGCTGCGCGCCGACGCCACGCTCGGCGAGATCAGCGACGCTCTGCGCGAGGTCTTCGGCGTCTACACCCCGTGAACGAGGCGGGTCAGGGCGACACCGAACGCCGACGAACGCCGCCGACGACGCTCGCCGAGCTCGACCGGGCGCTGGTCGCGCTCGGCGTGGACGTCGGGGGGTTCGACGAGCAGCGGGGTGACCGCGCCGTCGCCATCGACCAGGCTGTCGTCGAGCGCGAGCGGCCGGCCACGAACCGCCGGAGCGGGGGACACTCCCGGTTCGGTCGGCCGCTGCCGCGCAACTTCCGGCTGCTGTGGGCAGCCACCGCGCTGTCGAACCTCGGTGACGGTCTGCGCCTGGTCGCGATGCCGCTGCTCGCCACCTCGGTCACGTCCGATCCGCGGCTGATCGCCGGTGTCGTCGTGGCGCAGCGCCTGCCGTGGCTGTTCTTCATCCTGCCGGGTGGTGCCTGGGCCGACCGGTTCGATCGCCGTCTGCTCCGGATGCGCCTCGACATCGCCCGTGCCGCGGTGATGGCGGTCCTCGTCGGAGCGATCGCGTTCGATCAGACATCGATCGTTGTCATCTATCTCGTCACGGCACTGCTCGCGTCGGCCGAGGCGGTCGTCGACAGCTCCAGCATGGCGATGGTGCCGGCAACAGTCGACGAAGCTGACCTCGAGCGGGCCATCGGACGCCTCGGCTCGACCGAGTTGGCGATGAACGACCTTGTCGGGCCGCCGCTCGGCGGCCTGTTGTTCGGCCTCGCCATCGCCGTACCGTTCGGGATCGACGCCGCCACGTTCGCGGTCGCAGCACTCGTGATGGGCTTCATGAGCGGCAGCTATCGGCCGGCGACCGCGGCGCTGCCGACGTCGGTTGATCGACCGTCGATGGGCGCCAGCCTCGCCGAGGGCATTCGCTGGCTGTGGAACCAGCGGTTGCTGCGTACGCTGGCGATCATCTCGACGGCGCTCGGGACCGCGTCGTTCGTCGGCAACGCCGTGTTCGTCATCTTCGCGACCGACACGCTCGGGCTGTCCGAGTTCGGCTTCGGTCTGCTGCTGGTGCCGGGCGCGATCGGTGGCATCGCCGGTTCGTTGATCGCCCCGCGTTTCAAGCGGTTCAGACTCCGGCGGACCCTGCCGATCGCAGTGATCGGATCCGGAGCATCGACGTGGCTGATGGCGGTGACGTCATCGCCGGTCCTCGTCGGGCTGCTCTCGGCGGTGTCGCTCGCCTCGGTGATGGTGTGGAACGTGCTCACGCTGGCGTTGCGGCAGCGTCTGATACCCGACGAGATGCTGGGCCGGGTAGGGGCGAGCTATCGCTTCCTGGTGTACCTCGGCATGCCGTTCGGTGCGCTCGTCGGCGGTCTGTTGGCCAACGAGTTCGGAGTGCGATCGGCGATCTTCGTGAGCGGCAGTCTGCTCGTGTTCGTGGGGGTGATGTTGCCCCTCGTGCTGCGCGGGGTCGAACGCTACGAGAACGGATCCTGAGGTCCCGATCTCGCACGGTCTCGATTCGAGGCCTCGTGGCAGTCGAGCGCGCGCAGCATCGTCGATCAGAGGTGTGATCGGACGGCGGCGAGCAGGTCGTCGTAGGTGTCGAGCGCAGGGAACTGGGGGAACTCGGCGATCACGTTCGCCGGGGCGTGGAACAGGTAGCCGTGGTCGGCAGCGCCGAGCATCGTGGTGTCGTTGTAGCTGTCGCCGGCGGCGATCACCCGGTACTCCAGGCCTCGCAGGGCCTCGACGGCATGCTGCTTCTGGTTCGGCTGACGGAGCCGGTAGTCGACGATGCGATCGTCGTCGACGACCAGCCGGTGACACAGCACCGTCGGCCAGCCGAGCTGTTGCATCAGGGGACGGGCGAACTGTTCGAACGTGTCCGACAGCAGGATCACCTGGGTCTCCGAGCGCAGTTCGTCGAGGAACACTCGGGCGCCGTCGAGCGGTTCGAGCCCAGCGATCACGTCATCGATCAGCGAGATCGTCAGGCCGTGCTCGGCGAGCAGGTCCAACCGGTAGCGCATCAGCACGTCGTAGTCGGGTTCGTCGCGGGTGGTGCGGCGCAGCCCATGGATGCCCGTGCGCTCGGCGACGGCGATCCAGATCTCCGGAACGAGCACACCCTCGAGGTCGAGGGTCACGATCGCCTGCTGCTGGCCGGTACTCACCAGAACAGTCTCGCCGTTGCGGCCCCCGGCGGCGAAAACCCACGTTTGCGTGACGCCATCGGCGGGCCGCCCCACCCGAAATGCGACGCGAACGGGGGGTTAGGCGTCGACGTGGGTGATCGGGAGCTGCGGCCGCTCGGGGGGAGGACAGTCCTGGCTGGCCCAACCGAGGTAGACGATCGCGATCAGGCGATCGTCGGGTCCGAAGTCACACAGCTCCAGCACCGCTGCCGGCGCCTCGAGTGCGGGGCTCGACCAGAAGCTCGCCAGGCCGAGCGCCGTCGCGCCGAGCAGCAGGGTCTGGACTCCCGCTGCCACGGCGTCGCGGTTCTCGTGGTGCAGCATCTCGTTCTCGTGCGGGGCGCACCCGACCACGAGCGTGAGGGGAGTGCGCAGGTACTTCGTGCGGGTCTTGGCCCGTTTCACGTCGTCGCCGAAGCCGGCGCGCTCCATCTCGTCGGCCATGGTGTCGCCGAGCCGAGCGCGGCCGTTGCCGGTGAACACGGCGAAGCGCCACGGCCAGGTCTTCTTGTGGTTCGGCGCCCAGGTGGCGAGACCGCACAGCTCGGCGACGATCTCGAGCGGCACGTCGCGATCCTGGTCGACGATCATCGACGTCCGGCGCGCTCGTACCAGGTTCGAGAACTCGTCGAATCGCGTGCGATCGATGCCGTCCGGAGTGTCCATGCGATCAGGATGTCACGAGGTCGCCCAGATCAGCACCTCGGCGCCCTCGGATCCGGCGGTGAAGGTCGGCGATCCGGCGTCGGTGAGGCGCACTGCGTCGCCGGTCGACAACGCCCCGGCGACATCGAGCCGGGCGGAGCCGAGCGCCACGAACACGTGCACGTGGCGATCATCGGGCACCGTCGCCGACTCGCCGGCGGCGAGACGGCCGCCCCAGAGCACGGCCCCATGTTGGCGGATCGAGATCGCCGCATCGTGGCCCTTGCCCGACGCGATCGGAACGAGGCCTCCACGGTCGAGTTCGGCGTTGATGTCGAGCTGTTCGTAGCCGGGGTCGATCGACTCGGTGTCCGGTGGCACCCACATCTGCACGAAGTGGACATCGTCACTGCCGGAGTTGTTCATCTCGCTGTGCCAGATACCGGTTCCTGCCGACATTCGCTGGGCCAGACCCGGATAGAGGATCCCTCGGTTGCGTTCGGAGTCCTTGTGCTCGAGTTCGCCGGAGAGCACCCAGGTGACGATCTCCATGTCGCGATGTGGGTGCGTGTCGAATCCGGTGCCGCCTCGCACGATGTCGTCGTTGTTGACGAGCAGCAGGCCGTGGCCGGTGTTCGTCGGGTCGAAGTGGCGACCGAAGCTGAACGAGTGCTTCGAGTCGAGCCAGCCGATCTTCGTGTGCGGGCGATGGCTCGCGCGGCGGATGTCGATGACGGGCGTCTCGGTCATGTGCAGGATAACAGTTGTGCACGCAACTATATTCCGGATCGTGGACGACGACCACACCCGCTAGAAATCCCCGGTGCCGTCGACCCTGCGCCCCGTGCTCGCCGTCGTGACGGCTGCGGCATTGTTCGGCACGGCGGGTACCGCACGCGAACTCGGGCCGGACGGCAGCACAGCGCTGGGCGTGGGCGCGACTCGCATCGTCATCGGCACGGTGGTGCTGTGGCTGGTCGTGTGGTGGCGGGGCACCCGTGGGTCGATCAGGCCCATCGGTGCTCCGCTGCGCGCGAACCGTGGGGTGCTCCTGCTCGGCGGGTTCGGCGTGGCGGCCTACACGCCCATGTTCTTCGAGGCGGTCGAGCGGACCGGCGTGGCCGTCGGCACGATCGTCGGCATCGGGAGCGGGCCGTTCTTCGCTGGTGCGCTCGAATGGGCCTGGCGAGATGTGCGCCCCAGTCGGTGGTTGGCCGTCGGCACGGTCGTCTCCGTCACCGGTGGCGCCGTGCTCGTGCTCGCCCAGAACGCCGGCGACTCGTCCGGCGATCCTGTCGACGCAGTCGGGCTCCTCTTCGCCCTTGGCGCAGGCTCCGGCTACGCCCTCTACTCGGCCACCTCGAAAGCGGTGATGGAACGCGGCGTCGACCCGGTGCTGACGCTGGCGTCGAGCTTTCTCGTCGGCTCGACCATCGTGGCGCTGCTCGCCCCGGGTGAGCCATTCGGGTGGATCGCGACCCGTGACGGGCTCCTGATGGCACTGCAGCTCGGACTGCTCGCGACCGGGCTCGCCTACATCCTGTACGGCTACGGCCTGCGGCGGCTCACCTCGGCCACCACGGTGACGCTGGTGCTGGCCGAACCGCTGACGGCCACCCTGCTTGCCGTGCTCGTTCTCGACGAATCGATCGTGCCGACCGCCTGGATCGGCATCGTCGGCTTGCTGATGGGTCTGCTGATCGTCGGCCGTACCGCGCACGTGTCGTTCGAACCGGTCCCCGACGATTCGCCTGCCTGACGTGGTTCCCGGAGACCGGTTCCCTGGGACCACCCGGCTCCCGGAGACCCGGACGCGAGGAACCAGGCTCAGTCGGGTCGGCGGGCCCGGCTCGGTTGCACCCTCGGCGCTTCGTTCGGCATCTTCGGATACACCGGCGGCCATGGTGCGTCGGGAATGCCGTCGGCGAGGTCGGCAGCGAACCGCTCGACCAACGGGGCGATCGACACGGCGGTGTCGTCCATCAACTCCCACGGATCACCACGCTCGGCGAGCCGCGCGGGAACAGTGTCGATCGTCATCGCCTCAGGGTCGATCGTGTCGAGTTCGTCCCAGCCGAACGGCGTCGACACCTGTGCTCCCACACGCGGTCGCACCCCCCACGCGCCGAACATGTTCTTGTGCGGCGCGTTCTGGTTGAAGTCGACGAACACCCGGGTGCCGCGCTCTTCCTTCCACCAGTTGTCGGTGATCAGGTCGGGATGGCGGCGAGCCAGTTCGCGCCCGAGAGCGATGACGGCGCCGCGTACGGCGAACGAGTCCCAGCCCGGCTCGACGCGTACGTACACGTGGATGCCCTTGCTGCCGGTGGTCTTCGGGAAGCCGATCATCCCGTACTCGGCGAGCAGATCGCGCGCCAGGCCTGCTGACTCGCGCACCATGTCGAAGTCGACGCCGGGGGAGGGGTCGAGGTCGATGCGCATCTCGTCGTGGTCGTCCGGCGTCGATGCCCGGAACGGCCACACGTGCAAGCCGAGCACCCCCATGTTCACCGCCCACAGCACGTGGGCGAGGTCGGCGATCACGAGCGCCCGCGATGGTGTGCCGTTGATCGTCTCGACGGTGGTGGTCTGCAACCAGTCGGGCGCCGAGTCGGGGATGCGCTTCTGGAAGAACGACTTCTCCCGCACCCCGTTCGGGTACCGCTCGAGCAGCACCGGCCGGTCGCGCACCGTGCGCATCAAGGCGTCGCCGACCGACACGTGGTACCGCGCCAGATCGAGCTTCGAACGTGGCTCCTTCGCCGGCCCGACCGATGGGAACATCGCCTTGTCCGGGTTGGTGATCGCCACCGCCCGCGAGCCGGCTTCGACCTCGACCGGCGTCCCGAACTCGTCGGCCTTGCCCATCTCCGGCACGCTACTGCGATCACGCCTGGGGTCTGACCCCTGGCGTGATCGTCACTGGGCGGAGTGGAGTTCTTCGTTCAGTTCGCCCCAGCTTCCGAGGCGGGCGCGGGCGACGACCTTGCCGCTCTGGCCGTCGCGCAGGAACATCAGCCGGCTCTGGCCGCTGAGTTCGCGAGCTTTCACCACACCTTGCGGTGTGAGCACCGGTGTGCTCGCCGTGACGTACAGACCGGCCTCGACCACGCAGTCGTCCCCGAGACTGATGCCGATGCCGGCGTTCGCGCCGAGCAGGCATCGCTCGCCGATCGTGATCTGTTCGGTGCCGCCACCCGAGAGCGTTCCCTGGATCGACGAGCCGCCACCGATGTCGCTGCCGTCACCGACGACCACGCCGGCCGAGATCCGCCCCTCGACCATCGACACGCCGAGCGTGCCGGCATTGAAGTTGCAGAAGCCCTCGTGCATCACCGTGGTGCCCTCGGCGAGGTGGGCGCCGAGCCGCACACGGTCGGCGTCGGCGATGCGCACACCGGGCGGGATCACGTAGTCGGTCATCCGCGGGAACTTGTCGAGGCCGTGCACCGAGATCACGCGACCCTCCTTGCGCAAGCGCATCCGCACGGCGTCGATCTCCGCCACTGCCACCGGCCCGATGCTGGTCCACGCCACGTTGTTCAACGCCCCGAATGTGCCGTCCATGTTCAGCGTGCGGGGGTGCGCCAAGCGGTGCGAGAGCAGGTGCAACCGCAGGTACGCATCCGACGCGGACTCCGGCTGCTCGTCGACGTCGATCGTCAAGCGCACCGGGCGGATCGTGACGTTGCGCACCTCGTCGGCGACGTCACGCATGTCGAGCTGGTCCTCGATCTCGTCGATGGGACAGTCGTCGTCGCCGAACTCGCCCCAGCCCAGCCAGCGATACCAGGTGTCGAGCACCGAGCCGTCGTCAGCGATCGTTGCGAGGCCTGCGCCCCATGCCATCCGTGTCATCTCGTCCTTTCAACATGTAACGATTGGTGTCTGACACCAATCGTTACATGACCTCCGGTCGTAGTGTCGGGAACAGGATCACTTCCTTGATCGAGTCGACCCCGGCCAACAGCATGGCCACACGATCCATGCCGATGCCCAACCCTCCGGTCGGCGGCATGCCGTATTCGAGGGCGCGCAGGTAGTCCTCGTCGACCGATCCGGCCTCGGCGTCACCGGCGTCCTTGGCGGCCTGCTCGTCCTGGAACCGGGCGCGCTGCTCGACGGGATCGTTCAGCTCCGAGTACCCGTTGCCCAGTTCGCGGGAGTCGACGAAGATCTCGAACCGTTCGGTGAGCCACGGATCGTCGCGATCGACACGCGCCAGCGGGGAGATCTCGGTGGGGTGACCGGTGACGAACGTCGGCCGCACGATGTCGGCCTCGCACAACGCCTCGAACAACTCCTCGACCAGCTTGCCGCCGCCCCAGCGGTGCTCCCATCGCACGCCATGTTCGTCGGCGAGGGCCCGCAGTTCCTCCACCGGCTGGCTCGGATGCACCGGGCGACCGATCGCGTTCGACACCGCATCGACCATCCGGACCCGGGGCCACGGCTCGGCCAGATCCACCTCCTGGTCGCGGATCGTGATCACCGTGGTGCCGATCGCGTCGCGTGCGGCCTGCGTGACGAGTACTTCGGTGATCTCCATGACGTCGTTCCAGTCGCCGAACGCCTGGTAGAGCTCGATCATCGTGAACTCGGGGTTGTGACGCGTCGAGATGCCCTCGTTGCGGAAGATGCGCCCGATCTCGTACACCCGCTCCATGCCGCCGACGATCAGTCGCTTCAGGTGCAGTTCGAGTGCAATGCGCAGGTACAGCTGCAGATCGAGCGTGTTGTGGTGGGTGGTGAAGGGGCGTGCGTGCGCGCCGCCGGCCTCGGCGTGCAGCACCGGCGTCTCGACCTCGATGAACCCGCGCTCGTGCAGTGTGCGACGGAAGCTGGCGATGATCTCGTGGCGGATCTCGAACGCCCGTTGCGCCTCGGGGTTCACGATCAGGTCGGCGTAGCGCTGGCGGAACCGGGTGTCGACGTCGCTGAGTCCGTGCCACTTGTCGGGGAGGGGGCGCAGGGCCTTGGAGAGCAGTTCGACCGAGTCGGGCTTCACCGACAGCTCGCCCTTGCGGGTGGTCATCACCGTGCCGTTCACGCCCACCCAGTCGCCGAGGTCGAGCCGTTTGATCGACGCGAACGCGTCGTCGCCGACCACCGCCTTGGAGATGAACAACTGGATGTCGCCGGAGCGGTCGCGCATGGTGGCGAAGATCAACTTGCCCGAGTCGCGCAGCAACATGATCCGCCCAGCCACCGCGACGGCATCGTCGGTCTCGACGCCCGGCTCGAGGTGACCCCATCCGGCGCGGACGTCGGCCACGGCGTGCGTCCGATCGAAACGGTACGGATACGGGGTGACGCCATCGGCCCGCAGTTCGTCGAGCTGCGCCAGCCGGCGGGCCTTCTCGGCAGCGAGCCCGCTTCCCGTCGTCGCGGCGTCGCCCGGCGCGGCGTCGCTCGGCGCAGTGGCGGCCGGCTCGTCGAGCGGGCGGTCGGAAGTCGGCTGGTCGGTGCTCACGATTGCCCGACGGTATCGAAACCGCCGGAGCGCTGCGCGTTCCGTTCGGCTGATGGCGCCCGATCGCCGGTGGCACACCGTACTCTGGACCCGTGCGTGCACCGACGAAGATCGCCCTGGCAGTTGCGCTCGCGGTCGGTGTCGGGCTGCCGGTCGTCGCTCTCGAACCGACCGACTCGATCGATCGGCCGGCGACCGTGGTCGAACGGGCGGTGCCGGTTTCCCCGGTCGCCTCCGAGGTCGTCACGGTCTACAACTCCGGCGAACTCCGAGACGACGTGGCGCAGCGTTCGATCACAGCGGCCCGTTCCGCCGGCGCCTCCCTTGCGTTCGGACGATCGGCCAGCGTCGGCATGGTCGGCGTCTACCGGGGAGCGACCGCCGTCCAGATCCCTCCGTCGGGCTTCGCCTATCCGATGGGGACCACCGTGCTGCCCGCCGAGGTGGTCGGGCGGACGTTGGGTCGCGACGTGTCGCAGCACCTGGCACCCGACGCGCTCGTCATGGGGCAGCTCTCGGCCAGCCTGCGGGGAGCGCAGGCGGGCGACTCCGTGCTCCTGGTGGCCGGCTCGGGCGCGCAACTGTGGTTCCGGATTGCCGCAGTCCTGCCTGACGACAAGGTGGGCGGCACCGAATTCCTGATGTCGACGCAGGCAGGAGACCGGCTCGGCATCGCTCGGTTGAGTCGTGTGGTGATGTGGGGCTTCCCGTCGCGGGCGTCGATCGATGCGTCGCTGGCGGCCAACGGACTCGTGTCGACATCGGTGCGCATCCGACGGAGCTGGGATCCGGCGGATCCCGACAACACCATCGGCATGGCTCGCACCAAGGCGCAACTCGGCGAGTTCGCCTACCGGTTGAACGCCAACGGATCGGTCAGTCAGGACTCCGCATGGCTCGCGGCCAGCCTGCCCTCGAGGAGAACGCAGTACCCGCTCGGGGTGGTGGCGAGGTGCCACAACCGCGTCGAACCAGCGCTCCGGTCGGCGCTCGCCGAAATCGCTGCCCGAGGGCTCGGCGGCACGATCGATGTCGGCAACGCCAACCGCTTCGGGGGCTGCCACGTCGCCCGGTTCAACCGCCTCACGCCCGACAGTGCCCTCGGTTTCCTGTCGCGCCACTCGTGGGGGATGGCGTTCGACACCAACACCGTCGGGTCCTGCCAGGGCTGTGCGCCACCCGACTTCGCCACCCGGCCCGGCGGATGCACGGCGGTGCAGATCTTCCGCAAGCACGGCTTCGCGTGGGGCGGGAACTTCCTCACGCCCGACGGCATGCACTTCGAATGGGTCGGTGAAGCACGAGACCGCCTCGCCTACCCGTCGAGGTTCTGCCCCAACGTCGCCGTCCGCGGCCTGACACTCGACAACGACGAAGTCGGCCAAGTGCTGCTCTACGCAGACGACGGCCTCTTCACGGGAGAGCACTGATGCCCACACGATTCCTGATCATCGGCGGCGGACCCGCCGGCAACATCGCCGCCACCACCGCAGCACGGCTCGGCGCCGACGTCGTGATGGTCGAACGCGACGTGGTGGGCGGCGCTGCGCACCTGTGGGACTGCATCCCGTCGAAGTCGATGATCGCCACGGGCCGCGCCATCAGCCGTACCAGGGCGATCGGTGGCATGGGATTGGCCGACGTCGACACCACGGTCGACGCTGCGACGTTGTCGGGGCGGATCGAGCACGTCAAGGACACGATGCGCGACAACGTCACGTCGTTGCTCGACAGCCAGGGCGTCCGCATCATCCGCGGCGTCGGCCGGTTCACCGGCCCGAACTCCGCTGTCGTCGATGGCCCCGGGGGTCTCGAGACCATCGAATTCGATGCGGCGCTGATCTCCACGGGCTCACGCCCGCGCATCCCCGAATGGTGCGAGCCCGACGGCGACCGGATCCTCACGACACGCGACTGCTACCCGCCGAAGGTCATACCCGAGAGCATCACGGTGGTCGGGTCCGGTGTGACCGGGGTCGAGTTCGTGCACATGTTCTCGTCGTTCGGTTCGAAGGTGACGCTCGTGGTGAGCCGCCAGCAGGTGCTGCCGGGCAAGGATCCCGAGGTGGCTGCCGTCCTCGAAGAAGAGTTCATGCGGCGCGGTGTCAAGCTGGTGATGGGAGCACGCGCCGAGGCGATCGATCGTGTGGGCGACGACGTCGTCGTGCGCTGTGACGACGGCCGTTCGGTCACCTCGACGCATGCCGTCCTCGCGATCGGCTCGATCCCCAACACCGAGGACATCGGGCTCGACGACGCCGGCGTCGACGTCAACGACTGGGGCTACATCGACATCAACCAGCACTGTGTCACCAACGTGGCGCACATCTACGCCGCCGGCGACATCAGCGGCAAGCTGCCGCTGTCGTCGGTGGCGTCGATGCAGGGCCGCAAGGTCGCCGAACACATCATGGGCGGCCACACCCGCAGCCACCGCCACCTCGACTACGACAAGGCCGCGTCGGCGATCTTCACCGAACCGGAGATCGCCGACGTCGGGCTGGCCGAAGCCGAGGCGTTCAGCTCGGGTCGCAAGATCCGCGTCACAAAGGTGCCGTTCTCGGCGACCGCCAAGGCGATGATCAACAACGACACCACGGGGTTCGTGAAGATCATCTCCGACCCGGCCACCGGCGTGGTGCTGGGCGGGTCGATCGTGGGACGTCAGGCGGCCGAGCTGGTCTCGGTGATCGCCGTCGCCGTCACTGCGGGGCTGACCGTGACCGATCTCGCGGAGAGCATCCTGGTGCACCCCGCCCTCAGCGAAGCGCTGTCCGAAGCCGCCGAGTGAGTGGGTGACGTCCGGTGTCCGACACCGAACGTCACCTCGCGGTCACCGACTACTCGATGACGGCCAGGGTGTCGCCACCGCCCACGGTGTCGCCGGCGGCGACCTTGATCTCCTTGATCGTGCCGGCCTTCTCGGCGTTGATCTGGTTCTCCATCTTCATCGCTTCGAGCACCACGATGCCGGTGCCGACCTCGACGGTCTGACCGACCTCGACCAGCAGCTTCACGATCGTTCCCTGCATGGGGGCCTCGACGGAGCCGGAGGCGATCGCTCCGCCACCGCCCGACCCGGAACTGTGCTTCTTCTTCTTGGCCGGCACGGCGGAAGCTGCCACCGTCGGGGTCTCGGGCACCCACATGTTGACGTCGAATCGTTTGCCGTTGACCTCGACCGTGGTCGCCCGCTTGACCAGCGGCTCGTCGTCCTCGGGTTCCGGTGAGGTGCTCTCGGCCTTGCCGCCGAGACCGGTGAGATCGAGGACCTCCTCGACCCACTTGGTCGAGTGCGTCACCGCGGCGAAGTCAGGGTGTTTCAAGATGGCGAGATCGGCCGGAATGGTGGTGGCGACACCCTCGACCACCAGCTCGTCGAGGGCACGGATCGTGCGGGCGATGGCCACGTCGCGATCGCGGCCCCACACCACGAGCTTGCCGACGAGGTTGTCGTAGTACTGGCTGATCTCGTCACCGGAGTGATATCCGGAGTCGAAGCGCACGCCGAACCCGTCCGGGGCGACGAGCTTGGTGATCGGGCCGGGCGACGGCAAGAACTTGCCCTCGGCGACGTCCTCGGCGTTGATGCGGATCTCGATCGAGTGCCCGCGGCGGCTCGCGTCGACTTCTTCCTGGGTCATCGGGAGCTCCTCGCCGGCAGCGACACGGATCTGCCACTCGACGAGGTCGATGTCGGTGATCATCTCGCTGACAGGGTGCTCGACCTGGAGGCGGGTGTTCATCTCGAGGAAGAAGAAGTCCCCGTCCTGGAAGATGAACTCGACCGTGCCGGCGCCGTAGTAGCCGACCGCCTTTGCTGCCTTCACCGCTGCCTCACCCATTGCCTGCTCGACACCTTCGGGCAGGTCCGGTGCGGGTGCCTCCTCGACGAGCTTCTGGTGGCGGCGCTGCGCGGAACAGTCGCGCGACGAGATCCACACGCAGTTGCCGTGCTTGTCGCCGACCAGCTGGATCTCGACGTGACGCGGCCAGGTGAGGTAGCGCTCGACGTAGACCTCGTCGCGCCCGAAGAACGCCTTGGCCTCGCGCTGTGCGCTCGCCATTGCGTCGTCGACGTCGGCTTCCTTCTGCACCACCTTCATGCCTCGGCCACCGCCGCCGAAGGCCGCCTTGATGCACACCGGCCAGCCGTGCTCACTGCCGAAGGCCTTGATCTCGTCGGGGCCCTGCGCGAACTCGGTCGTTCCCGGCACCACGGGGGCGCCACCGCGGATGGCTGCCAGCCGGCTCGACACCTTGTCGGACATCTCGTCCATCGCGCTGGCGGGCGGCCCGATGAACTCGACGCCCATCTCGGCGATCGCCCGCGCGAAGTCGGCGTTCTCGGAGAAGAACCCGTAACCGGGGTGGACCGAGTCGGCGCCGCTCTGCTCGATCACGTCGAGCATCACCTCGGTGTTGATGTAGCTCTCGGCAGCGGTCTGCCCACCCAGGGCGAAGGCCTCGTCGGCGAGTCGGACGTGCAGCGAGTCTCGGTCGAGCTCGGAGTACACCGCCACGGTGGGGATGCCCATCTCTCGAGCGGCGCGGATGACTCGGACAGCGATTTCGCCACGGTTGGCGATCAGGATCTTCTTGAGCACGAGTGCCAATGTAGGGGCCGTGAGCGTCGACGGAGACATCTGGGGTTCGATGCCGTGGCCGCAGGGATGGGATGTGCGCCATGTCACCGAGACGGGCAGCACCAACGCCGACCTGATCGCCGCTGTCGAGGCTGGGACCGCGGGCCACCGGACCGTGCTCGCAGCCGACCATCAGACAGCCGGGCGCGGGCGGCTCGATCGACGCTGGGAGGCGCCTGCCGGGGCCAACCTGCTCGTGTCGATCGCACTGGCTCCCGTTCCGGACGTGCCCACCGAAGCAACACAGCGCGTGGGCCTCGCCGTGGTCGCCGCCGCACGTCGGCTCGGTGTCTCGCAGGTCGGGCTGAAGTGGCCGAACGACGTCCTGCTCGCGGGTCGCAAGCTCGCTGGGATCCTCGCGCAACGAGCGGCCGAGCGAGATGCCGTCGTCGTCGGACTGGGGCTGAACGTCGGCTGGGCCCCTGCCGGCGCAGCAGCACTCGACGAGGTCGCGGCCGGGGTCGTCGCCCCCGCGCAGGTGTTGGCGATGGTGCTGGGCGAGTTCGATGCGCTCGGCGCCGACATCACCGCCGCGTACCGAGCTTCGCTGACCACGATCGGGCAGACGGTGCGTGTCGAGTTGCCGGGCGACCGCCCGCCGCTCGACGGCCGCGCGGTCGAGGTCGATGCCGCCGGGAGACTGGTCGTCGTCGACGCGGTCGGCGAGCGCCACGCCCTCGACGTCGGCGACGTCGTGCACGTGCGGCCCGGGTGAGAATCGGGTGTGAGACGCAGATCACGGGTGAGGTGCTGTAGCGGCGCCCGGGCTCGCCACTAGCGTCGCCCTGCATGGCCACCCGCACCCGACAGCGACGGCGCAGTTCTGCGCCCGTGGCGCTAGCGCTCGCCGTGATCGTCGGTGCCGTCGGAGCGTTCGGGGTGATCAGGGCCGCCAATGCCCGCACCGGTGACATCGAACGCATCGAGGGGCTCGAACTCGCGCTGACGCCTCAGGACGGGCCGGCTCGGAACTATCTCCTGATCGGCTCGGACAGCCGGGAGAATGCCGACCCGAACGACGCCGACTTCGGCGGGATCGGCGACACCGACGCCGTGTCGGGACGCCGGTCCGACACGATCATGATCCTGCGCCAGGAACAGGACGGCAACGGGGCGGCGATCGTCAGCTTGCCTCGCGACCTGTGGATCGACATCGCCGGACGTGACAGCCCCAACCGGATCAACTCGGCGTACAGCGCCGGCACGGACGTGTTGGCTGCCACGATCACCCAGGAGCTCGGCATCCCCATCAACCACGTCGTCGACATCGACTTCAACGGTTTCAAGGACCTGGTCGACGCGGTCGGTGGGACCACGGTGTGCTTCCTGTACCCGACGCGCGACGCGAACACGGGACTCGACCAGCAGCCGGGCTGCCACGTGCTCGATGGTCTGCAGTCGTTGCAGTACGCCCGGAGCCGGTACTACGAGGAGTTCCGCGACGGTCAGTGGCGCACCGACCCCACCGCCGACCTGGGTCGCATCGAACGCCAGCAGGACTTCCTCCAGCAGACCGCCGACGCCACGATCGACAAGCTGCAGTCCGACCCGTTCCTGGCGTCGGAGCTCATCGACGCCGGCACGTCAGCGGTGCGCATGGACCCCGGTCTCGACCCCGTCGGCGCTGCCGGAACACTGCGCAAGGCGTTCAGTACGGGGCTGAACAAGTACCAGCTCCCGGTTTCGGGCGTCGACCGCAACGGCAACTCCGTGCTGGTGCTCGACCCCGGTGCCGAGCCGATCCTCGACTATTTCCGCGGGATCGGCCCGCCGCCACCGGTCGAGCCGTAGGTCGGCCGTGCGCCGACCGCCTACACTCCGGTCCCGTCATGAAGGCACTCATCCTCGCCGGCGGCGCCGGCACGCGGCTGCGGCCGATCACCCACACCCGGGCCAAGCAGCTGGTCCCCGTGGCCAACACGCCGATCCTGCACTACGGCATCCACTCGATGGTCGCCGCTGGCATCACCGAACTCGGTGTGATCGTCGGCGACACCCGCGACGAGGTGATGGCCGACCTGGGCGATGGGTCGCAGTTCGGCGCATCGATCACGTTCATCCCGCAGGACGAACCGCTCGGCCTCGCTCACTGCGTGTTGATCGCGCGCGATTTCCTCGGCGACGACGACTTCGTGATGTATCTCGGTGACAACCTGCTCGAACAGGATCTCGAAGCGTTCGCCGCGGCGTTCACGAAGGCGCGCCTCGGCGAGCACCCGCCATCTGCCCAGATCCTGTTGAAGGAAGTCGGCGATCCACACCGTTTCGGCATCGCGTCGCTCGACGCCGACAACCACGTCGTGCAGCTGGTCGAGAAGCCCGCCGACCCGCCCTCGAACCTCGCACTGGTCGGCGTGTACCTCTTCGACAGCGAGATCCACGAGGCCGTCGCCGCGATCGAACCATCCGACCGCGGCGAATTGGAGATCACCGATGCGATCCAATGGCTGATCGACCACGGCCGGCGGGTGCGAACCGAGATCCTCACCGGTTGGTGGATCGACACCGGCAAGCTCACCCCGCTGCTGGAGGCGAACCGCCTGATCCTCGAGACGATCGCCACGCGCATCGACGGCACGGTCGACGACGACTCGTTCATCGACGGTCGTGTGGTGGTCGAGGCCGGCGCCGAGATCGTCAATTCGACGATCCGCGGGCCGGTGGCGATCGGCCCGGGCACCAGGATCATCGACAGCTTCGTGGGACCGTTCAGCGCGATCGGCGCTGACTGCGAGGTCCGCCACTCCGAGATCGAGCACTCGGTGGTGATGGAACGCAGCCAGGTCATCGACATCCCGCGGCTGGAGGACAGCCTGATCGGCAGCGATGCCGTGGTGTCGCGCACCAAACGCAAACCGCGTGCGATCCGGCTGATGGTCGGCGACCACTGCCAGATCGACGTCGAATGAAGATCGTCGACTTCGCGACGCGTCCTGGCGCAATCGACGGTTTGGTGACCGTCACCATGAAGCAGGTCACCGACGACCGGGGGACGGTGCGCGAGTTGTTCCGCCGGTCGGCGTTCGCCGGAGCCGGGCCGTCGTTCGGGCAGATCGAACAGATCAATGTCACGCTGACACACCTCGGCGGTGTGCGTGGGATGCACGCCGAGCAGACGACCAAGCTCGTCGCGGTCGCCCACGGGCGCGCCCACGGCGTCTACGTCGACGTTCGCCCCGGCTCGCCGACCTTCGGGCTGGTCGACGAGGTCGACCTCGAGCCCGGCGTCCAGGTCCTCGTGCCGAGTGGCGTGGCCAACGGGTTCCAGGCGCTCGCCCCGGCCACACAGTACGCCTACTGCTTCGACTGCGAGTGGGAACCGGGTATGCCCGGTTCGGCGTTCACCCCGCTCGACCCGCTCGTCGTCGATCGGTGGCCGCTGCCGATCGACGCCGACGACCCCGCACAGATCTCGGCAAAGGACCGTTCGGCCCTCACGTTCGCCCAACTCGGCCAGGGAGCACCATCGTGAAACTCTTCGTCACCGGCGCTGCCGGCTTCATCGGATCGAACTACGTCCGCCACGTGCTGGCGACGACCGACCACTCGGTCACGATCTACGACTCGTTGACCTACGCCGGCAACCTCGCCAGCATCCGTGACGTCCTCGACGACAGTCGCGCCGAGTTCGTGCACTCGGACATCTGCGACGCCGATGACGTCGCCCGGTCGATGGACGGCCACGACGCTGTCGTGCACTTCGCTGCCGAGAGTCACGTCGACCGGTCGATCGCCGACGGTTCGACGTTCGTGCGCACCAACTGCACCGGCACCAACGTGCTGTGTGACGTGGCCAACACGGTCGGCGTCGGCAAGTTCCTGCACATCTCGACCGACGAGGTCTACGGATCGGTCGAGGAGGGTTCGTCGGTC
>Ga0102938_10000807_pt1 | contig 23478 bp, 19 predicted proteins | sample SalPonR2_B_D2_MG_FD_84516 | JGI IMG/M metagenome (GOLD analysis project Ga0102938, IMG submission 84516) | Salt pond soil microbial communities from South San Francisco under conditions of wetland restoration - Salt Pond MetaG R2_B_D2_MG | ecosystem: Environmental > Aquatic > Marine >... | reverse complement strand
GGGCGCTTCACGCAATATTCCGCCGCCGAAGCCATGACCGAGGCCGCCCAGAACCCCGCAGGCGGCGGCATGGCGGCAGGCATGGGCGCTGGCATGGGCCTTGCCATGGCGCAACAGATGGGCGGCTCGGCCCCTTGGGGCGCGCGGCCCGCGCCTGCCACGGCCGCTCCCCCGCCGCCACCCGTCGAACATGTCTGGCACATCGCCGAGAACGGCGAGACGCGCGGCCCCTTCTCCAAGGCCGACATGGGCCGCATGGCGCAGGAAGGCGGCCTGACCCGCGACACCCATGTCTGGACCCCCGGTCAGGACGGATGGATGCGCGCGGGACAAGTGCAGGAACTCGCTCAGCTTTTCACTGTGCTTCCGCCCCCGCCACCTGCCGACTGAACCGCCCCTGAGCGCGCGCAAAAGACCACCTTGCCCTGCGTCTGCGTCTGTCTGGAAAATAACACATAACACCGCCGGTGCCGCCCCATGACCCCGTCCGACACCTCCGCCGCTCCCGCCCAACACCGGTTTCCCTGTGACAATTGCGGGGCGGATTTCCGGTTCGATCCGGGCCAGGATCAGTTGAAATGCGACCATTGCGGCAACACGAGCGTGATCGAAACACCGCCTCCCGCCCGCGCCATCCGCGAACTGGATTTCCGCACCGCGCTCGAGGATCGTCTCCCCGAGCAGGAGATCGAGGAAACCCGCGTCCTCGCCTGCCCCAATTGCGGCGCGCAGGTTGAATTCGATGCCGACACCCACGCCGCGGAATGCCCGTTTTGCGCCACCCCTGTCGTAACCGGGACCGGCACGCACCGCCACATCAAGCCGCGCGGCCTCCTGCCCTTCGCGCTTGAGGAGCGGGAGGCGCGCCACGCGATGACCGAATGGCTGGGCCGCCTGTGGTTCGCGCCGGGCGGCCTTCAGGAATATGCGCGCAAGGGGCGCAAAATGCAGGGTATCTACGTCCCATACTGGACCTTCGACGCCGACACCAAGTCACGGTATGCAGGCGAGCGCGGTACGGTTTATTACGAAACCCGCACCGTCACCCGCAATGGTAAGCGTGAGCGCGTCCGCGTGGCCAAGATACGCTGGCGCAATGTCTCGGGGCGCGTGGCGCGGTTCTTCGATGACGTGCTCGTTCTGGCCTCGACCTCATTGCCCAAACGCTACACCGACGCGTTGGAGCCTTGGGATCTGGCCGCTCTTGAACCCTACAGGCCCGAATACCTCGCCGGGTTTCGCGCCGAAGGGTATACCGTCCCGCTCGAGGCGGGCTTCGACGAAGCACGCGGACATATGGACCGCGTCATCGCCCGCGACGTGAAATTCGACATCGGCGGCGACCGGCAACGCATTCACCGTATCGACACGGACCTGCGCGACGTCACGTTCAAGCATATCCTGCTACCGGTATGGCTTGCCGCGTATAAATACCGCGGCGAAACCTATCGGTTCGTTGTCAACGGGCGCACGGGCCGGGTGCAGGGTGAACGGCCTTGGTCGGCCATCAAGATCACCATCGCCGTCATCCTCGGTCTGCTTGTGGCCGGGGCTGTCGGCTATGGTGTGGCGATCACCCAATGACAGACACAGCCGACACCCTGAACAGCCTCCTTGCCGCCCGCCATAGTTGTCGCGCCTTCCTCCCCGATCAGGTGCCCGTGGACACGATCCGCGACGTGATCCGCATGGCAGGGCGCGCGCCCTCGTGGTGCAACGCTCAACCGTGGCAGGCGCTGATCACGCAAGGCCCCGAAACCGACAGGTTTCGCACCGGCTTGCAGGATGCCGTCAAGGCCGGACCGCCCGCGCCGGACCTGCCGTGGCCCGAAGCCTATCCCGGCGTTCATGGCGACCGGCGGCGCACCTGTGGCTATCAGCTTTACGAGGCTGTGGGCATCGCGCGGGCCGATCGGGCAGGCCGCGCCGCGCAATCGGCCCGCAACTTTGCACTGTTTGACGCGCCGCACGTTGCGATACTGCATTCCGAGGCCGCGCTCGGGCCCTATGGCGCGCTGGATTGCGGCGGGTTTCTCATGACCCTGCTGCTGGCGGCCGAGGCCCATGGTCTGGGCACGATTGCACAAGCCTCGGTCGCGGCCTATCCGAATTTTATCCGCGCCCATTTCGGCCTGCCCGAAACCCGCCTCGTGCTCTGTGCCATATCCTTTGGTTACGCCGACACGTCCCACCCCGCCAACCGCTTTCGCACCGAACGGGCCGGGATCGGGGACATTCTCGATCTGCGCGGATAGAGCGTTTCGCCAACGTCTATACCTCAAGTTTTCCGCGAAACCCTTTAGGTTCAGCTTCCACCTGGTTTCCGAAAAAGCCGCGTCTGATCAAATATCCGGTCCAGTTCCTCGTAGCGGTCGCGCGCATCCGGCCAGCGGGCCTCCTGTACCGCCGCGATCATCGCTTCCAGAAGCATCATCGTCGCGATATTGCTGTCCCAGCCTGACGGAATTTCCACCCAACAGGTAAAGGCATGATCGGCCACGCGCGCCACCGGTGAGGTCCACTGATCCGTGATCAGCACAACCTTCACCCCCCGCTCCGAGGCAAGCTCGGCCAGCCGGAGCAGGTTCGATTCGTATCTGCGGATATCAAAGATGAGAAGCGTGTCCCCCGGCCCCATGTCGAGCACGTAATGCGGCCATGTCGCCGTCGAGGAGGTCATGTGAACCACCCCCGGACGAATTGCCTGAAAATGCGTGAAGGCATAATCGGCAAGGCTCCGCGTGATCCGTCCGCCGACCACGTAAAGCTGCCCGGTCTCGCGCGCCATAAGCGCGACCGAGGCGTCAAAGCTCTGGCTGTCGAGATGCGAAAAGCTTTGGGCGAGGTTGTGGGTCACCGCCTGTGAAAACCGGTTGAGCAGATGCGTTTCAGGCGCCTCCGTGGCCCATGCGGCACGGCGCTGAGTAGGCCCCGAAACCTTGGCCTGCAACTCTCTGAGCAATGCCTTGTGAAATTGCGGAAACCCTTTGAAGCCCAGCTTCTGAACCATCCGCGCCACGGTGGGCGTCGAGACATCCGCATTCGCCGCCACCTCGGTGATCGAGGCCAGCCCAGCCCCCGGATAATCCTGCAAAAGCGCATTGGCGAACTTGCGCTCCGATGGGGTCAACCCGTCATATGCACTGCGGATCAGGTCACGAACGCTCTGGTCATTCTCGGGCATGTGCGACAAGCCCTCCCTTCATGTTGTGAATATATTGACACAGACACCCGCTTGTGGAAACATTTTTTCAGACAAGGGGACTCCAGTGACATCCAAAACCGGTGACAGCGTGGAAATGCAGGCGGTTGAGCGCGTGAATGAAGACGGCGCCGGTCCCGTGGTGATTCTCTGTGAGCATGCCTCGAACCGGTTTCCCGACGCGTTCGGCACCCTTGGCCTGAGCGCCGAAGACCGCGAAAGCCACGCCGCCTGGGATCCGGGCGCACGGGCCGTGGCGCTTGGTCTCTCGCGGGCGCTTGATGCGCCGCTGATCGCCTCGACCGTCTCGCGGCTGATCTATGACTGTAACCGTCCCCCCACGGCGCCCAGCGCGATGCCGGCGCAATCCGAAAAGATTTCCATCCCCGGCAACAGCGACCTAACCGGCCCGGATCGGCAACGCCGCATCGACGCCGTCTACACCCCTTTCTGCGATGCCGCGGGCGAGGTGATCGCCCGCCGCAAGGCCCGGCAACTTCCCACCGCGCTGGTGACGGTCCACAGCTTCACCCCGGTTTTTCACGACGCGCCCCGCGCGGTCGAGATCGGCATCCTTCACGATGACGACACACGCCTCGCCGATGCCATGCTGAACTGTGCCACACAGCTTCCCCACCGCCGGATCGAACGGAACGCCCCCTACGGCCCCGAAGATGGCGTCACCCATTCGCTCAAACTGCACGGGATCGGGCATGACATGCCCAACGTGATGATCGAAATCCGCAATGACCTGCTGCGCACGCGCGCCGAGGAAGAGGCCATGACCCAGGACATTCTCGCCCTGCTCCGGCCCGCGCTCGCGCGGCTTAATCTCGTGACGCCGGGGGGGCCTCATGCCTAGTCCCGTTCTTGCTTATATTCGGGGTATCGACGCGATGAATCGCTTTATCGGTCGCGTCACGATGTATCTGATCTTCGGTCTCATCGCTGTCCTGCTCTGGTCGTCGATCTCCAAGACATTCTTCCTGCCTTCACTCTGGACGCTCGAATCCGCGCAATTCATCATGGTCGCTTATTACGTCCTTGGCGGGCCTTATTCGATTCAGCTTGGCTCGAATGTGCGGATGGACCTTTTTTACGGTGGCTGGAGCACCCGGCAAAAGGCGTGGATGGACGCCTTTACCGTCTTCTTCCTGATGTTCTATCTTGGTGTGCTGCTTTATGGGGCCGTTGGCTCCACGGCCTATTCCCTGGGCTATTTCGGCACCGAGCCGTTTTCGTTCTTCTGGGATCTTCTGATCTCCCTCGTGACCGAAGGGCCCGCGGCCGCAGGTGATATGCTGGGCTACATGGAGCGCAGCTCGACCGCGTGGCGACCCTTCATCTGGCCCGTCAAAACCGTTCTCTGCATCGGGGTTTTCCTCATGCTTCTGCAATGTCTCGCGGAGTTTTTCCGCGATATCGCGCGCCTGCGCGGGATGGAAATCTGATGCCCTACGAAATGATCGCCATCCTGATGTTCAGCTCGATGATGCTGATGCTTCTCACCGGTCAGCGCGTGTTCGGTGCGATCGGCTTTGTTGGCGCGGTGGCCGGGCTTCTGCTCTGGGGGACGGGCGGTGTCGACGTGCCCTTCACCGCGGCGATGAAGCTGATGAAATGGTATCCGCTGCTGACCCTGCCGATGTTCATCTTCATGGGATATGTCCTGTCGGAATCGCGCATCGCGGATGACCTCTACAAGATGTTCCACGTCTGGATGGGGCCGGTCAAAGGCGGGCTTGCCATCGGAACGATCGGCCTCATGGTCCTGATTTCGGCAATGAACGGGCTGTCGGTCGCGGGCATGGCCATCGGCGCCACCATCGCCCTGCCGGAACTTCTGCGACGAGGTTATGACAAGATCATGGTCACTGGCGTCGTTCAGGCCGGATCGTCCCTTGGCATCCTCGTGCCGCCCTCGGTGGTGTTGGTGCTCTATGCCATGATCGCCCGTCAGCCGGTGGGGCAACTCTGGCTCGCCGGTGTCATTCCCGGCCTGCTGATGGCCACACTTTTCATCATCTACATCTATGTGCGCTGCCGGATGCAGCCCGAACTTGGCCCCGCCCTCCCGAAAGAAGAGCGCGACATTTCCACCGCCGAGAAGCTGCGCCTGCTGCGCGCGGGGCTGCTGCCGCTTATCATCTTCGCCGCCATGATGGTGCCTTTCGTCAAGGGATGGACGTCACTGGTGGAAAGCTCGGCCATCGGCGCGATGACCGCCTTTCTCGCCGCGATCCTCAAGGGGCGCATGACGCGCGATGTGTTCGAGAATTCGGTGCGCAACACGCTGGCCATTTCCTGCATGTTCATGTGGATCATCCTCGCCGCACTTGGTTTCGGCGCGATCTTTGACGGGCTCGGTGCGGTCAAGGCGATCGAGGATCTATTCACCACGCAGTTGGGCCTCGGGCCGTGGGCGATCCTAATCCTCATGCAACTCAGCTTCATCGTGATGGGCACCTTCCTTGACGACACCGCCATGCTGGTGATCGTCGCGCCGCTTTACGTGCCGCTGGTGGGCGAACTGGGCTTCGATCTCATCTGGTATGGTGTGCTTTATACCATCACGACGCAGATCGCCTATATGACGCCCCCCTTTGGCTATAACCTCTTTCTCATGCGCGCCATGGCGCCGCCTGAAATCGGGCTGCGCGACATCTACGTGTCGATCATCCCCTTCGTCTTCGTGATGGTCGCCGCGCTGTCGCTGGTGATGATCTTTCCACAGATCGCCCTCTGGCTGCCTGATTACATCTACGGAAAATAACCACCAAGAACCCCGATCAGGGGGTCATCATTCAACAAAGGAGAGAAGTCCATGACCACAAGACGCAAGTTCCTTCAAACCGCCGGTGTCGGCGCGATGGCCGCACCGCTGGCCACGCCCGCGATCGCGCAATCCACCATCACATGGCGCATGCAGACCTATGCCGGCGCCGCGCTGGCCGAACATGTGGCGAAACCCGCCATCGACATGTTCAACAAGATCGCCGGTGACCGCATGCAGATCGAGCTTTACTATGCCGATCAGCTGGTGCCCACGGGCGAGCTTTTCCGCGCGATGCAGCGCGGCACCATCGACGCCGTTCAATCGGATGACGATTCGATGGCCTCGCCCACCGAAGTCACCGTGTTCGGCGGCTACTTTCCCTTCGGCTGTCGCTACTCGCTCGATGTGCCCGTGCTCTTCAACGATTACGGGCTCGATGAAATCTGGAAAGAGGAATACGCAAAGGTCGGTGTTCAGCACATCAGCGCAGGCTCGTGGGATCCTTGCCACTTCGCCACCAAGGATCCGATCCGCAGCCTTGCCGACCTCGAAGGCAAGCGCGTCTTCACGTTCCCCACGGCGGGCCGCTTCCTGTCGCAGTTCGGCGTCGTGCCGGTCTCCCTCCCGTGGGAGGACATCGAAGTCGCCGTTCAAACGGGCGAGCTTGACGGCATCGCGTGGTCGGGCATCACCGAAGATTACACCGTCGGCTGGGCGGATGTGACCAACTACTTCCTCACCAACAACATCTCGGGGGCGTGGATCGGCCACTTCTTTGCCAATCAGGGCCGCTGGGATGAACTCCCCGAGGATCTCAAGACCCTGTTCAAGGTCTGCTGCGAGCAGTCGCACTATTACCGTCAACACTGGTATTGGGGCGGCGAGGCGCGCCTGCGCACCGAGGGCACGAAGCTGGAACTCACCACGATCCCAGACGCCGAATGGGAAAAGGTCGAGCAAGCGGCCGAAGTCTTCTGGGATGAAATCGCAGCCGAGTCCGAAACCAAGGCGAAGGTCGTGCAGATCTTCAAGGACTACAACAAGACCATGCGCGAGGCGGGCCGCCCGTATCGCTATGGCGTGACCTGAGCAGGCCGCGACCCTTACCAACCGGAAGGCCCCGCCGGGGCCTTCCACCACTTTAAAACGATGGAACACACGAACATGACCGGACCTCTCAGCTTCGATGATCTCAAAACAATGGTGTCGGACGGCACGATCGACACCGTGTTGGTCTGTCTCGTGGATATGCAGGGCCGCCTCATGGGCAAGCGGTTCCACGCCGGCCATTTCGTCAACGGCGCCTATGACGAAACCCATTGCTGCAATTACCTTCTGGCCACCGATCTGGAAATGGAAACACCCGATGGCTATGCCGCGACCTCATGGGAGCGCGGCTATGGCGATTACGTGATGAAACCCGACCTTTCGACCCTGCGCCTCATGCCATGGCTGGACGGGACCGCGATGGTGCTCTGCGATGTATTGGACCATCACACCCACCAAGAGATTTCCCACAGCCCCCGGTCGATCCTCAAGAAACAACTCTCACGCCTCAAGGCGATGGGCTTTGACGCGATGATGGCGACCGAACTCGAGTTCTTCCTTTTCGAGAAAAGCTTCGACCAGATCCGCCGCGACAAGTTTCGCGATCTCGAACCGATTTCGGGCTATAACGAAGATTACGCGATCCTTCAGACCACGAAGGAAGAACACGTCATGCGCCCGATCCGCAACCATCTGTGGACCGCAGGCGTGCCCGTCGAGAACTCCAAGGGCGAGGCCGAGACCGGGCAGGAAGAGCTCAACATCAAATACGCCCCTGCCCTCGACACCGCCGACTACCACACCATCGCCAAGCACGCGGTCAAGGAGATCGCATGGCAGCAAGGCCACGCCGCAAGCTTCCTGCCCAAATGGCACCACGACAAGGTCGGAAGTTCGAGCCACGTGCACCAATCGCTCTGGAAAGACGGCAAACCCGCCTTCTTCGACGCCGATGATGACCTTGGCATGTCCGGCCTGATGAAGAATTACATGGCCGGACTGCTGAAATACGCGCCCGACTACACCTATTTTCTAGCCCCCTACATCAACAGCTACAAACGGTTCCAGAAAGGCAGCTTCGCCCCCACGCGCATCATCTGGTCGGTGGACAACCGCACCGCCGGTTTCCGCCTTTGCGGCGACGGCACCAAGGGCATCCGGGTCGAATGCCGGATCGGCGGCTCCGACATCAACCCCTACCTTGCCATGGCCGCGCAACTGGCCGCCGGGATTACCGGAATCGAGGACGGGCTCGACCTTGCCCCCGCCTTCTCGGGCGATGCTTATGCGGGCGACACCGGGCTGATCCCATCCAATCTGCGCGATGCGCGTGACACGCTGCGCGGCTCGGCGATGCTGCGTGCGGCGATGGGGGATGATGTGATCGACCACTACACCCGCGCCGCCGAAGTCGAGATCGAGGATTTTGACCGCGTCGTCACCGATTACGAAATCGCCCGCGGATTCGAGCGGGCATGACGCCTTCGGCGAGAGTATTTTTGGAAAGATGAAAGACGCATCATGACCACACTTAGATGTATCTCACCGATCGACGGCTCGGTGTTCGCCACCCGCGAAACCCTGTCCCCGGATACCGTCGCCAACGCCGTCGTCCGTGCCCGCAAGGCACAGGCCAGCTGGGCCGCGCGCCCCCTTGAAGACCGCGTGCGGATGGTCATGGCCGGGGTCGCCGCCGTGGGCGCCATGAACGACGAGATTGTTCCCGAACTCGCGCATATGATGGGCCGCCCCGTCCGCTATGGCGGCGAATTCGGCGGCTTCAACGAACGCGCCAGCCACATGGCGAGCATTGCCGAAGACAGCCTTGCCGATATCATGGTGGGCGAAGACGCCAGTTTCAAACGCTATATCCGGCGCGTGCCCCATGGGGTCGTGTTCGTCGTGGCCCCGTGGAACTATCCCTATATGACCGCGATCAACACGGTGGCGCCGGCACTTATCGCCGGGAACGCGGTGATGCTGAAACACGCGACCCAAACGCTTCTGGTGGGCGAACGCATGGCCCGCGCGTTTCATGGCGCAGGCGTGCCCGAGGACGTGTTTCAAAACGTCTTTCTGGATCATGACACCACGTCAGACCTGATCGCGGATCGGGCCTTCGATTTCGTGAACTTCACCGGCTCGGTCGGCGGCGGGCAAGCGATGGAGCGCGCCGCGGCGGGCACGTTCACCCCGGTCAGCACCGAACTCGGCGGCAAGGATCCAGGCTATGTCATGGACGACGCAGACGTCGACGCCGCGGTCGACACCCTGATCGACGGTGCCATGTTCAACTCAGGCCAATGCTGCTGCGGAATCGAGCGCATCTATGTCCACGAAAGCCTGTTCGAGAGCTTCGTTGAAAAGGCCGTGGCCATCGTGCGCGGCTACACGCTGGGCAACCCTCTTGATCCTGAAACCTCGATCGGCCCGATGGCGCATGTGCGGTTCGCACACGAGGTCCGCGCCCAGATCGACGAGGCACTTACCGATGGCGCCACCGCGCATATCGAAAAGATGCCTGCCGATGACGGCGCGGCCTATCTCACGCCCCAGATCCTCACCGATGTCACCCACGACATGCGCGTGATGCGCGACGAAAGCTTTGGCCCGGTCGTGGGCATCATGCCAGTCAGCGACGATGACGAGGCCGTGCGCCTCATGAATGATAGCCGGTTCGGCCTCACCGCTTCGCTCTGGACCTCCGACATCGACCGCGCCGCCCGCTTGGGCGACCGGATCGAAACCGGCACCGTCTTCATGAACCGCGCCGATTACCTCGATCCCGGCCTCTGCTGGACAGGGTGCAAGGACACGGGGCGCGGCGGCGGCCTTTCGGTTATCGGCTATCACAACCTCACCCGCCCGAAATCCTACCATCTGAAAAAGGTAACATCATGAGCCTTGTTGGAAACTGGTCCTACCCGACCGCGATCAAATTCGGCGCTGGCCGGATCAACGAACTGCCCGAGGCCTGCGCACAGGCCGGGATCACGAACCCGCTTCTGGTCACCGACAAGGGCCTTGCCGACCTTCCCGTGACCGCACAAACACGCGATATCATGGACGCCGCCGGGCTTGGCCGCGCCATGTTCTCCGAGGTGGACCCAAACCCAAACGAGAACAATCTCGACGCCGGCGTCGCCGCCTACAAGGCGGGCGGTCATGATGGCGTGATCGCCTTCGGCGGCGGCTCGGGGCTCGACCTCGGCAAGATGGTGGCCTTCATGGCCGGTCAAACGCGCCCCGTCTGGGATTTCGAGGATGTGGGCGATTGGTGGACCCGCGCCGATGCGGACGCGATCGCGCCCATCGTGGCCGTGCCCACCACCGCAGGGACGGGATCGGAAGTGGGCCGCGCCAGCGTCATCACCAATTCCGAAACCCATGTGAAGAAGATCATCTTCCACCCAAAGGTTCTGCCCTCGGTGGTGATCTGTGATCCTGAGCTGACGGTCGGCATGCCGAAATTCATCACCGCGGGCACCGGTCTTGATGCCTTCGCCCATTGCGTCGAGGCGTTTTCCTCGCCGCATTATCACCCGATGAGCCAAGGCATCGCCCTCGAAGGGATGCGGCTGGTGATCGAGAACCTGCCCCGCGCCTATGCCGACGGCACCGATATCGAGGCGCGCGCCAACATGATGAGCGCGGCGGCCATGGGTGCAACCGCCTTTCAAAAGGGGCTGGGTGCAATCCACGCGATGAGCCATCCCATCGGCGCGGTCTTCAACACGCATCACGGCACAACGAATGCCGTGTGCATGCCCGCCGTGCTCGACCTCAACGCCCCCGCCATCGCGGACCGGTTTGACCGGGCAGGCTCTTATATCGGGGTGCCCGGCGGCTTTGACGGGTTCCGCACCTTCGTGCAGGATTTCAACGACAGTTTCGGCATCCCCCGCAAGCTGAGCGAAATGGGCGTCGCGGAAAACCGGTTGGACGATCTGGTCACCATGGCGCTCGACGATCCGTCCTGTGGCGGCAATCCGATTCCCCTAACGCGTGATACCCTTCGTCGGCTTTTCGAAGCGGCCATCTGATCCGTCGCACCGCGTCTTTTTACCCCTCCGCAATGGTTGCGGAGGGGTTTACGCGGCGTTCAGACGCACCGACGTGATACCGACGCGAATGCCGACGTGAATACCGAAGTTGGGTCTTGGTTCTATGGCGCGCCTACATTTCGGTCATGACCCCAGCCAAGGGGTCGCGCTTCTTTCTGGTCACAACCACCCAAACGCTTGGGCCTCAAGCAGGCATAGCCGCCAGCAATTCTTTCCACCGGTGACACGCGACCTCATGTTCTGAGCCCGCGTTTTCAAGCGTCGGCTCCACCTTGCGGCACTGATCCACCACATGCGGACAACGGGTATGAAACTTGCATCCCGAGGGCTGATTGGTCGGTGACGGAATTTCACCTTCAAGCTTCTGGGCGCCGCCTCTTTCATCAGGATCAAGCGATGGAATCGCCGAGAAAAGAGCCTTGGTATAGGGATGTCGGGGGGCCTCGAAAATCGCGCGGGTCGGCGCGGTTTCGACCAACCTCCCAAGATACATCACCGCCACATGATCACAGGTATGGGCCACCACGCTCAGGTCGTGACTGATGAACATGAAGGTGATGCCCAGATCGCTCTGAAGCTCTTTCAGAAGGTTGAGAACGTCCGCCTGAATGGACACATCGAGTGCCGCAACGCTTTCATCCGCAACGATAAACTTCGGGCCCGACACCAAAGCTCGGGCGATGGAAATACGCTGTCTCTGGCCGCCGGAAAACGCATGCGGGAAGCGGCGCAAATGCTCAAGATTGAGCCGGCACTTGGCGGCGATCTCGCGCACGCGCTTGTCTGTTTCCTCGCGCCCCTTGGTCAGGCCCATCACCTCAAGTGGTTCGGCGATGATGTCGCGCACCGTCATCCGCGGGCTGAGCGCGGCATAGGGATCCTGAAAGATAAGCTGCGCGCGTTTGCGGTAATCCTTGAGTTCGGACCCCTCGAGCGTGGTAAGATCGTAGGACACCTCGCCATCGTCATACCGCGCTTCGCCGTCGGTGATCGGCACCGCCTTGAGAAGCGCGCGGCCCAGTGTCGTCTTGCCTGATCCGCTTTCGCCGACGATGCCATAGAACGACCCGAGCGGGATATCGAGATTGACCTTGTCGACCGCCTTCAGGATACGCTTGCCAAAGATCGAGCCACCGATGTTGAACCCCACCGAAAGGCCCCGTGTTGTGATCAGGGGTGTCTCGCTCATGATCCTTCTCCGGTATAGATATGGCACGCAACCGCATGGCCCGGCTCGGCCTCGAGCTTCCGGGGATCTTTCTCTCGGCACACGTCGCCAAGGTATTTCGGGCACCGCGTATGAAACACGCATCCCGGCGGTCGTTCGAGGGGCGAAGGGATGTCGCCCGGCACCGGGGTGAGCGAGGCATCAAGCTCGTCCAGTTTCGGCAATGCCGCAAGTAGGCCCTGTGTGTACGGATGCTTGGCGTCGCGGATAACGGGCCGGACGGGCCCCTCCTCGACCAGCCGGCCCAGATACATCACAGCGACCTTGTCGGCGGTCTGGGCCACGACGCCCAGATCATGGGTGATGAAAATGATCCCCATGTGGAATTCATCCACAAGATCCTTCATAAGGTCGAGCACCTGAGCCTGGATCGTCACATCAAGCGCCGTCGTCGGCTCGTCCGCGATCAGTAGCTTGGGCCTCGTGCTCAGCGCCATCGCGATCATGGCGCGCTGCCGCATGCCGCCTGACAATTCAAAGGCATATTGTTTGAAACGGCTGCTCGCGTCCGAGATACCGACCCGGTCCAACATCTCGATCGACACCTCCTTGGCCTTGGCCTTGGACATATCGGAATGAAGCTGCAACTGCTCGACCATCTGTTTGCCGATGCTCACCGCCGGCGCAAAACTCGCCATCGGCTCCTGAAAGATCATCGAGATCGCACCGCCCCGCACAACCTTGAGCTCGCCGGGCCGCCTGAGCGAAAGCACGTCCACGGGGCCGTCTTCGGTGTGCAGCGTGATCTTGCTTTCGGGGCTATAAACGGCGTTTTTGGCATTGAGATGCATCAGCGACTTGGCTGTCACCGACTTGCCCGAACCGCTTTCCCCGACAAGGCCCATCACCTCGCCTTTCCCGACGGAAAAGCTCACGTTGTCCACGGCCGTCACAAGGCCCTCATCGGTCCTGAACTGAAGGGTCAGGTTCTCAACGTCGATCAGCGCAGTCATTTGTTATTGTCCGAATAGGGGTCGGCGGCATCACGCAGCCCGTCACCGACGAAAACGAAGGCCATCACCAGCGCGATAAAGAAGATCACCGGGATGAAATACCATTGATAGTTCAGAAGGACGTCGGCGCTCGTGGCCTTCTGAAGCATCACGCCAAGGCTGCTGACCGGGTCTTTGAGGCCAAGCCCGATAAAGCTCAGAGCCGTCTCACTCAGAACCATATAGGGAAACGAGATGACCAGATCGACGATGATGTAACTGGTAAAACTGGGCAGCAGATGCTTGCGGATGACATGGCCGGGCTTTGCGCCACAAAGCTGTGCAGCCAGAATGTATTCCTGATTTCGTTCAGTCAACAAATGGGTCCGCACCCGCCGCGCCAAGGTTGGCCACCCGATGAACCCCAGTATGAGTGATATGTAGAAAAACCTCGATTCGGCGGTCATTTCCGGCGGCATGAAAGCAGCCACCGCCATGAACAAAGGTATCGCGGGCACCGTTCGCACCGCGTCGGTGATCATCTGGATCACCCCGTCAATCCAGCCTCCGTAATAGCCCGAGACCCCGCCGATGATCAGTGCCAGCACGAAGGCGATGAAGACGCCGATTGTGCCTACTTTCATTGATGTCCAGATCGCATGCAGTGTTCGGCTGAAAATATCCTGCCCGTCCTCATCGGTGCCGAAAAGGTGGATCTTCGCATCCTCCACGCCGAAAAGATGCGTGTCCATGTGGATGAACCCGAACAGGCGATAATCGTCACCCTCCACGAAAAAGCGCATGTAGTGGCGCTTGTCTTCGTTTACCGTCGTGACCCAGCGGAAATTCGTGGCCATTGATCGCTCGCGCTCGACAGCATGAATGAACGGACGCACCGAACAGCCGTTGTCGTCGCAGAACTGAGGGAACTGCGGCGCGCCATTGGTATAGTCCTTGTCCCGGCCCGCGATGGTCGGGTCATAGGGCGACAGAAACGGCGCGAAAAGCCCCGACAGGACAAGCACCAGCAGAACGATAGCAGCAACCATCGCCGCGCGCTGTTTCTTGAATCGCGCCCAGATGAGCTGTGACTGCGAGGCGGTGAAATATGCCTCTTTGGCACGCCGTTCGACCGCGTCCTCGGTTTCCACGATCGACACATGCGGGCCGGTGGTTTCGGCAAGGTTCGGGTCGAGAGGATCGGGTGTATTACTCATGGCCGCTCACCTTATAATGCTCTTGCGGACGCGCGGGTCGATTACCGCGAGCAGAACGTCCGTCAGGAAATTGAGGGTCACAATGGACGCCGTCAGCAGGAAAATGATCGCTCCGGCCAACTGTTGATCGTTCGACCGCGCCAGCGCCTCGATCAGAAGCGCCCCTGCCTCGGTCAACGTCAGAATAAGCGCGACAATCGGCAATTCATTGAAAATGCGATTAAGATCGAAGCCAAGGCTGTTGACGATCGGCCCAAGCGCATGCCGCGCAGGGTAACGCCACAGAAGCTTGCGCCCATGCACGCCGCGGGCCGACGCCGCGGTCACGTATAGCTTTCCGATCTCGTCGGACATGAGGGCGCGCACGGTCTGAAGCGCGAAGGCCGTCGCAGACCAGCCAAGGATGAAAATCGGAAGCCACGCATGCTTGAGCAGATCGACGAACTTATCCCAATCCCAGGGTGCATCCCGATACTCCTTGCTGAACAATCCGGTCAGCGTTTCTCCGAACCAGACGGTTGAAAACAGCATGATCATCAGCGCCAAAAGAAAGTTTGGCATCGCAAGGCCCAGATAGCTGAACAGGCGCAACCCGTTGTTCAGATAGGGATTGTTTGTGGCAACCGAGATGATGCCCACGGGAATGGCGATCGCATAAGCCAGCGTGAGAGACGCCAGACAAATACCAAGGCTCACCCAGAATTTTGAGCCCAAGAGCTGGGCGATGTTCACCCGGAGAATACAGCTATCGCCGAATTCCCCCTGAAACGCGTTCACGATCCAGAGACCCCAACGCTGAAGGAATGGCTGATCAAGGCCCAGACGCTTGCGCTCGGTTTCAATATCCTCAACCGAGATACCCGACCCTTGGGTGTTCTTGAAGGCCAGATACCGTTCGGCACAGTCGCCCGGCACTAGCTCCATCAGCGAAAAGACCACCAATGACACAATAATGAGTGTGATCATGGCCATGATGGCCCGTGTCACCACGAAGCGGCTGAAATTCAGCATCGCATTTCCCTGTTCGTCCCGTGGACAGCTACGAGGCCATCCATTTTGTTTTTATGGGTGGCAACGGGCGATCTTGGTCGCCCGTTGCCCATATCAATCGACGATACGCTTACTCGTCCACCAACCACTGCGTCGCGCGGTTGGGGTAGGTCCGATAATACTCATACGAGTGCGTCTTGAAGTCGGTGAAGGTCTGAACCCGGTCCGAATGGAAGATCGGCGCCGGTGCATTCACAGTCCCGATGAAAAAGAGGTTTTCCACCATCTTCTTGATCATGCTGCGACCCAGTTCCGCGAATTCTTCGCTTTCCTGATCCGCGGACTGGAAGGCCGTGATGTCATCGATCAACGTCTTCACATCCTCCGGCGGCTCGACACCTGCAGCACCATCGCTATCGACCCACTCGGCCCAGAGCATACCGCTGCGGTTGCCGAAATAGTTCTCGAAAGGAGGCACCCACAACTCGTTGTTACCAAGGACGATCGCCATTGGCTGCCCCTTGCGCCACATGCTGACGTCAAGGTTGTTCGAAGATTGTGCCGAACGGTATTCATCCGGCGTCACTTCCTTGACGACCGAGTCGATACCGACTTCGCGCCAGAACTGAGACACCAATTCCACTGTCTGGCCTGCAACCCCTTGGGTCGAGTAGTTGAGATTCAGAACCAGCTTCTCGCCATTGGGCAATTCGCGCAGTCCGTCACCGTCCACATCCTCAAGCCCCAGCTCATCCAGCCGCGCGTTGGCACCTTCCGGATCGTACTCGGCCATGTAGCTTTCCCAAGCCGGGTCAGCGAACTTTGGCAAAGGCGAGAACCCGACATACTGCTTGGGCGTGCCCTGACCGAAGAAGCCGGTCTCGTTCAGTTCCTCGCGGTTGATGGCCAAAGACATCGCTTCGCGGAACTTCACATCGCCAAAGACTTTGCGCTTTTCCGGGTCTTCATGGGTCACATTGAAGCCGAAGGCGCTCATCGTGATCTCGGGCCTGAGCTGAATGTTATATCCGGCCTTGTCTTGGTTCTCGAGAAGGATGGGCGCGGATTCCAATTGCAGCGACTGCGATTTGTAATCCACCTCGTTGTTCACGAGCTTGAGGATACGCACCTCGTTGTCGTTGATATAGACCTCGTCCTGTTCGCTGATGTAAGGCAGCTGTTGGCCCGTGGGATCAACCTGGAAGAAATAAGGGTTCGCCACGAGATGACGGCCCTCGGTTGTGTCGGACACATAGATGTGGCTTTCCAGTGTCGGGTAGGTCGCCTTTGGCAAACCGTCCACAAGGTCCGGCTTCGACAGCATCGGCGTGGGCGTGTCCGTCCAGTCCGAGTTGCCATAATAGGCTATGATCGCCTCATACCCGTTCTCAAATCCGAGGCTTTGCGCATAGCTGTCTGCGTCGTCGCTCAGGTCGGGGTGGAACTTGCCAAGAAAGTGCTTGGGCTGAAACGGCTGTGAGTAATGTGTCGCGAAAAACGCAAGCAGCCCCGGCTTGGGGGCGGGCAGGTTGAAGATCACCGTGGTATCGTCCGGTGTATCAACTGTCATCGTCTCACCACCCACGGTAACGTAGTCCTTGGGTTTTTCAAAGATGTTGGTGTCCAGCATCAGGTTATCGTGCCAAAACTTCACATCGGCGCTGGTGAATGGCATGCCATCCGACCATTTATGCCCCTCGCGCAGCTTAAGCGTCAGCTGCGTGAAATCCTCGTTCCACTCCCACGATTTCGCGACATTTGGAACGATGGTCTGAAGATCGTCCGAATACCGTACGAAGTTGACGTGACGCACGGACAGGAAATCCGACGTGCCGGCCTCGGTTGCGTTCGAAAGCACGTCCAGAGTGCCGCCATATTGGCCGATGCTGTCATAGGGCACCACGACAAGCGGTTCAGCGGGCAGTCGTTCGGCAAGCGCGGGAAGATCCCCGTTGCCCTTGATCTTGCTGTTCAGGCTTTCGATGTCGGGATTCGTCTTGAATTCCATCTCGCAGCCTGCGGCGTCCTGAAACACGCTCAGTTCGAATTGCTGTGGATACGCACCGCCCGACACGCCTTGCATGTCGCTCAGTGTGATGGCGGGGCAATTTGCATAGGCCGCCATTGGCAGCGCAGCCATGGCCACGCCTGACAATAATATTCTTCTCATGTCCTCTCCTGTCGTTTGTCAGTCTGTTTTAGGTCGGGGTCTCTTCGCCCCTTTGTATCGACTGCGGATCGCATGGTATGCGCATCCCGGCTTAAGTGAATATGTCCAGCCGCTTCGAGGCTATGATGCCAGATCGAAGCAAACCGTTTAAATATATGTCCCTCACCCCCTTTTTCCTGTCCCAGGCCAGCCCGCGCTGTCATGCGCGGTCACTCAGCCATATGCACCGCGTTCATGACGTGCGGATGACGCCACGGTGGTGTTTGGGCCATTCCGCACCCTTGTAGCCTGCAAGTCGGGCCCTTTTTTTACACCTTCGGGCGTGACCTTCGTGCGCGCAAACCGTCCTTCGGCATGGCGCATCCGATGGTTCAACATTGTTCGCGACATTGCCAGAAGAATCTTGTCGCCCTCTGGTGCGCCCGCGATGTCCGTGCCGTTCCCGTCCTGGTCGCGTCGGATCAGGAGCGGTGGCAGCCCCCCGTTGAAATGCACAAGGGCGTGCTCTTTGTCGCGTAAAATGGCAAGGTTGGCGTCATCGGAGTCAAGATGAAGCGCGCGCTGCCATGCCGTCGGCTCGAGCGGGTCACCGAAATCCAGCTCAGAGAAGCTGTGATTGCGCCATGATGTGGGCGTACGCCCTTCAAGAAACAGCCTGAGACTGTGACCGTCCATCGTATCGGGAATGGTCTGCCCGATACTTTCCAGAATTGTCGGGGTCACATCCACAGATTCCGTCATCTCCTCGATCACTTGGCCGAACTGTGCCGGACACTCCGGATCGCGCACGATCAACGGAACATGGTAGGCGGCGTCGTGATAGCTCATCTTGCCCCATTGGTGATGATCGCCCAACAACTCGCCATGATCGGCTGTGACCACGATAAGCGTGTCGTCGTATTGCCCCGTCTGCTTAAGAAACTCGAGCAATCGGCCGATATGGTGATCCACCTCGGCGGCCAGCCCGAGATAGAGCGCGCGCAGCATCGCAACGGTTTCGGGCACGTCCTCAAGGTCGGGAAATCCGATCACGTTGGACGCGGCAGGCCGGCTTTCGATGGCGGGCCGGTGAAACGGGTGCGCGGCCATTTCAAGATCCAGCGAAAGCGGGCGCTTCGGGGCGGGCACCTCGGCGGGATTGACCACCGTGTTATAGGGCGCCGGCGCAACCAGCGGGGGGTGCGGCCGGATATAGGTCACATGCGCGAACCAACCGGGCGGGCGCACCCGAAGCTCTTCGATCACCCGATCCGTCAGAAATGCTGTGTCGCTATCCTCGGCCCTATAGAGCGCGGGAGCGTCTGGCGTTTCGCCATTTGGCCGGAAAATCTCGGGATAGGGCGGCACGTCATAGCCCTTGGCGGCCAGATGCGCGCGCCAAGGCCAGCTTTCTTCCAACCGCATTTCCAGCGCCTGCTCGAACCCGGTCAGCACCTCTTCGTAGGTATGCATCCGGGGATCCCCCGGATTATGTAGGCGCGGGTCGGCGGCAACATCGGTATAGCCATAAAGATGGGGGGTGTATCCGGCTTTGCGGGCCTCGGTGGCAAGGTTGGGCAGATCGTGCCGCAGAGGTGTTCCGTTTCGGACGGCGCGGTGATTCATCGCGTATTGCCCGGTCAGAAGCGACACGCGCGAGGGTCCGCAGGGGCTCGTCACCGAGTAATGTTGTGCAAAACTGACTGCGTCGCGCTTCAGCGCGCGAAGATTGCGCATGCCGGCCACACCCGAAAGCGCGCCAGCAACGCAATCGGCCCGCAACTGATCAATGACAACGAACAGGATGTTCCGCCGGTCACTCACATGATTTTCCTCAAAGCCCCATCGCAGGTTAGCAAAACCGTTCCGCCGAGTCGTTTCAAGAAAATTGTGGATATTTGTGTGGTTTTATGCGTATCCCGTCACTCTCTCCTGCCATTCAACAAGGAAGACAGAAGTGACGGCGCCCGTTCTGGCTATCGTTTTATCGGCAGCCTTCCTTCATTCGCTCTGGAATGCTCTGGTCAAAGGCTCGGCGGATCGCGCTGTCATCCTTGGCCTCATCTCGCTGGGTCATGTGGTTCCGGCGGTGATATTGGCGTTCTGGCTGCCCTTGCCACCGCCCGAGGCATGGCCCTATCTCATCGCCTCCACCGTGATCCACTGGGGCTACTACTATTTGCTGAACCTGGCCTACAGGCTCGGCGATCTTTCCGTTGTCTACCCGATGGCGCGCGGGGCGGCGCCCCTGCTGGTCGCGCTGGGCGCGCAAGTTTGGGCGAATGAGCATCTTTCGGTTTGGGCCTGGGCCGGCATCTGCACGATTTCAGCGGGAATTTTCCTTTTGGCCCGCCCCTCTCGCTTCGGCGCACCGCCGCCCCTCCCTGGCCTTCTCGCAGGGCTTGCAACCGCTCTAAGCGTTGCGGCCTATTCCATCGTGGACGGAATCGGTGTGCGCATCGGCGACGCCACTTTGTCCTATATCTGCTGGCTCTTCATTCTCGAAATCACCGTCGCGGGATATCTGCTTTTCACGCGACGGGCGCGGGTGGCGGCGCTTACCCGAAAAACGCTGCTGCTGGGCTTCTGTGGTGGCCTCACATCCGGCGGGGCCTATGCTCTCGCGCTGTATGCCAAAACGCTCGCTCCCATCGGCATGGTTTCGGCGCTTCGGGAAACCTCGGTCATTTTCGCAGCACTCATCGGTGTCTTTTGGTTTGGAGAAGGCCCGCGCGGGCCGCGGATTACATCAGCGCTGATCGTCGCGGCCGGAATCGCCATTATAGCGACAAACTGATCTATTTTTCACACAAAACCACATAAAATCCCTCACGCAGACGTCGCCACATCTGGACAATCCCCCGTTTTTAGAGTGTATTCCTGCAAAATAGGTTACATTATGAAAACCACAGACACCCACACAACCCATCGCGAAGTTGAACTGCTCGACACGCTGCGCGGTTGGGGGGGCTCCGCGCGCACCGCTGCCCTCGCGGAGGCGCTCGGCGTCTCGGAAGAGACTGTCCGGCGCACGGTCAAGGCTCTGGCGAAGGGCGGACGTGTGAACCGCGTGCACGGGGGAGTCTATCTTGCAAATTCGGATGCCGGTGCGCCGGTGCGATCACGGCTGGAAAAGTATGCAGCCGAAAAGACCCGGATCGCGGCCGCCGCCGCTGGCCTCATTCCGAACGGAGCGTGCATCTTTCTGGATGTCGGGTCGACCACCGCATTCGTGGCCGAAGCACTGCGCGATCATCACGACCTTACCGTTGTCACCAACGGTCTTTATGCAGCACAATCGCTCGTGCGCCGGAATGGCAATACCGTCTGGCTTGCGGGAGGTGAGCTGAGAGAAGCCGAACTCGGCACGTTCGGCACATCGGCCGTGGCCTTTGTCGAACGATTCAGCATAGATATGGCGGTGCTGAGCGTCGACGGAATCGACCCCGATTCTGGATTTCTCATCGCCGGTGCCGCCGAGGCCGAGCTTGCGCGCGCCGTCACCAAGCACGCAAGGCGCAATCTTGTCGTGGTCGGCCAAACTAAATTCGGACAGACCGCCCCGATGGTGGCCTGCGCGCCAACCGCGATTGACCTACTTGTGACCGATGCCCCGCTGCAACCGGTGTTTGAAAAGCGCATGCTCGACTGGGACATAGAACTTGTCGTCGCACGCAAGGAACGGACTTGAGGCTTGAACTGATATGGCAATCCTGAGTTTCCTTACGCAACTGGCCGGGGCAACGATGCTCCTGCTTTTTGCGGTGCGCATGGTCCGGACGGGGATCGAACGCGCCTATGGCGCGTCGTTCCGCCGTACCGTGACGACTGCGCGCAACCCCCTCGGCGCCGCAGGGGCAGGTGTGGTCATGGCGATCATTCTCCAAAGCTCTGCCGCGGTGGCGCTCCTTGTGGCGGGCTTTGCAGTGTCTGGCGGCCTGACCTTCGGCACGGGGCTCGCGATGATCCTCGGGGCTGATCTTGGCTCTGCCCTCCTTATTCAGGTTCTTTCGCTCAAACTCGACTGGCTTGTGCCGATATTGCTCGCCCTGGGTGGCTTTCTCTTTCTCAAAGCGTCGCGCCGGAGCTACAAACAGGCGGGCCGGATGATCCTTGGCGTCGCGTTCATCCTCATATCGCTTCGCTTTTTGCGTGACACCATGGACCCAATCCGTGACAGCGCCTTCCTCCCAGCCATCTCGGAATACCTCGCCCGAGATTTCATTACGGCCTTCCTGACCGGTGCCGCGCTCGCCTTTGTGATGCATTCCTCGGTCGCGACCGTTCTCATGTGCGTCACTGTCGTGAGCATCGGTGCGCTGCCCCTCAATGTCGGCATCTCGCTGGTTTTGGGGGCCAATCTCGGCTCGGCGCTGATTCCGGTCTGGCTAAGCCGGGGGTTGCCACCAGTGTCGACCCGTCTGCCCTTTGCCAACCTTGGCATGCGCGGAAGTTTCGCCCTGCTTACGGTGGTCATAGTCAACCGAACCGACATCATGACCTGGATGCCCGAGATGAGCGCGGGGCAAACGCTCATCCTGCTGCACATCATGTTCAATACGGCGTTGCTTCTGATGTTGCCGGTCTGTGCTCGCCTCGAAGGTCCGATGCGCCGGCTTATCCCCGACCCTCCCTCTCAGCTTGATGACGTGCCGATGCATCACCGCTCGGTGCTTGACGACACGGTGCTCACCTCGCCAGTGCAGGCGCTTACCTGCCTGCGGCGCGAAACACTGCGCATGACGCAAGTTCTTCAGGAAATGACAGAGCCCGTCATGGAGCTTTATTGCGAATTCGAGTCGTCGCAGATGCGCGCCATCCGCGCCAAGGACGACATCCTGAATACCGCGCTTGATGATATCCGCCGTTATGCCGCGGAATTGCCGTATGATCACATGAGCAAATCCGCAAAGAAAGAACTGCGCGAACTGATGGAATACGCCATTGCCCTGGAAGCGGCAGGCGACATCATCGTCAAACGGCTGACCACGCTTGCCGCCGACAAATCCGAACAATCCCTGAGCCTGTCCCGGACCGGTCTCGACGAGCTTACGGCCATGCATGATCGCATTGTGCAAAACCTCGCGCTCGCCTCGAATGTGTTGATTTCGGGTGATGTCGAAAGCGCGCGGCTTCTCCTGGAAGAAAAGAACGAGATGGCACGTCTTCACCGACGCACCCGCAAAAAGCATCTCAAGCGATTGAGTCTGGGAAGCGGTATAAGCCTCGACAGCAGCGACATTCACCTCGAGACCGCCAACGCCCTGAAGGATATGAACAGCCAGATCGCTTCGCTCGCCTATCCGATCCTCTACCGGGAGGGGCAACTCCTTGACACCCGTCTGGTCACCTCGCTGAGCCCAGAGATGGAACACGACGACTGACCCCCCTTGGCAGCACGGTCAAAGACCGGTTTAGTCGGGCACACGACAGCAATCGGAAAGGTCATGCATGCGACTTGAGGGAAAAACAGTCATCATGAGCGCCGCAGGTGCCGGCATAGGCCGCGCCAGCGCGCTTGCCATGGCAGCAGAGGGCGCAATCGTTCACGCGACCGATATCGACACCGGCGCACTGAGCACTCTCGAGGCAGAGCACGAGAACATTCACTGCGCGTCGCTTGACGTGACCGATGCGGGCGCGATTTCGGCATTCGCCGCCGCCGCACCCACCCCTGACGTCCTGTTCAACTGTGCGGGTTTTGTGCATGACGGCACCGTGCTCGACGCCGATGACGCCGCGTGGGAGGCGACTTTTGCGCTCAACGTCCGGGCCATGGGCCGCATGATCGAACAGTTCCTGCCCCGGATGATCGAAAATGGCGGCGGGTCGATCATCAATATGTCGAGCGTGGCCTCCTCGATCAAGGGCGT
>Ga0102938_10000802_pt1 | contig 23562 bp, 17 predicted proteins | sample SalPonR2_B_D2_MG_FD_84516 | JGI IMG/M metagenome (GOLD analysis project Ga0102938, IMG submission 84516) | Salt pond soil microbial communities from South San Francisco under conditions of wetland restoration - Salt Pond MetaG R2_B_D2_MG | ecosystem: Environmental > Aquatic > Marine >... | reverse complement strand
GGAAGGTTGGTGCCCCCGATGATTACGGAAGGTTGGTGTCCCCGATTGGTTGGTGTCCCCGATTGGTTGGTGTCCCCGATTGGTTGGTGTCCCCGATTGGTTGTCCCCGATTGGTTGTGTCCGTTTGCGGGGTTAAGCGAAGCCTGCAAAACTGTGCTTGATGACTTGAGGTTTCTTCCTGAATTCGAACGGTTGCTGCGGCCATGAAGTATTTGTGTTTTAGTGATCTGCACCGCGACGTCGATGCGGCACGGCGATTGGTTGATCTGGCAGACGAAGTTGACGTGGTGATCGGCGCGGGAGATTTCGCGAACCAACATCGTGGATTGGCCGATACGCTGGATCTATTAGCGGCGATCACGAAGCCGACCGTCTTGGTGCCGGGGAACGGCGAAACGGTCGATGCCCTGCGTGCGGCGACGGCCGATTGGCAACATGCCCAAGTGCTACACGGTAGTGGTTGCGAGATCGCTGGCGTCCCTTTTTGGGGTGTTGGCGGCGGCATCCCGCAAACCCCGTTCGGTGACTGGAGCTATGACTTTGACGAACAAGCCGCCACCGAGATGCTGCGTGACTGCCCTGCCGGCGGTGTCTTAGTGGTTCACTCGCCTCCGATCGAAACGGTCGACCACGATAGCTCGGGACGCATCCGCGGCAGCCAAGCCATTCGCCAAGCGGTGCTTGACAAGCAACCGCGACTGGTGGTGTGCGGACACATCCATAGCGACTGGCAAAAGCAGATTGACCTGGGCTCCTCTCGAATCGTCAACGCCGGGCCTCAAGGGGTGATCATCGATCGCTAACGGTGACCGTCTCCGGGTCCCAAAACTGCCCGTCATCGTGCCGCAGCAACAGACGCAGCTTCAGCGGCTTCGCAAATTCCTCCACCGGCACCCACCATTCGTTCGCCCCTTCCCGCACGCGATTGGTCACCGCGTGCTTGCTCCAGCGTTCGGCAAAGGTGAGCCCTTCTTCGGCTCCCCAATAGGCAACGACTTCGGGCTGAGCCCCGAGGTTCCGCACCTCAAAACGGATCTGCACACGATCCTCGACCAAGTGGGCAGCGGTAACCTCAATGGACGATGGCACGCTGGTCAGGAAAGCAACGTCGTCGTCGCCGAGGTACGGCACAGCAGCGCGCGAGGTTGCGGGGACGGCGATTTCTGGCCCGGCAGGTGCATTGTAAAACTTCCACCCGCCGGTCCTTAAATACATCCAACCATCGTCCGTCACACCACGCGCGGTATGCGTCCGACCGGAGGCCCGGTCGATGTTGCCATTGGACATTCGATCCAGTGGATACCAGCGACCGGCATCGTCCATCACCCAGCCACGGTAGCGCATCGTGCGTTCGTAAATGCCCGTCCGTTGACGTGGTGGCGGACCGGAAACCTCTACGAAACTTCCCACCCACAGCGACTTGAAAAGTTTACCGCCGTGAGCCTTGTTGCCGACGCCGAACAGACGCCAGCGTTGTTGGTCGGCAGCATAGAAGTAGCTGTAATAGGTGTCATAGACCTTGCCTGGCGAGACGCGCAGGGCGATCGTTTGACGCTGTCCTTGCCGACCGGCCAACGGTTCCCAGTCGCGGATTTTGACTCCCGTTCCTTCGTGACCAAAATGCCCGAAGCCAGCCGTGCGACTACCGATAGCCGTCAGATGGGAGAGTTGCTCGATCGGTGGCTCGGCTTGCTGACGCCCATACGACCAGAGCGAAAAATTAAACCCGGTGTTGACGGTGCCATCGGCTTTCCAGGTCGGTCCGTAGTAGCCAAAAGGCGTCGTGATAGGCGAGTAAAAACCTAACTCGCCCGGAACGCCATCCATTTCCATTACCCACAAGCGGACTGCGTCGGGCTGAGCCTGGTTGAAAAACTTGACATGGGCTGCGGCCGGTCGCCAACGTTTTCGCAGCACGCCGCCACCTCGGAGCGCCTCACCGGCGAGCTCGATCCAGTGGACCCGCGTATCGACGGCTCCCGGCACCGCACAGACCAGCTCGACCGACAACGGTCCCGTTTGCTCCATGCTGAATTCCAGGCTCGCCGCCGGATGCGGAATTTCCCCGGCCGTCACGGAGCAAACCCGCTCGCTGCCACCGACTCGCACCTTGAACTCCGCGGACTCGCTGCCGCTGGTCCACAAACGCAGCTTCACCGGTCCCTTGCTGGCCACCCAAACGCAGCTTCACCGGTCCCTTGCTGGCCACCCAAACGCCCCAGTCGACCTGGTCTTCGGCATCCCAGTGGGCGATGAAATCAAACGATTTTCCGCCATTGAGATTGTCGATGTCAGGACACGCGCCGAGACCTTCGGCCGACAATCCGAGTCGCGGAAAAAAGCCCTCGTTCGGGGTCAAGAACAAGCGATCATCGACGGTCCGCTGCAGCTTGTAGAAAACACCCGGAGTAGACGCGTCCTGCCACTCGACTTTGGCTCCCAATTGTCCGGTGCCAGCGACTCGTTCCGGCAGCTGCGCGTCAGCAGCGATCAAGGGGATTCCGCTGGCGACCAGTCCGCAGAACAGCCCGGCGACCAGTCCGCAGAACCCTGCTCGCCAGCCCCGTGCGGTGCGAACCGTCGTCGGCAACACTCGTAAACATCTCATCCAACGGCCCCTCGCCCGATTTCCAATCCAACCCAATCGTGCCAAACAGACAGGAAACCGCGGCACTCCGATCACAGCATAGTCGGCACGGTGTAGCGATACAAAACCGAGGGCGTCGCTTGGTCATCGCAGTTTTCCCCGGACGCTGTGCTGGCAGTCATTTCGCTAGCCGTCCAGCGGCGCGAGCCCAAAAACAGGTAAACTCGGGTTTACGTGCCCCTGCCGACTTGCCTAGCATCCGCAATGAGCCGAATTGTTGACGGAGCCCATTGCTTAGCCAACCGCACTCGGCAACCTCCTTGGGACACGCACCGCTATGCACGGACAAGGAAGTCCGCCGCCCCGCTGCACGCACGCCGCGCGACGCCTAACGCAGCGTCCGGAGCGAACTGCGCGGGATCTTCTGCTGGCTTTGCCGGTTCCTCTGCTCGCTGCGCTGATTGGTGCGACGGGACTTGTGGTCAGCAGCCTGCTGACGAGCGTCGGATTTGGCCAGCAAGCCTCGGTAGGAGAAACGCCGGCAATCCATCAGGCCGATACAAAGCTTTGCCTGCGAGTCACTTGGTCGCTCGAGCAAGCCGTTCAGTGGAGCGGCACGGCGGAGGGCCAGCAAGCGGTGTTCACCGATTCTCAAAACCTCTGCTTATCCGCCGACAGCACCGGTGCGTTTCATATCGCCGCCGATCCGCGTCGATTTTTCTTTCGCCCGCGCGGCCTGTCACAAGTGGGTGGATTTGACCTCACCGTTAACGGCCAGCAGGATGCCTTGGTGACGTTTACCTTTGAAGCGGCTGCCAGCACGGCTTCCGCGTTGACCGACGAACCGAGCGCGCGACGGACGATCACGCAAACTCTAAAATTGGCGGACCTTCTTAAAGAGACATCGAGCATCGAAATCCCAGGCTTGGGGAGTGTAACCGTACGAAGACGGCCAGGCGATCAAATCCGAGCCGACTTTTCGCGTGACGCGTTGGTCTTTTGGGCCGCCGAGAACACTCCCACGACAGTGCATGTCCAGCCCGCCGAAAGACTCCAGCCTGACGAAACCCTCGACCTTCGCTTGAACATTCGTGCGGCGCGGACCGGCCGACTTGTTCAGCAGCAAGTCTGGGCCGTGCAAGCCGATCGAGCGGGCAAGCTGCCTGCGATCGAAACCGGTCCGTTGACCATGCCAAGCACCGAAGGAGCGTACAACTTCGAATGGCGATGTGTGCGGCCACGAAAAACATCGATCGCCTCCATCGGCTCGATCGACCTACTGCGTACCGACCTCGGGTTGTTGCGTGGCGAACAGATCCTGGCCCACAGTGTGACACAGGTGGTGGTTGTCGAACGCACAGCCCCCACGGTGGCGAACCAGCCGTTTCGAACCGTGGGCAAGATCCAGCCGCTGCGGCGGTCGTGGTCGATTCCGCGGCTATTGACCACTGTGCCTCGGGTCCTACCGATCAATGAAGAGCCCGTGTCGAGTGGTCCTTTGGGAGAAGAACGCCACGCTGGCGAAGCAATTGCGGTGATCGCCCCCGGCGGTTGGTACGCGTGCCCATTGCCGATTGAAAAACAGGGCCAACCGCACTTGCTGGTGATCCGCTATCCGGCGGGCCAACCGATGCATCTAGGCGTGAGCGTGGTGCAGCCCGACGCCGCGGGCAACATTGTGCCCTTGGGAACCGACTCGGGAGTTGCCGCCTCGGTGGCAGTCAATCCCGTGGACGCATCGGGATGGAGCGAGCATCGAGTGCTGTTTTGGCCGCAAACCCGCAAGCCATTTGTCGTCTTGGCCAATCACGAAGCGAACGAGCCGGTGCGGTTTGAATCGATTCGCGTCGAGGCCGGACCCGCGATGCTAGCCGGTGCAAACACATCACCTCCGGTGCAAGCCGCCGTATCGCCAGCAGGCGAAATCCCGTCGGCCGATGACGCAGCGATGCCTTCCGTATTGCCCCCGCCCGGTAGCGCGCCCAATCTGCCCAACAGTGTTGATCGAGCGCGTTTGGCCGCATTGTACCTGGACAAACCCTTACTGGCGGAGTGCTTCGGCGACGAGGGATTCCTGGACACGAACAACGGTGTGGTCCTGGACGACTGGACCACTTTTTTGACCGCCGGCCAGCGGCTGGTCGATTACCTGAAATGGGCCGGATACAACGGCGTGATCTTAACCGCCTCCAGCGAAGGGGGAACGCTCTATCCCAGTCGGCGGTTAGCGACAACGCCACGTTTTGACAACGGTCGGTTGTCCTCGGTCGGCTACGATCCGCACCAAAAAGATGTGCTCGAACTGCTGATGCGTCTGTTCGATCGAGCGGGCTTGCAGCTTGTCCCGGCACTGGAATTGGACTCGCCGACCACGCAGCTCGAAGCGGTTTTATCCAGCGACAACGAAACAGGGATTCGCCCCACCGATGCGTTGGGCCGTCCTAACCTGGCACCGCGTCGCTCCAGGGGCGAAGGCGGCTCGTACTACAATCCGCTCCATTCGGTGGTGCAAGCGGAACTGCTGCAGTCGGTACAGGAATTGACGGCGCGGTACCGCGACCATCGCTCTTTTTCCGGGGTTGCCTTGCACTTAGGCCCGCACAGTTACGCCCAACTACCCCATGCCACGTGGACCCAAGACAAAGCGACGCTGCGGCGATTCGCGACCTCCTTAAACCTGTCAGCGAATGACGAAGCCGCTGTGGCGAAGTGGGCCAACGGAGAGGGCGAAGCGGCCTTTACCAAATGGCGAACGGCGGAAATCACGCACCTGTACGCGAGGCTGGCCACCGCCATTGAACGTCGGTCTTTGTTGTTATTGACAGCCGATTGCACCGGAGAATCATTAACCAGTCAGCGTGTGGGGTTGGACTGGAATGCGTTGGGGCAGATCGAGAATGTCGTTGGCATGCGGCTGATCCGCGAATCGGTCTTCCGAGATGCGGTCCAGCAAGCCGACGACGCAAAACACAATGAAGACATGAAGTGGGACCATCAGTTGGCCACCGCGCAGGCAGCCGGTGGCTTGGTCTATCGGCCGGTTGCCGATTTCCGGCTGGCCGATCTGCAGCAGCACGCGCCGACTGCTGCCGGTGCCGGGCGTTCGCGCTGGTACGTTCATGCAGTCCCTGAAGATCAACGCTACCGCCACCAACTAATTCGCACCATGGACCAGTTCGACGCTCAAGTTCTGGCCGTTGGTGGCTTGACCGTTCCGCTGGGCCAAGAGGCGGCGACGCGCGACGTCCTGCAAACGTTCACCAAGCTGCCAGCCCAAGTGATGACCCTGGTGCCCGCGGCAGGAGACATCCCCAGCAACGTACGTCTGCGACAGTCAGTGCAGCCCGACGCCACGATTGTCTCGGCCTTGAATGTTTCGCCTTGGCCGATCTCCATTGATGTCGACTTTGGCAAAGCGTTCGTGGGACAAGACCTGTTGACTTCCCAGCCACTTCGGGCGGACCGAACCTTTTGGCGGACCACGCTGCAACCGGGGCAGTTAACCGCCATTCGGCTGAGCGGGGCAATGCCCGTGCGATTGTGGAGCGAGCGGCCTGATGGGGGCCCCGAGTTCTTGCAGAGTCTGGGCGATCGTGTGCAAAATTTGGCGGCCCGCGTTGCCTTGTTGGCCACCCCGCGTGCGTACCCGGCGCTGCGGAACGGAAGCTTTGACGAGTTGTCAACGCGATCGATTCCCGGCTGGATGCATGCACAATTTCCGGCCAACTGTGTCCAGGTGGCTTCGCAGGGAAGCGATGATGACGCATCGGTTATGATGTCCAATGACGGCAGCAGCAGTTCGAAGACCTGGATTGTAAGCGTTCCTTTCAAGACCCCGGCAACGGGTCGACTGGCGGTTTCGCTGCAGGCTCGCTGTGAAGTGAACGCCCCTTCGACGGTCCAGCCTTCGCTGCGGGTGGCGATCGAAGGTCGCGTGGGTGAAGAACCGCTGCGGCGAAGTGTGACCCTCCTGCCGAAAGCAGACGGAAACTGGCAATCCGAACCGCTGTGGCTGGAAGTTGAGGATTTGGGAGGAGAAGCGATCGAAGAACTCCGCTTGACAATCGATTTGCTAACGCCTGGACGCATCTGGATCGATGACGTCCGACTGTACGACTTCTTCCTCACCAAGGGGGAGCGGTCGGCACTGCAGAGCCAAGCTTTTCTGGCGGTGCAGCGGATGCGACAAGGAGACATGACGGCTGCGGCAAAACTGTTTGACTCCCATTGGGGCCGCTACCTGATGGGATTAAGGGTCCCCGCACCGGCGGATGCAGCGAGCGAAACGATCGAGTCCAGGGAGACTCCCGAAAAGGATCCAGCGAGCATCGCGGAGCGGCTCAAAGGCTGGCTGCCGGGACCGCTCCAATTTTGACAGATCGATGCGGCTTTCCTATTACTTACACCATACCCCATACTCCATGTTCAGATACCGTTAGGCGGGTGCCAACCTCAAGGAGCTAGCTAATGCGCAGTTGGATCACTCGAGTCGCCAGTGGATTATTGCTGGTTGGTTTGATCGTCGCTTGCTTCGCCTATTGGGCTTATCGACAAACCCTTGCTGTCCCCGATTTCTATCAACGCGCACGGGCCGCGGTACCGGCAGATCCTCAAAAAGTCAGCCGTCAGCTCGAACAACAGGTCGAACGCTTGCAAGAAGATGTCCAGCGCGAGGGTGGTTGGCGGGCCGAGTTTACCGACGAACAGATCAACGCATGGCTGGTGAGTGTCCTGCCAGGCGAATACCCGCGCCTGCTGCCCAAGGGGGTCGATGACCCGCGGGTCGTGATCGAGACCAACAAGATCTTGGCGGCGGCACGCTACAAGAACAAACATATCGACACCATCGTCTCCTTCGAGCTGAAGATTGAGCTGACCGAACAACCCAACGTGCTGGCAGTGCGGATGGAAAACCTCCGCGCCGGAGCCCTTCCGTTACCCATTTCACGATTCGCAACCGGCATCTCCCGCGAGGCGGCAAAAAGCGACATCGAGGTGCTGTGGGACAAGGAATCTTTGACCGATTCTCCGGTGGCTTTGGTGACCGTCCCGAGCGACCACAAGAGCTACGTCCACACGCCGGTCATCATCGAATCGGTCGGCTTAAACGACGGTGTCTTGTCGATGAGCGGACGTACGGGACCGGGAGCCCTACAGGCATTCCAGCCGCAAGGTCCGGTCTATCAACTTGCCGCGTTGGAATTGATCGGTTACGTGCCTTCGCCGTCAATCGAGCGGAGCATCCAGTCGTCGTCACGCTCCCGCTCGAACACCAACCGCTGACGCAGCCTCTGTTGCTCGCGTGTCTGCCCGTCAAGCTGCAGGCGGATCAGATCAGGAGTCTCCAGCAGTCGCGTGTAGGTGCCTTGCTGCATTCGCCGAACGGTGCCGCGATTCCCCGATACCGGCCCCTCGTAATCCAGGTAAGCGGCACGATGGAGCGGTAACTGCAAGGCAGGGATACCGGGCTCACCCTCCTGCGGCAGACAGGTGGTCGCCCAGGTTTGCAAACCGTCTGACGTTTCAAACATCCAGTCAAAGTGCGAGCCGCGAGGATGCTCCGGCGGTACTTGATGAAATAAAATGACGTAACGCTTCACGCTGCGACTCCGAGGGCTGGCTAATTCCAATGAGACTGCTCCGCGTCGGGATCCTCATCGGCGTCCAGAAACGCCAGATCCTTGCGGCGAAAGAGTCTAGGCAGCAAGGCGCGGACGGGCACCAACAAAGCGATGAAAACGGGAAAGAGAATCTGCAAGGCTTTGTTGGGACTGATATTGACGGCACACAAGACCACCAAACAAGCGAACTGGACCAGCGTATAAAGATGAATGGTCCGCACCGGTACGCGGCGGGTGTAGTGCGTGACCGGATATAACGCACTGTCCATCACCCACAAACTGATGCGTTCCATAAACTGCACACCACGCAAGGAAGCGATTCCCATAAACAGAAACACGCCGTACAGTGTCGCCATGGGAATCCATTTAAAAAGTGGTAAGAACAGCAGAGAGCCAGCGATCAACGCGTGAATCGCCAGCGCTGTAAAACGGTTTTCGTTGACATGCATGATGCGTTCGCGCTTCTCGCCACTTCGCATCGTCACTTCCTGTGCATCCGCCAGGGCTCGCACATGCGCCAACGAGCGAACCGTGGCGGCAACCAACCACGGCAGCCCAAAAAACGAACAACCGCCGATCAACAATCCAACGACGGCAAGATCCCAATGATAGGACTCCCCTTTGTGCAGTCGATTTTGCGGATCATTGACCAATCGCGCTGTGATGTTTTGTGACAGAAACACCAGCACCGTTGCCAGCGCCGCCGGACCCGCTGCCGCCCAACGCACCGAGTGCGGGACGCTGCCCAGATCGACCAACCACGGTCGTCCGGTGGTGGTTCCAAACGTCGCTTGGACGCGCAGCGGTTCCAGAGCCACTTCCTCGCGGAGGAACCAAGCAATCAACGCCATGCTGGCAAGTGCAATCGAAGGTCCAAAGTCAGCGAGGAACTCCCGCATCCACGGCACCAAATACCGACTCCGTCGAAAACCTGCCAAAGACATCGCGACGTAAAAAGTGCCAAGCGCCAACAGCAGGGCCAAGAAGGCCGCGTCATGCGAAGCCGACTCGGCGGTGAAGCTCTCCCGAAACTGAGCCGCGAGCGCTTTGACCGCTTCATAGATAAAGACCAACGACATCAACACCGAGAAAATCTCGTCGGTGAACCGCGTAAAGTATTTCATCAAGTTACTGGCATTCAAAACGGACAATAGAATTGTGAACATCGCCGTCCACAAACCGATCCAGCCATACACGCCAAGGAACTGTTCGGCCAATCCTAGGTCTTCGCATAGGCGGTACAGGATCACCGTAAAGATCAACAGCGGACCGATGCCGCCCAAGATGATCAACGGCTGCCCGGCCAGGAGCGCGTAAAGCATTCCACAGACCGCCGTTGCCAATAACATTTCGACGGCCCCGATCTGGCCGCCGGTGTAGCCGCCCATGACACCGCCGAAGGTAACCGCGGGGGCTAAACAGGCGAAGAACAAAAAGACAATTGAAGCGACGCACTTCGTTTGAAAACCATCGCGAAAGTCCTGGATGTAGTGCGGCAAACGCCGTCGGAGGTCGCCGACAATACCGGCAAAGGGCCGCCCCCCAATTGCCAAACCTGCGGACACTTTGCGAGGCCGCGGTGCGACTGCCAGGGTGGTGCGTTCAATGTGATGATCGATCGCTTCCAGCACCGCTTGCTGCGACGTCGCTTGTGAGGCTTCGTATTGAAACTCATTATCGGACATCAGGCGCGCGATGCTGGACAGGGCGTCGAGATGGGCGCTGGCCTGGTCTCTGGCACCTATCAACAAAAAGACAAACCGCGTCGCCACGCCATCAGGTGCCCCCAAGTTGACCGGATGGCGAAGCCGCACGAACAGCAATGCGGGCTCCGCAATTCGATCGCTGTACAGGTGAGGCACCGCACAGCCTTGCCCGATCACCGTTGGGCTTTCGAGCTCTCGCCGGCGGAGGCCTTCGGCGACGGTCCGCCGTGCGGTGGCGTTCAGCCGTCCCGATTGCACCAAGTAATCGACCGCAGCGTCAATGATGTCAGGCATGGAGCGAGCTGAGAGATTCAGCAGGCAACTGCCTTGAGAGATCGCTTGATAGATCGATTTCACAGTGATGGCTAGCCGTTGGGAGAACGGGACGCGAGAAGCCCTCAAAGACTAAATCAGTCAGCCGTTTGGTTCTAGACGCTGCAAGCCTTGAATTCCCGCCTCTAACTAGGCCACGTCATCGTACCGGGAAGCGACAGTCTGCAGCGTCAAGACTTCGCGTCGCTGGCATGACAGCCGCAGCGGCGGGGAGCGGCATCCACTGGTCGTTGCTACAAGCTCGGTTGAGATCGGTAGCTCGAGTCAGGCATGCTACCGATCTACGGGGGAGTAAAGGCAAAAAGAAACGAGCGTCGAGCGAACTAACGCACGACGCCCATCAAAAAACGCTACCTGTCCGAAAATCCTCCCTACAGACCAAACCTGGAAAACGAAGCGGACTCAGCTATTGCCGACGGCTTCTTCATCAGCCACATCTTCCGTTTCGGCTTTGGCATCCGCACCCTCTTCAATGGGTCCCGCATAGCCGCCCGCTTGCATCACCTGTTGCTTGATGCCTTCGCAAATCTCGGGATTCTCGATCAGGAAGTTACGTGCCTTCTCTTTACCTTGACCGAGGTAAGTATCTTCCAATTTGAACCATGCACCGCTGCGGTTGACAACCTTATGGGTCACCCCCAGGTCCAACACATCGCCTTCGTAGCTGATACCGTTGCTGTGCATCATGTCAAACTCCGCGATTCGAAACGGAGGCGCGACTTTGTTCTTGACGATCTTCGCTTTGACGCGTTGACCAACCTGCTCCTCGCCATCCTTGAGAGCGCCGATGCGGCGGACGTCGATCCGGCAAGAGCAGTAGAACTTCAGGGCGCGGCCACCCGGCGTCGTTTCCGGACTACCGAACATGACGCCGATTTTTTCTCGAATCTGGTTGATAAAGATCACCGAGCATTTGCTTTTCGCGATCGCTCCGGTCAGCTTCCGCAACGCTTGGCTCATCAGCCGAGCTTGCAGGCCGACATGGCTGTCACCGATCTCGCCTTCCAATTCCTTCTTGGGCACCAACGCGGCGACCGAGTCGACCACAATCACATCGACCGCGTTGCTCTTAACCAGCATCTCGCAGATCTGCATCGCTTCTTCACCGCTAGAGGGCTGGCTGACTAGCAAGGTATCTAGCTCCACACCGAGTTTCTTCGCCCAACTGGGATCGAAAGCGTGCTCCGCGTCGATGATTGCCGCAATGCCACCCTTCTTTTGTGCTTCGGAACAAACGTGCAACGCCAGCGTCGTCTTACCGCTCGACTCCGGCCCAAAGATTTCAATCACCCGGCCCCGCGGGATGCCCTGCCCGCCGAGTGCCATGTCCAGGCTGAGCGATCCGGTGGGAATGCCTTCAATCGTTAAGTTCGTCGAAGCGCCCAGAGGCATGATCGACCCTTCGCCAAACGCCTTGTCAATCTGCTGCAAGGTGGTTTTCAGGCCCGGTTCAAGGTCCAAAATCGCCTTCATCGCAGCATTGACGCTGTCGTCTTTGGAAGCTTTGCCGGTGCGGCTCGAGGAGGTTGTCGAGGCACTCGCTGCTTTGCTTTTCTTAGCCATCTTACTGTCCCTTTAAAAAAACCGAGTCCGTATAAAAACCGGGTCCGTGCCAAATTGATCCCATGAATACCAGCGAAAAATGACCCGCAAGGCCCAACGGCACAGGTGAACACCCGAATACTAGCGGGTTTCGGCGCCACCATCAACGGGTGTTTTTCTTCGCAGCGGAAAATTTCCGCTTTACATGAGTAGTATTCGCCATCGCATTGACACCTTAGGTCCAGCGTCCCTCAAGCGCCCCTGCCTCTACATTCTATAACGACGCGCAGAGGCTCCATGCGATTCCGCAAGAAGATCCGTTTTGAATCGACAGAAAGCTCGATCACGACCGCCGCGAGAAACCTTCCCGCGGCCTGGACGAACCGACCGGCCATCGACATTATCAATCCATTTGCCTTCGCTGCGTGCCGCTACATCTCCTGTGGTGACGCAGCGATGGAGGCGCCGTTTCACAAGAGCCAAGGCGAGGCAACCGTACCGGCGTGGCTGGGATGACGCGGCGTCTACTTAGCTTGGAGGACGATTTCGACCGGCTCCATTTCCGGCTTTACTTCCACCGTCAGATTCGACGACTCCGTGCTCATATAGTCCGGCGGAAAGGAAGGCCCTTTTTCCAACGCATAGGCATCGGAGGATTCCGGATTATCCGCCACGGAAGTGACCGGCGTGATGGCGATTTTGTATTCACCGGCGAATGCGCCATCGTTGGGCATCTCGGTCGTCACCGCAGCGAAAGCACCGTTGGCATCGGTAACCGCCGTGGCGGTACTGCCATCGTTACGCAACATGACAACATTCACATTGGGAAGCGGTTTGTCGAGATACTGCACTCGACCGCTGACTGGATATTTTGGCTCGCTACAGCCGACCGACAAAGCGACCAAACCGAGCAACAAAATGGCACTGCGCATCATCAAAAGGTTTCCGCAAACAAGGAGACTGAAAAAGAAAGGCTTAAGCTAAGCAGGCAGACTGGAGTCATCCGGTAAAGGAGCCGCTTTGGCGATAGGTACGGTTCCTGCATTCAACCGGAGCTATCGCCCAAACGGCTCAGCAGAGTTCTGCGGAATGATTCCTGCCAACCTGCTTAATGCAGCACGGCGTCCGCGGGCGGCGCGCCGTGCTGCAACAAGAGTCAGCAAAGAGAAATCTGTCCGACCGATAAACGCTACAAGTCGATCGGCACGCCATCGGACATGTTGCCCGCCTGCCGATACAGCGTCAGATCGATGCTGTCGGTGATGAACTTCACACTGCCATCGGCGAGCCCGAAGTTGGCTCCACCACGGTGCAAGCTCATGAAGGAGTAATTGTTCGGCCAATCGCCACGGCACGCTGTCAGATCCTGAATACGATTGCCCGAATTCTGACACTGGGCACGGACATTCAAAGGGATCGCGGTCGTGGCGGTCGAGCCATTGAACCAGTACCAATGCGAGTGCGTGCAGTACGCCGGAATCGCTTCGCCCACCATCAGGACGTTACTGGTTCCGTCGGTGATCTTACTGAACTTGGTCTGCCCATTGTCGTAGTTATGGGAACGGATGAAAATCCCGTTGCCACGGTCCAGCCCGTTGCCGCTGGCGTCCTGCCCACGCCCGGTTCCCAAAATACCGCCACGCACCTGAAAGTTACCCCACGCCCAGTTCGAACCGCACACGCCCTTGTAGTTGTTCACGCCCAACACCAAAGCGCCGTCGCGATTGGCGCGGCCAGCCATCTGCCGATCCGAAACGCCATCCGAAGGACAGATGTAGGTGTTGACCACACTGCGGGCGACAAACAGATTGCTAGGGCTGAGTGGATTGTTGATGTCTGGACCGTTACGTGGATCATTGGTCGACTCGAAGTTGAAATTCACCATCTCGTACAACGCGGGTTGCTCGATGAAAGGCAAAATGCCAACCAACCAACTGACCGAGTGGTGGTTGCCGGCGACAGGCGGGACGGCCGCAAAGCTACCCCTCCAGCTTCGGTTTAGCGGCAGCCATTGATAAGTGCTTTCATAGGTATGGCACGCCAAAGCGATCTGTTTGGTGTTATTCGAACAGGTCATTCGGCGTGCCGCTTCACGGGCGGCTTGAACCGCCGGCAACAACAGCCCCACCAGGACGCCGATGATGGCGATCACGACGAGCAACTCAACGAGTGTGAACGCTCGATTGCGAGTTTGTTTCACGAGATTTTTCCTTCCGAAAAGAAACAGAAATAGATAAGACCACCTTAAGCCCTCCCCAGAGGCGTCCATTTGCCTCTAAGCACGGCCCACTGAGGGAGCTTAACGCTCCCGATCAGCCGAGTCAACAAATTTCCGCAGGCGTTGAGCGGCTGGCCAGCGAGGGTTTCCGCCATCGCAACGTCCTTCGGCACCTGCTGATTGCGGCGAGTCAATGGACTGACGATCCACGTCGATTCCGGTTACGTTGATGCGTTTGGCAGCTTTGCCTGGTCGACTCGCCTTGCTGGCGCCCCCTGCGAAGCGACTGATTCAATCGTCTTACCAATCCAGCCTTACCAATCCAGAGGTTTTCCAACGTGGCACAATTAACGGTCGAAGAGGTGGGTACATTTGAAGTTCCCGATGGCAAACGATTAGTGAATGCTTTGATTGACGAAGCGGGCACCGACCAACTGCATGCTTGCGGTGGGCATTCGCGTTGCACGACTTGCCGTGTCCAGTTTGTCGCCGGCGAGCCGACCGCGATGACGGTTGCGGAACAGCAGACCTTGCAGGCGCGCGGGATCGATACCCCGGGCGTTCGGTTGAGTTGCCAGATTAATTGCGACTCCGACATGACGGTGCGACTGCTCAGCCGGCTCGAAGGTAGCGGCCGCGCAGATCAAGGGGGCCGCCCAGCGGATGAAATCGAGCCCGCCCCGGAATGGACCGCAGCCACTCAGTAAGCGAGACCCATGAGCGAGAATACGGTCGCCGTCAGTTCCCTGGGTAATCTGGAAGACAAGGTCGCACCAGGCACCGAGGCTTCGTTTCGATTGACGATTTCGGAAAGCTACAGCGGTGTGATGGTGCGCGTGCCGGTGTTTGTCCGGCGGGCACTCGAACCGGGTCCGACCGTGTTCGTCACCGCGGCGATTCACGGCAATGAGATCAACGGGACCGGCGCGATTCGACAATTGATCCGCGAGCCTCCGTTTGAGCTGACCGCCGGCATGCTGATCATGGTGCCGGTGGTCAACGTCCACGGCTTTGAAACCTACAGCCGCTACCTACCCGACCGACGCGACCTGAACCGCAGTTTTCCCGGCGCGGCGAGCGGTAGCTTGGCCGGGCGCATGGCTCACAAGCTGTTTCAAGAAATCGTGCTCCGCTGTGATTACGGCTTGGACCTCCATACGGCGGCCATTCGTCGCACGAACTTCCCCAACGTTCGCGGCGATTTCAGCAACCCCAAGATCCGCAAGATCGGCGAAGCGTTTGGCTGCCAGTGGCTGATCAACAGTCGCGGCCCGCAAGGTTCACTGCGCCGCGAAGCGCTTCGGGCGGGGGTGCCGACAGTGATCCTCGAAGCGGGCGAAGTCTGGAAAGTCGAACCGGCCGTGCTGGCCGTTGCGTTGCGGGGTGTGAGCAATGTGTTGGCGACGCTGGGAATGACCGATCAACCGGTCGAACCCTCGCCGGTTCAGCAGTTGATCGAACGCACCCGCTGGGTCCGCGCCGAACGGGGTGGCTTCTTGGAATTCCATGTGGCACCGGGCGAAGTGGTACGTCGCGACCAAGCGTTGGCAACCAACAACAGTTTGTTCGGAGCCGAACGCAATGTGATGGTCTCGCCGATCGACGCGGTGGTCATCGGCATGACGACACTGCCGGCCGCCACGCCGGGAGAACCGGTGATTCACCTTGGTGAAATTCCCAGCAAACTAGCCGATCAACTGCTGTCCGAAACGTCGGTGCAAGTTGCCGACCCGCTGCACGATCAAGTGATGGAAGATTTGGCGACCAACTTCCTGGTCACCTCCCGCGAAGAAGACACCGACGAGTAGAGAGTAAAAGCTGCCATGAATAACGCATCGGCCGCTGAGTCGGCTACCGAGTCGATCAACCCAACCGACTGGCAAACGGTCACCGGACTCGACCAAGTCGTCTCGCCGGCGCTGTTGGTCGACACCGATCACGTGCGGGCAAACATCCAACACATGCTGTCGGTGGTCGATCATCAGGCGGCTCGGCTGCGGCCTCATGTGAAGACGCACAAGATGTCCGCCGTCCTGCGACTGCAGCGCGATGCGGGCATCGAACAATTCAAAGCCGCCACGTTGGCCGAAGCGGAGATGGTCGCACGGGCGGGAGCGGCAGATTGCTTGTTGGCTCAAGCCTTGGTCGGGCCCAAGATCCAACGCTTTGATGCGTTGGCGGCGGAGTTCCCCGGCACTCGGTTTTCCGCGATCGTCGATCATCCTGACGGAGTATTGCAACTGAGCGACGGCCTGTCATTGTCGACGACCAAAGCCGCGCTACCGGTTTGGATCGATGTCGATTGCGGCATGCACCGCACGGGCGTCCCCTTCGGCGAGCGGCTCGATGCGGTCCGCGACGCGATCGCGCATCGGTCGAACCTCCAGTACGCCGGCTTGCACGTTTACGACGGGCACTTGCACCAGTCGGAGCTCGAGCAGCGAGAGCGAGCGGCGACTGAAATCATGGCGGCGATTCGGACGGATCGGCAGCAAACGCATTCGCCACAAGTCATCGTGGGAGGCTCGCCGACGTTCGCTTTCTGGGCTCAGCAAACCGACTGGCAATGCAGTCCCGGCACGATGGTGCTGTGGGATGCCGGCTATGCGAGCAGCTATGCCGACATGCGTTATCAATTGGCCGCGGCCTTGCTGACCCGCGTGATCAGCAGACCGCAACCGGGCCGAGTCTGCCTCGATTTGGGCCACAAAGCGGTCGCTAGCGAAATGCCGTTAGCCGAACGAATCGTGCTGCCCGCGCTGCCCGAGGCGCGTTTTGTATCTCAAAGCGAAGAGCATCTGGTGATCGAAACGACGGCTGCGGAGGGGCTGCCGATCGGCGCGCCACTGCTCGCCTTCCCACGCCACATTTGCCCCACGATCGCGCTCTATTCCCGCGTGTGGACCGTCACCGAGGGGCGCGTGACGGGCGAGGCCTGGCCGGTCGATGCGCGGCAGCGTTAGTCAACTGCCTCGGGGACCTCTAAGATGGAAGCTTCGAGCTGCCCGACACACGAGCGGTTTGAAGCCCGTCCGTTTGGTAGTCGAGTCGGGAGATTCAGCAGCCCGTCTGCCGAGACGCCGCAGATCGGTTAAGCTATGCCTCCCGCAAACCACAAGCCTTCTCAGCCCCTATCCCACCGGAACTCCCCACGATGGAATCGAACGACTCGCTTGATCAAGAAGCCAAGATGCTGTTGGCCGCCGAACGGGCGGGCGGACTGAAGAAATGGGCTTTATTCACCAGAATGTCCGGTCCGGGCTGGCTGCAAGGAGCCATTACGCTCGGCGGTGGTTCGCTGGCCGGAGCGTTGTATCTGGGCGTCGTGATGGGCTACCACCTGATGTGGCTGCAGCCGTTGGCGATGATTCTGGGGGTGATCATGCTGAGCGCGATCAGCTACGTCGCGTTGTCGACCGGCGAACGTCCCTTTCAGTCGATCAAGACGCACGTCAGCCCCGCGCTCGCTTGGGGTTGGTTGATCGCCACGATGATGGCCAACATCGTCTGGTGCCTGCCGCAGTTTGCCCTCGGCACGGGGGCGATCAAGCAAAACTTGGTGCCCTCGCTGAACAACGGCACGGGGACCTACGTCGCGTCGATCGGCTTGCTAGTCGTCGCCGTGATCGTGGTCTGGTTTTATAACTCCGGCGGCTGGGGCATCAAACTGTTCGAGCTGATCCTCAAGGGGATGGTCGGCACGGTGGTGCTGTGCTTCTTCGGCGTCGTGTTAGCGATGACGCTGAACGGTGCTTTGCCATGGGGCGAGATATTCGCCGGCTTGATTCCCAATCCGAAGTATCTGTTTACCCCCGTTCCTTCGTTGCAACCGGCGGTGGCCGCGACGGGCGAGAGCGCCGACTACTGGCGAGCGTTTATTGCCAACACGCAAAAAGACAAAATCATTACCGCCTTCGCCACGGCGGTCGGCATCAACATGACGTTCCTGCTGCCCTACTCGATGCTCCGCAAGGGCTGGGGCACGCCCCACCGCGGCTTGGCGATTTTCGATTTGTCGATCGGCCTGATTGTGCCCTTCGTGTTGGCGACCAGTTGCGTCGTGATCGCGGCGGCCAGCCAATTCCACGCCAAACCGGACGACGTGTTGGCACTCGTCCAGTCGACCGATCCGGCCGACCAAAAGACGAAAGAGGTCGGCGACTTTTACAAGATCGTCGACAAGCGACTGGCTAATCAGTATGGCGAAGAATTCAAAGCGATTGCGAGTGCCGAAGATGATACTCAATTAGCCGCCGCTCGCGTCGCGCTGCCGGAAGCGGAGCTCCGCTTGGCGGCGATGCTGACCGAACGCGATAACATGTCGCTGGCCAACACGCTCGGACCGCTGTTCTCTTCGGGCATTGCCCAAAAACTGTTTGGAGTCGGTGTGCTGGGAATGGCATTGTCGACGATCATCATCTTGATGCTGATCAACGGGTTTGCCTTTTGCGAGCTTGTCGGCGTGCCGGCTGAGGGCAACATGCATCGCTTGGGTTCGCTGATCCCCGCGGTCGGTGTGGTCGGTCCCTTTGTTTGGGCCAAAGCCGCTCCCGCCTTGGCGACTCCCACTTCGGTGATCGGCGGGGCCATGCTGCCGATTGCTTACGTGACCTTCTTCTTGCTGATGAATTCCAAACGGCTGCTCGGCGATGCCATGCCGACCGGTGCGGCGCGGGTTCGATGGAACGTGCTGATGGGTCTAGCGACGGCGGTTGCGACCTTCGGCTCGGTGTGGGGTCTGAAGGACAAAATGCTGTACGGCTTCCCCATCGGTTACGCAGCCCTAGGATTACTGGCCGTATTGCTGGTCGTTGGCATCGCGTCGTTCCTGATCAAGAATGGTCAGGCGAGCGAGGACGCGAGTTAGTCTTCGGCGGACATGCATTGTCCGCCCCCGAAAGCCCTCTTCAGGATGAAAGCAAGCGATGCAGAGCAACCACTGGATCTTGATTCGTGAAGCCCGTCAGGAAGCGACCGTTGGCAAGACGGTCGAGGTGCGCGGCTGGGTTCGTACCCGTCGCGATTCCAAGGCGGGCTTCAGCTTCATTGAGCTCAACGACGGCAGTTGCTTTGGCAATTTGCAGATCGTCGCGCCGGGCGAGCTGACGAACTATGCCGACGAGATCCAAAAGTTGTCGGTCGGTTGCAGCATCGTGGTCGAAGGCCAAGTGCAAGCGTCCCCGGCGAAAGGCCAAGCGACCGAACTGTACGCCACCTCGGTCCGCGTGCTCGGCTGGTGCGATGGCGAAACCTACCCGCTGCAGAAAAAACGGCACTCGTTCGAAAAGCTCCGTGAGTGGGCTCACCTGCGTGCCCGCACCAACACGTTTGGCGCCGTGGCGCGGGTCCGCAATCAGATTTGCGATTCGATCCACAGCTTCTTTCAAGAAAACGCGTTCTACTACACGCACACGCCGATCATCACGGCCAGCGATTGCGAGGGCGCGGGCGAGATGTTTCGCGTCACGACGCTCGATCTGAATCGCTTGGCGAAGTCGAATCGCGAGGTCAATTATGAACTCGACTTTTTCGATAAACCGACCTTCTTGACCGTCAGCGGCCAACTCGAAGCGGAAACCTATGCGACCGCGCTGGGACGTGTCTACACCTTTGGCCCCACGTTCCGCGCCGAAAACAGCAACACCAGTCGACACTTGGCCGAATTCTGGATGGTCGAACCCGAAGCGGCATTCTTTGACCTGCAAGATGACATGCGACTGGCCGAAGCGTTTCTGAAACGCATCTTCACCGATTGTCTGCAGCAATGCGACGAAGACATGCAGTTTTTCGAACAGCGAATCCAGCCCGGCGTGTTGGCCCAACTGACCAGCGTGATCGAGCGACCCTTCGCCCACATGACTTACACCGAAGCGGTCGAAGTCTTGCAAAATTGCGACGCGAAGTTTGATTATCCGGTCGCCTGGGGAACCGACCTGCAAGCCGAACACGAGCGGTATTTGACCGAACAACATGTCGATGGGCCGGTGATTTTGACCGATTATCCGTCGACCATCAAACCGTTCTACATGCGTGTCTCGGACGACGGACGGACCGTCGCGGCGATGGATGTCCTGGTCCCCGGCGTCGGTGAAATCATCGGCGGCAGTCAACGCGAAGAACGACTCGATGTGCTGCAAAGCCGAATGGCGGCGAGCGGATTGGACATGTCGGAATACGAATGGTATGTCGACCTACGACGCTTCGGCACCGTCCCGCATGCGGGCTTTGGCCTGGGACTGGAACGCGCGGTGCAGTATGTCACCGGCATGGCGAACATTCGCGACGTGATTCCTTTTCCACGCACACCTGGCAATGCTGAATTCTAATTCCGGCATCAGGGACGCCGCGCCGACCGTCCTGGGACGCCTGGCTCCCTCGCCCACCGGAGCACAGCACCTCGGCAACGCACGCACCTACTTGCTGGCTTGGCTGGCCGCGCGTTCGGTCGGGGGCGAACTGCTGTTGCGGATCGAAGACATCGATTCGCCTCGCGTCAAACCGTGGGCCACCGCCCAAGCGATCGAAGACCTCCGCTGGCTCGGCTTGGACTGGGACGCGGGCCCCGATCTCGGCGGGCCGCACGCACCTTACATTCAAACCGAACGGGTCGCGCTGTATGACGCGGCGTTGCAGCGACTGGTCGCAAAGGGACTCGCCTATCCCTGCACCTGTTCCCGCAAAGACATTGCCGTGGCGGCCAGTGCTCCGCATGAGACGAGCGTTGGCGCACTGCACGGCGAAGGCGTGATTTACCCCGGAACCTGTGCCGCCTGGACGACAGGCGACCCGCTGCCTCCCGCGGACACCTACTGCTGGCGGTTCCGCGCGACCGACCAAACCCTGGGCTTTGTCGATCGACTGCAAGGCGAACAGAAAGTAAACAGTGCGCGAGTCCTGGGAGACTTCCCGCTGACGCGAAAGTCCGGCGAAGCGGCCTACCAGTTGGCCGTCGTGGTCGACGATGCCGAAATGAAGGTCAACCAAGTCGTCCGCGGTGATGACTTGATTCCCAGCACCTTCCGACAACTGGAACTGTTTGCGGCGTTGGCTCACGCGCCACCGGAGTTCCTTCATGTGCCGCTGGTCTACGGCAGCGACGGGCGCCGACTGGCTAAGCGGCATGGCGATACGCGACTGAACACGTTTCGCAAGCAGGGGGTGCTGCCGCAGCAGATCATTGGCTGGGCGGCCGCTTCGATCGGCCTGATCGATCGCCCGATCGACATCCAGCCGCGTGACTTGGTGGCGGAATTTTCGTTTGCAAAGTTATCGCGATCGCAGACCGTCGTCAGCGACGATCCGTTCCCGTCGCGTTCCTGACGGGACAGCGCCAGGTTCGGCCAACTGGAAACCCGAAGCGTCAGCGAGGAAAGGGTTTAGGGCAGATTCCTCGCTGACGCTTCGGGTTACCATGAAAATGACGTAAAGATCTTTCCAAGAATGAGTTTTCAGCTTCTTTGAAGACAAGCCTAGTGCTGTCCAGCTAAGCCGAGCGTTGACAGACAACAAAGAAACCGCCGGCAATGGTCACTTCATGCGATTTCAGCAAGCGATCCCCTGTCAAGCTGACCCGTTTCCACCGATCGATTTGCCAGCCCGCCGCACGCAGATCGGCGGCCAGTTCGCGTGCCGAGAAGGAATGCAGGTACATGTCCGCCAGATTTCGATAGGCGTACACGTGGTCGCCAAAATCGTCGTCTGACGTGAGGGCTTTCCAAGCACTGGCGAGCGTCCGCCGCAACCCGCCGGGATGGCGCAGCCAGGAGAGTCGATTGTGGGCATGCACGATCAGCACACCGCCCGGCCGGACGATCCGGTGGACTTGTGCCAGAAAACGACGCCGGTGCTTGCGGCCACGAATCATGCCCAGCGTACTGAACAGACAGACCGCATGATCGACCACTTGATCACCGATGCCGTCTAACTGAACCAAGTTGACACGCAGCGGCCAGACCTCCACTTGCTGTTGGGCGGCCGCAGCGAGCATGCTCTGCAACATCGGCTGGCTGAGATCCAGCCCCCAAACACGATACCCCTGGGCGGCGAGCGGAATCGCTGAACGGCCGTTACCGCACCCTAAATCGGCGACCAAGGTTGGCTCGCCTTGCCGTGGTGGCGGCAAGGCATCTTGAACCCAGCGCAGGTCCGCTTGCACCAGCGGCGTGCCAGCGAGAAACGTTTCATAGGTGTCGGCAATCGATTGATTGTGCGTATAGTCCCACGTGCCGGGTGACACGCCGGGAGGAAGCTGCCAGAGCGGGGGTCGAACCAAGGGTAGCTCCGAAGTGAATCGTCGGGAGGTGAATGGTTGGGGGCTGGCTAGGCGGGAAAACGGACCGCTATAATCCGCCTGTTCCTACGTTGGAACGTTCGTTCGCAGGACGTGCCGGCGGCGGCCGATGCAAGGCTTGTGATGCAAGGCCGGTAACGAACAGGCGATTGCCTGCTTTGAACCGCTCTGCTGTGCACGATTGTTGAATGACTGCTGCACAGCTTAGCATTGCCAAACCAAGCGCCGCATCTTGCAAATCTGGTCACGCCTGGACAACCCGTTCAAGCCTGAACATTCCGTTCCGACTCGCACGAACCCGAAACCAACACACCTCCCTCAACGAACCTTTCTCTGGAGAAATCGTATGACGATTCGCGTAGCCATCAACGGCTTTGGACGCATTGGGCGTTTGACTTTTCGTAACTTGATCGAGCGCGGCAGCGAATTTGAAGTGGTCGCTGTCAATGACCTGACCGACAACCGTACGCTCGCCACGTTGCTGAAGTACGACAGCATCCACGGTCGGTTTGACGGCACTGTCGAATACAACGATGATTCGCTGATCGTCAACGGAAAAACCATTCATGCCCTCGCCGAACGCGACCCTCGCAAGTTGCCTTGGGGCGAACACAACGTCGACGTTGTGATCGAATCGACCGGCTTCTTCACCGGCCGCGCCTCCGGCGATGCTCCGGGATACGATAGCCACATCACCGCGGGTGCCAAGAAAGTCATCTTGAGCGCTCCGGCCAAAGACGGCGCTGACCTGACCTGCGTGATGGGGGTCAACGACGACAAACTGACCGCCGACCTGAAGTGCGTGAGCAACGCGAGCTGCACGACCAACTGCTTGGCTCCTGTCGCCAAAGTCCTGAACGACACGTTTGGGATCGAGTCAGGCCTGATGACCACGGTGCACGCCTACACGAACGACCAGAACGTGCAGGACCAACCGCACAAGGATTTGTATCGTGCTCGGGCAGCCGCTCTGAACATCATCCCGACCTCGACCGGTGCCGCCAAGGCCGTTGGGTTGGTGATCCCCGAACTGCAAGGCAAGCTGACCGGCATCGCGATGCGAGTTCCCGTCCCAACGGGCAGTGTGGTTGACTTGACCGTTAACTTGGCCAAGGACGCCGACAAAAAGTCGATCAACGAAGCGATCCAAGCGGCCGCCGAAGGCCCGATGAAAGGCATCCTCTTCTATGCCGTCGACCCGATCGTCAGCAGCGACATCGTGCACGACTCGCACAGCAGCATCTTCGCCGCCGACTTCACTCAAG